>Ga0315277_10000524_pt1 | contig 61141 bp, 52 predicted proteins | sample YL17G05_15_MG_FD_203695 | JGI IMG/M metagenome (GOLD analysis project Ga0315277, IMG submission 203695) | Sediment microbial communities from Yellowstone Lake, YNP, Wyoming, USA - YL17G05_15 | ecosystem: Environmental > Aquatic > Freshwater > Lake > Sediment | place: USA: Wyoming | collected...
TGGACAATGAGGATTTTTTCCTGGAGCGGAGTGGTTTCATCTCTTGTGCATCCATAAGTTCGGAGGCAAATGGATCAGGCTCTTGAAATGGTGGTAAACCAAGGAGTCGCCGGCGCAAGTAGCGACCTATCACGACTGCAGAGGCAAGAACCGGCACAATGATCAATGCCCCCAAAATCCCCTGGAAGACCACAGCTGCAATAATCGCGACGAATACCAGACCCTGGTGCATATGGACGCTACGTCCCATGATATGAGGTCGCAGCCAAATATTCTTGAAATTTATCAGAACCAGGTAAATGCCTATTACCAAGAGTCCAAACCAGAAATTGGATATGGGGAGGAAGTTCGAGCCTTCCACCAGAGCCACTGCGAGCGCAAGCAGCGTGGCAACCAGAGGTCCTATCTCTGGTACCAAACTGAAAAGACCTGTCAAAATCCCAATAATCAACGCACCAGGCAAGCCGATGGCAAACCAGACGATAGTGAACACAATCCCGACGATGAACATCAAAGCCAGCTGGCCACGCAAGTATGCCGACCATACTTTTTTTATCTCCAGGAATAACCGGCGGGTATCTTTCCGGTAGGCTTCAGGGGAGAGGCGGATGAGCCACTCACGCGCATTTTCCCAATCAAGCAACAGGTAATATACACTGACCAGAATGACCAGAAACCAGGCAGCGTTTCTCGAAGTGCTTTCCAGGATCCTTAGTGCGTTCTCTGGCAAAGGGATTACCCAATTCTTCAGCGCTTCACTTATCTCTGGCAAACTCCAGTGTGGGATAAGAGCAAACCCGGCTATTGTCACTGGTCTGGATAAAAACCGGCGGAGTTGTTCCAGTATATCCATCAGATCGGAAGCCAGGGTCTGCAATTCCCCCATTAACACTGGAACGAGCGTCGCGGGGATTGCCAGGATAATTCCAAGGCTGATAAAATATACCATGTTGACAGCCACGGCATGTCTCATCCGTACCCGTTTCTCGAAAAGGTCAACAACAGGACTAAGGATATAGGCTATCAAACCAGCGATGATCAAGGGTTGAAACAAACCACGAATAATCCAAGCCACCACAACCAGGGCAATGACTACCATTACCAAGACGATATAACGGGTTGGTAGGCTCCAGTTCCTAGTCATAAGGCCTGTTTAACGGCTTTCAGGGTTGGTTCAATAATGGGGGCTTCTTTCACGGATTGCATTGCGGCTTTCACATCTTTCAAGCCGCTACCTGTATTAATCACCAATATCGGGTCGTCTGCTTGTATGATATTTTGCGCCACGGCTTTAACCAGTCCGGCATAAGAGGTCGCTCCTGCCGGTTCGGCGAATACACCAACCCTACCCAGGTCTGCCATCGCCGCCAGAATATCAGCATCGCTGACAATGATGTACGTTCCACCGGTCTCACGAGCGGCGCGCACAGCACGCACCCCATCCCGCGGTAGATCAACCGATATGCTGTCTGCCAGGGTGTGTGCCTTAACCGGAACGATCTTCTCTGTATCGTTATGGAAGGCATTGAAAATTGATGCCGATCCTTCTGCTTGAACGCCGATAATGCGTGGGATTTTTTCAATCCAACCAAGTGCCAATAAATCCTTGAAGCCCTTATGCAAACCTGAAATGATATTTCCGTCTCCCACGGATACGAAGACAGTCAACGGCAGATGAGGATTGGTCGACTCCTTCTCTTTCCAGTCACCATTCTCAGCTGCTTGAAACATGAATTCCCAAATTTCGAAAGCTGCTGTTTTTTTGCCTTCAAGGGTGAAAGGATTGTAACCTGTATTGCGGCAGTACCAACCGAATGCATGCGCAGCCTGGATGGACAGGTCAAAAGCATCATCATAGGTACCATCCACAAGCAGCACTTTGGCGCCAAAGATCAGCAACTGGGCAACTTTGGCTGGTGGGGCGGTCTTTGGAGCAAAGATCACTGCTTTCTGACCAACCGCAGCAGACATGCCCGCCAAGGCTGCGCCGGCGTTTCCAGTTGAAGCTGTCACGACAACCTCTGCTTCAATCTCGAGAGCGCGGGCAACGACAACGGCACTTGCTCGGTCTTTAAATGAAGCAGTAGGATTTCGGCTTTCATCCTTTAACCACAATTGATGCAGGCCAAGTTTCTTAGCCAGACGCGGCAGGGAAAAAACCGGAGTCCAGCCTGCCACACGCAATGGAGTAGCCTCACCTCCCGGATCCTGGACCGGAAGAAGAGGCAAGTAGCGCCAAAGGGAAGCATCAGAGCGGGAAAGGATATCTTCCGGTTGGAATTTACCACGTATGCTTTCATAGTTCAGGACTACATCCAGATTTCCACCATCTATAGGGCATATATAGGTGACCTGACCTGGAAGATATTCCTTGCCACAAAGTGAACATCGATAGCCAGAATATTTATCCATAGCGTTTTGCTTTCAATCCATATCCATCATCATTATTAATATCAGAAATACTTCCAGAAGCTATGAACAATTATGGGAAAAACCCAACTCTTATGATTTTATCACCCTCTTGATATCACTGGTACTGACTCATGCTTTGATCCCCCAAAGAATCTGTTCCTGGTCCAGTGGCAGGCGGTCAACCCGCACACCCACTGCATTATAAATGGCATTGGTAATTGCCGGGGCAGTAGGGATGCTTACAATCTCACCGACACCTTTGGCACCATACGGTCCGTCCTGGGTAGGTTGTTCAATAATGATCGAGACGATCTCAGGCGTAAGGATAATAGATGGGATTCGGTAGCGCGCCAAGCGGTCTGTGATGATATAGCCATCCTTGATGATGAAATGTTCAGTCAGGGTGTTACCCAGCCCCATCATCACTCCACCTTCCACCTGACCTTGCAAACCCAGAGGGTTAATGGCACGACCCACGTCATTGGCGGAGATGACCCGCAAGAGGCGGATTTCACCTGTAAGTGTATTCACTTCCACTTCTGCAGCCTGGGCAGCGAAGCTATAAGCAAAGTGCATGTCACCCCCTTCACCCAAAGGTAAAGTAGCTGGCGCCCAATATTCATACAAGACGCGCGGCTCCTGTCCCATAGCCTTCATTTCGGCTACAACATCACCAAGGGGGATGGAATGACCATCCACCTGGACCAGGCCATCACCCAAAGTGACCCTCTCTGGAGCCTGGTCGAATTTCTCAGCCAGCGTTGAGACGATCGCTCTGCCCAGGGTTTGAGCAGCCAACCGGGCGGCGTTACCTGTGACATAAGTCTGGCGGGAAGCCGTGGTTGGCCCACCATCGGGAGTGAGATCTGTATCCATGACCAGGACTTTCACCCGAGATGGTAGTACCGAAAGCTCTTCGGCAACAATCATTTGAAGCACGGTCACCAATCCCTGACCCAATTCTGCAGCCGAAGTGCGCACTTCCAGCATGCCATCCGGATACAACTCCACCTCTGCCCCGGATTTATCGGGGGCACCACCACCCAAGCCTGTATTCTTGAAGGCTGCTGCAAACCCCCAAGCGCGTCTCAGATGAGGTGCACTCGCCACAGGATGAGAGGTAAACGGTGAACAACCTGGCTCTTCTTTCTGGGCCAAACGGTACATTTCAGCCTCAACTTTATCAAGGCATTCAACCAGACCCACACTGTCGCGCAGCTTCTGGTTTGTGCTGGTGTAACTACCAACCCGGAGGGCGTTCATCCGTCGCAATTCCACCGGGTCGATCTCCAACTCCCTGGCCAGCATATCCATCATGCTCTCGACCGAAAAGGCTGATTGAGTGACGCCAAAGCCGCGGAAGGCTCCAGCGGGAGGGTTGTTCGTATACATCGCATAACAGTCAGCGCACACATTTGGGATATCATAAGGACCTGCGGAGTGCGTTGTGGCACGCCCCATCACTTTTTCACCAAGAGAGGCATATGCACCTGTATCCCCGTACAATTCTGTCTCGACCGCGGTTAATCTGCCATCTTTTCTGGCACCAATCTTGAGGTGTATTTGGGTTGCATGCCGTTTGGGGTGAACCAACATGCTCTCACGCCGGTCGAAGAGCAGTTTAACAGGCTGACCTGTTACATTCGCCAGCAGGGCTGCGTGGATCTGTCCGGCGATGTCTTCTTTGCCTCCGAAACCCCCGCCCATTAACTGGCCGATGATCCGCACGCGCTCTTCAGGCCAACCCAGCGCATGAGCGACCTGCTCACGGTCAAGATATGGTATCTGCGAACCGACGTAGATTTCCATGCGTCCATCCGGTGTTGGAACGGCAATGCTGCATTCCGGTTCCAAAAATGCATGGTCCATGGCTGGTGTATGAAACGTGTGTTCAAGGATGATATTGGCTTTTGCAAATCCCCGGGACACATTTCCTTTACGAACCTTGATGTGTTTCAATAAATTACCATTTTTATGAAGGATGGGGGCATCAGGTCGACGCGCCTGGATTGGATCATTAACGACAGGAAGTTCATCATACTCCACATCGATTAGTTTCACAGCCTCAGCGGCAATTTCCTGGGTCTTGGCCGCGAGGATAGCGACAGCATCTCCAACATAGCGTATGCGGTCTCCTATCCCAACCATTACCGGCCAATCGCATATCACCAAACCATGGTTTTTCTCACCAGGGATATCTTCGGCAGTGAGGACCGCAGAAACCCCCGGCAGAGCCCGTGCTTTTTTGACATCCAATTTCCGCAGGATCGCATGCGGAATGCCAGCCCTCCGGACACTGGCATATAGCATGCCATCGAATACGAAATCGTCAGTGTATTTGGCGTAACCGGAAACTTTCCCGACTGCGTCCGGGCGGATATGTGTGTGACCGATAACAGGATAACTCGCTCCTGATTCCTGAACGGTAGGGGAGGGGACTGGTTCACCAGTTCTCAAAGAATAAGCAGCAGCCTGGATGGCATTTTCAATGGAGGGATAACCACCACAGCGACAGAGGGTATCTTTGAGCGAATTACGGATCTCTGCCCGGGTAGGATCCGGATTATTTTGGAGGATGGCATAAGCGGTCATAATCTGCCCCGGGATGCAGAATCCACATTGCACCGCACCATGCTTGATAAAAGCCTCCTGAAGTGCGTGCAGCTTGAGACCTCCCGCATTCGGTTCAGACAATCCCTCAATGGTCAAAATCTGCTTACCTCGGGCTCGTTCTGCCGGATAGATACAAGATAATACCGGTTCTCCATTAATTACTACTGTACAGGCACCACATTCAGCTTCATTACACCCTATCTTGGTACCTGTTAAATGTAACCGTTTACGAAGCAAATCAGCGAGGGTTTCGCCTGGTATCGCTGGTAGTTCATAAGGCTGACCGTTAACAGTGAGAGAGATATTCATATCCAGGTTTATTCCTAATTTCCTGTTATTACGCTGCCCGCTGCCAGGCGGTTTCCAATGTGCTGCTCAATAACCCACTGACAATATGGCGGCGATAATCTGCGGTGGCGCGCTGGGGACTGGTGCGAAAATGGACCTGATCGAGCAACGCAGTCAGGGCTTTGGAGCAAGTTCCTGGATTCAGGGGCTGACCGATGAGGGCATCTTCCGCTGGATGGATGCGTTGGGGAGTGGGACCAGAGGGACCGACCGCGATTCGCACCTGGGCGACATGGTTGGTATGTCGTTCCAACCAGACTGCGACATTCAGGATCGGCAATGCAATTCCTTGAGCACGCATGATGCGTTTGAAGGCGGATGCCTGATGGGATTGGCAAACTGGGATGTAAAATCCTACCAACAGTTCCTTTCCATTCTTCAAGGAGCTTTTTCCAGGTCCCAGGAAAAGCTGAGAGAGGGGGATGCGGCGGTATCCTTGTGCATCTGCGACCAAAGCCTGAGCATTCAACGCCATGAGAGCGATGGTGCCATCTGCTGCAGGCAAAGCATGGGCTACGTTGCCACCCAGGGTTGCCACGTTGCGAACCTGTGGACCACCGATCAGGCTGCAAGCTTCCAACAGTGCCAGGGCATGTCCATTTACAATGGATGAAGAGGCAATCCGATTCAAGGGAACAGCAGCCCCGATATATAACTCTTCCCCATGAATTTCAAGGGTTGTCATCTCGGGAATGCCAGTAATATCCACCAACGTGTGTACAGGCGGGTGAAGTCCCTGCTGCAGCTCCAGGATCAAGTCTGTCCCGCCTGCAATTAGAGAAGCGGCACCTGGAGAGTCAGATAAAGCCTGTAAGGCTTCGGGTATGCTGTTTGGACGGAGGTATTCTTGGCAAAATTTCATAGGATCGGTGATCAGTGATTAGACCTGAGTGACGATAAGCTGGCGGCACTTTTCGACAAGTACTAAACCCGACGCCGGTGCAGAGTATACATCTGCAACGACCACCGAACCTATCCCAGTTTTATTTCATTAGTTGACCCTGCTGGAGAATAGTGGTCAATGTGACCCAAGGATACATTTGAACCATTATAATCCTCTGGCGCCGCGAATATACGGATTTCCCAATGCGGCCGGTGCTCCCAATCGTTTCCGCATGGCTTCGCGCGAACCAATAACCAGGACAATGATCGTGAAGGCATATGGCAGCATCTGGAGAAAGAACCCCCAGTATGGATTATAGTAAAAGGGATTCCGCCTACCGAGCAGGTTCATAGGTCCCTGGATGTCTAGGATGAGCCGGCGCAGGGCACCGAAGGTATAGGAACCCACCGCTGCCCGCAGCGGGTCCCATTGGGCAAAAATCACCAAACCAATCGCTATCCATCCCTGACCGCCAGTGGTCATCTCGCTGAACCAGCCAGGCGAAACTGCGAGGCTGATGGTCGCTCCACCCAAACCAGCCAGCAAACCACCCATAAAAACATACAGGTAGCGCAGGCGGTAGACGTTAATACCCAGAGCATCAGCCGAAGCAGGATATTCTCCCACTGCACGAAGGTGCAAGCCAGGTCGAGTTCGATTAATGTAGTACCATGCCAACGGGATGAATATATAGCCGACGTAAACCAGGAGGCTCTGGTTTTTGAAAAATATTGGTCCCAACAAAGGGATCTGTGCCAACAGCGGGATCGAAACAGCAGGTAATAGTGCCACAGTTCCAGCCTTGCTCAATCCCTCGCCCAGAACCAGGCTGATCCCAATTCCCACGAACGTCAAGGCTAAACCACTCACGACCTGGTCAGCCTGGAGGGTAATGGTAATGATGGCATGTATCTGGCTGAGCAAACCGGCCGCGAGCATAGCAACCAGAACACCCAGCCAGGGATTACCGGTTGCCAGGGCTACACTATAGCCGCTCATTGCCCCAATTAACATCATCCCTTCCACGCCCAGGTTGAGCACACCAGAACGCTCAGCAAAGATCTCACCCAAGGTTGCGAACAGCAGCACAGTGCCTGTTCCCACGCCAGCCTGTAAGATGGTTATGGCATCCATGGTCTCTATGCCTCTTCTGTCGTTCTTACTATATGGATACGGTAACGCATCAAGAAGTCACTGGCGATCAAACACACCAGAATAACACCCTGGATCATCTTGGGTACACCGGAGGGCTGGATCTCACGACCAGCCAACAATAAGGCACCAAATAAAAGAGAGACCAGGATGGCTGCCAGGGGATTTAATTTTGACAGCCAGGCTACAATAATTCCGGTGAAACCATAGCCAGCGGCAATCGGGGAGGTCTGGAGGCGATGAACCATGCCTGAGACTTCGGACATACCCCCCAAACCAGCCAAGGCTCCGGAGAGCATCATCACAAGAATGGTGTTACGGTAAATATTTATCCCGGCATATTGGGCGGCGTGTGGATTGTCTCCTATCAAGCGTATCTCATAACCCCAACGGCTGCGATATACAATCAACCAAATAATCACAGCCGCAATCACACCCAGCAGTAAACCAAGATGAGTGGTCAGGCCGCGAAACGACGGCACATTTTCTGCATAATCAAGCAATCGAGGCAGCCAGGCGTTCTGTGGAAATTTTGGAGTCATCGGGAATCCCCCTTCGGTCCAGACTGCAAAGATGAAGAAATTAACCCAGGATATAGCAATATAGTTCATCATTAAAGTACTGATGATCTCGTTGACATTTAGGCGGGCTTTTAAGAAACCCGGGATGGCTCCCCAGAGCGCCCCGGCGATAATTGCAGCCAGCATCATGACCGGTAAAAAGATCCAGGGGGATGTATCCGCAGGCAACACGGGGGTTAACACAATTGCACTGGCACCGAATGCACCCATTATGAACTGTCCCTCTGCGCCAATATTCCACAGCTTCATTCTAAATGCTATCGAACAAGCCAGGCTTGCCAGAAGGATCGGTGTAGCTTTGACAATCGTGTCGGAGATGACGCCGATATTTCCCAAGGAGGCTTTGGTAATATGGATATAGGAACGGATAGGATCTCCACCTGCAAATAAAATGATGATGCCGCCAATCACCAAAGCGACGACGATCGCGCCCAGAGAAATTATTAATGGAAACCAGCGAGGTGGTTCTTCAAGGCGTGGCTCCAGTTGCAGACTGAATCCGAGTGGTTTTTTCCGTCTTGCGAGGTGAGCAGGTGTATTTTCAGACATTTCTTTTCACCTCCGCTTTACGGATGTGTTCAAGCGTTGTACCCGTCATCATCAACCCAATGATCTCGATGAGTTCTGGAGATGTGTCTTTTTCCCTTATCTTGACTTCTCCCATGATACGACCTTCATATATCACATAGATCCGATCACTGAGGTATAACAATTCTTCCAGCTCCTCAGAGATCAATAGTATTGCCGAATCAGCGTCACGCTGCTCTAGAAGCAAGCGGTGTACACCTTCGATCGCACCAACATCCAGACCACGTGTTGGTTGGACAGCTACCAGCATGGATGGATTGCCAGAGATCTCACGGGCAAGAATAACCCTTTGTAAATTCCCGCCTGAAAGCAGTCGTACCGGTGTCTCGACCGTAGGCACTATGATGTCATAGGAATCTTTGAGTTGGTTGGCAAACCTGGTTGCTGCCTGCATGTTCAACATTCCGTGCCGGGCGATCGGAGGGTGACGGTATTGTTTCATGATCACGTTATCGGTTACGCTCAGGTTTGGTGCTGTCCCAACTCCGGTACGGTCTTCAGGGATGTGGGCAATCCCACGATGGATGCCGAATTGAGCTGATCGATTACTAATCACTTCTCCATTCAACAGCACCTGACCGTTCTTGCACTTGCGCAAACCAGTGATAACTTGTGCCAGCTCACGTTGACCATTGCCGGCTACTCCTGCCAGACCTACGATCTCACCCGCGCGTACTTCGAGTGAGAGCCCATTCAGGGACTGGAATCCCTTATCGTTATCGGCACAAATATCTTTAACTGCCAGAACGATCTCTCCAGGCATTTTTGCCTTTTTTTCCAAATGGAAGATGACTTCTCTACCTACCATTTGACGAGCCAACTCCGGGCGGCTGGTCTGGCTGGTTATCAAACCCGCTGCGGTCACCTTCCCTTTGCGCAATACAGTGATACGATCAGCGATTTCCATCACCTCATGCAACTTGTGGCTGATAAAAATGATGGATTTCCCTTCATTCACCATTGATCTGAGCGTTATGAACAATCCATCGATCTCCTGAGGGGCGAGGACAGCTGTTGGTTCATCCATTATCAGGATGCTGGCACCACGATAAAGCATTTTAAGGATTTCAACACGTTGCTGTTCACCAACTGATAACTGCCAGATCTTTACTCGCGGATCAACCTTTAATCCATAGCGCTCACTTAAGTCAGCCACCTTGCGGTTATACTCACCCAGATTCATGCGAAATCGTGGTTCATCCAATCCAAGCAAAATATTCTCGGTAACCGTCTGGGAAGGTACCAACATAAAGTGTTGGTGGATCATCCCAATGCCAGCTTCAATAGCATCACGTGGGGAAGAAAAATTTACCGTCATGGCTTTTACAGAAATAATACCGGATTCAGGCCTGTATAGACCAGCCAGGACGTTCATTAGAGTACTTTTACCGGCTCCATTTTCCCCCAACAAAGCATGGATCTCTCCACTCCGTACTTCAAAGTTCACATGATCGTTTGCCAATACGCCAGGGAAGCGCTTGACAATTTCACGCATTTCCACGACATTTGGAATATCCTTAATCGCAGATGAGGTCCCGGTTAGGTGCGGTGAATTTTTCACTCGATTACACCTCCGTTGAGTGAATATTCGGTGAACACTGACATGCATCACCAGTTATCAAGATCCAGCAGCTCTCCATGTATTTGAAAGGAGCCAGAACCCTTGGGGGATTCCGGCTCCAGTGGTTAGTTAAACATTTACCCGCCTAAGCTGGGTAGCTCCGCGGTAATTCCATCAGCCCACCAGTACATGCAGTATGTGCACTCCAAACCGGGTGCACCTGGTGGGAATTGATCGATGTCAGGTTGAGAGAACTTCTCGCCCGCCGGGACTATAGTTTTCCCCTTGTTGTCTAAGATCGGACCGGAGAAAACGTCAAAGCGGGTGAATTTCCCCGACAGCATCAGAGCGAGGGTATCCTTTACCATCTGTATGGTTTCAGGCGGCAGGTCTTTCATCCCTGCAGTCAACTGCTCACCTTCCATAAAACCAAACAGACCCATACCGCCGCTATCGGCATCGAAATAGTCCCAACCAACCTTGTAGGTACCATCGATTACGCCCTTGGTGATCGAAGCGTAAACTGGACCCCAGTTCCAGTAGGGAGCTGTGAGGCAGCGTTCAACCTTGCAAGAGCCAGCCCAGTCATAGGTGACACCCCATTTACCTTTTTCCTGGGCAACATCAGCAACTGCGGGCGTATCAGCACCGGTGAACACAACTTGCGCACCACCATCGAATAATGAAGCAGCACCATCTCTTTCAACCACGGGATCGTGCCAGGTATTGATCCAGCGCACGTCCATGGTGCACTCCGGGCAGGTCTTCTTCATACCGAGGGCGATAGCGTTGCCCAGGCGGATCTCTTCGGGTATCGGGAAGGTAGCCATATAACCTATCTTGGGATTGCCGTCAGCTTTTGCCCGCGCTCCGGCAACCATACCAGCCAGGTATTTCATATCTTCCATGGCTCCAAACAGGTTACCAAAGTTCTTTGTATTTGACTTGTAACCACTGATATGGATGTAGGTAATATCCGGAAACTCTTCTGCTACGGTGCCCATCGGGTCCATATAACCGAAGGAAGTACCTAGAATCAAGCTGAATCCCTTGCGGGATAGACTGCGGAATACCTGCTCCGAGTCGGCACCTTCCGGAACATTTTCAATATAGGCTACATGTACGTTTGGAACTTTTTCTTCAACATAAACCAATCCCTCGTAATGAGCCTGAGACCAACCACCATCATCGTGTGGGCCGATCAACACTGCAGCGACATTAAACTTTCCCTTTTCGATCTCAGGGATTTGAAAGCCGCCAACCACTTCCGGTTTTGGCGCGCAGGCTGACGCGATCATCACAAAAATCACGGTGAGGACCACAAGACGCAATGACTTGTTGCTCATATTATTCTTCTCCTTCTTATTTAATGGGTTGAATCCGATAACTCTAATGATCAAGTTATTTTTTGGTCTTTCGCCTCCTTTCTTTATACACGTTTTATAATATTCTAGCACGAAACCGTCACCTGGACTAATGACCAATGTCATATTCTAGGTGGAACAGTGGAACTCAATTTGTGCTCGTGATAGTGCCTTACTTTTTTCAGGATCATCCGGAATCGTTCGATCGATACGTTTCCACAGACTGCACAGTAATGGACTCATATAAGACGGGGAGATGCGATACGAGGTTTTTGATAATTGGAAAGCCCTATCCCAGTCACCAATGTGTCCATATCCCTCGATAAATACAAATCGTTCCACTGGATCGTTGGGATAGTCATTTAATTGGAATGCTTGATCGCCAAGCATCGCCACTTGCTCCCAATCACCCTGTTGGCGGGCGAGATCGGCTTTCTCGAAGTAATAACACCATTGATGGGGTGGTTCTGGATCGTAAACCTCTGGTAAGTAAATTGCGTTTCCGTCTAGGATTGGCGCGGTTTTTGATAAATGCGCTGCCTTCCGAAGCAGGCTTTGATCAGGGATCAGGCGGTTATCCGGGTCAATTTCGGGGTCCAGCACACGCAGGCAGGATGGTGGGTTGAAGTAGATGACAACCGCCTGTGAGGTATTCCCGGAAAAGCGTCCCATGAAAAAGTCGTGTTTTACAGGCAGACCATCCTCCAGCGCTGGCAAGCTCCCGCCCAAACGTGATGTCGGGTAGAGGAGCAGATAGTTTACATGAGCGGAGCGATTTTCGGGTGCATAAATCCAATTGAGGGGTGCGCTCAGCGAATTATCGGCGTAGTAATTGAAAGCTCCTTCGTTCATGAGCAAAAGGGTGTCTGTTTGAAGCTTTGGTATGCGCCAAGACATCTGCCAGAACAGGTTTTTCTGCGTGTTCCAGTCGAGGCGGTACTCGTTCGCCCATAGGAATTGACGCCCTGCTGCCAAGCCCACCAATAAAGCTGTGATAACTGATCGCATTATTTGGAAGGGGACCAGTTCAATCAAACCGGCAACAAAAAGACTCGACCCAAGCATGAACGGTAGGGTAAAACGGTTGGCAGGAAAACCCAACGTGACAGGAAAATCTATCATCCAGAATGGCCAGCCCGCCAGAAACATTGCAACCAGCCCCAATCCCAAAGACCAGAGTCCATACTTATTCAATCTGTTTTTATTGATATCAGCATCCCGGGGCAATCTAAAGAAAAATACGATTACTAATAAAAGGTTGACCAATACCACCGCAGCGTAAACTGCTGTTGTGCGCGGTCCCTCAACGGATGGATTTATCAAACGGAAAACCTGCGACCAGGCTGCTGCGCAAACGGTCCAAAAGCTGGTCAGGATCGTCTGTACTAAGGTGAAAGTTGTGACGATTGGATCCACCCGCAATTTTGGTAGCAGGTTAGCTTGATAAACCTGGTTGTTAAATACGAACATACGGAACAGCGCTGCTGCAATAAATACAAATAGATATGGCAACCAGGCGACAACCAAACGTCGAAAGCGTTTACGAAAATCAGGGATGTGCTCACGTAATCCGAACCACAGCAGAAAAGGACGGAACAATTCCAGGACGAAGAAATATTCCATCATCCAAAGATTCATTATGGAACCCAGCATTCCTAGAATGGTTAGCGACCAGTATGTTAGCAGACTGTATGTTGGACGAATTGACCAGAGCATACATAGAAGTGAAAAAAGAAAAAATGATAATACAATGAAGAAATGGCTGTAAAGATAGGAAATCCACTGCTGGTTGAAACCCGGGTATAGCAGGAAGAAAAGGCTCGCTCCTAACACCAGATGTGGTTGTCTTGGCCAAATCTGTCGCATGATTCCCCAGACCAGGACACCCGTGACCCAGCGCCAGAACAGGGCAAAAAGCTGCCAGGCGAAGGGTTGATATGGTAACAACCTGGTTGTGACCTGATAGAGCATCCCCCAATATGGCCGGTTGTTGGCGAAATATCGGCTCATTGCTTCCGGTCCAAGCTGGTAGCGAATCCAGCTCATCGGAAAATCATCCCAGTAAAAACCCAACTTGGATAGGATCAGCCCGTACGCTGTTACGGTAACGGTCATCAGCAAGAACGGTACCCAGATTGGAGACTTCTCAAATCCAAGAATCCGTTTGATCCAATTCTTCATGTATACTTCCGGTTTAATATACTGACGGAGACCGCTTGACGACCTCCGTCAGTAAAAGAACTCTTTTCAGGGTACGATCCATGTACCCGTTCTGCCATTAAGGGCGTTCCCGATGTTTTCGGGATTTGTGATGAGTGCCTGTTTACCACCAGCTTCCAGGAACCAGATGATAGCCTGGATCTTGGGAGCCATCGATCCTTTGGCGAAATGTTTTCCTTCAGCCAGGTATTGCCTGGCTTCAGCCAATGTCAGCCGATCGATCCACTTCTGATCAGGTTTACCAAAATTAAGGGCTACTTTTTCAACCGCCGTTGAGATCAGTAACAGGTCAGCCTTGATCTCACGCGCCAACAGACTGCTGGCATAATCCTTGTCGATAACTGCGGCAGTACCGAAGTAATCACCGGATTCTTTTTCGATGACCGGAATACCGCCACCACCAACCGTAATGACGACCACGCCTGCATCGAGCAGTGTCTTAACCGAATCAAGTTCTACGACCTCTTTTGGCAGCGGTGAAGCAACCACTCTTCTCCAACCGCGCCCTGCGTCTTCAACCACGCTCCAATAAAGGTCTTTTTCGCGCTGCCTGGCTTCCAACTCCTGCATGAAGCCACCGATCGGTTTGGATGGATTTTTAAAAGCTGGATCGTCCTTATCCACCAATACCTGGGTGATCACCGTAGCCACGTTCTTCTTGATTTTACGCTGGTGGAGTACGTTCTGTAAATTCTGCTGCAGGGCGTATCCGATCGCACCCTGGCTATCTGCCCCGCAGACATCCAGTGGGACTTCGTGCATACCCTCGACCTTGGCTGCAATTTCCGAGCGACGCAGAATGAATCCGACCTGCGGTCCGTTACCATGACCGATAGCCACATCCCAGCCAGCCTCGATCATATCAGCGATGTGACAAGTGGTCTCTTTAGCAGCCTGGTACTGGTCTTCAACCGTTTCGTGTGCCTTATCTTTGATCAACGAGTTCCCCCCAATAGCAACAACAGCAACTTTCTTACCCATGGTAACTCCTTATCGCATCGTGAGTGCCATTACGCTTTTTTGGACGTGCATACGGTTTTCGGCTTCATCGTAGACCACAGACTGCGGTCCGTCCATCACACCATCGGTCACCTCGATATTTCGATCCGCCGGCAGAGGGTGCATATAAATTGCATCCGATTTGGCTAGAGCCATCTTGCGCTCATCAGTAATCCAATGTTCATATTTCTTGATTATCCTGGCACCCTCTTCGGGATCAGGGGTATGTACCATGGCTCCCCATGACTTGGCATAGATGATATCTGCATCCTTGAAGGCTTCTTCCATGTTATCAGTGAGATCAAAACCAGCGCCATACTTCTTTGCCTGCTCCCGAGCCTGGTCCATGATCCCGGGCATCAGCTTGAACTCTGGTGGATGAGCCAGAATAACGTCCATGCCAAAGCGTGGCATCTGCAACACTAAAGATTGCGGTACGGACATGGGCTTTTGGTATGAAGCCGCATACGCCCAGGACACGACCATCTTCTTGCGGCGCAGGTCACGGCCTTTCTTTTCGATAATGGTCAACAGATCAGCCAGGATCTGAAAAGGATGGTAAATGTCACATTGCATATTCAACACCGGGACGCGGGAAGCTTTAGCGACGGCATTCAAATAACCATTACCCACTCCCCAGTCTACATGACGGATGGCAATACCGTCGAAATAGCGACCGAAAATCTCACCGATCTCCTTGGGGGTATCACCGTGGGCGATCTGGGTTGTCTTGCTTTCAATAAATGCCGCATGCCCACCCAATTGTGCCATCCCGGCCTCAAATGAACCACGGGTGCGTGTGCTGCTGAAGAAGAACAGCATTGCCAGCACTTTATCGCGCAAATAAGCATGTTCCAATCCTAAAGCGCGCTTACTCTTAAGATCCATAGCTACTTCAAGTACGGTTTCGACCTCTTCCTTAGAGAAATCCAGGTCGCTGATCAGATCGCGGCCTCTTAGATCGGTATGCATTATTACACTCTCCTAACCGTGTGATACAAACAGAGTGCACAGAATCCGAAGGGTGTTATATCTCGTCCATGTATCTGCCCTGAGTTCATTCCATGGCTCCAAGTACAAGCGCAAGTAAAGCCATTCGCATTACCACGCCGTTGAATGCTTCCTGCCAGTAACGCGACCAACGGGTTATATCAACATCTGGCGGGACCTCATCCATGCGCGGCAGCGAGTGAAGCAGGATGGCATCCGGTTTGGCTTTTTTCTGCAGCAATTCACGGGTGATCTTGTAATTGGCTGGTGTCACTCCAACTTCGCCGGTGCGCTCATCGCGAGACTTGGTATAGTCAGGCTGCACGACCGGTTCGACCAAAATGACATCCACATCTGCGATCACCTGTTCCACGTGTTCGGCCTCTTTAAAGTCGAGGCTGTATTGTTTCAGCTCATTCTTGAATTCAGGTGTGAGAGTCATGTCCGGTGGTGCTACAAAAGTGATCGGACAATCGAACTGGGTCAGGGCATAAGCCAGGGAGTGCATGGTGCGCATGCGCATATCCCCAACAGCCATCCATCTGAGGCCATCTATGGTACCTTTTTCCTGCAATACAGTGTACAGGTCGGTCAGGATCTGGGTTGGATGTTCCCCCCAGCCGTCACCGCCATTGATGATCGGGATCGAAGCCCATTTGGCTGCCTCATGTGGCGCGCCCTGCTGAAAGTGGCGCATGACGATCACATCACCATAGAACTCCAGCATTTTGACGGTATCTTTAATTGATTCCTGGTAGAAATCACCCGCGCGAGTCATTTTTGCGTCGGCGAACCCGGTGACATGTCCACCCAGGCGGTGCATGGCTGCTTCGTGAGCCAGACGGGTGCGGGTGGATGGTTGATAAAAAGCTGTTACAAGTGTTTTCTCTTTCAAGAGATCGCTATTTCGACGGTTGCGCGCAATTGGTTCCAGTTCTTCGGCTACATCAAAGACGTGGAAAAACTCATTACGCTCAAATTCCTTGAGCGAAAGGATATCACGACCAGCAAAACTACGCATTATAGAATCCTCCTAACATATTTATTGTTGTTGACAGGCATCACCAAAACCAGCGATACCGTTAACTACCTATCCGGCGTAAGATATGGAAATGGAAGTAGCCGGGTAGGAAATAACTGAATGAATGATCGACCACACGACCATTGGCTAAAAATAACTGAGAAGTGAAATGGAGCAGGACATCACCGCGTTGAATCTCAAGAGCTTTGGCAACATCAGCAGGGGCGTCGATGGCACTGATTGTCGCCCGTGCCATTGTCAGCGAGTCGCCGCGCTCCAGTAAAAAGTCAAGCACTGAGCCACGGAAATTTTCCGGTAATTGCTTCGGATTAAAAACATCCTCTGGTAAGATATCCACTAAAAAAGCCACCGGACGCTTACCGGTGCTCATTATGCGCTGTACCCTGGTCAGGTTCGAAGCCAGGGGTACACCCAGACTGTCCGTTAACTCCTGGTCAGCGTACAACCTCTCGACCCGCAGATCGCTCACCGAGATCTCCAGATTCATCCTCTTTGCCATCGTTTCAAGACTTTCCAGTATTTCCAAGCCGCCATTAATAACCGGAACCTGACCCACCACGAAAGTACCTGAACCTTGATGGCGACGGATGAGACCTCGAGTTTCGAACGTGCGCATGGCTTCCCGTAATGTGGCGCGTGAAACACCTAATTGTTTTGCTAACTCTGGCTCAGAAGGTAATCGTTTCCCTGCAGGAGTACCTGCGATCAGGACAGCCAGTTCAGCTTGCAAACGTTGGAACGGAAAATGTGGCATAGTATCCTATTTCTCCTTATCATGTTAGTTTTCGAGCACAGGCAGGAACTCGAAGCGTGTTACATCCACCAAGCCTTTGTCTGAGATGCGGAGTTCGGGGATAACAACCAAGGCCAGCAGACTTAATTGCATATTCGGATTGTTAAGTTTACAGCCGCACTGGCGGAATCCTTCCAAAACCATGCCAGTCTTCTGTGCGACCACTTCGACCCGTTCGGTGGACATCAGACCTGCGATGCCAAGTTCAACCAGACCAATGACCTTACCATCCTTGACCACTACCTGACCGCCGCCAACATTAGCCAGTGTGTTAGCTGCTACTGCCATATTGGTTTCGTCAGTACCAACCACAAGCATGTGATGACAATCATGAGCAACGGTTGAAGCGACCGCACATGGTTTGTTGAAGCCAAAACCTCGTACCAGACCGACCTGTACTGTACCTGTACCACGATGCCTTTCGACCAGGGCGACTTTCGCAAGATCATTCGTGACGTCCGCATGTACTTCATTATTGTTGACTGCTACATCCACCTGTACATGCTTGGTTGGAGCCTGATTCTCAATTATTCCAATCACGTTGGCTTTAACTACACCTCTGTTCCCGGTGGGAGCGACCAACCGGAAATCATCTGCAGTAAGCGTCTTCTTCAAGTGGATGGATTGAGTCGCCCATTGTGGGTATGATACTTGCTGCGAATTGATAATGAGTTGACCTTTTTCAGCGATGATCCTACCCCTGGCAATGACCGTCCTGGCTGTGAAATTCTCCAGATCTTCAACCAGCAGGATATCTGCCCAGCGGCCTGGAGCGATCATGCCGATCTCGCGATCCAGGCCGAAGTGTTCAGCAGTGTTGATAGTCGCCATTTGGATCGCCGTGATTGGTGGAAGCCCTTCTTTGATCGTTTGACGCAGGACGTGGTCCATATGGCCATCTTGCGTGAGCGTCGCTGCATGCGAGTCGTCGGTGCACAGGATGAAATGGCGTGAGTCCAAGCCCATCTTCGTGATCGCTTCGATCTGTACTGCCGTATTATGCCAGGCTGATCCGTGTCGTAATGAGGCTTTCATACCCTGGCGTACCCGGGCAATTGCGTCATCGAGACTTATTCCTTCGTGGTCGTCTTCAGCCCCTCCGGCAGCGTATCCATGAAAAGGCCGGCCTAAATCAGGCGAGGCGTAATGCCCACCAATCACTTTACAGGCTTTTCGTGCCTCTGCCATTTCAGCCAGCATTTTCTCATCCCCATTGTATACGCCGGGAAAGTTCATCATCTCGCCCAAGCCGATGATACCAGGCCAGGTCATGGCTTCTGCGATTTCCTCAGGCCCAATGACGGCACCCGGTGTTTCAAATCCGGGAGCGGACGGGACACAAGATGGCATTTGTACCCAAACGTGTATCGGCTGTCTAGCAGCCTCATCCACCATGAGCTTGACGCCGTTCAGTCCAAAGACATTGGCGATCTCGTGCGGGTCGATGAACATGCCAGTGGTACCATGCGGGGCGACAGCCCGCACAAACTCGGTAACAGTAACCATACCCGACTCGACGTGCATGTGCCCGTCCAATAAACCAGGCACGAGGTAACGTTCCCTGGCTTCGATCGTAATCGTATCCTTCGCGATCGTGTGCGAAGCATCCTCTCCAACGTAAGCAATGCGACCGTTGACAATGGCAATATCTGTATCCGGTACGATTTCACCTGATTGGACACATACCCATCGCCCATGGTGGATCACCATGTCAGCGGATTTTCGACCCATGGCTACATCTACAAGTTGACGGAGCATATCAATATCAGATAACTTCACTCAACCTCCTGTATATTGGATCTGGCAACCTCGATTTTTATTAGGGGTATGATAATCAACCATCTATCCATTCATAGTGTGAATAAAATGAGTCACCAGAAAGATATTGTCATTCATGGGTTTAAGAGTTTCCTGGCTAAGTGGTTATGTTTTTCCACCAGCCTGGCTTCATCAACAGTGACCAGTTGACCTTCCTTGACCACGAACCTGCCGTGAACAACAGTGTAATCAGACTTAACCGGTTGCACAAAGATAGCTGCTGCTACCGGATCGTGGAGTGACCCGGCGTATTCCAGGCGGTTCAGGTTGATTGCAAAGAAGTCGGCGCATTTTCCCGGCTCGAGTGACCCGATATCCTTGCGGCCAAGGATTGCTGCTCCGCCGCGGGTGGCAAGATGGAGAGCCTGGCGAGCCGTCATGATCGGTGGTGTGCCTGTTCCGGAGAGCGAGGCGCCTTCAATCCCTGCCCGTAATCGTGCCAGCAGCATCGCCTGACGGATTTCTCCAAGCATGTGGGAACTGTCGTTACTGGCAGAGCCATCCACACCAAGGCCAACATTCACACCTGCTTCCATGTAATCGCGGATAGGGGCAATACCGGAGGCAAGGTGCATATTCGACGAGGGACAATGAGCCACACCACAGCCATATTGGGAGAATATTCCGATCTCGTGTTGGTTGATATAGATGGCATGTGCGAACCAGACGTCATTGCCGATCCAGTCTAGAGCTTGCATATAGCTCACCGGGCGGTGGCCGAATTTCTGGAGGCAGAAGACTTCCTCGTCCTTTGTTTCAGCCAAGTGGGTATGCAGATGGACATTGTACTGCCGCGCCAACGCTGCGGACTGTTTCATCAGATCCCCAGTGACGGAAAAAGGTGAACAGGGAGCCAAAACGATCTGTACCATCGCCCCCGATTTTGGATCATGATACTGCTCGATCAGACGCTGGCTATCTTTAAGGATATTATCTTCCGTATCTACCACACTGTCAGGCGGCAAGCCTCCCTTGCTCTCACCCAGGCTCATCGAGCCCCGGGAAGCATGGATTCGCAATCCGATCTCTTTGGCAGCTACGATCTCATCATCCAACCGAGAGCCATTCGGGAAGAGGTACAGGTGGTCGGAAGCCGTCGTACACCCTGAGAGGGCCAGTTCAGCCAGGGCTGTCTGTGTCGAAACGAAGATATCATCCGGCCGCAGGCGAGCCCAGATCGGATATAGTGTCTTGAGCCAGTTGAAGAGGTTGGCATCCTGGGCAGCTGGTACGGCTCGTGTCAACGTCTGATAAAAATGGTGGTGGGTATTTATCAATCCAGGCAGCAAAATGTAACCCGAGAGGTCAAGGACTTCATCAGCGGTTTTCGGGAGTTCACTGCTATAACCGACCTGCTCGATAAATCCGTTCCTCGCAAAAAGACCACCATCAGGGATTTCACGCTGGTGGTCATCCATGGTTACAAGCATCGATGTGTTTTTAACCAGGATGGTGTTCATATCAATAATCTGCAATCGCTAGTGTGTAGCCAGTTGTCAGACAATATGCTCAAGTGTAGCAAAAAATAATCCGGATGTCAATTGTCAGACAAATACTGTTTATAAGATTGTATCAAATATTACATTGGTCGCCAATGGTCGTAACACTCATCGCCACATAAGTCCATTGGTCTTTGTTATTATTATCACAAGTATATACGCATATGAGTATATTTAATAGGATAAAACAATGAATGCAGATCTCTAAAATGAAGCCCTTCAATTTCACGGAGAAATATGCGCTGGGTTAGCAGATCCCAAGCGGATCATGATCCTGTTTCAGTTGTCGTCAGGTTCATGCAATGTTAGCAAGCTTGTTAATAACTTGAAAATGCAGCAACCCATGGTTTTACGGCATCTAAAGGTACAGCGTGAAAGAGGAATAGTAAGAGCTGAACGGTAAGGAGCAGAAGTTATCTATGGTGTGTCTGATGAGCGTTTGATCCAGGCACTGGACATACTATGATCTGTGCTTCGTGACACGTTAACCAAACGCGGTGAGTTAGCCTAGGTGGTTTCATCTGAGCGAATTATAAGACCAGTCCCGCCTCGCGATGGGACTGGTTATTATTTTAGATCGCGATTAATAATCCAGCGATCAATATGTATGGTCTGTTTGAGTTTAGGGGTGCTGGATCTGGGCTGCCCGTAGTGTGTTCTTCATCAGCATCGCAATGGTCATTGGACCGACACCACCAGGGACAGGGGTAATAAATCCAGCCACCTCCTTGGCTTCGTCGAAATTAACATCTCCTACCAGGCGGTAACCCTTTTCCTTGGTCGGATCGGGCTTGCTGTTGATCCCTACATCAATGATAGCCGCACCGGGTTTGATCCAATCACCGCGTACAAATTCGGTCTTGCCGATGGCTGCAATCAGGATATCTGCCTGGCGGACTACAGCGGCAATATCCCTGGTGCGGGAGTGACATACCGTGGTGGTAGCGTTCTTGCCGATTAGCAGCAATGCAGCCGGCATGCCAACAATATTCGAGCGCCCTAAAACCACGGCATTGGCTCCCTCGATCTTTACCCCAGCATGTTCCAGTAAAAAAATACAGCCAAATGGCGTGCAGGGAACAAATAGAGGCTCGCGACCTTTTTGTGCCAACCGGCCGATGTTGAGCGGCGAGAAACCATCCACGTCTTTCTCTATGCTGATCAATTGCAGCACACGCTCTTCGTCCAAACCCGCAGGCAGGGGAAGCTGGACCAAAATGCCGTTGACCTTGCTGTCAGCGTTCAACTTCTTGATCAGGTTTTCAAGATCCTGCTGACTGATGTCGGCAGGCAGGTTGTGACCATAGGATTCTATCCCCAGATCAGCACAAGCCTTCTGTTTTGAGCGTACGTAGGTCGCTGAGTCAACGCGCTCACCAACCAATACGGTTGCCAAGCCAGGTCGGGGTTTTCCCGCTGCGACCATCTTCTCGACTTCAACCTTCACTCCATTACGGACTTCCTGCGCAATTACTTTTCCATCTATCAGTTGTGCAGTCATATTTCATCTCCCATTGAATTGAATCGCCAGGTGCTACCTGACAAAAAACAGAGTCAAATATGGTTCAATTATACTGATACATTTGTTGCCGAAAAAGTGACACTTGACATGAAAAATGTCCTTACTTGTCAGAAACCATTAAACAATCAACAGCTACTCGTGTACGATCTCCCCCTCCATTCCATCCTCTACCAACGCTGTCAGGCAGACGTGATCCATTTTATTCCAGCGCGCTTCAGGGGAAAATGCGGTAACGCGGAGATAATTACCTGTCAGACCTTTAAGTTGCCATCCCCCTGCCTCGCAATGCGTAGTTGATTCCCAAAGTACGGGGAGGGTCTTCCCTAAGAAATTTTTCCTGTAAACCTGGGCAGACTCCTGAAGGACAGCTCGCAGCGCGGCATTACGGATCTTACGCAAAGCCAATGGAATCTGTCCACTCATCTGTGCAGCGGTAGTACCAGGACGGGCTGAGTAACTGAACACATGCCCACCAGCAAAGTTCATCTCCCTAATAAAATTAATGGTTTCATCAAATTCCTCTTCAGTCTCAGCGGGGAAGCCGGCGATGATATCCGTGGTGATGGCTACCTGAGGGATGGACGCCCGGAGATTGGTCAAGAGAATACGGTACAACCCGGGTGTCGTCTTCCGATTCATGCGCTTTAGCGTGGCTTCGCAGCCTGATTGTAGCGGCAGGTGAAAGTGGCGGCAGAGACGTGGATTCTGCCAGAGTGAGAAGAATTCCATATCGAGGTCCCATGGTTCAAGCGAGGAAAGCCGTAAACGTGGTACATCTGTTGTGTTCAATATTGTTTTTATCAGGTCGCTCAGGTGTAAGTCGAAATCCAGTCCCCAGGACCCGAGATGTACGCCTGTCAGCACGATTTCCTTTGTCCCACCCAGCAGAGCGTTGGATATGTCGACGAGAATGTCGTTAAGAGGCCGGCTGCGACCTTTCCCGCGCGCTACCGAGGTGATGCAAAAGGAACAGCGGCAATCACAACCGTCCTGAGCCTTGATGAAAGTGCGCGTGCGCAAACGCAAACCAGGGAGAGGCTCACGGGGTTGGAATTCCTGTGTGAAACTGTTCGCAGGGAGATCAAGGATGTCACGAACAAGGTACTCTTTACGGTTGTTCATTACCACGCCCTGGACATTGGGCAGGGCAGAAGCAGCCTGAGGTTCTAGAGTTGCCCAACAACCGGTGAGGAGGATCTTGCTTGCACCGGCGCGCGCTGCCTGGCGGATCTTCCCACGAGAGTCCGACGCTGCCTTGGATGTCACTGTGCAGGTATTAACAATAACAAGGTCAGCCTGACCCGGCTCGGTAACGATGGTATGTCCACCGGAGCGGAATTGCCTCGCCATGCTTTCGATCTCTGCCTGATTCAGGCGGCATCCAACCGTGTCAAGGAAAACCTTCATCTTATATCAGCGATAAAGAGGATTATTGATTATGGTTTGATGACCAAAAAATTATCAAAAACCACGTCCACCCCGCTTTGATTAAAAGAACCAGCCAGCAATCCAACCTCTCCTTTTACAAAATCGGTATCCTGGGCAATCGCAACCGGGTGATCGTTGACGTAAAACATCAAAGAGTTATCAATACAATCTGCGCGTAAGTGGTTTATGGTCAAGCCCAGTATGATCGCTTCAGACCGCAGCATCTCTTTCTGTCCTAAAAGTGAGATATTGCCGTCCCTGACCTTGCCGAGGGCATAATACCCATCACTGCTGATAACAAAGAAATAATAATTACCTGGATCGTGATAACGACAGATCAACCCAATGCGGTTTTCTTCAGGTCCGGCATATTTCAAAGCATCAACTTCTATGCGGATGTTCTGAAAATCCAAGGCGAGAGTTGACCAGTAGTTTTGTTGCGGTTCAGTTATGAGGATACGATATCCTCCGCCGTCATAATCCATAATACCACCCGGTCCGGTTAGATGTTTCCAACCACTGGTTGGATTCGAGAAATCATCCTGGTATAGAGCACCACCTGGCTTGGTCATCAGATTAGTAATGATGGTTGAACGGCAGGCTGCAAGGGCTAACATGACAAGAAATGAAGGGAGGGATTTGGTTATTATTGATTTCATTATGATGAGCCCTATTCTTATTTTATCAAAGAGTGTGGAGGTTACTTTGGATAGTATTGAACCAATAACCTGGCTGCCTGCTGACCAAGAATTCCATTGCTATCCAGATCGAGCACTCGTACCAGATGCTCGTATGCAAAATCCCTCTGGTTTTTTTGCAGATAAAGCAGGGCTAAATGGAAATGAGCCGAAGCCAGGTTCGGTTCAAGTTCAATTGCAAATAATAATTGTTCTTCAGCCATGTTATATATTCCCAGAGTCAGGAATACCCAACCAGCTGCATCCCGGGCAAGGGCATCCCTGGGTGCAAGGGAAATAGCGTGAACGGCTGCCGGAAGGCCGATGTCATTTACTTGTACATCAAACTGTACACAAAAGACAGCCAGCAAGCGCCAATATAACGGATCATTGGGAACGAGGCTGACCGCACGTTGATAGGCATCCAATGCTGGCGGTAGATTCCCATATTGCGCATAGGCATCTCCCAATGCAGCCAGCCAGGTTGGATTCTCCGGTTCGAGTTTAACAACCATCTGGAATTCTGCCAAGGCTTTTTTGCTCTCTTTCTGTCGCTGCCAGTATAGACCGCGAAGTGCGTGCACAAGAACCGAGTCTGGATCCAGGTTCAGGGCCTTATCCAGGTAGGGCAGGCCATCCTGGTCAAGGTTTTGAATAGTCTCACCCAACAATGCCCATGCTTCAGCATAATCTGCTCGAATTGCGATCGCCTGTGAGAAAGCCTGGACAGCGAGCCCCCATTCCTTGATGGCTGCCAGGGCTTGCCCTGAAACTACCAGCCGATATGCGTGGTCGTCTTCTAGCAGAGCGGTATCCAGTCCAGCACGCAGGATTTGAACTCGCGGGTCAAGCTCTGGTTCCAGTCTGGCTGAGAGAATTAATTCTGACAACGCCTCCTCTGGTCGTTTCGCAACCAGGAGCAAGCCCAGCCGGTAATGAGTTGACGCATTCTGTGGTTGGAGTGCTATAAGGTCGCGAAGCTCACCTTCTTCGGCTGTGAAATCTCTCAGGCTATGATATGCTTGGGCTAGACGGTCGAATAATTCGGCCTTGGTTTCATAAACAGTTAATGCTCCCTTCCAAATCTTGATCGCTGATACCAGGTCACCTTTTTTTTCGTATGAATCCCCTATAGCGATTTTACCCTGGTATGAAAGAAGTCCTTTTGTCTCGGCTTTATCAAGGAAGAGGATTGCCCCATCCCAATCACCCATGGCTAAAGCTGCCATCCCGGCCTGCTCCCAGAGGTCATACCGCCATGGTAGCCGCTGCGCGGCTGACTCAAACAACAAGGCTGCTTGAGAATATTCACCGTCTGCTATTGACCGTTGAGCCTGCCTCTCATCCTGCCAACCAGACAGCAGGCGTGGGGAAATGACCATAATAAGCAGTGTTATTAATAACAGAGGGACATAATAATACTGACGTAATGACCTCACCATCTGGTTATTATATTCTAAATGGAACTTCATTAGTCACAGACCGTTTGTGTTGTTCTTTTTCGTAAGGATAAAATTTGCATCAGCGGAAAATGCCATCTTAGAGATACTCTATTCCATATTATACAAATAGGTCCTGTATGTTCTATTTTTCTTTAAGAAGTTGTATAATCGTATAGGTTAATAAATAATGGGCTCATTTTTTGACCAGATTTTCAATCTATTGATAACACCTCCGGGGAATTTAATATATCACCTCGTCCTGGTTCTTTCCATCGCCGGTGCGTTGCTGTCTGCAATAAACCAGTGGCGTACAAACAAGTATCCTCAAATGCGACGAATGATGCTTGGGCTGAGCCTTCTCCTATCCGCTCAGGTTTCAATGTTCATCATCAGCGCTCTTGCCTGGCGAGGCTTCATAAACCCATTGAGCATACTGCCGCCACTGGATCGTGCCCTTACCCTTTTTTGTCTGGTCTGGATCGCCTGGCTTTGGGCTTTTCCAGAAACCTCCCGCTATGCTGATGGTGGAGCTGTATTACTAAGCCTGTTTATAGTAATAGGTCTTACTTTTGGTTTGATGAATTGGATGTTACAGCTCACAAGCCAATCAATATTCAATGCTTCGATCCAGGATACCCTCTGGCAGGTCGCTGCGATAGGTTTAATATTCAGCACAGGGATATTTTTATTTATCCGTCACCCCAACAGCTGGGGAAATGGCTTAACGTTTTTCGCCTTGGCATTTTTAGGTCATCTGGTATATTTATTAGTTAATCAAGGTAATGGAAATTTCCCTGGATTAGTCCGGTTGATGTATATGACTGCATACCCGATCCTGCTAACCCTACCGCAGCGTTTCCCGACCCCGCTTGGAGCGCCAACCACAGTCAAGCAAGACATTCCCATCACGGAGCGACGACGCTACAGCATCGATCTTAAAACATTCCAGGCGATATTAGACCTGGTTGCTGATCATCACGCCGCCGAAGACCCCCATATCACCTATTCCTTAACTCATGCTGTTGCACAAACCATGCTGACCGATCTCTGTTTTTTAATCCATCTATCAGAGGATGAAAGCCAAATAGTGATTGCTGGTGGTTATGATTTGATTCGAGATAAACCCTTAGAGGGAGCCAGCCTGGATAAGGAAGCCGTCCCGATGTTGTGGGAAGCTATTAAACGGGGACACACACTAAATTTACCCACCAGCAGTACATCCATTGACTTGAAAGCGCTTGGAAACCTCTTGGGATTGGACGATACTGGTCATTTACTTGCTGTACCTCTCCTGGCTTCTAATAAGGAACCAATTGGTGCCATTCTATTACTCTCACCATACTCAAACCGTATGTGGAGTGTCGACGATCAAAACTTCCTGGCTACCATCTCAGCTTCCATGGTACAGTTTGTCCGGCCGGAAGAAAGTGGAGGCTATGCGGACCTTCGCGAAAGAGATATTCAAGGATCACTTAACAAATCAGAAGAACAGATCTCTGAAATGAAAAATCAAAATAAAGAACTTCAATTACAACTTGAAGCGATGATGAAGAATTCCACACGAGACCATGAACAAGCTGAGAAGCTGGCTGCCTTGCTGATCGCCCAGGAAGAATCGCAACAATTGATCGCTCATTTGCAGAAAGAAAATGAAAAATTACTTGCTGCTGGGTTAACAACATTAGAACCTGGCAAAGTCGCGAACCTGGAGGGTGAACTCCGCCTCACCCTGGAGGAAATCGCTCACCTACAAAATTTACTGGCTGAGGCAAATATTAAAATCCATGAATTGGAAATGGCACCCGCAGGTTCAACGAATAACGAACAGGTTACAATCCTTGTCTCTATCGCACAGGACTTGCGACAGCCTTTATCATCAATTGTTGGATATACAGAATTGCTGCTGGGTGAATCGGTTGGTATCCTCGGAGCACTCCAGCGGATTTTTATCGAGCGGATCAAAACATCGACCGAACGAATTGGCAGCCTGATCAACGACCTGATCCAGTTCGCCAACGATGAAAACACTCTTGCAGAAGTCAAGCCGGAATCGGTTGATTTGAATCAGATTATTGATAACGCCATAAACTATACTAGCAATCAGTTGCGTGAAAAGAATCTTTCCATGCACCTTGATTTCCCCATGTCATTGAGCACCATATATGCTGATCGGGAAGCGCTTCAACAAATCCTGACCCATTTGCTCCAAAACGCCGGCGCGGCAACTCCGGTCGATGGAACAATCACCCTGCGCGTCCAGATGCGCCGGGAAGGATCTCATGAGTATATCCTGATCCAGGTTTCAGACACTGGTGGTGGTATTCCTGCGGAAGAAATACCGCGTGTCTTTTCACGCATGTACCGAGCAGAAAATGTTCTTATCCAGGGAGTAGGGGATACAGGTGTGGGTCTGTCCATAGCTAAAACCTTAGCCGAAGCCCACGGAGGACGTATCTGGATCGAATCCGAACCGGGTGTTGGTGCTACTTTCACTGTATTCCTGCCATGTACACCTCCTACCGACTCTGGTGATAATCAGGAGGGAAAAAAGTCATGAAGGATTTGCGCCAGTTTGGTTCTGGAATATTACTTGCGCTGATTTCAATTGCATTAATCCTTGGAGGTTTTTCTCTCGCGCTGAACGAAGGGTTTAAACCCGCCCTCCCCCCGCAGCTTATTAATTATGTTCTGGTTACGGGTGTGCCTAATGCCACAGTCACACCAACTCCCTTTCAACCAGTTACGAGTGCACAGACCCCTACTTTGGCTGAAAATTCACAAGCCAGTAACGAAACAAGCACTGGATTCATCTGGGGTAGTTACCCTGCACCGGAGATCTATCCAGCCTCGATCCAGATCCCTCCACCGGTTGGATTGATAAAACAACCTGATGGTCAGGTCAATATACTTCTTCTAGGTTCTGATCAACGTCCAAACGAAGGTGGATTTCGTACAGACACTATCATTTTGGCAACCCTCAATCCCAGTCTGGGGACAATCAACCTGACGTCATTCCCACGCGATCTTTATGTATACATTCCTGGTTGGACGATGCAGCGTATCAATACTGCCATGGGTCATGGCGGGAATGACACGCTATCCCTAACCATGGAATATAACTTTGGTGTTCGTCCAGACCACAATATCATGGTCAGTTTTTCTGGTTTTGTCAACATTATAGATAGCCTGGGTGGTCTTGACGTAGAGGTTGCTCAGTCTTTGTCTGATGAACGCCAGGGATACGGCATTTATTATGTACCGGCTGGTACGGTCCATATGGATGGCGGTACTGCACTCTGGTACGTCCGTTCGCGTGGAACCAGTAATGATATCGATCGCTTACGCCGAGCTCAGGAAGTGATGCAAGCCTTTGGATACCGCTTGCTCAGTTTCAATGCCCTCTTGCATGCATCTGATTTCTATAGTCAATATAGTCAGAATGTGATTACAGATCTAACACTGGGGGATCTGACCGGATTCCTACCGGTAGTAACAAAAATGTCAAAACCTGAAAATATAAAACGTTTTATCATCGGTTATGGACAGGTCACTGATTGGATAGAGCCGTATAGTGGGGCGATGGTATTGCTTCCCAATCGCGAGGCAATCCTGCAGATCATGTACCAAGCCCTGAATGCTCAATAATCAACCATTTGTAAATCAATCAATCGATAACTGAATATGAAGTTCAGAGCGGAATGCATTGGACATAGGACATGCTGGGGATTTTTCTTTTTTGCTCTCCTCCTGACAGGCTGCCGTGCATGGCTTGCAACACCACCGACCCAAACCACACTCGGGCCTTTACCTTACATCCTTGTCACAATCGCACCGAATCAATCTCCTTCTCCAACACCCATAAAACCAGAACCTGCTACACCAACGCCCATCCCGCCAATCTTACCGACTTATACGGCGACGATTACACCAACCGTAACACTCACTCCTATCCCCTCCAGTACTCCAATTATTGACCTCAGCTCTTTGAAATCCAATCCCGGCTCCCTACCGGAATTTCGTGTCCCTTCTTTTGCGCCTCCACCTGTACCATTGCTTGGCGATTATGAGACAGTGAATTTTCTGCTGATTGGTTCGGATAAACGTTTCGGGAGTTCTTTTCGTACCGATACGCTGGTCATAGTTGTGTTAAGACAAAAAGAGCAGCAGGTCTCGCTGATCTCAATCCCACGCGATCTCTGGGTGTACATCCCCGATTGGGACATGCAGCGGATCAATACAGCCTACCAGCATGGAGAACTGACCAACTACCCAAGTGGAGGTCCCGGTTTACTTAAGCATACCATCCTGTACAACCTGGGCATACGTATCGATCATACGGCCATGGTTGATTTTAACGGCTTTCGTCTCATAGTTGATACCCTGGAAGGAGTAAATGTACCCATCGCCTGTCCTTATACCGACTGGCATTTGATTGATCCCTCATTAGATCCCAACGACGAGGGGAACTGGGAACTATATACTGTGAATCCTGGTGTCGTACATATGGATGGTGATCTGGCTCTGTGGTATGCCCGTTCGCGCAAGAGATCCAGCGATTTCGATAGAGGTCGACGCCAACAGGAAGTATTGCGTGCTTTACATGCCAGCGCACTGCACACTGATGCCCTGGAGAAACTCCCCCAGTTATATCAAGATCTGAATAATACAGTCACTACTGATCTGAATCTGACTGACTTACTTCAACTTGCCATATTCGCTCCCCGCATGACCAACGCAGATATCCGCAGTTATTATATTCGTCCTCCCCTGGTCACATCCTGGATCACTCCCTTTGGTGCGTATGTGCTTTTACCAGAAAGGTTGGTTTTGCAAACAATGATTCAGGAAGCGCTGATGGTATCAGACCAAGTTATTGAAAGAAAAAAGATTATCGTTGAGATTCAAAACGGTACAATCAACGATGGTTGGGATGCCGCCGCTGCTTCACGATTGAACTACGCCGGTTACGAGACCCGTATCATGTCCGAGGTTAAAAAAGGTTATGTCCAATCATTGCTGATCGACTTGACCAGGGAACAACGACCTGATCAAGCCGATTCTTTATTAACATTCCTTGGATTGCCCCATGCCAGCTTGGTTTCCATGGCTGATCCTGACAGTCCAGTAGATTATCGTCTCATCCTTGGAACAGATTACCAGCCATGTTTCGATCCCGCTATTTACGTACCATAACCCACTTTGACAGTTACATTTTATTACGCTAAACTATACGCACAACAATAGATTACTTGTTAGGAGGCGTTTATGAATCCTTCTACTCCCGATACTGCCCGTATAACACCGAAGACACCTTTGATCCCAGCCATCAAAGCCTGGGAATTATATCTTAACGACAAGGGACGTTCACCGAATACTGTCAAAGCATTTCTCTCGGATGTCCGCCTGTTGACTCAATTCATGCCACCTGATCGTCCGCTTGATGGGATCACTACCAATGACCTGAATCGGTACTTCAACTGGATGGAGAAAGAGCGGAATATTCCTTGCAGTCCAAAGACACTTGCGCGCCGTATCACTGCTACAAAATCCTTCTTCCGTTGGTTGAACCAATATGGCGTATTGATCATTGACCCTGCTGAGAAAGTCACCAATCGTACTGTTGTGAGCCCTCTGCCTCTCGTGCTGACCGATGAAGAAATAAATGCGGTATTGGATAAAGCCGAAAAACACCGTTTTGGTCCCAAACCTGATGCGCGACCTTATACATTGCTCGCCTTGTTGATGATGACGGGCATCAAGAAGAGTGAATGCCTGGGCATCCACATCAACCATATTGATTTATCCGACCCAAGTGGTCCGTTCGTATTCATACGATACGCAAGTCCGGCGAATCGCTATAAAGAGAGGAAGATCTCGCTGGACGAAGAATGGCTCCCCGCGTACAAGGAATATCTGGTCCAATACCAGCCGGTCGACCAGTTGTTCCCCTGGTCCCCGCGGCGGTTGGAATACTTGTTGGAAGATATTGGCAGCGAAGCAGCGCTCAACAAGCACCTTTCCTTTGATATGTGTCGGTGGACTTGTGCACTGAGGGATTACCAGTACGGGCTGGATGCCGCGAAAATTCGCCAGAAACTGGGTATCTCCAGGATCCAGTGGCGCGAGATCCACATGAAACTACGGCAATTGAGTGGTCGTCAGACTGGTATGCAATCTTCCTAGCCCAGTGCCAATAAATATGGGTTGTATAGGTATTCAGCATTTTTCCCAAACTCACTGGATCATATATTTGATTTGGTCAATTTTTTCATCAAAGTAAGATATACCACCTGTCTGGTTGCTTTGGTGAGCCGGTAGGGATGGGCAGGGAGGTAACCCGGTATCCAGATGATATTCTCACTCGTGCATAACAGTGGCCACCCATCACGTGCTCTGCGTGGTAGTTTGACATTGATAAAGAAATCCGATAATTTAATAGACTGACCGCCCATCCCCAAGGGTTGAAAACGGTCACCTGGTATGCGTCCGCGCGCTATAACTGGTCCGGTCAGATGACCGGCATCCAGCCATATCCGGAATGGGTCTGCGTTCTTCTGCATCTGCTCCCAGGCCTGGATCGGATCATCCCAAAGTTCGGCGTACATAATCCATTCTGTTGAGATTCTTATTTTTCCAGGTATGCTCATTGATAAAGCACCTGAGGCAGGAACGATTTGTGGCCAGTTGTTAATAGGCAGGGTTGCTTCCCGTGTCATCACAAATAGCTGATCTCTTTCACGAAATGCACATAGACCTCCGGTTAAGTCAATCTGATCGGGTTGCTTCGGGTCGGTCAGAAAAAAAATCGCCCTTTCAATGACTGAGTAATCCACATCGCGCAAGTTGGGGTAAAGCTGCTCAAGCGCCCGGCGGAATATATTTCTTTGCAGACCAACTGAGAAGGATGTCAATATTGACATTTCAAACGCAATATAACCTGGTCCCTCTTGACTGACCATTGCTTTCCATGCATCATCCACTGCACCTGAAAGAATCCGGCTATCACCATCCAATGACTTAGCCGTACGCCAGATGGTCTCACGGATGCGAGGATTGTACGTCTCAAGAAGTGGGATTAGATCAATGCGCAGACGGTTGCGGAAAAAATCAGAAGATGTATTGCTGGGATCAAAATATGGATGAAGGTCATGCGAGTCACAGTACTCAATGATATCCTTTCGCCAGACACCCAACAGGGGACGTACGAGTGGGATTTTCCTGTCAAATGAAGGAATAACAGTTCGGTAGGTCATGCCTTTCAACCCTTTCAAACCTGCACCGCGCAAGAAGTGCATCAGTACGGTTTCAACCTGATCATCCGCGGTGTGACCGACCGCAACTGCCTGTGCCTTGAATTTACGGGCTTGTGTAAATAAAAAACGGTAACGTAAGGTGCGTGCAGCATCCTCAATGCTCTGCGACTCGTTCCGGGCAAAGGCAGCTACATCGGCGCTATCCATAACGTGAGAAAGATGCATTTTCGACGCCAAGTGCTCTACAGCCGTGGCTTCTATATCTGCTTCGGGCCGTAGTTTGTGGTTGAAATGTGCAACAATAAGCGGATAGCCGGCTTGGTTCAGGATATCCAGCAAAACCAGGCTGTCCGGTCCTCCGGATACCCCAAGGAGGATAGGTTTTTCCTGTGTGAGAAAGCACTCATTTTTTAAGATAGTGATAATTTTGTCAAGCACAGGTTTATTAAACCACAAGCGCGGTAAAACGGGGGAATGTGGATATGGATTTAAGATAGGTGGAACTTCCTCCTTATAAAAATAGAAAGTAAGTACTCAGAATTTCCACCCTGAAGAAGTAATAACTCAGGTTATTCCTCAGCCCCCAGATGCATATACCTTGTTTCTTTTTGATTTCCAAAACTGGCGAATAGATGATAGAACGCAAATAGCTCTAATGAAAACGGCAAGTAGCCCCCATAACCCAACAAGGGCATCTCAAACATTTTATACCAGCCACCCCAAGGGACGTGATAGATCCATTTTGGGAAAGAATAATAATTCCACATTTCCCAAAAGAAGGCAGTCAGTAGGACTCCCAGCCAGAGGGAGATAACCGGACGCCAGTCTCCTTTTTGCGTCCATTCAGCAAAGGAACGGTTTCCCAGCCAAACGTTGACTGGCTCGAGCAGAAAAAAGAGAGACAGCCATAAAAATGGAAAGAAGAGACTAGGCCAAACCAGCATCAGAAATAACATTATCATTCCGCAGATAAAAAAACAGATGGTGGTAGGTTGATCTGGTCGCAGGATAAATCCACGTTTCAGATTTTGAATAAAATCCAAACTAGCAACGAGTTCCGCACTACCGAAAACTGCTGGAATGACAGTTGTAAAGCTCAAGGTTGTCCAGAAACCATACTGCATGGGAGTGAGATTTTCCATGCCGAGATATTGCCAGTTTTTAAGACGCCAGTTGAATGCCTCAAACAGCCACCAGACTGGTGCCGAAATGATGAACAGACCTGCATAATTACGCCAGCTGCGTGTGAGCAGTGACGTGTTGGTTCGGAAGAAGACCAGCCCGTCGATCGCCAGGCAGTAACCCAGCCATAACGGAAAGAAACCCCAGTGAGTATGTGGACGGTCAAGGATCCAATTCATGGTCCAGAAGATGGTGATCAGACATAGACCAATCCATCCATGAAGAGGATACTTATTTTTCTTTCTGTGATTCATATAATTCTACAAGTACACCACCTGTGGACTCAGGATGGATAAAGACATATTTGGTTCCATCCTGGGATATGAGCGGTGAATCATTTATCACCCGTACACCTTTGTTTCTCAATTTTATAAGCATGTTTTCAATATTATCCACTTCAATACATAGATGATGCATGCCTGGTCCGCGCTTGGCGAGATACCTGGCTACACCAGAATTTTTTGTAGTAGGTTTGACCAATTCGATCAGGCTATTACCTATGGGTAGAAAAGCGACCTGAGACTCCTGCTCGGTTACATCTTTTATATGGTCGAGTGGAATACCGAGGGCATCACGCCAGAAATCCAGCGATTTCTCCATATCGCTCACAACAACGGCGATGTGGTGAAGACGTTTTATAGAAGCCATATTTCCTCCAATCACATTATGGCAAAGATACTCCTTGCTCGACGATCAGCGGGGGGATGGATTGATCCTGTCGGCGCCGCTGAATATGTCGCATTGCAGCTGGACCATCAAAACATGCTCCATCCAGAGCGCAAGCCTGATATATGGCAGGGAAGAGTTGTTTGATGCTGGGGCCATATCCAGAACCATCTTTTGGTAAGGCGACACTTAATATATTCCGATCAATTCCAAGATAGATGACAGCAGGAGCTGACATGGCAGTACCTTCAGTGGAAGCAGCCACCTGGCATAGTGCATATACGTAAACCTCATTAGCTTGATGACCGATCAAAACCCACTCGCAAAATCCATTACCCGAATCTCCTGGTGGATAAGTCTCGCCTGCCAGCATAGCACCTGCCAGCGCTTTTTCATATTCTATCCAGCGAGGAACTGATCCGGGCGGAATCGATTTATCTATGCTGGCGGAATCCAGAACCTTGCCAGGGGCAGCAGATGGAACTGCGCTAAATGGGGGTGAGGGGTTGAATCTATCTTTTCCGCAGCTGGTCAACATGAAAACAAGGACCATAGCAAGAATGCAGGTACGGAAAATAAGATTCATCTATCTTCCAAGGTAATGATGAATTTTAAGCAAGTCTGATACGCTGTGGTTTGGAACCTGGAACGCGTTCGATCTCGCCGCGTGCTTCCAGGTCAAATGCACGGTGGTAGTATACCAGCCGATCAAGCCGTTAAACTTGGACCTGAGGGCATCTTCAAGTTCAGCCATTAGAGTCATGAAAGTGACCTCCCCAAATGAACTTAAGACTTCCAGGATCGCAGCACGAACGATATTGTACTTCTTCCTATCAATATTGACACCATTTTTCCCTCGTGGGGTGGGTTGTTAAGATTTTAACGCCCATATCTCTATTGTAATTCATCCTTCATGCCTCTGCTCTCCATAATTTCAGGTTCGGTACTATTATAATTACCCTGATCTTTTATAACATTTCCCAATTTATTTATCATGATGTAAATCATACTTTCGGTGAGAAGAGACGAAAGGGTAAAATAAATACCTGCGCGAGAAAAAACCACTTTAAATAATTGGTGATCATGGAGTATTAAGGAAGCATTTACAATTAATCGAGGGGGGAAGAATTCGGTATTAAGCACCTTTTGCCGTTATTCAGGTTATTTTTCAAACGGTCATTTTTGACCAATGTAGTAGTTTATTTGATGGTCAGATTCATCTCCATAAAAACCATGGTTTGAGGGTTTCATAAAAATAAGTTAATAGGTAAGATTTACATGAGAAGATCTATTTTCTTTCTTATCCAGAGGAGATTATTAGAATAGTAGTATTGAGGAAGGTATTGAATAGATCGAAAAAACCTGATCCAAGGTCATGTTCTCTTAACAAGATTGAAAGCATAAATTTGCATTACTGTTAAGGAAAACTCTTGAAATAGATTGTGAATGTGTATACAATGATACTAAGAATTATCCGATTTACTAATAAAAAAAGGAGAAACAAAATGTTTTACAAACGTGCGTTCAAGGTTCTGCTGGTCTCTATCGTGGTATTCACCATCTCAACAGTTGCCTATGCCTTCGCAGCTGCCAACACGGTGGGAGACAGTAAAGCCGGCGATGGCTCAGGAGATATCACGGGGTATGATGTAACAGCTATTGCATATACCCTTGATGGTTCTGATCCCTCACTGATCGGCTCAGTTGACTTTACTACTGATGCTGTTGCAGGTGAAGCATCGGTCAGCTTCGATGATGGTACCAGCTGGTTCGACTGTGATACCGTTGGTGGAACCGACTGGTCCTGCGATCTGACCAGTGGGGCAGTGGATGTCCTATTGGCTGTTGAATTGAGAGTGGTTGCTGCTCAATAGGTTTCAATCGTGTCCACTCATTCTATGAAGGTGTGATAACATTAGGATTATCCACCGGTCACCTTAACAAACTGAGCCTGCTCCAGGACATCTCCCGAGGCGCTGAGATCGGAGGAAGTCCAAGAAAGCAGGCTCATCTCTTTATCGATCGACATCTTGAGTATCCATGAATAATTTCCGGCGTTGGTCACTAGCTGTTTGGGCTGGTCTCCTGGTCGTGATCACGGTTACAGCCTGGATTGCATTCGCGCCGATGGAAGTGGGGGGACAAGCTGCTTATGTGATAGTCGCCGGTAATAGCATGGAACCGGATTTCCACCTTGGAGATCTGGTGATCGTACGCAAGGCAGTGACATACCAGGTAGGGGATATTGTCACCTACAATAATATCGAGATGGACAGAGATGTTTTTCATAGAATTATTGGGGTGGAAGGAGCTCGATATATAATCAAGGGAGACCATAACACCTGGACCGATTCTTACCGACCGTCTCAAGAAGAATTGGTCGGGAAATTGTGGATACACTTACCCGGAATTGGCAAAGTATTTGAATGGATGCGTGTCCCTATAAACATGGCAATCATGGCAGGTATTGCGGGAGCCATCGTGGTGGCTGTTCTATTTCTGGGCAGGTCACGGCGTGGACGAGGAAGTCGTATGCGTAAAAAGACCGAACAGGATGGGATCAGTATGAAGGGACGAAGAATATTTGGCGACTGGATGGCGAGCATAATCAAGAAATTTCCCGTAAAAATCCTCGGGTCGAAAGCTTTCAAAGAGGAGTACTTGGTGATACACGATCCAAATATTAAACCTGCAAGAACTCGCAGCAAGCCCAACATGAATTGGGGCGGCATTTTTGAAGGAGTATTCTTTTTATTTGGCTTGCTCTTCTTTGCTTCGATTATCCTGTTAATATTCGGATTTACCCGGCCACTCACACGCAGCGTACCTGCCGATGTCAATTATCTGCAGACAGGCAAGTTTAGCTACACTGCAGCCGCCCAGCCTGGAATATACGATTCAGCCATCATTCAAACCGGTGAGCCGCTGTTCCTTAAATTGACTGATTCGCTCAATATCAAATTCCAATATGCCCTGGAGGGAGAAGGACTCCAAGGTATCGCTGGAACTTACCAGCTCGTTGCCAGGGTCGTTGATGATCAAAGCGGCTGGCAGCGGACATTACCACTCAAAGGCATGACAACTTTCACCGGTGAGACATTTTCCAGCAACGCCACGATCGACCTGCGCCAGATACAGACACTGATTGATACGTTGGAACAGAAGACGGAGTTCCGCCAGTCTTACTACTCGCTCGTTATCATTCCTCAAGTAACTATTACAGGGAAGATCATGGGCCGGGCATTACAGGATTTATTTGAACCCTCATTGGTCTTTCGGTTTGATAAGCTGCACTTATACCTCACGGGGAAAGATCCTGAAGTCGATCCGTTAAATCCAACCAAGCCAGGTCTTGTGAGCGGTTTTCGCATTGAATCCAACACGATCCAGTTGTTTGGAAAAGAAATTTATATTTCAAAGATCCGAAGCCTATCATTAACCGGATTGGGAATATCTCTAAGCGGATTGGTGATCCTGGGTTTCTTAATTATCTTCCTGGCAAAGCGCTCCCATGAATCGTTGATAAAGATGAAATACGACTCAATGATGGTCGATGCGCAAAACAATGGTTTTGAGACAAAACCCGGTATGATCGATGTGTCCACGATAGATGACCTGGCTAAGCTTGCCGAACGGTATAACTCCATGATCCTCCACGTGAAGCGTGACCTTGCGCATTATTATCTCGTCCAGGAGAATGGAGCTACTTATCGTTTCGCTATCATTGAAGGGATGGGTATCTTTCCAGCAATCTCACTGGCACAATTTGGCCATGAGCTCCGAAATGGTCTTGAGCGAGGAGAATTCCAGGTTTACTATCAACCTGTGGTTTCTTTAACGGACGGGAAAATAGCTGCCGTGGAGGCGCTGTTACGTTGGCGACACCCCGAGCATGGTATGATCTCTGCCGGAGAGTTCATCCAGGGAGCTGAAGCTACGGGATTGATTGGGCGCATTGATGAATGGATGCTTCAGTCTGCCTGCACACAACTTAAAGAATGGCAGCGATCCGGTTTACCTCTGAGATTATCGGTTAATCTCACAGAACAACAGCTAGAGAGTGATCCCATCAAACGCATCTCGGGTATCCTGAAAAACACAGGTGTCGATCCTCGTAATCTCCAAATAGAGATCACTGAACACAATTTATTGGAACACGCAAATATGATCCTGCCAGGCTTGCAGCAATTAAAGAACCTCGGGATACAAGTATCGTTAGATAATTTTTCAGGTCAATCGACCCTTTCTACTCTTGGACAATTACCCATCAACTGTGTGAAGATGGATCGGCATCTCATCGAAAAAATTAGTCATCCAGAAGGATCCGAAATAGTAGGGCGAATGATTGCAGCGGTACTGGGTCTGGGTTTGAATGTAATTGGAGAAGGGGTGGAAACGGAGGAGCAACAGGGATTCCTGCGTTCACAATCTTGCACACAAGCCCAAGGCTATCTACTCGGACGACCGGCTCCTGCCAATGAGGTGACTCAACTACTGCAGGAGAGTAAGAACGTGGTTGATATGAAGGTTTCATATAAACGAGGACGCAGCGCGAAGGGTGCAATATGAATTTGCGCAAGGCGTGGAAACTGCCTGTTATCGCACTGATTGGGTTGATCATAGTGAGTGTGATCACAGTGGTAGCGGCTGCCAACAGCATCGCATCCTCACGCCTCTCTGACCAGAGTTTACCTATCGACATCAACGCCCTAAAACCTCCTGAGTGTGCAGCGATAAATGTGACCAGTATTGTGATAGGTTCCGGGACCATTAATGGGACAAACGCAAATGAACTCATTCTAGGCAGCCCTCTTTCAGACACTATTAAAGGTAAAGCCGGATCCGATTGCATACTGGGAGGCGGCGGGAATGATGACATCGATGGCGGAAGCGGTGGTGGAGCGAGCGGTTATGATATCTGTATTGGTGGTCCCGGGAATGATGTGTTTTCTAAATGTGAAGAAGAATATCCATAAACTCAGTTATCTCTGGTAGTTACCTTTCAGCCAATGATAAAAAAATAAGGCCAGCCTGTGGGGGAAAGCTGGCTTACTAATTTTAGGATGATATATATAATTAAGTGAATTGCGAGAGATGCTTTTCCATAATAACGTATCAAGCGATTTTTCTATGTCGTCTACGACAACAGCAATATGCTGAATGCATTTGACAGTGAGCATGGTTATTCTGGTGGAAGGTTACGTGCGAGGTCCTAAGAACTTTTCGCCATTAAAATGAATCAAGTGTGACGGCATCTCAGCAACCCATACTTCTGTTTCCCAGGCAATGTCATTCAAGAATCTTTTGAAGGTGGTAAAGTCGAGAAATGCAGTCATATAAACCCTGTTGACCAAGCAATCTTTAAACATCTCTTCAAGCTCAAATTGCCGCTTAGGAGAAACAGGACCATGCGATGTAACTGCCTCTATCAAGAAAAGATACCCTTTGTTTTCATCATAAAGCACTAAATCAGGTAATTTTCCATGGTCTGACACTATCACACCAAGTTTTGCGAAAATCCCCTTTTCAAAAACAAGTGCCTTGCGTGCTGTATCTCCGATATACAGTAGTTTAGCTCCAGGTGCAAAACGAGGCCCGAACTCTATAACAATTGCAGATTGAAGTTGATTATGTTTGCCCGGAGATAATTTGTAAACAGTACCATCAGCAACTCGTAGAGGCACTTTATTCTGCTCCTTCGCCTTTTGATAGAGTTCCAACAAAGCCCCTCGCCGACCGACGAAATTCTTGCGTTTGCTTTCCCATTCTGGTGTTCCATATGCTCTCAGAGCTGCCAAAATAGGTTTGGATATTTGGTAGTGTGTCCGGGGGCTATTGGTTGCTAGGGATGGATCATCTGGATTGCGGATGACTACACCTGCCTGCTCAAACTGGTGTAAAACCTGGCGGCGGATGGTCTCGCGAGTGTTTTCTGCGTATTCACGCCCATATCGTTCTTTGATTTCATACAACATATCATGTACACGCAAACTGCATGTCGCTGAATCTTTCCACGGTGTAACTTCGGAGAGTTGGGCGAGCACTAGCAAAGTTAGGGCTGCTATTTCATTTTGTTGTGCGGCCGGTAAGCCGAGCAACTCCAGTATCTCTTGAGTTTGTTCTATCTTTCCCATTGTGATTCTTGTCTCCTGTATCATTGGAAAATCCTCTTCGAGCAGTTTCGTTTCCCTAAGCGTGGAAAAGACAACATTATCCACAACTTCCGAAGTAGGATTTTGGATATTTTGAACCCGTTTCCCTATTTGATTAATCACCTCCAATGGAGGCAGTGGCAAACCACGGAGTTCAGCAGCATTAACCTGTGTATTTCCATTGACGATTCGAAAATAACGATCAATAAGAGCACTATTTAGTACCGCTGAGAGTCCAATCGTTTCAACAGCTTGTAAGAAACCAATTTTGCGATAAATGAAGTTTAGATGATTCTCAAACCCAATATGTGAATAGGAGAAATTATCTGCAATAAATGGAGCTGCTATTAATCGGCGGCGGTCTTCTTTTGCACTGAAACGACGTAATAGCACATAGTTGGTATTTATAACGAGTAAGGATTTGTCATTTGTGGTAATCGCCTGGGGTTTATCCAGGCTTACCAGTGGCCAATCAACCATATAAGGCTTTACATTCTGCATCCAAAGCAACGGAACATTGCCATTGTCCTGCGAAACTTCGTCTCTAAGTAAATTCCGAGCGCGAAAAGGTACGACAGGTCCCGTTGAAACCTGTAGGCCATAACGTTCAAAAGAGCCATCCCAGTGGTCAACTGCATCCAGTATTTGCTCATCCAGGACGCCCGTAGGCAACCGAAAAAATAGATGTCTGCTGTGACGGTTCAGGAAATGCTTGAAAGATACTTGACGGCTGATTTTAGTACTTTCCAAGCCTTCCCCGTTTTGAGAGTTAGAGATTGTGACGGAATCTGCCCAATGCTGCCGTATTTTCGGTTGCGTGTATTTTTCAAACGTGAAAATGACATTCTCTTGCAGTACTTTATCACCCTTAAAAACTTCATCACGAGACTGGAACAAATGAAATGCCAGAGGTTTAGCATCCTGTAAGATCTTGCGGCGAAAATCAGAGAAATATATCCCTGAGCAGAAACTACGAGGTACGATAAAGCAAGCGCGCCCCAGCGGTTTGAGCAATTTGCCACTCAACGCCATGAAGAGCGTATAAATATTCGTATGCCCGTTTATCTTCCCTGAAACGGCTTTCACCCGCTTGTCGTCGCTATTCAATTTGAAGTAGGGCGGGTTGCTGATAACATAATCAAATGCCTTTTGGCGATCGTCAGAACTTGAGAACAGCATCGGCTGCGTTTCGGGTAGGCATGCAAGGATAAAATCTTCCTGATGCACCTTCCAATGAATCTTAATCCCTGTTTTTTCGGTTTTTTTAGCAGCCTCTGTAAGAACTTGCCTAGCGACATCGCATAATTCAGCGTCGGTTTCGTAGGCTTCTATCCACAAAATGATAGGACGGTTTTCTGAAATCAATTGCTCGATGACTGCACAGGCAAGAACGCCAGAGCCAACGGCAGGTTCTAAAATGTTTGCACCATTTTGAATATCCCCCAGTTGCTTTGCCATATAGCGGGCAACAGATGGTGGAGTGATAAACTGACCATTTTCCTTGAGGGTTTGTACCTGACGTTTCTCAAGGATGTACTTGCCTAATTCGTAACTGTGTGTCACAAGGTCTGGCAGTGTTTTTATCACCTCTTTAATATATCATCAATTTGAATGCGAATCGGTAACGCAAGATGGCATCTAGGCATGGAAAATGTCTGTCGCTACAGAATCGCTGACGAGAAAGAGCTTGCTGAGTGAGAGGTCATCAGGGACGTGCCGGGGTATGGATACACCTATCTGTGAGTATTGAATTACTCTAAATTGAGTATTCTTCTCCAATTTACAAATAGAGAAATATTATTAGTTGCTTCGATATCTATATATCGCCCCTTGTATGGTTTTCTCTTTTGCAAATCTTCTAATGCACCTTGTACTTTCTCAAATAATCCCATTGAAAAATCTTTCTCAGTAAAACTTAACTCAAAGGATTTTCCATAGAGTTCAAATCTCTCCTGGCTGTATTCAGTCTAATTCTTCTTTCATCAATAAACCATGTTTATCCCCTGATTTGCATACCTAATACATAAAGTCTTATCCAACCAATTACCTGAGTATATTACCCCCCCCCCCATATTGTTTGAGGTAATAATCTCTTAATGTCTGACTAAGTCCAGGTTGAGTACCGTCTAGCGGATCTACACACTCGTCTAGTTTTCTCAAATAGTAATCACGCTCACAAAAAAAAGGAATCCGGACTATAACGATATTATGGGATTTCAAAAAAATATCTTTCAATTTTATAGATTGTCATAGCTTTGGACTTCTCCTAATTCCTAGAGCACAGACAGGTAGATATTCCTTGGATACTTTAAAACACTGGCGGCTGGTACTCTCCCCAAACTTTCCGCAGTGTTCCACAGACCTCACCCAGGGTGATTTTGTTCTCGACACACTCGATAAATATGGGCACGAGGTTCCCGGTGCCGCGGGCGGTGAATTCTAAATGAGCCAGTAATTCCGAGACGCGGATGGGTTCACGGCTGGTCCGCAGGTCAGCCAGGCGCTGGCGCTGGATTTGTTCAATGGCTGGATCCACTTTCAAGCGTTCCAGTGTTTTCTCTTCTTCCACCTGGAACTGGTTGACCCCAACAACGATCTGCTCGCCGCTTTCAACCGCCCGTTGTGCAGTGTATGCGGCGTTCTGAATCTCATCTTGCAGGAAACCGTTTTCGATTGCCAGCAGAGCGCCTCCCATCTCGTCAATACGTTTGATGTAATCGGAAGCCCGCCTCTCAATTTCATCAGTCAGGTATTCGATCAAATAAGAGCCAGCCAGTGGATCGATGGAATCAGCCGCACCCGACTCATGGGCGAGGATCTGTTGAGTGCGTAGTGCTGTACTTACCGATTTCTCGGTCGGTAACCACAAAGCTTCGTCCATGCTGTTGGTGTGTAATGATTGAGTACCACCAAGTACGGCTGCCAACGCTTGCAACGTCACACGCACGACGTTGTTTTCAGGCTGTTGGGCGGTCAATGTAGAACCTGCTGTCTGAGTATGGAAACGCAGCATACACGAAGTGGATTTCTGAGCTTTGAATCGTTCACGCATGATCCTTGCCCATAACCGGCGGGCGGCGCGGAACTTCGCGATTTCTTCTAGCAGGTTGTTATGGGCGTTGAAGAAAAACGAGAGCTGCGGGGCGAATTCGTCCACTTCAAGCCCGGTCTCGAGCGCAGCCTGAACATAGGCGATTGCATTCGAGAGTGTAAAGGCTACTTCCTGCACTGCAGTAGATCCGGCTTCACGGATATGGTAACCAGATATGCTGATGCTGTTCCAGCTGGGAACCTCCCGTTGACAAAACCGAAAGACATCCATGATCAGCCGTATGGATGGACCGGGTGGGTAAATATAGGTACCACGAGCTATATATTCTTTTAATATGTCGTTTTGGATGGTGCCGCGCAGGTTCTTGATCTCGGCACCCTGTTGTTTTGCCACTACGATGTACATCGCCAGCATTATGGCTGCCGGTGCATTGATGGTCATGCTGGTCGAAACTTTTTCGAGTGGAATACCATCAAAGAGTCGTACCATATCATCCAGAGACGAGATCGAGACACCTACCTTGCCTACTTCACCCTCGGCGATGGGATCGTCCGCGTCGTAACCTATTTGAGTGGGGAGATCAAAAGCCACGGACAGGCCGGTCTGACCCTGTTCAAGCAGGTAGCGATAACGATGGTTGGATTCTTCGGCAGAGGCATAACCGGCGTATTGGCGCATCGTCCACAAGCGACCACGGTACATGGTCGGTTGGATGCCACGTGTGAATGGATATTCACCAGGGAATCCGAGTTTTGCTTGGTAATTGTCTATTTGATTGGGATCATTAGATTGTAATGGCAGTATAGACGGCAAGGAGATACCCGATGACGTCATAAATAGCTTTTTACGCTCAGGATATTTCCTGGTCGATGGCTCTAGAGTTTCATTTTCCCAGCGTTTGAGTTCATTTTGAATGGACATTTTTGCACCATGGAATGATTAGAGATTAATTGTCAAATGATATTATAGATTACTACGGATTGGATTATGTTCAGGTCTGCAAGATTACATACGTTAATTATACAACCAACCAATTTGAAGGGAGTTGATTTGGAGTAAAATCATACTTATCTTTGGATTACTCAAAAAATTATAAAAGGTGTTGGAAAAGATTTCCACCATGGCTGTGGAATGTATAAATTAATCGTTTTTACGTTTTTTACGTAGACATTATTAAGATTCTTTGTGTATGATTGGTCGCTACAATTTATCGATACTAATGAATATATCGTTGATTCTATCTTTAGGAGCGAGCAATAAGGCAAAAACCATTTGCGTGAAAACCGGGAAAGTGCTACATTAAGATGAATTTCAGATTGGATTTCTCAAGGAGGCTGGTATGTCTGCAGGACGAGTGATCGCTTATATTGTTTCTGCCATTTTGATCTTATTTGGCGTCTTATTCATCCTTGGTGCTGGTGGAACCGGGGGAGGGGGTTGGGGTTGGGTTGGAACCGGTTTGATCCTGGTTTTGATCGCCTTTGTCCTGATCTGGTTCGCCAGCCGTAAAAAGGCTGCAGCAGCTGGAGACCAGGCGGTGACCCTCAATATTGAACTCCCGGGTAATGTCAGCCTGGATACTCTCAAGTGCAAATCGTGCGGGGGAGCACTCACGTCCAAAAATATAAACATGGTCGCAGGTGCACCAGTAGTTACCTGCCCGTATTGCGATACAACGTATCAGTTAACCGAAGAACCGAAATGGTAGCATCTTACGTATCACAGGAAAATTTACAATCCTTATGAAGGATATTTCGCGGTGCGTTTCTTGAAAGGATGGCATGACATGAAGCGTTATTTGTTCTCCCTTGCCCTCGCCCTGATCATCATATTAAGCATGACTACCAACGTTTTGGCTCAGGACTACTATTTTAGCCTGGATAAGGAGACCGTCCACGTTTACTGGAATGCTGATGGAACCCTGGCTTTGGATTATACGTTCCTTTTCACCAATCAACCTTCAGGACATGCGATCGAATACGTGGATATTGGAATCCCGAAAGGCAGCCTCGATTTATCCACCGCCAGTGCGGATGTGAACGGGAATCCAATAAATCTTTCAGAGTCCGACTATCAGGGGACCGGTACCGGCTTCGCAGTGGTGATGGGTCCTTACGCCATCCCACCTGGTCAGACTGGCAGCGTACACGTTTATATGGGACAGATCACAGGTGTTCTGTACAAGGACGATGAAGACCCGAACTATACCAGCGCAGTATTCTCTCCTGTCTGGTTCGATAGTCAATACGTCACAGGCAGCACGGACCTGACCGTTATCTTCCACCTGCCGCCGGGGGTTAAACCTGAAGAGCCACGCTATCATCCTTCGCAGAACTGGCCTGGATCCCAGGAACCCCAGGCATCCCTGGACTCCTCTGGTCGAATCATATATAGCTGGAGCAGTACGGATGCCAATGGGTATACCCAGTACACGTTTGGCACTTCATTCCCGGTAACATACATCCCGGCTGAGACCATCGTCCAGCCACCGGCATTCAATTTTGACTTTGGAAGCCTGTTCGATAACCTATTTCCTCTTTTATGCTGCGGTTTCCTGGGTTTTCTGTTTGTAGGTTTGCCTATCCTAGGTGTAATATCCGATCGTAAACGAAAGATGCAGTATATGCCGCCTCGCATCGCCATCGAAGGGCATGGTATCAAACGCGGCTTGACGGCGGTTGAAGCTGGCGTCCTGATGCAGGAACCTCTCGATAAGGTCATGACCATGATCCTGTTTGGCACTTTAAAGAAAGGTGCTACACAGGTTATTAGCCGTGAGCCTCTCAAGTTACAATCCAGTGATCCGCTCCCGGAAAACCTCTTATCTTATGAACGCGAGTTCCTTGCTTCTTTCAAGGAGAGCGAACTCGGTCAGCAACGCAAAGGTTTGCAGGATATGATGGTTCAGTTGATCAGGAGCGTCACAGATAAAATGAAGGGATTCAGCCGCAAGGAGACCATCGATTACTACAAGGGCATCATGGAACGTGCCTGGCAGCAGATCGAAACTGCCGATACACCGGAAGTTAAAAGCCAGATGTTCGATGAGGCCTTGGAGTGGACGATGCTGGATAAGAAATATGATGACCGCACGCGTGATGTCTTCCACAGCGGGCCGGTCTTTGTCCCGATGTGGTGGGGACGCTATGATCCTTCCTATGGGCGGACTGCAACCACGCCAACTGTATCAACATCTTTCCCGGGAACTTCCACAGCGGGACGAGGTTCAACTCCATCGGTGCCGCATCTGCCGGGTTCGGATTTCGCTGCTTCAGTCGTTACAGGAGTGCAGACGTTCTCCAGCAAGGTCATCGGTGATGTGACCGGCTTTACCAAAAAAATCACGAATGTCACCAACCCACCTCCCAAGCCCAGCACCAGTAGTTACCGCGGCGGTGGTGGCGGGCATAGCAGTGGATGCGCCTGCGCCTGTGCCTGCGCCGGTTGTGCCTGCGCCTGCGCGGGTGGTGGCAGATAGAGGGCTGATGTCTTCAGCCGTAAGTAGCACTCGAAGTCTGTCATTCCTGACTGACAAACAAGGAGTAACTCCGGATTCCAATATCCGCATTCATCATTATCGTTATGAGGACGCAGGCGGGAAGTCACGCTTGCATTTACGCCTTGACCCTGACGGTCATGGCACATTGATCGTTAACGCCAACCGTATCATGCACTTGAATCCGACAGCGGCACTTATGGCTCACCTGATACTGGAAGGTCATGATGAAGCACAAATTGTCAAAGCCATCAAGCGACGCTACCGTGTCAGCTCCGGTCAAACCAGGCAGGATTATCACATCTTCAAAACCCAATTATATGAATTGGTGCGACCGGACGGTGCCTGCCCAGTCCATGATCTGGAACTGGACTTGCTTGCGCCTTTCAGCGTCCGGCCGTCTGCTCCATACCGAATGGACCTGGCTCTGACTTATCGCTGCAATAACAACTGCGCCCACTGCTATAATGCCCGACCGAGAACCTTCGGTGAACAAAGTTCTGACGAATGGAAGCGGATAATTGACAGGATATGGGATCTTGGCATCCCGCATGTAGTCTTTACTGGCGGTGAACCGACCATGTATCCTGACCTACCTGAATTGATCGCTTATGCCGAAGAGAAGGGGCAGATCACAGGTCTTAACACCAACGCCCGGCGTTTGTCAGATCCGGATTATCTCGAAAAGTTGGTCAAAGCTGGATTGGATCATGTCCAGATCACACTTGAATCTAGCGATCAACAGGTTCATGACCACATGGTAAGCCACCAGGGTGCATTTCTGCAGACGGTCAGGGGGTTGAAGAATGCCCTGGCTAGCCAGTTGTTCGTCATGACCAACACCACCATGCTGCGGGATAATGTGCACACTATTCCAGGCACACTGGATTTCTTGGCTGAACTCGGCGTCCCTACCATTGGCTTGAACGCATTGATCTACTCCGGTCTGGGTGCCACGGTTGGGACCGGTCTATCAGAAAGGGAACTTTATCCACTGCTTGAGCTTGCTCGTAAAAAAACTGAAGCCAATAACCAACGTTTAATTTGGTACACCCCGACCGAATACTGCCATTTCGATCCAATGCTGCTGGACCTGGGTATCAAGGGTTGTACCGCTGCTTTATATAACATGTGCATCGAACCGGACGGTAGCGTGCTGCCCTGCCAGTCGTATTATCATTCTCTTGGAAACATCCTGAATGATGACTGGCATACGATCTGGAACCATGATCTATCCATCCGTTTGCGTGACCGTCTTGGTATACCCGAAAAATGTAAGGCTTGTGGATTGCTCGTGGAATGTGGCGGGGGTTGTCCTTTAAAATTGGAGTATATCAAATCAATGGAGACATGCGCATGAGCGAATATGATTGGGTCAAGGAATTCCCCGGTGATATTACTGTTTGCGACCCACGGGGAATCATCCTTGAGATGAACGATAAAGCCGTCAGATCATTAGAGGTAGAAGGCGGTCGTAAACTGATAGGCTCCAACCTGCTGGATTGTCACCCCGAACCGGCACGGAGCAAGCTTGTGGGTATGTTGGCTGCCTGTCAAACTAACATCTATACTATCGAGAAGAAAGGGATTAAGAAATTGATTTACCAGACGCCATGGTATCAAAATGGTGTTTATGCTGGTTTTCTTGAACTATCACTCGAGATCCCATTCGATATGCTCCACTTTATACGGACATGATGGGATTTTTACATATACATTGCTTAATATGAAATCAATCCCACTGATTGGATTGCTGGTTCTCAGTCTCAACGCTTGCACTCTTCTACACACGGTGGAAGCTGCCCTACCTGAGGTCGCATCACAGGCGACTGCAACCAAGCATCCAAATGTGTTTTGTGGGAGCCGACCAGATGGTGCCTACCTGCTTTTCACTCCTACCCTTCCAACCAGTGCCCAGAACCCGGCTTTCTCACCGGATGGAAAAACCGTCCTGTTCACGATCTTCCATCAAGGTTATAACGATGGTCCAGCTGGTTTGTACCTGCTCCCATTGGCCAGTAATGTAATTTCTACATTACTTTTTGATGATGATCAGGATAGTGTTAACCTACCCGGTTCCAGCTGGAATGCTGACACCAACCGCATCACTTTTGCTTCCGACCGCGAAGACACTGATGAGATCTGGACCATTTCTCCAGATGGCAGCAACTTGTTGCGAATTACACATCACATTTCCGCGACGTATTTTATCGAACCGAGTTTTCCCCCCAATGGTCAATGGATTGTCTTTGAGGTGGATAACGATGCGCCCGAAGATAAACAGCAGGGAAGCATATGGAAAATCCGCATTGATGGGAGTGGTTTGACCAAGCTGGTTGGTGGAACTGGCAGCGGCAGGGATGACCGCCAGCCAAACTGGTCCCCGCGGGGTGATCGCATCCTTTTCCAGCGCCGCCTCGTGGGTACAGATGACTGGAACTTATATACCATGGCGTCCGATGGCAGAGATATCCAACAGGTGACTGATACACCTTCCGGTGATACAGATGCCAGCTGGTCTCCGGATGGTGACTGGATTGTATATTCAGCCGACTTTGGTGCAGCTCCTCTCCCCAATATTTTCGTCATTCCAGCTGTAGGTGGTAAACCTGTCCGAATTACCCATGATGATATTCATGAAGACGGCGCCCCTTCATGGTCACCAGATGGAAAATGGATCGCCTTCGAATCCCACAAGAATGAGAATAAAGACTCACCTACTTCCTTGTGGATGATTGCTGTTCCGAATTTAAACCCGTAATCCGTAAAAAGATAGCGAGGCAACCATGTCAACTTTTTTCACACGTATTCGCCAGCGTTTCTCCCCTGTTACACCTCTGCCTGAGAGCATGTATCATTTTCAGGCTGCCCCCGGAGATGCGCCACCCTACCGTCTACACTTGCGGTTGCGTAAAGATGGAACTGCTGTCCTAATCGTTAATGCTGCCACCATCCTGCATCTCAATCCCACCGCGGCCGAGTATGCTTATCATATGGTTAAAGGCACACCACCTGAAAGGGTAGCCAGGGAAATCTCCTCACGTTACCGGATCAGTCGCAGGACTGCTTTGCAGGATTACCAGGACTTCATGGACCGCGTCCGTACTTTGATCGATACTCCTGATCTCGATCCGGTCACGTTTCTAGACTTTGAGCGTGTCGCACCGAACACGACAGATCTTACCGCTCCCTTGCGTTTGGACTGCGCCCTGACCTACCGTTTGCCGCGCGGCACCAAAGCTGACGATGCCCCGACCAAACACGTTGACCGGGAACTGGATACCGTCGAGTGGCAAACCATCCTGGACAAAGCCTGGCAGGTTGGTGTCCCACATGTTATCTTCACCGGGGGTGAACCTACCCTGCGCGACGACTTGCCTGACCTGATTGCCCATGCCGAGAAGAACGGGCAGGTTGCCGGTCTTCTCAGCGATGGTTTGAAGTTTACCGACAAGAAATATCTGAACCTGCTTCTGAACACAGGCCTGGACCATGTGATGCTGATTCTTCAACCTGAAAATGAATTATCCTGGACTTCGATCAAGAATATCATGGCTGCTGACCTGTTCGTTACCGTCCACCTGACAGTGACTCCAAAGAACATCAAGAAAGCTCATGGCGTGCTCGAACGCCTGGCTGGGATGCAGGTCAGGTCTCTCTCCATGAGTACCTCGGATGCCTCGCTGCAGGAGAAGCTTCACGTTTTGCGTGATAAGGCTGCGGAGCTGCAGATCTCTCTAAGCTGGGACTTGCCAGTCCCATACTCGGCGCTGAACCCGATCAGCATGGAAACCGCTGAAGATAACCTCCCCTCGGGCGCGGGCAAAGCCTGGTTGTACATTGAACCGGATGGTGACGTGCTTCCCGCCCAGGGTATGGCGAATCAAGTGTTAGGAAATATCCTGCGTGACCCATGGGATAAGATATATAAGTAATAAAAGGAAATATGGTTAACTGGAGATTTGTTTAATCTATGATAAAACCCGTTGAAACTGCTATTTCCCTTTTTGACCAGGGTTTCTCCTGTTCACAGAGCGTTTTCTCAGCCTTTGCCCCCCGGTTTGATATTCCTCAGGAGCTTGCCCTCAGGTTGGGCGCGCCGTTCGGTGGTGGCGTGGCCCGCCAGGGAGAAGTCTGTGGAACAGTCACTGGTGCGCTCATGGTCCTCGGAGTAGAATTCGGATATATAAAATCCCAGGACAGGGATGCCACTTACGCTGTTGCCCAGGAGTTTATCAGACATTTCAAGGAACGCCATTCCTCAATCCTTTGCCGCGAATTAATCGGTTATAACTTATCCATTCCCGGTGAACTGGAAAGGGTCAATGAATTGGGCGTCTGTGAAAAAAAATGCCCGGTGTTCGTGCAAAATGCAGTGGAAATAATCACAATACTGCTGGAGAATAAATGAAAACATCCAAATTGATTGATACCGTATTTAAAAGCCTGGCAGTTGCCATGAGTGTTACCGTTGTGGTCCTGAGTATCTTGAAAACCGCCGAACCGGGTACGTTGATCCTGTTCCTGGGATTCGGTTTGTTCTGCCTGACGATTACATCCTTATCAAAAGAGTAAGAATATAAGTTGCAGGGGATTATTAGTGATTGTGGAGTGATACCCTCAAATACGCGTCAACCCATTAGACCCTTTCCGGAGGGGAGCGATTCCATATCTCTGGTAAAGATGCTGCACGCAAATGCAATGAATATCCTGATAGGTTGTTCTGTATAGCATACTCAGATAATTACATGATTGTTGTTATATACATCCTTCCTGGTAAACCTTGATAGATCTCCCACGTCCCATCCCAGATTCCTACTGGGTCATTCCTGGAAAATTACTGGCTGGAGAACACCCAATTTACTGGTCTGATAAATTATCCCACCAGCAATTGAGTGCCTTCCTGCAGGCTGGTTTCGATACTTTCATTGACCTCACAGAACCGGACGAGGTTCAACCATATTTACCTATCCTGATCGAGGAATCCCGACTGTATTTAGTGAATATCCGTTACAAACGCTTCTCCATCGGTGACTTTGGTCTTCCCCGATCCGAACAAATGAAAACCATCCTCGATTCAATCGACCAGGCGATCACCCAGGGACGCCAGGTATATCTTCACTGCCTGGCCGGGGCAGGACGTACCGGCACGGTTGTCGGTTGTTTTCTTGTCCGGCACGGTCTGACCGGTGAGCAGGCTCTGCGCCAACTGGCAGAATGGTGGCAGACCATTCCCAGGAACCGGATCGGCTTGCACTCTCCTGAAACCTCACAGCAAGAAAAGTTCGTACGCCTGTGGCAGGAATAAACTCTCTCACCCCCCAGGACCAGCACCTCCGTTTTACTCAGCAGGCTCATTGGACTGGTGAATTGAGGCGCTATCTCTTCCAGAAAACCGGATTGGAATCCGCTCAACGTGTACTGGAAGTTGGCTGCGGGACAGGAGCAGTCCTTGCCGGGCTTCATTCTTCCGGGATGATCAACGGTCTGGACATCGACCGTACCCGGCTTATCGAGGCTGCTGATCGCTCACCAGGGGCGGTCCTGACCTGTGGGGATGCCAGCGACCTGCCTTTCTCCACCTGCAGGTTTGATCTCACCTTCTGTCATTTCCTGCTCCTCTGGGTATCAGATCCTGTCCAGGTATTACGGGAGATGTGCCGTGTAACGCAGCCAGGCGGTAATGTGATCGCCATGGCAGAGCCGGATTACAGCCAGCGGATTGATCATCCCGAAGCTCTGGTGCAGCTTGGTCAATGGCAAACCGCATCACTTCGTCAACAGGGCGCTGACCCTGACCTCGGAAGCAAGCTGGCAGGATTATTTATCAAAGCGGGGATGCGGATCATCGAAAGTGGTTCCTTAAAAAAACGAGGTAATACTCCATTGAAACCTGATGAGTGGAAATCTGAATGGAAGATGATCGAGGCTGATCTGCATGGCAAAGTTAAAGACGAAGAACTCCAACGTTTAAAACAACTTGACAATAACGCCTGGAAAAGAGGGGAACGCGTACTGTACATCCCAACATTCTATGTCTGGGGGAAACCTTAGATTTACCTTTCAAAATCCCAGGTTTATTTAAAAGGCAGTATAATCCTCACCGAGTTAGTTCCTATTGGTAATACAGACGCAGCTGCTGGAAATGAGCATGAGCTTTTCCATGCACAACCAGGAGAATCAAGAAGTGATTACTGGAGCATTGAGTCTTAATTTCCGATCATAGCCTTCCCGGTGATAGCTATCAACAACTGCGTACCTTTTTGGAGGTATTGTTTTTGGAAGAGATCAACCTTGATACAGAACCCCAGCAGAAACCAACCGAAGAACATTCGACGTGGGGACGCTATTTATTGGATTTGCTGGAAACCATCATTTTATCCGTGGTCCTGTTCCTGGGCATCAACGCAGTTTCTGCCCGGGTTCGCGTTGATGGCAGCAGCATGATCCCTACGTTGGAAGACGGCGAGTATGTCCTTGTGAATAGGCTGCCATATAAATTTGGATTGCCTGGTAATGGCGATATCATTGTCTTCCGCTTTCCAGGTAACCCGAAGGAAGACTATATCAAACGCGTGATCGGTCTGCCCGGCGACAATGTAATTATTGCCGATGGCTCCGTCGTCCTGAACGGTACGGTTTTGGATGAACCCTATATCGCAGCATCCCCCGATTACTCCGGGGAGTGGAATGTCCCTGACGATTATCTATTTGTTCTCGGTGACAATCGCAACAACTCTTCCGATTCACATGATTGGGGATTGGTGCCAATGGAAAATGTGATCGGCAAGGCTCTTGTGGTCTATTGGCCTCCGCCGAAATGGGTCTTTTTAACTCACGACCTTGAAGCCGTCGCCGCACGATGAGATTGCATAAAACCATGTGGATTGAGAACCAATGAAAAGAACCACTGCATCAAGCAGCACACACTCGAGTGAGACTACCTTACCCCAACCCGTCCCTTGCAAGGAATGTCAGGCAGGGATGAGACGTTTGCGTTACATAACCTACTTCACCTGGCTGGGAGACGAGTTGATCACGGTCCCAAATTTCCCGGCCTGGATCTGTGACGTTTGTGGCCGGCGTGAATATGACGAACGGGCAATAACCTGGCTGACCATGTTGCTCAATCCCGATACCGGTCGCAAGTCTGCGGTCAAATGCAGACAGCCTCCTGCCGCACTGAAACAGGATACTCCAAGGCCTTCTCTGGAGTGACCTCGGTAATCCTCCTGTCAGTCAACCGATATTGGATGATTTGACTTGACTATCTTCTTCAAGTTCTTTTGGAAGGAGTAGGATAAAGGATCATGGAAATATCTCCCCGGGGGCAAAATCTAATTCCGGTCGACATTTATACTTCGAGTTATCGCGCCGTTGGAAAACTGGAGGTTACCAGTGCAGGTGTCATGGGCATCATGAACGATGCAAACTCTTCGTTCATGGAAATGTACGATGCCCGGTTGGCTCGCCTTCACATGCCTACGAAACTTGTAGACCATTTTGAGATCATCCGCATGGTCCGGTTACAGGTATTTGCCATCTGCCTGACCCGCCGTGAGGATATTGGTCCAAAATCGCTTGTGCGGGGAGGGTATGCCACGGTTAATAACATTCCTGTTCACATCGTAACCCAGGTCTACGAGCTGGAAGGGACTTTGGAAATGCCCGGGCGTTTCGATTTTTCGGTCATCATGGCTGAAGGCACCCGCGACTTCATCCCACTCTACGATGCCAAATTAACGGCTGTCCTCATCCCTAAATTGATGGTAAAAAGCCCCTGCATGATGTTCAACCGCCGTCAGGTGGACATGATTGGTTTATCGAGCCAGCGCAGTGGTATGGATCAGGAAAAATCCATTATTGCTTGACCGATACCCCGGCGGGTGATAAAATCCTGCCGCTTGCCCCCATCGTCTAGTGGACCAGGACGCAGCCCTTTCAAGGCTAAAACCGGAGTTCGAATCTCCGTGGGGGCACCTTCTTGCTCGGTAGTAAGATGATCATAGTAGATTGTGATTGAATCAATAACAGAATCTCCTTTGCAAAGAGCAGAGGAGATTTTTCCATGTATATGCTATACTTTGAAATACTAATTCTTTATAAACAAATCAATTACCCATGTAGTACTGCCGGCCTGAACCTCTTCTTTCCGTTGTTTTTTTGTGACCCATCATCAATAGTTGAGGACCACATTTCCAAAGTTGGAGAATAACTCAATGAAAGTACTGATAATCTACGATTCGGTTTTTGGTAATACAGAGCAAATTGCCCAGGGTATTGGCAATGCTCTTGGTTCCCGGGAGAATGTCGGGACATTCCGAGTATATAATGTGAAGCCAGAACAGCTAACGGGATTGGAGCTTTTGATCGTCGGCTCTCCTACCCGGGGATTCAGACCAACAGAGGCGATTACAGGCTTTCTAAAAAGTATCTCTATCAATGGTCTCAAAGGTATCAAGGTGGCTGCATTTGATACCAGGCTTTCAATGAGTGACATAGAATCATCCGCAGTACGTTTTATAGTAAAGACCGGAGGCTATGCCGCAAAGCTCATTGCAGACAGTCTCAAGAAAGGTGGAGGGGACTTGATAATGCCCCCTGAAGGGTTTCTTGTAAAAGGGGAGGAAGGCCCACTGAAGGAAGGCGAACTTGAACGAGCTGCGGATTGGGCAAAGCAAATCATAGCAGCATTGTGATCCCCCCCACACCGAGTCGAGCGCCAACATCAAATAGAAAAAATATTGGATTTCCCAGACATTTCACTTGCCACCCTGCATGTAGTTTTCACCCCGGTGGAGGCCCGTCATCTACCACCGAACGGTGATTTTTTTCCCCAGGAATCTCATTCCCATAAAAATGGATTCGATGCGTGCCACAGTATGGTTTATACCCGCTGGGATACGATTTCTTCCTATCATTATAATCATTGGTTTTTTAAAAACAATATAATATTCAAAGCCAACCATGGATGTATATATCTTTGACTGTACGACTCTCGTAATAAGACACTAAAAAAAACCGGAGACAGTTGTTCCCGTCCCCGGTCTTTTTTTCAATAGAAGGTGGTTGTCACGGACAATCGATCACATAGGTAACCTGCTGTACGATCTTCTTGCTGCGACCTACCACATCCCCGTATTTGTTGATGCCGACAAATTGGTAGTCGAACCAGGCTTTATGGCTGCGCAAGTCCGGCTGGACACTGAGAGCTGGAAATGCGATCGTGAAATTGCCGTTTCCGTCGCTCTTCATGAGACCACCATTTTCCCATGCGGTGATGGAAGTGCTTAACCTGTCCTCGATCCGATAATAGAACTCCACGATTGTCACATATACGTTGGGGGTGCTGAGTTTGAAGGTGATCGTATCCGGCAGGCACCTCAGGGCAAAAAGATCGGCGGAACGGGTGAGGTTGGTGAACACAGATCCTCCATCATAGGATATTGCGGTTGCCTCGATCCTGGATGTAGGTGAAGCATGCGGGACTTTGGATGGGGTCTTCCGGATCACAAGCGGTGTGACCAATGGGATGGCGGTTGGCGGGTTGGTGGGGATCACCGGCACCAGCACGGTGGCTATGATCACCTGGGGAGTAACCACCGGCTGGGCAGGTGCCAGCGCACTGCAGGCGGTCAGAGCGATCCCAAGCAATATGCTCACAAGATATTTCATAAGATTTTCTCCTTCGCTAGTTAAATAAAATTCTAAAGGCATTCCCAGGATGTTTCCATCACCCATTGGTGCTATTCATTTATAAATAATAGGATTGGAAGGTCTAATAGATCCAACGATTATTCGAGCTTGTGTATTGAGGATGTAATGTGCGCGCTCAATAAAGATTCATATATAGATATTGCCCCCTGGCACCTTGTTGGTAGAGGGTGAGTTCAACTTGACGATGGAAGCGATGTCCTCTGAATTGGCTTTCCTGGCTTGTATACCTGCTTTTGCTTTGTATTTATATGCATTTGGAGATTGACTCAACCATCTTTTTTTATCACCGTAACTGTTCGATCCAATTTGGCGGCAGTTGGATCATGAACATCTCCACCTCCTCGGTACCGGTGCGCCCCCAGTTCGAGGTGAAAAGGATGCGTGTAAAATCCCGGTTAACGCTGGCATGCGGCTCAGCCCAGTAATCCTTTTCAACGTTTTCAGCATATACCGAATGTGTATGTACCAGCCGAACAACACGCCCATCGGATTTCAGTTCGATGGCAAACACCTGGTCATCCATCCATGTTGCAGATGGCTGGGCTCCTGCATAGGTGGAGACAATCGCCCAGCCTGGCAGGCGGTAAGCACCTCCTGAAAAATGGAAACCAAGAGGAGCATGACTGAAATCGATTGGAAATAACGCTGTGATGGTCCCGGAAGCCAGGTCAAGCAGTGAGATGTGATCCGTATCGATATCCTGGTAGATCATGACCTCCCTGCCGCCGGCATCCAGGGCAAGGTCAGTGTGTCCAACGATGCGCAATAATCCCCGGCCATTCTTCAGCTTGCGGTCGTATACCATCAAGCCGCAGGGATCGGCATCCGTGCCCATTTGACCCTGTTCGCAATATTTATCCATGTGCGCCAGAAAATATCTGCCAAGCGGGCTGATGGTCACTGCATCGATCTCACGTGCGTCTGCAGGCCAGCTTCGCATATCGCGTGTAGCGATAACCTTGTCCGTCTGCAGATCATAGATCAGGTAGGTTGTGGTCAGCCAGTCCTCATCTTCTGCTATCAGCCCCCAGTAACGTCCGTCTGCTGAGGGGCTGCCTTCATAGCGCGTCCAGACAGCGGATAACGTTTGACCGGGGAGGTCGGATGCAAATTCATGGACTGTGACCTGTTCCCTGCTTTGGATGTCATACGACATCAGGCGTGTCTCGTTAATGTAATAAAGAAGATTGGGATCTGTCGGGTTCCAGCGCGGCTCGATCTCGATCGGTAATTCGCTGATAGGCAAGAGAGTCTGCGCATCGTAGACATACCACGTAGCTTCGATGCCGCGCACCAGTATACGGCTGCCATCCGCATTGAAGGACTGCACGCGTGAATATTCATTTTTCATTCCCCGCGATGGATCCCCGGGGGATATGTCGGAGAAGCGGTCGGTGACGCGCACCAGGCAGGTCCCGAACACCGGATCGCGGAATGGGACGCGCGGGGCAGGCTCCTGCAGGGATGGGGTTTGGAATACATTAAAGTTGGTAATAAATGCAGGCTGCGGATCAGTGCAGAGAGGGGTAGTTGCGGTACCAACGATGGATGGAACAACGACATCCGCAGGAGTTGCTCCCGTTGTTGAAGGTGGTCCTGGGGGCTGTGTTACCCGGAGGTTAAAAAGACTGCATCCCAAGCTTACCACGGTCAGGATGAAGGCAGGAAGGAAATAACGACGGTGCATTATAGGTTCCCCTTTTTCCAACAAGAGAAGTGTGGATAATGAATGTTCACCGACACGTACCCTGACGATTTCAGGTAATGATAGAACCCAATCGCTGATTTTGCGCCAGGATCGTTTCAAAAGATGAAAGTTTCAGATGAACCCGGATATTTAGTATGAGTTTACGTTCACATTATAATATTGATTTGGAGGCGTTTTCATCCCGCCCGATGTGCTGAAAATCGGCTTTGAGAATGGTAATGGTGCTACAATGGGAATATGCCAGAGTACCATGATACCTTTCGCTGCTTCAGATATTTTATTTTATCCGGTGATACCAACTGGTGACCGAGGGAAGTTTCCAGTTTATCGAAGTTACACAGGAGCATGACAAATGAGTCAAGAAGACGAACTCCGAGATGTTCTTAATGATACTGCGAAGGAAATATCGCGCATGTATGACAACCCGCGTTCATGGCAATCCTGGATGATCTATTTGCTGGGGCGCCTGGAGGAACAGGCAAGGGATGAAAATCCTGCGCACATTGGATCCTTCATTGAAATGTTATCCGCCTTGCAGGATGGTATCAGGAACCGCTTTAGAACTGGTGGCTGGTAAGCCGTATAATCTCAACAAACTCAGGTTGATCACTTTTTGATTCGATGAGTGCGTTCCGTAAAAGTGCTTTTGGCTTACCGCCATTGCCTGGTGGATCAGGACGCAGCCTTTTCACACCTTACAGGTATACGAGGTTGCATAGTACTGCGTATGTCGCTGAAGCATAGTCCTGGAACCCGATGTTGGTGGCAGGGGAAATGATCTGAGGGAGGAGATCACCTTGCAATGAGAGTTCATCCGGCAGTTGTTCGAGTACTCTGGAGAAGAACCTAACTCAGAGAGGGTGATCGAGAGGGGGAGAGGTGGGGGGTGAGCGTGAACTCCCCGTCGATCGCGCAGCAAGCCCGCAGGGCGTACCCTGCCGCGCAGCGCCCTGGAAGGGTGGGAGCCCGCAGGGCGTATCCTGTGGACCCCCGGAGGTGTACCCCACTATCAAAGGCTCCAGGGATGCGGCACGACAAGCTTGGATGGAGACGTTGAAGGCGAAATCCTCATGACATTAGGCTTTAGCCGGTAATAGTTGACTTCACAATCGCTTTGGTAGACATCCAAATCTAAGGGTTCACTGCAACCGCTTGACCAGTTTCAAATAATGCCATAACAGGTTTTACTAGTTCCTCCAACTCTCTTGGAGGTTCCAATCTGTATCTAAGCATGGCTTGATACGGGATAAATGCGATTATTCCTGGATAGTCCAAACCTAGAGAATATGCGGATGCTGTTATATAGCTGCTGAACCTGTTCTTACCCGGATCAACATTCACTTCAATATAGTACAAACCAGTGGAGTCATCTCTCATATCAACTCTGGTCATGTCTTTGCACCCAATCTCTTTGATGATTCTTCCAACATCGGAATGTATCCTACTGATGATTTCTGGTGGAAGCTCTGCAGGTATCTTTAGATAGTATTCTTCGTCTTTTATGGCGTGAGTTAGGAACCTAAACCTTCCCTGCGCAACAGCTATCCGGGATAAATCAATCTCTGTTATTGGCAGTTCGGCTACTCTTCCATCGTGAGAAATAAGCATCGGCACTGTGAATTCTCTTGTGCCCTCCCCTCCGATGTACCTTTCTACGAGAACGGGCTCATCGAATTCGTGGTGTATTCGTTCAACCCTTTCTCTTATTGATCCAAAATCATCGGCACAAACGACAGAGAACTCATCTATCCCTATGCTTTCTCCGTGAAGCAATGGCTTTATTATGACATAGCCATCCCAATGACCATGTTGGTAGATTGGTAAATGATCGCCAGGATAAACAACGTAGGATTCAGGGGTTGGCAAACCAAGCCTCCTAAAAACATCTTTTGTTGCCTCTTTATCGAGACCTATACCTAATGCTTCAGAGCCTGGTCCAGTGTGCATCATCCCAACCTTTTCTATAACACTAACAGTGAACGG
>Ga0315277_10000525_pt1 | contig 61092 bp, 39 predicted proteins | sample YL17G05_15_MG_FD_203695 | JGI IMG/M metagenome (GOLD analysis project Ga0315277, IMG submission 203695) | Sediment microbial communities from Yellowstone Lake, YNP, Wyoming, USA - YL17G05_15 | ecosystem: Environmental > Aquatic > Freshwater > Lake > Sediment | place: USA: Wyoming | collected...
GGCTGACATCGTATATTTTATTCGCACCAACAGTTGCCACCGGACGTTCGTTTGATAGGGCAAGATGCTTCCCGCAGCCCGCTGCCGAAAGAAGAACCATCATTACGATTATTAAAATTACTCCGTTTCTTCCCGTACTCATACCATTCACCACCTTGCCCTTCCGGGCAATTAAAACACACAATCAGCTAAGTTAATTAGACGCTGTCCTTGACTTCAAGGTTCTATGAGCTTCTACAGCTATTATAACCCTCCGCGGATAATCTTATATATAATTCTGCTCAACATCCCCGGTCTTCCTGCCGGGTTCAAGTCCCCAAGATTAGCCTCGAAAAATCCCTCACCTCGTACTCCCTCGGTCGAGTAAGGTTCAATGAAAAATTCCCTCAACGGTTCCGCCACACGAGACCAACGGTAGCGTTCCTTCAATTGAGAATATCTCCCGGCAAACTCACCCGGTTGCAATTTCACCTTATCCAACCAGCGGCTTATTGCATCGGCAATCGCTTCAGGCGAATTATTGCTCAATGTCTCCCCCAAACCTGCGGACGCAAACTCCTCGCCAAGGTCATCCCCTGCTGATACCACCATCGGCAATTCGGCCCAGAGATAATCCATCAGCCTTGTACGGAAGCTGTACCGTGTCTCAAACCCAACTAAGTGGAAGCTGACACCCAAGTCGGCGTCACGCAAATATTTCCCACGCTCCGCCGCCGGTACCCAATCCCCGAAGAAAACGTGCCTGTCCTTGATCCCCAAATCTTCAGCTAACCTGATTGCCTCTTTGCCCTTATTCGGGAACGGTATATGCCTGTTCGGATGCTTTACACCAAGGAAGTGGAGTCTTATATTCGGTCGCTTTGATTTCAGCTCATTTACAGCTTCGATGAGATTCACCGGGTCGAACCACTCCCATATTCCTCCGCCCCAGATAAGCACCTCGTCACGCAATCCATACCCCTGAACCTTACCCCTTATGCTCCCTCGCTGTGGAGGCTCCTGCTCTTCAATACCGAAGGGGACAACAGCCACAAACTCATCATCATTCACAACAGAAGATAATGCCGGGTTCAGGCGGTTAAGGGCCATAAGCGCCCCGATGAATAAATCCTTCTGCCGCTGCGATGCGCATAGAACTAAATCAGCCCTGAGCAACCCTTCTATCTGCGCTTTAAGATGCCGCTCATGCTGGAACCTGGCCTCCCCGTAAGTTTCATCCCGATACAAAAAAAGGTTTTCAAGGACATAAGGGTCATAGCAATCCACCGCAAGAGGTATGCTGGCATCAAGTAGCCAGGGATGTGTGAGAGGGAAAGTGGAAGATGCTAAGCATACTTTGTAGTCCTCTAAAAAGGCCTTCTCATTCCCTTGCTGGGGAGCAACTACAAACCGCACTGGTGAACCCGCAACGGGTTGGGATTCCGCCCCAGCCAAAATATCAACCGGCAAAACCGGTGCGAGTGCCTCCGCAAGACGTAGGGAGCGTAACCCCGGCCCGGCCATAAGGGGTCCAATTACGTCATAGGCAATAATAAGTCCTTTTTTTTCACCCATGGTTATGATGGCTGCCCCTTTATTTCCCTATCACTCATTATATTTCATCATCTATCCAGGGTCAAACTTGTGCTTAAAACCCTCCCCGCAGCCAGCGCATCTGGCAAGCTATTCAGGCCAATTCCATTCAGAAATAATTCATTTGGCATCGGTGGGTATCCCCTTGCAGGGGAAGACCCGTATGCCTGATCTATGACGCTGACATGCGCGAATATACCCCAAGAATGTGTCCGCGATGACTCCGAACACCTGTCCACCATGTCCCCGGTCGAAACAATCCGCGAGGTCGTAGGTGATTGCCATATAAGAAAAAGGGTTCCCATTATATGGGATTGGCCCCAAGATGCCACTCAATCTGTGCCTGACACAAATAAATCAGACTAACTGGACATACCCTGTTTCAGTTTGCGAGGCGACCAAAACCTAACCCCCAAGAAAAATAGTAAAAAATCCCTGAAACCTCTTGACAAGTTGCCGTTGAGCCAGTATTATTGCACTAAAGAATTAATGCATTAGGGGGGTATATTATTAATGTAGTGGTTCATTCTTTTGACTTGGAGGTTCCGATGAAAGCTATCAGGAAGGGAAACCTTAAGAGGGGGGACGCAGAATTCATGACTAACCGGCAGCTTATTGAGCTGACGCTTGAGGGTGAGCCGGTTGCCTTCGATGTACTCGCGCAACGTAATCGCCACCAGGTGGAGGCTGTTGCAAGACAGTTCCTGCGCATCGCCGACAGGGAGGATTGCATCCAGGAGACTTTCCTCAGAGCTCTCGTTAACCTTCCCAAGCTCAAGGACCCGGAGAAATTCGGTTCCTGGGTATGCGTCATTGCCCGGAACAACTGTTTTGATATCCTCAAGAAATCAGCGGCTGTTTCATCCATCGATGACGACACCTGCGGAACCCCCTCCGCCTTGCGCTTGCCATCTCCGAGACCGGCGCCTCTTATGGAGTTTATCAGCAAGGAAGACAATTCCCGCCTCATTGCCGGGATGCAGCTCCTTAACGAGAACTACCGCAAAATACTCGACCTTCGCTATTTCGAGGATTGCGACTATGCCACCATCGCGAAAAAAATGCACAAACCCCTTGGCACAGTTAAATCCCTCATTCACCGCGCCCATGAAAGGCTTTACCAATTGATGGCAGACGGGGCTATACAGGAGGGAAGGGCTGTGGTAAATTGAATGTCGGACGCTGAAGGTACATTGCAATTTCGATTAGCCGCCGAATGGATAGTGACATGAGTTTCCGCTTACCGGAGGTGATAAACCTTGCCTGATTCCGCAGTCAGATTTGAACTCGATTTGAAAAGTCGCGTGCCCATATTTATGCAGATTGTCGACCAGGTAAAGGTGATGATAGCATCAGGCAGGCTGCGGCCCGGCGACCAGTTACCGACGGTACGCCAGGTCGCGGTCGACCTTATGATCAACCCGAACACGGTAAGCCGCGCTTTCTTGGAGCTTGAGCACCATGGGATCATAGCCACTCAGCGCGGTATCGGCACATTTGTTTCGCAGAATATCGGCGCGGGTTTCACCGCAGATGAAACGGCGCGCCGCACTGAAAAGCTTATACGGGGTTTCCTCCGCGGAATGATGGAGCTCGGCCATAGCCCTGAGGACATCAAGGCCGAGGTGAGGAATGCTTTAGATGGGTGGAAGGAAAATTTAGAAGAATAGTTAATTAGTGTCTTATTGCTCTCACTTCTTCAAATGCACCGCTTTGCCGCCCTCCTCTTCTTCCTCTAATTTATTGTAACGTGCGATAATCTCTTCGCTATATTTTGCATAGCGTATGCGTGTATATTTGTCGCCCGATTCCTTCGCCGCCCTGATTACCCCGGTAAGGTATCTCGTAGCTTCGCTCAATTTATCCTCGGCAAGCAGCACCTCCAGGTCGGGGTCTTTGAATGCCATCGACTTACCCCTGAACCAACCCTCGCGGTCAATGGCCTTCAGTTTTTTATAACGGAATATACGCCTAAGTCTGGGCCCGCCTCCATAGACGCCATCGATATCGTAAACGGTGGTTCTAAAAGATTTATACACCACCATAATAATCACGGCTAAAAAGATTAGCCCTACTACACCAGCTAAGACGTATTTTATTAAAGAGAAATTGACTTCCATAACCTGGGCATTAAGAAAGGGAGTAAAGCTAAGGAGTAAATCTAACCACATCTGCTTTTATCCTCTATTCAATGAGGATATCGAGTTTGGAGGTCATATATTATTTTCCCATGCGGGGCATCGTTGCGCAAGCCCACCCATGCGGTGAAGGGAATCAATAACAAATTAGAAGTTTCAGCCTTGACATTTTTGAAATAGATGGTACTTTTACAATGGTTTTCCCAAAACACTACAACTTATTGTAAGGAGGTTCCAAAATGACGGGTTTAAAGAAGATGGTGCGGGGGGGGGGGCGGTAGGGTTTTTCCTCTCTATTTTCCTGCTGGTTTATGTGATGGGCTGTAGCGGAGGCGGGGTAATGCCGGATTCTTCCATCACCAACAAAGTCAAGGGTTATGGCGACCCGCTGGGGGACAAGTTGCGGAGCCTGTTGTGGAGCACAGGTTCCAGCGACGATGAAGCCATCGACGATGACAGCGGTGTCGACAGATGCGCTGACATCACGAATGTCGTTTGGGGATGGGAGGTGTCCACCAACGGTTGTGGAGAAATCAAGAAGGAGGGAACCCCTTCAGGCGATGACTATGTCTATACTGTCGCCTGCTGGGAGCAGTCAACTGGTGCGGAGACGAGCAGCATCTGGTTCGCGGTTTTATGGCGTGACGGTGTGAGCGGCACTGATGAAGTTGCGGTTACACAACAGGTTGATTCGCAAAATGATGACAAGTTGCAGAAGTGGCCGGCAATTACAGCGCACCTTGGTGAATATGGAGATGGGGACTACGCTATTATCGTTGATGTTGCGTATCAATTGAGCCAGGGCTATGACCCTGAAATACCATGGGTTGGGCAGTGGGAAATACGCCATTGCAGATATGCGATGCCCGACTATGGCGCTGATGAGGACTTCGATAGTTTCGACACATTAATCGAGGAAACAGCAAGCACCGACGAGAATCACGATTGTATTCATCCCGATATCGTGTTCGATAGCGCTTACCATGACTATCAAGCCGAGGCGGACAGGCTTCACCTGGTGTATGAAGTTGACGATTATGAAGCCGGCCAGAGCATATTTTACAGATTTGGTGAGGAGGATACCGAGGAAGAGGTGGACTGGGATAGTGCGTATCGCATCAACACTGCAGGTCAGCAGGATTGGGTTCCGAGAATTGACGTGGGGCAGGATGACAGCAATTACATCTATACAGGAATCGGCGGCATCGCGATGACCATGTATTATGTCGGTGTTGTATGGATGCATGCGGATTATGATTTATTAATGGAAGATTGGTACACAAACATCCGCTTCTGCATGTTGCCGGCCGATGGTGAGGTGCCGGGCTCTATCCAGGTACGAGCGATTACCAATAATACATCGGTAAGAGTGATAGAAGCCCAGCCGTTCATCGACATCGGACCGGTCGGTAGCGGTGCCCCGCGTACTACTTTTATCACATGGACATATGCGGTGATTGAGAACGGCGTTTTGTCGCCTATTACTGTGGTGGGCAACAATACCATAAGGTTAAGGCGGGTCGGGCAATATTCCGGTCTTACACTCGTTGATGCGAATGTTGTACAGTGCCGCAACGGCCTTGCAACCGCCGCATTAAAAGAAACGAATGTCAAACAAGGTTACTTAGTATGGCTCAATGATGAGTGGTCATACGAAAACTCAACTGCAACGGACGTTGAGGTTTATGCATGTGATTTGAGTTGGGGTACAGGCCCATTCGATTACAATATCTACCGCACCAATTTCGAGGACATTTCAGATGGTTTAAGCAGTTGGGCTGTCAACCAGGGATACACATACGGTCCTGAGATAGCCATTTTTAATTATAACATCGGCAAATGCGTTTGGACCGACATTGACAACGGTACACCCCCGTCTATATGGGGAGATTCGAGTGATTGGTAGGTGAAGGAGGTGAAACCGATGAAATGTAACTCATGGATAACCATTTGCGTTCTTATGTTATGTGGTTGTTCGGGGATTGGCGGCGCTGTTTCAGTGGATCGGAATGACAATCCGTTTACAGTAAAAGGTAGCCAAAGAAGCGTTGATTGGTTATGGAACAGCGAGCTTTTTTGTGTTTCAGCAGACCATACCTCCGTTAAGCGCATTCCGATACGAGAAGGGGAATACCACTTTAACGTCACGCGGCTTGCTGAGCCACCAAATTGCACTAACTGCCTTAAAATCTGGAATCTTAAACTTCAACCCGACGGAACCATCAAAGTAGATGTCACACTCCGCCATCCATTCCCCGGTACACCTTTTTACACTGGGTTCGATGTTAGAGGCACGATGATTTTCCCTGCGACAAGATATTGGCAACGGAAACCGATGGACCTTGGGACAGGTGATAACAAACCTTTATTTCAGGATTTCATTCCACTCTATTTTTCCGTAGCGCAAGACGGTGGTGGACAACTGTTAAACGCTGATGGTTTCACCCTCTATTTTTTCCCTGGGTTTTATATACCCGGGTTTGACCTGCCCATATTCAAGTACATAAAGGGGCAACATGCGTTTGGCCCGGACGCCGACAGTACAGTTAATGGTTACAAAGTGTTTACGAATGAACCTGATAGAAGGATGTTCTTGACTACTGATGTAATCACTCGCACATATCACATTGATCCCCCCGACGGTGAGTTCATATTCGGCTATGTGGTTGATGCCTGCTGGACCCCGCCAACAAAGACACCTGTCACAGACCCAAAAAATGATTTTCCACCCTGGGCGAATTGCGAGGATGGTTATATCCTAAATAGCGAAGAGTATAATCCTTTCAAACTCGGCACCTATGGTCCACCTGCATACCCTCCTTGGCCGATACTCCCGGAATATGAAGAACGTTTTATCACGGCAACTACTGTCCAAATCTACCCAATGAGTGATGAGTGGCCCACCGTAGTAGAAACATGGGTCATATGTCCTGACTTGACATCTGACCCTTACCTTCAAACACACGGGGTTGCGTATTCGCAGGTAACATGCGAGGTGCTGGATCCCGAAGGGATTACGTTCAAATCATACCAGGGAATTTACATGGGGAGTTATGATGCGCAGCCGGGAAAATATTTGGCGCTGATTTGTGTACGCAATGATGCTGGAGAATTTGGGTGGTTCGGAGATGGCGGCCATTGGCCAATCCAATTAAGCTCGACACAGTTTTTTGATTTCATCACTCTTGACGCAGTAGCCGGTGACGGCTAAGCGGGTTTGATTTCCTGGGCGGGGGTGAGGCGCAATCTCGCCCCCGCCCTTATCCCCAAGGGTCGCCGGAATAGTTCGATTTTTCGGGATGCTTCGATAGCGAAACCACAAGGATGCTTGCTATGAGCGCAGATGTTGCATATCAATTAAGCCAGGGATATGAGCCGCAGGTCGGGCAGTGGGAAATACGCCATTGCAGATATGCGATGCCTAACCATAGTTTATTGACGGAAGATTGGTACACAAACATCCGCTTCTGCATGTTGCCGGCCGATGGTGAGGTGCCGGGCTCTATCCAGGTACGAGCGATTACCAATAATACATCGGTAAGAGTGATAGAAGCCCAGCCGTTCATCGACATCGGACCTGTCTGTAGCGGTGCCCCGCGTACTACTTTTATCACATGGACATATGCGGTGATTGAGAACGGCGTTTTGTCGCCTATTACTGTGGTGGGCAACAATACCATAAGGTTAAGGCGGGTCGGGCAATTTTCTTCTGTTACGCTCGTTGATGCGAATGTTGTACAGTGCCGCAACGGCTTGGCAACCGCTGCGTTAAAAGAAACGAATAACAAAGCAGGTTATCTGGTCTGGCTCAATGATGAGTGGTCATACGAAAACTCAACTGCAACGGACGTTGAGGTTTATGCGTGTGATTTGAGTTGGCAGACAAGCCCACAATACAATATCATTCCGAGCAACTTTGTGAACATCTCCGATGGCCTTAGCAGTTGGGCGTTGAACCAAGGATATGCTAATGGGCCCGAGATAGCTATTTTTGATTATGATATCGCCAAGTGCGTATGGACCGACATCGAGAATGGAACGCCACCGTCGATATGGGGCGATTCGAGCGATTGGTAGGTGGAGGTGAGAACGATGAGATACAATTTATGGATAATTTTATGTCTTCTTATCGTGTGCGGCTGTTCGACAATGAACGCTGGGCTGGAACCAGCCCGAACCGAGAAGGTTTCCTCGCTAAGAGAAAAGCCTTCAGCAATGAATTGGACATGGGATGCAGGTTTATATTACGTTCCGGCTGATCATTCAAGAATAGAGCGCTTGCAATTTCGGGAGGGAGAATACCACTTTAATGTCACAAAGCTTGCTGAGCCTCCGAATTGCTTTAACTGCCTAAAATTATCAAAGCTAATAATCCAGCCCGATGGAACCATCAAGGTTGATGTTACACTACGCCATCCATTCCCCGGGACACCTTTTTACACCGGCTTCGATGTCAGGGGAACAATTATTTTTCCTGCTACTCGGTATTGGAAAAGGGAGCCCCCATGGATTATAACTGGAAATGATGAGCTAATTTTCCAGGATTTTATCCCTATATATTTTTCGCGAGCAGAAGACGGAGGCGGGCAGTTGCTTAACGCGGATGGCTTCACCCTTTACTTCTTCCCTGGTTTCAATGTGCCGGGGTTTGACCAGCCTATATTCAAATACCAAAAAGGGCAGCACGCCTATGGGCCGGACCCGGACAGCACGGTTAACGGCTACAAGGTATTCACCAATGACCCGGAGAGAAGGATGTTTCTAACTACCGATGCAATCACTCGCACATATCACATTGACCCTCCTGACGGGGAGTTCGTGTTCGGCTATGTAGTCGATGCCAACTGGACGCCGCCGATAAAGACACCTGTGACAGACCCCAAAAACGATTTTCCGCCATGGGCTAATTGCGAGGATGGTTATATCCTTGATGTCGAACAGTATAATCCTTTCAAACTCGGTACCTATGGTGCACCTACATACCCTCCATGGCCGATAATCCCGGAATATGAAGAACGTTTTATCACAGCAACGACTATCCAAGTCTACCCAAGGGGCAATCCCTTGCCCGCCCATTTCGAGACATGGGTTATTTGCCCTGACTTGACATCCGACCCCTGGCTTCAGACGCATGGGGTAGCATATTCGGAGGTTAAATGCGAGGTGCTGGATCCCGAAGGAATTACGTTCAAATCATACCAGGGAATTTACATGGGGAGTTATGATGCGCAGCCGGGAAAATATTTGGCGTTGATTTGCGTATGCAATGATCAAACAGCATTTGGATGGAATAAAGAATATAATCCGTGGCCTATTATGTTGCGCAGCACGCTTTTCTTTGATTTCTTATTTTTAAACGCTATTGCAGGTGACGGTTAACTATTTCTTGGTTCCTGGGCGGGGGGGAGCGCAATCTCACCCCCGTCCTTATCGACAGTTTTTGGCTGTGACATCGGTAAATGCGTTTGGACCGACATTGAGAATGGCGACCCTCCATCAATATGGGGAGATTCGAGTGACTGGTAAAAGGAGGTGAGAGAGATGAAATATAATTTATGGATAATTATCTTTTTCCTTATTTTGTGCGGTTGTTCAAGCATTAACAGCGGGTTAGAACCGGCTGAAAGCGTCAAATCCTCTTCGGTAAAAGAGAACCCTTCAACACAGGGCTGGATATGGGATGCAAGTTTGTATTCCGTTTCAGCAGATCACCTGACAATAGAGCGCACCCCAAATCGTGATGCAGAATATCACTTCAATGTCACGCGCCTTGCTGAGCCTCCTAACTGCGCCAATTGCCTGAAAATCAGTAACGTCAAGGTACAGGGCGATGGCACCATCAAGGTGGATGTAACGCTTCGACATCCATTTCCGGGAACACCTTACTATACCGGGTTCGATGTTAGAGGCACTTTGATATTCCAGGCTACAAGATATTGGAAGTACGAACCCGAGTGGCTTTGCAATGAAGATCAGGAGGGGTTGTTCACAGCGGGTTTTGTCCCCCTCAATTTTTCTCGCGCCGAAGATGGCGGTGGACAACTTCTAAACGCTGATGGTTTCACTCTGTACTTTTTCCCCGGTTTCCATGTACCCGGTTTTGATTTGCCGATTTTCAAGTACCAAAAAGGCAAGCAGGCTTATGGACCTGACCCGGACAGCACTGTGAATGGTTACAAGGTATTTAGTAATGACCCTGACAGGAAGATGTTTTTGGTAACCGATGTGATTACGAGAACATATCACCTCGATCCCCCCGATGGCGAGTTCATATTCGGGTACGTGGTTGATGCCAACTGGACCCCGCCAACCAAGACTCCTGTCACCGACCCGAAGAACGATTTCCCGCCCTGGGCCAACTGTGAAGATGGTTATACGCTCTTGTCTGAGCAGATTCGCCCTTTCAAGTTAAAGACATATGGACCACCTGAATGCGTCGATTGGCCCGGCCCCCCGGAATATGATGAACGTTTCGTCACGGCAACTACTATCCAGGCTTATACCATGGGAGCAGACTCTCCCCCAACCATGCTTGAGTGTTACCTCGTGTGCCCAGACCTGACACCGGACCCTTACCGACAGACGCATGGAATCGCGTATTCACAAACAGATGACGAGATATTGGATCCTGATGGGCTGACCTTCAAGTCCTATCAGTGCATTTTGATGGGAACATACGATGCGATCCCCGGCAAATATATAGCTCTATTAGTCTTTCTCAATTCCGCCTTCCAGCACGAGTGGGATAAAGATGATAACTACTGGCCAACACAACTTTATAACACAGCTTTCTTCGATTTCATCACTCTTGACGTAGTTGCCGGTGACGGCTAAGCAAATTTGGTTTTGTGGACAGGGGTGGGGCCCTTCTCATCCCTGTCCTTATCTCAAAGCGTCAACAAGTCAGTTTGGACTGACATTGAAAACGGTGATCCCCCATCAATATGGGGAGATTCGAGCGATTGGTAAAAGGAGGTGAAGGTGATGAAAATATACATTTCGTTAGCTGTCTTTTTTGTTCTTTTCTGCGGCTGTTCGGGCACTCGTGATGCTATAGCCCCCGCCGCGATTCAGGATAAGACCACCGTTGGAGATTTCCAGCGGGGGACGGATTGGATATGGGATATAGGCCTGTATTATGTTCCCAGGGATCACGCCACAATTCAACATATTTCAAGCCGTGCTGGTGATTATCACTTTAATGTCACCAAGCTTGCTGAACCTCCCAATTGCCTTAATTGCCTGAAAATGTCCAAGTTAATAATTCAACCCGACGGAACCATCAAAGTCGATGTTACACTTCGTCACCCGTTCCCTGGTGCCCCTTTCTATACGGGCTTCGATGTCAGGGGCACTGTGATTTTCCCAGCGACGCGGTATTGGAAGCGGCAGCCTATGGATTTAGGAAACTGGAAACAGGAGCCGATGTTCAATGAAGGTTATATTCCATTGTATTTCTCACGAGCAGAAGACGGTGGTGGACAACTGTTAAACGCTGATGGTTTCACCCTATATTTTTTCCCTGGGTTTTATGTACCCGGTTTTGACCTACCCATATTCAAGTACACAAAGGGGCAACATGCGTTTGGCCCGGACCCCGACAGTACGGTCAATGGTTACAGAGTATTTACGAATGACCCTGATAGAAGGATGTTCTTGACTACTGATGTAATCACTAAAACGTACCACATTGCCCCTCCTGACGGCGAATTCGTATTTGGCTACGTTGTTGACGCATGCTGGACACCACCGACAAAGCAACCGGTAACTGACCCCAAAAATGATTTTCCGCCCTGGGCGAATTGCGAGGATGGTTATATCCTTAATACCGAACAGATTCGCCCTTTCAAACTCAAAACATATGGTCCACCTACATATCCTCCATGGCCGATACTCCCGGAATATGAAGAACGTTTTATAACAGCGACTACAGTCCAAATATACCCGATGGCAGATGAGTGGATGCATGTAATAGAAATATGGGTTATGTGTCCCGATTTGACTTCCGATCCCTCTATCCAAACCCATGGAGTTGCATACTCACAAACAACCCACGAGATCTTGGACCCGGATGGCATCATCTTTAAATCCTATCAGGGAATTTTGATGGGGAGTTATGATGCCACACCTGGGCAATATTTGGCGCTGATTTGTGTACGCAACGAGGTCGAAGACTTTGGGTGGGAGGAAGATGATAATTCTTGGCCTATTCTAATACGCGACCCCTATTTCTTTGACTTCGTTTATTTAGACGCCATCGCCGGTGACGGTTAAGCAAATTCGATTTTGTGGACAGGGGTGATGTGGCGTTCTGTTATGTCACCCCTGTCCCTTTTAAATGAGCCCATTCTAATAAAACACTTCCTCCTGCCCATCAAAACGGGTGCATCCGTGAATTGATTTTGGCATGAATTTGCAGGGGCACCGCAGGCCGTGCCCTTGGTCGGGGCAAGCCCCGTCCCTACAGGAACCGCACATCACAGATGTGCGGCACCCGCTCAATACGCAAAACGAAAATCAATTCGCGGATGCATCCCGCTAAGCCCCAATACTTCGGGATGCGGTTTTTGGGACATCGGAAATAACGCAAATTGACGAACCTTACAGGGGGGCATATAATCATAAGTATCGAAAGGTTTAACGCGTGGCTTGCATTATTGACTTGTGCGAGATGCGTTTCTATTTAATGAAGCGTTTCCGCCGTTAATCGACAGGAGGATTTCGCGATGTTCGAACCATCGGATCGCCATCGCTCCAGCCAATCAGCGCTTATTTACAAGGGTTCCGACGCCATGTCGGGACGTGACGGGACGGTGAAAATATTCAAGGACCCCTATGGCTCCCAGGAGGGTTTCGTGAATATCGCCGATTCCATCGCCACACGATACCGTTTCATCGACCACGAGAACCTTATCAAGGTATTTGAGACGGGCAAGAAGAATAACAGGCTGTATATCGCCTACGAATGGATGCCGTCATCGCTCAAGGAATTCTTGCAGGAAAACGAGACATGCGATATCGGCCAGGCCCTTTCAATTGCGACCAAGATTTGCGAGGGTTTGGGCCACGCGTACAAGCAGAAACTTGGGCCACACTTAGATATAAAACCGGCGAATATTTTAATCGATGAAGGTTTCAATCGCGTGAAATTGACGGACCATTGGGTGGCCTCGGCAATGGAATATATGCCCCAGGGGGACCGTCGCGAATGGGAAGACCCTCGCTACCTTTCACCCGAACAGATACACATGATAGGGGAGTTGGACAAATCCGTCGATATATACCAGATAGGCATTTTGCTCTACCATATGCTCACGGGGTTCCCGTTATTCCACGGTTCCGATGAGGAGAAGCTGCGTTACCAGCAGGTTTACGCCGCCCCCGATAAACTCATTACTTACTATCAGCAGATACCGGAGGTCGTGAAGGGAATACTTCTCAGATGCCTCCGCAAAGACCCGTCAGCCCGTTACGGTTCCATCGAGGAATTACGCGACGCCCTCTCCTATGCCCTTGCCGGTGTCAGTTTCAAACGGGTCAAGCCCGAAGGAAGCTGGGTCGGAGAATTGCTCGACAAACGTTTTGAGCTTCTCGAAGAGCTCGGGAACGGGCAATTTTCAACGATTTACAAGGGCATTGAAAAAGGACACGAGAAGTTTGTCTCGGTGAAGGTATACGACAAACAGCTAAGCTCCTCGGAGGATTTCATAAGGGGCATCAAGAAAGACCTCTACCAGCTGGTGCAGATACGGCATCCCTATGTCGTTGACTTAGTAACTTCCGGCTGGCACAAGGACCAGTTTTTCCTCGTATATGATTATGTGCCGATGAGCTTCGACGCGATTTTAGCAGACAAGCCGGCGATACCTCCCGAACAAGCTTTACGCGTTATCCTCAAGGTGGCGACAATCCTCGATTACTTGAATGACAAGGGCCTGATACGCGCACACCAGGAACTTAAACCCGGTAATCTCCTTGTCAATCCCCAGGGAGAAGATATCTTCCTGCGCGATTTCAGGTTAGAGGAATCGAGCCGCGTCATTACCCGGATGATGGGCAGCTACTCATCAGCCTATGAATACCAGGCGCCTGAAGTATTGGACGATGAGCCGGATATCGATTTCCACGCGGATATTTATTCCCTCGGATGTCTTCTCTTCCGTCTTGTTACCGGCCACACGCCATTCGAAGCCGATAACCCGGCGGCTGTCATGGATGCGCATCGCACCAAGGAAGCCCTGCCCATTATCAAGGAAAATAAACAGATACCACTTGTATTCCACGACATACTCGCCAAGATGCTCGAGAAGAACCCTGCCGACCGCTACTCCGATTACCAGGCGCTCATAGATGACATTGCGGCACTTGTAGGGAAGGACACCGGCGGGCTCGCCGCCCAGCTTATCGATGTCGGCACCCCCATCAAGGGGAAATACCTTATCGAGGAAAAATTGATGGACCTCGATGAGGCGAATTTATTCAGTGCAAACTACATGCAGACCGAAACGCAGGTTTTGTTGTGGTTCTACAAATTGCCAAAGACCAAAGAATTGACCGACGCATTCAACGATGCTATGCGCCGGGCGTCAGGTTATGACCATCCGGGGATTTTACGCCACCTTGGCTACGGGCGCGACAAGGGGGCTTACTTTATCGCCACGGAATTACGCACTCAGACCCTCGAGAGTTACGTCGCTGAAAATGGCCCGTTCGACGAGGAGATGACGCTTGAACTTACCAAGGAAATAATTGGAACGATGCAATATCTCCGTTCCACGGAAATGGATTATTTCGGTTGCCTCTCCCCGCGCACCCTATTCGTTGTTGATAAACCTTCCGTGAGGCTTAAATTAAGCGGTTTCGAGAGGACCGCCTTATTCTCGGATATTTTCAAGCATAACCACCCATCATACCTCTCACCCGAACAGATTACCGGCCTTGGCAAGATAACTTTCGCTGTTGATATGTACGCCTTGGGCCTTGTCGCATATTTCCTGCTTACCGGGAAACATTTATTCTCCGGGGAGCCGCATGAAGTCAGCAAGATGCAGGTCTTCGTCGAGGATCCACCCGGGTTGGTGGTGCCTGAGGTAACCGACGAAATGCGGCGCATCATAAGGAAATGCATCGTGAAGGACCTTACCGCCCGTTATGATTCCTACCAGGATTTATTGGACGACATAGATGACTATCTCTCCCAGATAAGCGGCCGCGATAAGGAAGACACGACCTTGAGTTTCCTACCCGGGAAAGCGAGTTGGCGCACGGTCATAGATACTGCCATCGATGACAGGGCACAATTGGCGCAACGCATACCATCTAACCCGACGGGCATACGGGGGATATTCGCAATATGTAAAGGTCATGGCTCGGACGAGGAATCGCGTAATGCCGAGCGGTTGGCGATGCAGGTAATCGAGGATGTCTTCTCATTTAGCTATTTATCCGGCATAGATATCCTGAATAATCCCAATGAACTTGCCGAACAGGCAATGCAGAAGGCCAACGGTGTGCTTAACCAGGAAGCGTTCAGGCTTAACCGGCTCGGCTTGGTGGGCGCGGAGATGATTCTTGCTGTAGTGACAAAGAACCGCCTCCACCTGAGCCGTGTGGGTACAGGGTTTGCATATCTGTTCCGCGGCGGCAATATACGCACCTTCATGCGCCGCCCGGTTGAAATTCGTATATTGGGCAAGGATATGACCGTAAGGGTCGAGACGACCGAGAGACACCTTCGCGCGGGGGATGTTCTCGTGCTCGGTACAGGCGACCTTGGAAGGGCCCTTGCCGATGTTGAATTGAAAAACACCGTTCTGTCAACTATCGACAGCCAGGAGGCGTGCGAGCGTATCATCAGCCTCGCGGCATCGCGCTACAAAGGCGCCGGCCATGATAAAGAAGCGATGGCGGTCGAGGTAATCCAATTTGGCGACATCGACGAATCACCGCTCCTGCAAGCCGGGCGTTTCGCGAGCGAGCCGGTCCTGCATCATTACATCACAAAGGGCACGGCATATTTAGAATCGGGGATGTATGACAAAGCCATACAGGAATTCCAGAAGGGATTGGCGATTAACAGCGACGCGTTCAGCCTCAATTTCCAGATAGCCTTAGCATTCCAGGGTAAGGGGGCGCTGGATGTCGCGCTGCATCACGTGAACAAAGCCATGGAGCTTTTCCCGAATTTCGTCGATGGTCATATCAAGCTTGGGGAGATATATTATCAGAAGGGACAGATACGTCGCGCCGCCACCGAATTCGAGACGGCGGTCGCGCTCGGCGGCAACTCGCCCGACCCATACATCGCCCTCGGCTCCTTCTACTATAAGGAATCCCTATTTACCCATGCGGCGAAGGTGTTCAAAAAAGCGCTTGAGTTTGACCCGAACAACCAGCAGGCGCAGCGGAATTACCAGATGGCCATACGCAGGGCGAAAAGCATCACGGGGGCAATCGCGGAGGGGGCAAAGAAAGTCAGCCGCGGCATCCGGGCTCCTTTCCAGAAACGGAAATAGTTGATATATAAAATATATCACCCGCAAAAAACATCGCGAATATCAGAACCGCGACCGTAAGGGAGCGGATTTCCCCGTCCGCTTGCTGACGCGCGCGGTTCGGATGACGAGCGCAGGCTTCCAGCCTGCATGCAGGCGGGACGCCTGCACCACAATGTCCCGCATGCGGCTAAGATAGCCACGTTCCAACACAGGATATTTGATGACCACCCAAGAGCATCTATCTTAGTGAAGGATATTCTGAGCATTCCAGGAGGCTGAACTATGCGCTGGTTTTTGCCATTTATCATTATTTTGACAATATTATTCATTATAGGATGTTCCGGTGGCGGGAATCCGGTTGTTCAGGATCCCATCAATATACCGGTAAAGGATACCGCATCCTCACATATAATATGGGGCCTGTGGCAATGTACGGCTGATCGAAGCAGCGAAAGCCTTGATATCGTACAACTCCGCACAGGGGATGCACACCTCAATGCCATCCAATTCTTGGAACCCCCGCCACATGTCTATCTGACAGTTAAGAACCTTAAATTCACGGACAATAAAATTGATTGCGATGTAATCCTCAAGCACCCATTCCTCGGCCTCAAGCAATATACCGGGTTCGATGTATGCGGAATATTAATCGGAAGCGGCTCTGTTACAGGTTTTAGCAACCCCTGTCTGCGTATGGCCGGCCAGGGGGACACGCGGCTGTTGAACCCCGATGGCTTCACCCGTTGGTGGAACCCCTCCGAATTTCCTTATACGGAGACGATGTTTGGGTATAAAGACGGGCTATTGGGCAATCCTGATTCCACCGCCGATTTCAATTGCACCTTAAATGGTTATAAATTATTCTGCGATGATATAGCCGACCCCAATGCCCCTCTCACCGCGATGGCCCCCGAATCGCGATGTGTCTTCTCAAGCGGCCTCCAGAACGTACGCCACTACACCATCGAGATCGGAGATGCTGGATTCGTTTTCAATTACGCCGTTGACGCCAACTGGAAGATGCCCGAAGGAACCCCGCCATGGGATGTCCCCGATGATTTCGCCCCTCCGGCCAACCGCACCGAAGCCTGGAATATTATCGTCACCGAAACAAGTAATACACTGTGGAATGACGGTTCACAGAGCGGCGGCGGACTGAGCCTCGATATAACATTATGGGACCATTACGACGCCGGGTTGAATATGCTTTATCTTGAATCACCGGGAAACTTTGATCCTGTAGGCCCTATAGAGGCAGATGTGGTCAGCACGTATCTTGCAGCTTATAAAGCCAATATCATATCAGCCACACCTGCCCAGGGTTCAATAGATATATTGATAACCGGACAATCACAAGCTACCGGCTACCAGGGCATCCTACCGGGTGAACCGGTATCGGCATATTTTATATACAATGCCGAGGTCGGCACCGGAGGTGAAAACCTCCCACCAGTAGCACAAGCTTTGATAGTTACCGATCCGCCGCTGTGCCCCGATGACCCGATTGAATTTGACGCATCAGCTTCGTATGACCCCGATGGAACCATCGTCGGATACGAGTGGGATTTCAATGGTGACGGAACTTTTGGCGACCCCTATGACGCCGGGACCGATGTGAATCCAACAAAAATCTATACCGTTCCAGGTTTATATCAGGTCAATGTACGCGTTACCGATGACGATGGCGCTACAGATACACTTGATGAACCGCTTGTCACCAATATAGGTGGTTTAACCTGGGTTGACGATGATGCTGTGGAGCCATACCTCGGCACTTTCGACCAGCCTTACCCAACCATCCAGATGGGCATTGATAATGCCAGCGACGAATGCCCCGGCGGCGGTTTAGTTCTGGTCAAGGACGGTACATACGAAGAAAACATTAAAATGGTCAGCGACATTACTGTTGAGGGATATTCGACCCCTGCACCATTGATAACTACAGCCGAGGCTTCACCGACATATATGGTTGATTTCGGCTATAGCGACGGCAGTACATTGAAGCACTTCAGGGCACAGCCGCGATGCACGACCCATGCGATTCATATCGAATATTCGGAGGAGGGAAACACCATCGATGATATCGAGTTTATGGACAACCCCGGGGGGGATACATGCACTTGCGCAGTATGGGGCCATAATTGGGGAACAAACAACCTTACAGTCAACGATGTGCGCGTTAACGGTTATCACAAACCCGGCCCATGGTTCATCGCAGCCCAGGGAAACGGCGTCAAAGTAACCAACTGTACGATTTTGAACCTTACTTTCACTACAGCAAGCGGGATGGATGTCATCTCCGTCGGCAATGGCGATGCCGGCACGCTTGTTGCGAAAAATGTAATCGGGCATATTGCATTTTCGGAGGCGTTTCCCGAGACGATGTGGGTACGGGCGATGGGGGTTGAAGGTTCCTCCGGTGGTGCTGTGAGGAATAACCTTATATTTGACATAAATAACAACCTTGGCAACACCGGTTGGACATGGGGCCTTGACTGCCAGGATGCTTCCGGGATGACCATCGAACATAATACCATTTCAGGAATAAAAGGCCCTGCATGGATATACGCCCTTGAGACAACTGACTGGAATACGGACCCAATAGGCACCATGCATCGCGACCACATAGTCACCGACCTTACCGCCGGTATGATGAACTGGCGATGGGCGTTCCTGGGGTGGTGGAGTGCTGACTTATATGTGGATTACTCCTGCGCTTATAATGTGGGCAATGTTTATTACGACATTGAGAGTGTCAAACCCGGCACCGGCATGACCTATGATGGCCCGCAATTCCTGAACCCAACCTTTGACGATTTCCGTGTCGCGCAGACATCCCCCTGCCACAACACAGCCCACGACGGGACCGATATGGGTGCTTATGGCGGCGACGACCCGTTGACATGGCTGCCGGATTAGTTAATGGATGTAATTCGTACTTTTACATACGATATTTGGTTGGTTTCATCATTCTCACTCGGGTATTTTGAGGCTGGTGGGGTAATACTATATAAGTAAATGTCATCCTCATGAAAAATTTCTGCTGGCTTGTGGCATGCACCCTCCTGTTGGTGGTGGGGATTCGTCGATTGCGGTTGTCGCCGACAGCGCAACACAACCCAAAGGTCGTTTCATAACATGGGATTACACGGAATCGTCCCCCTCATACACCATACAGGAGACCGAGCAATTCCCGAATTTAATGGATGCCGACTATGAAGGGCACCGGCTTTTCTTATATTACGGTGGTTCCGGAGGACCTGGCCCGACAATTAAGGGTGGTAACCTTCGAAATGGGATTCGTGGGTTGCATTTATTCAACCTGGAATATCCGGTTCTAATCACTCATCCACGCATATTGCATGGTTTGTCTGCGGCATCTATATTAACAGGGATAACTTTAGCAGTATTGGAGGATTTCCCATGCGTTTTCTATCTATTCTCATTCTGGCAGCAGTCTTCTCGCTGATAGGATGCTCCGGCGGCTCAAACCCTGCGTCACCGGAGGCCATTCCCGATAAGGCTAAGAACACTGATTCCTCGCATATGACATGGGGCATGTGGCAGTTTAGATTTGACCCCATCGACGGCAAGTTGGATATCGTCCGGCTACGATCCACGGAGATGCATCTCAATACCCTGATTTTCCTCGAACCACCGCCGTTCTTGAATCTCACCCTTGAGAGCCCGCTCAAATTCACGGGGAATGTACTCGATGTCGACATCGGCCTGAGGCATCCTTTCCTCGGCCTCGATGAATTTACCGGGTTCGATGTATGCGGGATATTCATCAGCAAGGGGAATATGGCCGGCTTCAGCGACGCATCGCTCCGTATGGCAGGCCAAGGCGACACGCGCCTGCTGAACGCCGATGGCTTCACCCGCTGGTGGAATCCGACGGAATTCCCGTATGACAACACCATGTTCAGCTATAAAGATGGCCTCCTGGGAACCCCCGACTCCACTGGCGGATACAACGCCACATTGAACGGCTATAAATCCTTCTGCGATGAGCTCACCGACCCCGATATGCCGGTAAGCAACTTGAGCCCATCATCACGATGCGTCTTCTCGGCAGGCAAGAAAAATATCCGGCATTACACAATCGAGCTTGGCCCGGGTCTTGTCTTCAACTATGCGGTCGATGCATCCTGGCAATTCCCGACCGGGCCGAAGCCTTGGGATGTCCCCGACGATTTCCCCCCGGCTGCGAATCGTCCCGAAGCTTGGAACGCGACCGTAACCGAAGTTGAAAATACGCTCTACAACGATGGGACCAACATCGGTGGCGACCTCAAGCTCTCGATAGACTTATGGGACCATTACAATGCCGGGCAAAATAAAATCTACGCTGAATCACCCGGCAACTTTGATAAAGCCGGGCCCATCACTCCAACCGGCGGGGGAGTTGGATACAGCACCTATGAAGTTGATATCACATCCGCTACCCCTGCGGAAGGCTCAATAGACATTTTGGTTTATGCTGAATCCGAAGTAAGCGGCTATCAGGGCAAACTCCCTGGCAAACTTGAAACGGCCTATTTTATGTATAACGCCAAGGTCAATAATGTCGCCAACCTTGGGCCAACAGCGATAATGGAAGCTACCACACCGACGACAATTAACCTCGGCGACTCAGTCTCTTTCGACGCATCAGCCAGCACCGGGGCTCCGCCCCTTGCATTCACATGGGATTTCAACGGTGATGGCATTTACGGTGGAACGGGCGACGACTACACCGGCTCAACCGACAAGCCCACTCATCAGTTCAACAACCAAGGCACTTTCAATGTCACCGTGAAAGTAAGCAACACTTATGGCGAGGACATCTCCGACGCTGTTCCCGTCAAGGTCGGGCTTGACCTGACTGACATCTATGTCGATGCGGATTACACCGGCGGCTCAAGCGACGGTTCACCGGACAAACCGTTCCTGACAGTTCAGGATGGCATGAATGCTGTAACCGCAGGACATAAAGTGCACGTTGATTATTTCGATGGTGAGGGCAATACATACGATACAGACGGTTTAACGCTTAAAAGCAATGTTGTTTTGATCGGCGACAACTGGAACGGCGGCGGGCCAGATAAGCCGAAGCTGAAAAACAACAATGGGTACTATACGATTGGAACCGGGTACAGCTCAGTAAGCGATTTCACCCTCGAGGGTTTTGAAATCGGGGTTGGTGAGGCAGCAGGCAACTCCTCGAACTATGGGATTAATTTTCCCGGTTATGGCGGCATTAACAACAACATCACCGTACGGCATTGCCGCATCACTGGAAGCATTGAGGATACAGGGAAGAGCGGGGGCGCCGGCGTACCGATTTGGGCGGGAAATTGCGACAATTCGCTTTTTGAATATAACGATATCGGTCCCATGACCTGGCACAGCGATACTCCTGGCGAGTATGCTCGTGTTTTGTGGGGGATGTATTTCGATGGATGTGACAACACCGAGGTCAAGAACAACTTTATCCATGATATCACCATGGATTATGACGGCCAGCTGGGACTACCGAACCAGATACGCATGTTCCTCCTGCATTGTTACAATTGCACCAACATTGATGTCCACAATAACCTCATATGCCATATCAAGGGTATAAATGATTATGATTACCGTATTGAAGGCATGATGATGGAAGGTTATAACGAGACCGACCACGATTACCACTACTATAACAACACCGTTGACAATCTCGACCACTCCCAATCCAACGGCGGTTTCATGCTCAGAGGCGTTTTCATCTACAACACAAACGCAGCCAACACGGATCTGAACAATATGCTTCTATCCGATTTTTATTCAGGCGGTGGCGCAGGCGTCCAGGCATACTACGCATCTTATCCGGATATTTATGGTGTATCATACTCCACTGGCCATAACCTTGATGGTACAACCGACTATTTCTACAACTTCATCGAAGGAGACGGTGTCACAGAATACCCCGGCATCGATCCGCAATATGAAAACAATACAACTCCGCCGTATGACTACCACTTCAAAACCGGCTCGGGATGCGAGATGGGCGACCCCAATTTCATAGACTGGGACGATACCGGCTCACCATCGGGTGATCCCGATGAGCCCGACATTCAGAACCGTTCGCGCTTGGGATGTTTCGGCGGCCCTGACGGCAACTGGGACCCGAATGACCTTTAGGATCATCGATTTCCAGGTCCTTCGCGGATGCGCCATTTGTTCTCGAATTTGCAGCACCCTTCGGTTTTTTGATGGGTGCTTTTTTCATTGTCATGCTAAACTCAAGAATGAGGTCAGTGCACGGATCTCGATTTAATGGAACATCCTTGATTGATAGGGATAAAAATAGTATCTAAATTTAATGGTTCTAATATTTTTAAGGTGGTGCAGCGATGAAGTATCGGCTTTTCATACTTATTCTCACATATATCTTCGCCTTCGGGTGTTCCAGCGGGGGAAGTGGCCCTATTTCGCCGAATAACCCCGAATCTCAGACAACACAAGGCAGCCATTACACCTGGGGCTTGTGGCAATTTACGGCTGACCCGGCGAAAGGCACTCTGGACATTGTGCCCCTACGCAAAGCGGATATGCATCTCAATGCCCTCGTATTCCTCGAACCGCCACCGCTTGTCAACCTGACCCTGGAAAGCCTTAAATTCAACGGAAATATCGTCGACGCCGACATCGGCCTCCGTCATCCCTTTATCGGCCTCAATGAATTCACGGGTTTTGATGTCTGCGGTGTACTCATTACTCAAGGTTCAAAGAACGGCTTCTCTGATTCATCCATAACTATGACCGGAGAAGGTGATACCCGTTTACTCAACCCCGACGGTTTCACACGCTGGTGGAATCCCGCGGAATTTCCGCATGCCAATACTATGTTCGGCTACAAAGACGGTCTCTTGGGGACGCCCGATTCATCAGCCGACTACAATTCGACTGTTAACGCCTATAAATTCTTCACCGACGATCTTACCGACCCCAACTCGCCAGTAAGCAGCATCGATCCCACATCACGTTGCATATTCTCGGCAGGGAAAAAGAATATACGTCATTACTCAATCGACATGGGGAGCAGCCTCGTTTTCAATTATGCCGTCGATGCATCATGGGTCATGCCGCAGGGCTCACCGCCATGGAAAGTCCCTGATGACTTCCCTTCAAACGCAAACCGCCCCGAAGCGTGGAATGCAATTGTTACCGAAACTGAAAACACCCTTTGGAATGACGGCATAGATAAAGGGGGGCAGCTTGCTTTATCGATTGACTTATGGGACCACTATAACGCAGGGTTAAACACAATCTATGTCGAATCCCCGGGCAATTTCCCGCTGGCAGGCCCGATTTCGCCTACCGGCGGTGGAGGCGGATATAGCACATATATAGTTGACATCAAATCCGCGACCCCCGCCGCTGGTTCTATAGATATTCTCATCACTGCGGAATGCGAAACCGAAGACTACCAGGATTTGCTTCCGGGCAAGAAAGTCGCAGCTTATTTCTTGCATACTGCTGATGTCAGCCCTGAGGAACCTGTACCACCAGCCGACCCGATTCAGGGGAATGTCTTACTGAAGGTTCTCAGGGATGAAAACTATGTAATCACTGGTGTGCAGCTTAACTGGACAGGTAATGGCAATCCCGAATATGCTGTCTATGCCGACACAAACCCCTATGATAGTGTCGCCCCGACCACATTCATAATCGCCACTCCCGCCGAGACAATCGACATAAATACTGCGAACTACGTCGCCTTTTCATCCAACGGAGCTTATGTCTTCACTGTCCGCGCTCGCTCAGTGGCCGGTTCGTCACAATCCGAAAGCACGGACAGCGAGTATGCATTTGTCGATATGGAAGACTTCGATGGTGGCAGCAACCCCGAACCATGGGGGCTGTATTATATGGATTCAGGGAATCAATTGCAGGTAACAAGCGGCACAATTGATGGCAATTGCCTGCAAATGGGCCCATCCCCTAATAATCTCTGGACTGCGGCGGTTTCACCTATGCTGCCCGGAATAGCTGATTCGGAATACTCCGTCATTGAAGTAGCCCAGAGGGCCAGCAACTTTCAGGATAACCCCTGGCCGGAGTGTCTCGCCGCGATGTATGCAAACACCACGGTGGGCTGGGCTGATGCTCTTCCCATCAACGGCGACGGCACATGGAAGTCACTTCACACGCCGCCTCTGGATGCGGCAATAGACGGCACCTGGCAGCTTGAAGACCAGCTTAACCCGGACTGCGTGCTGGTGTCCATAGCCTATTTCTTCGGCGGTGATTCATCGACATGGCGCGGATGGCGTGTCTATTTTCTCGACAATGCAGGTGATCCGCCCCCCATAAGGTTCAGCCGGGTTACACTTCCACAGCTGCATACAGAGTCAAACGTTTACGCTTCGTGGGCTTACGGGCAGCAAAATACGTACCCGGACAATATCGGGCTCGTAGAGCCCACGCATTGTGATGAGTTGGCCGTGATTATTTATTAAGCTTAGGTCTAAGCAGATAGATATAAATGGGTGCCGCACACTTTAATGTGCAGCACCCATTCCTTAATTTTGGCTCTAATTGTTGATTACTTTGGATGCAACTCCAAATCCGCCCCTCTTGTGTGCATCCCTTCTTTTACCTCCACCTCTACCGGGTCAGAAACAAATTCACCCGCGGATGCCTGCAATGTCACTGTATATCCGGCCGGAAGCCCCCCGACCGCATATGAGCCGTCGTCTAAACCAATGATATCGGTGCTATAGAAATAATACGGCAAACCCTCCGGCAACCCACTCACGGTCACATGGGCATCGTGAAATTCCAACATATGCTTATAAAATGTTGAGCTGTCCTCGAACAATACCCTCCCGCTTACCGCCCCCAGTCCAGTCGCTGATGAATGCAGCACACCATACATCTTCCAATCCTGCGCCACTTCCCAATGGAAAAGGACGGTATCAAGCCGGTATGAATCATCATAAGCATTAATGACATTTATAATCTCCTGCAGGCCGAAGGGCGCACGCGCACAGATGACATCATCACCGGTCACATGGGGATTTTTATCGCCGAGCACGATAAACACCCCCCCTATCTTCCCAAGCACATCGACATCAGTCTGAGGTATATCCGCGATAACCCTCTCGACAAGCTTCTTATGCCGCCAGCTTCCCATCGCAATAACCAGCTCATCGGTGGATTTGAAACTGTTCGCATGCCCGAAACACCAATCCGATATGTTCGCCAAATATTGCCACGAACACGGCTGAACAATCGGCAGTGTATCCCCCTTGTAATCGAGCCATGCCCCCTGCAGGTCGATTACCGGATTGAAAGGGGATGAAGCCGTCTTTGCCACCGCATTATATGTATCGAGCATGCCGACAAGATAATCAAATGCGGACGGCACATCCCAGTATTGCGGAATATGCCCCGGGTATAACCACCAGTCCTGGTCCCAGACATAAGATGCCGGGAAAGCCGCGGCCAAAAAGAAATCGGCCTGCTTGCAATGGTTCATCGCTTCATAATCGTTATCGAGCATCTCCGGCATAAGCGCATCGAGATAAGCGCAGAAATATACCCCCCCGAAAGCGGGTTTCCGTCGCAGGCGGGCTATGAAATCACCATAGGCATCGAGGAATTCAGCTCGCTGCGATAATGGGAATTGTGACATCGGTATCTCAAAATCAAAGCTGAACCCCTTGGCGTTCTGCGCGAGTTTATATGTATGGCTGGCATCGAGCAGCTCTATTTCGAGCGACTTGAAGAAAGTCCTGAAATCCCCGTCGAATAATTCCCCTTGCAAATCATAATCCCCGGCGCCGAACCCCAAGTGCCCGAGATTCAGAAACACAGGGAAATCGGGATATTGCGCCTTGAGCCCCCCGAGCAGCGCGAAATCATTTTCGTTATAAATAATCGACCCGTCATAACATGTCTGCCCCATGTTGGCGATAAGCCACGAGCTTCCGAAGCGTTGCTTGCATTGGGTAACTACTGCGCCGAGGGAAGTCGGGAAGGCCCCTGTATCCGGGTCATAGAATGTCCATGCGTAAATCCCCTGGCCGAAATCGACCGGCATGATTGTCGGGTCCCAATCGGCATAGTTATAAATATGATGCTCCGTGCCATCACTTCCGGCTGAAATAAGCAATTTCGACGGCGCATCTGCAGGGAAATAAAGGGTTGCGGACCATGTGGGCTCATCATCTATCCGGTTCAATAGGACCCCTTCGATCGAACCGTTTATCGGGACGGCGCGGATATCAGCTGCGTCATCCTGCCAATCGAACACATCAGCGTATATTCCCCTGCCTCGCTGGCAGATATTCTCAAGCGCGTACGGCTCGCGGGTGTTTCCGCTCAGACATACATCAAGGCATATACGCATCTCCAAAAGCTTGACCGGTGATTCGTACTCAATATCAATCTCCCGTGAGTCGCTCTTGCCCGGCCAGAGCATCCGATTGGCACAAGATTTCGCAAATGCGAAAAAGGGATTTATCGCGCTGTTGCCATCGGGGTAATAATCGGTGTAAGCATCAGCATTGAGCGGATGCGCTCCCGGCGCGTAATACACTATCAATCGCGGGTCATAAACCGGAACCCCCGATACATTCTTCAGGGTAATCTTGAAAGTCACCTTTTTGTTAACCGGGTCGTCCCCTGCAATTTCAATATTGAAGAATGGTGGATATTCCCCGAACCAGCCGCCGTTTAGATGGACATGAACCGATGGTTCCCTTTCCTGGATTATTGAGATATCGTTCGTTTCCCTGTCAAGGCGCAGAATGAAATGCGCTGCATTATGCTCCCCCACAACTCGCTGTATCGTTTGCCCGGAGGATTGCGGGCTTACGGTTTCCATCGGGCTATCGGCGCATCCCACCGCCAACGCAGTAAGCATCATGATGAATATCAAATACTTCATGATTGCCGGATATCGCAGGTTTATGACCCGCGTCCTCTTGGGAAATATCCAATGCATCCTGTTCAAAACCCACCCTGCATAGCCTGAAAATCATCACACTGATACCGTACATAATTATCCCACAGAATTTGCTACTTGCGATAATTTTGAAGCTCTAAGGACAGCCAGGTGCCGCTCACAAGCGAGGTCCGCCGAGCTTGAGGGTGACTCATATCATTCCTTTTCCCGTTCGTATAAAATGTACTCATATTCATGGTATAACTTAGTAAAAATTTTCTGGTGCTTATTATGAAACGTATTGTTGACCTGATAGGCCTTATGGCAAAAACCGACGCCAGCGACCTCCACTTGCAGGTCGGCGAAAAGCCCTTCTTCCGTATCAACGGGGTGCTGCTGCGCAAGGAAGAGGAAAACCCGATGACCGCCGCCGATTTCGAGGAGTTCGTATTGGAGGAACTCCAACCGCGTCAATCGGAAATTTTCGAGAAGGAAGGGCATCTCGATTTTTCCCATGCCGTCTTGGGGTCGCGTGTACGCGCCTCGCTCTACAAGCAGCGCGGCTACCCTGGCGCCAGCTTCCGGCTTATCCCGCCGAAGGTGCCCACGCTCGATGAGCTGCATCTTCCCCCAATCATAAGGGACATCGCCCTGCTGCAACGCGGGTTGGTTCTGGTATGCGGCCCCACAGGCTGCGGTAAAACCACGACCCTCGCGGCCATGGTCGATTACATCAACCACAACAAGAATTGCCACATCGTCACCATCGAAGACCCGACTGAATTTCACTTCGCCAACAAGCAGAGCCTTATACAGCAGAGGCAGATAGGTTTTGATACTGCCGACTTCGCATCGGGCTTACGCGAGGCCCTACGCCAGGACCCCGATGTCATCTTAGTCGGCGAGATGCGCGACCTCGAGACAATCTACATGGCGCTGTTGGCCGCCGAGACGGGGCATCTCGTGCTGAGCACCGTGCATACATCTGGAGCCGCGAACACTATCAACCGCATCATCGATGCATTCCCCGTCGGCGAGCAGCAGCAGGTACGCACGCAGCTTGCGATGACGCTTCAGGCCGTCATAAGCCAGATTTTGCTTCTAAGGCGCGACCGCACGGGGCGTATTCCGGCGGTGGAAGTCATGATGGTGGATTCTTCAATACGGAATTTAATACGCGAAAATAAAGTGCACCAGATTGATTCGGCGCTCACTTCCGGCAGATTAAGGGGCAACATCTCCCTCGACCAGAGCCTCAAAAAACTCATCGAGGAAGATATCATCGAGCCATCCGTCGGCGTCGAATTCGCCCGCGACCCGGGCGAATTGACGGGGTTGTTCAGTTGAGGATGATGTTCAATCTTCATTGATAGGCAGAACCCAGAATTCGGAAACAGCATTGGCATGTATTTGGAAACTCTCTCATTTCTTCCTACGGCGTTCTGCTTCTTCGCATTTCCTCAAGAGCTTTTGAATTTCGGGATCATCGCCCCAACCCCGCGTAAGCTCATGGACTGCCGCTTGGCGTACATCCACATCCTCATCCTTCTGGGCGCTGTTTTTCAATATGGGCAGCACATCGGGATCATCATGCCAACCCCGCGCAAGCTCCTTAATAGCCATTCGGCGGACATAGCAATCCTCATCCTTCTGGGTCATATTTTTAAACAAGGCCAATACATCAGGATCATCATGCCAACCATGCTTAAGCTCCTCAAGGGCCGTGAAGGGGATATATTTATCCCTAACCTCTAAGGCGATTTCTTTCAGTATGGGCAGTACATCAGGATCATCATGCCAACCACGCGCAAGCCCACGTATAGCTGCTTGGCGGTCAGCCCAACACCCTTGCTTCTTGGTGATGTGCTTTAATATAAGCAATACATTAGGATCACTATGCCAACCCTGTGCAAGCTCCTCGACAGCTGCTCTACGAACATACTCGCTATTCGCCCATAGAGCGACATGAATCAGTATAGGAAGTACATCAGGCTCATTATGCCAACCCTGCGCAAGCTCACGTACGGCCGCTTCCTGAAGGTCCTCTTCGCCATCCCTCTGGGCGATGTTTTTCAACCGAGGCATTACATCAGGATCATTATGGTAACCCCGTGCAAGCGCATGCACGGCGCCTATTCGGGTAGCCAAATCCTTATGTTCTTGGATGATGCTCTTCAGCCAGGGCAGTATATGGGGGTTATCGCAGGAACCGCGCACAAGCTCCTCAACAGCGGCTTGACGCACATATTTATCCTCATCACATACAGCGATAGTTTTCAATATATGAAATAAATCATTTTCATTTTGCCAACCCCGCGCAAGCTCTTGAACAGCTGCTTGGCGGACAACCCAATCATCATCCCCAAAGGCAATGCTCTTCAGAAAGGGGAATACCTCAGGGGCATCGTGCCAACCCCGTGCAAGCTCCCGAGTAGCCATTTGGCGGACAATCTTATCTCTATCCTCCTGGGCGATATCCACCAGTAAGCGCAACATCTCAGGGGCGTTGTGCCAACCCCGCGCAAGCTCCTGAAGGACTGTTTTGCGTACAATCGTAGCCGCTTCAGAGTGGAAATATTTCAGGAGAACCTTCTTTGCCACCTCTCTATCCCTAATAATAAGAGGAATAGAATTTAAGGCAACGATTCGGATCCTTTCGGTTAGTTGCGTAAGCTCATAATCATCGTACTCAACATTGAAGGGCAGCTTAAAATTGGCAAGGCGAGCAAAATGCTTGAGTAATGGCCCCTCAAATTCTTTTAATCGAAATGGATTGCGAACTTCCTCAAAGAACCGGGCACAAAGAAAGATGTTGCGGAACTCACTCTTACAGGAAGAGGGCAAACCCGTAAGGTGCCTGATGATCTGGACCGTGATATCCTCATCAATTCGACCGACGACAAGGCAAAGAACCTCATGCCAATTTTCATCATTACAATGGGAGCCGAAAACCGTCTCTTTCAACTGTTCAGGAGTTAATGTCCTTCTCTTCTGAAATTGTTCAACTATTTCCGATGCGCAATAATGTTCCATGAACGTCCGGTGGACGAAGCTGTAGAACTTACCACCGACTAAACACAGGGCAAAATTGCGCTCTCGCAGTTGCTCAATAAGGGCACCGGCCAAAGGTCGTGGATTGCTGAATCCCCTTTCATCCTTCAAATAGGAACACAGGATTGCCTCAAGGTCGTCCTCATGTATAATGTTCCCCGCTTCTCCGATTGGCGCTGTCTGCATTTTGTACGCCACAAGCCTCAGGATGGCCTGTTTATCCCGAAGGTCGATTCCATTATCTTTGAGCTCAGGATGGTTGGAAATCAACCTCTCGGTATCCCACAGGTCAAGGAGGACTCGCGTGCATTGTTCATAAAGTTCTGAGCGGTCACGCGGAAGTTCCTGGCGTCTATTGAGAATTGCCATCATCGTGAGCAGGAGAGGGTTTCCAGCTAACTCGCGTATCCGCGATGAGTCTTTAAGCGACCGTTTTATCCGCTCACGCTTTCGCTCCCGTTCTTCAGCATTCGTGAATGCCCTGTCATGCCAAGTGTCGATAAATGTTGATATTTCGGGGTCTTCAAAGTCTTGAATCATGAAATGCATAAAACCGTAACCGCGAAACGGTTGCCCCGCGTAGCCAATAACCCTGGATGTGAGGACAATTCGGGTCAGCGGATAGTCCATGGTAATCCTCTGAATCTCACCGACAACATCTTTGCGTTGTTCCGGGTCAAATACCTCATCTAAACCGTCAAGCAGTAAGACCGTCCCGCCCTGCGTTCGTAGCTGCTTGTCAAGCAATCGCTCATCGAAATGGCATAACGCCCGTGGGTGTTCAACCCAGTACCGCAAGAAGCTTTTCGCTGTCTTAGAATCCCAGTGGGCGTAATCGCGAAGCTCCATAAATAACGGTAACGGTTCGGCATCCCTTTTATTCCCTGGAAGCTGAGCCCAGCTAAGAGCTTTATACCTTAAAAGAGATGACTTCCCCCCACCGGGTTCGCCAAGAATAACCAGACGACCCAATGATGGATCCTTTAAGGCTTCAAGGGCTCTCATGGGTGGCAGGTTAAGATATCGCTTTCGGGCTTCTTCCCACTTCTCCTCGTCACGATCGGTTTTTTCATCCAATTCCCCCTGTTCACGAAGCTTCTTCTTGTGCTCCTTGGGGATCTCAAGAACCTGGGGCATGAATTCCTGACATTCTCTAAGCATTTGGGGGACGAACACATCCCAAAGCTTCATTTCTTGATAGTAAGGCGCTGACGTATCAAGGCTGTCAATATTCAAACGTGAATATCGTTTGAGGAGGGCATCGCGGTATGCTTCGATATCAAAGCCCGGGCGAACTCCCACAATGTCTCTAAGCAGCTCAGGAGTCTCTATCGTGGCTTCCATAGCGAGGGCCTCGTTCAGTTCTTTCGATTGCTGACGCAGACCCTTGACCCTACTCAAGAAGACCGTGACAGTACGTTTCCAGCCGAATCCATCAGGAAGAGACCCACCAGTGCTCCTCCAGGCGATCGCCAAGTCCCGGGTAATCTCCTCGGCTTTCGCACCAAGGAACGCATTTTCGATAGCCGCCTTTGTATGTTCATCTTTAACGAAGGATTCCATTTGAGGGATTAAAACCTTCTGGTTTGCTTCATCAACACCACAAGCTGTCAATTCGTCCTGTATAAGCTGAAGGAGTATCTGGACAGCTTTGCCGGTAGCCTTGGTCAGTATGTTCTGACTCTTAGTTGTAAAAACCTTTTTGAAGCACTGCTCAGCATAATCTTTTGCAACCCCGCGTACGGCATCAATCGCAAACGGCGCCACGATCGGCCAGAACACAAAGCTGGCTTCTTTCACGATTCCGAAAATGATATTTGGGTCCATATGCCCCTCCCAGACGGAATGCTGATATGTTACAAGAATTGTAGTTGGTTATAAAGTCCTTAAGTATAGTCATTCAGGAACGGTCCTACTTGCTCATCCCCAATTAGGACCGTCCCCTATTTGAATTCTACTCAGTAGACAAAGGCCGAATCGCCTTCCTTTGTTCATCATAATCTATTGCAGTAGCCACAGCCTTCACTATAGCATTGAAGTTGGGATTAGCGTTCGAGCCGGTCACAGTGTCCAACTGAATCGGGCAATACAAAGTGACCTCGCTTTTCTGCCTTAATTTCCCAAAATTACCTCTTGTCCGCGGGTAATATAGGTATTTAATATTCCAATAATAAGCTGCATACGCAGGCTCGGGGATGGAATAATAATAAGAGCTCGATTTCAGATCGCTTAATTCATAATAGTTCTGGTTATCAGCCGGCTTGTCTCCTTCATTAGGAGTAATCATCGCAGTAATCCCTGAATTGCCGGGATGCAATAAAGCGCATTCAACAGGACTCTTTGTTTGAATAAGATTAAATGCCGCATGTTGCCCAGTACTGCCGACGATGACATTTGGATCGGTAACCCAGCAGAAACCGCCACTGAAAGTTTGATATTCAGGCACTTTGTATTTTAGGATATCGATCAACGCGGGGTCAGGATTGATCAATCTCTGGGAAATCCAGGGCGCAGCGCGCCAGTCGTCATAAACACGGCACATTTGGAGTGCTTCAATATATCCATACCCTTTAACCTCGGGGTAATAAATTGTGATATACATGTTGGAGCATTCGCCATATTGCTCCTCGCCATAATCGACCACGGTTGTTTCACCACCCGACATTTGCTCGATGCTGTCTTTCTTCTGCTTGATTATTTTTGTTGTGCTTTTTGGAAATGAAGTATCGTCGGGTTCCGGTTGAATATGCCGTTGCCATGAAACATCACCCTGCCAGTAATAATAGCGGTCGTAGGGATACTCAGGCGAGCTGCCGTTACGCTTGAAAGCCGGTTCCCGCGTACCATAAGTATAAAAATAACTCCAATTATTATCGGCCTGTGGCGTAATCGAAGTGGCTGGAATTGGAGTAATCTCCGCATAAGCGTTGTAGATTACAGGCATGCCTTTTTCGATAATAACGCCTTTGGCGTTATCATAATGCGGAAAGCTATATGTACCGCCCCATTTACCTGTCTCATACTGGCAAGAGTAATTATCGATTTTGGATCTGACTTTGCAAGGGTCCTTTCTAAAACCGAACAGCCCGATTGAACGATCATAGCGGGGCATCATGCTGGTATTCAGGTCAATTTCAGCCGGATTAATCTCGCCGTTCTTAACAGCGCTCTTGTAGGAAAAACATCCAGGCAGATATATGTTGTTTTGAAAATGCTGTCCCGCAAATTCGACATCTCCTGCCAATTTGCCCTGGAGCGTAAGTGTAAGTCCTAATTTCAGGGGAACCGGGTCCACCGGGTCATCATCACTGAAACCAAAAGCAGCAGCCAGTACGCCAATAAAACCGCCTACGGCGCTGCCGATGCCCGTACCCAGACCCGGAACAACGCTGCCCAACATCCCCCCGATTGAAGCCCCGGTAGAGCCGCCCGATTGAATAGCCTCACCGGCTTTCTTCAAGACGCCCCATGTGGAATTGTCTTTGACTGTTTCTTCAAGCTCCTGGACCGCAGTACCATGGCCAGTAAGGTCGATCTTGCCTGACATGTCCCCTTTCAGGATTGATTGGACATCGATTACCAATCGGACGTTCCCATAATTCACATCTTCATAGAGACAGGATAGATTCTCGCTTCCCGGTATTGCTGCCTCCATTGGATAGAGAATCGGGATATCCACTTTCACCCAATCCCTGTATTGCCACTTCACAGGAAGGAGGATATCAAAATGCGAGTAATCGGCTATCGTTGAATCCTGTTTTAGGAATTGCGGGTAGAAAAATGCCCCGGACATGGGTTTCCATACACCACCGGTGGACCTCTCAAAATGCAATGACATCTTGTAGCCATTCAGCATGGCATCTCCGATGTTGTTATACAGGTACAACCGTAATTTGCTTTGAGCTTCGTTGTAATAGACCAAGCTACAGAATTTCCCTTGCGGGCTGTAGGTATTCCTGCCAAGGAGATACCAGGCATCATCAGCGGTTGGCTTGGGCCCATGCTGAGGCCATGGTTTGCTGGGAAGACCTGCAAGGCCCTGGATGGATGTCTTCTGAATAAGATCCCCCCCCTTATCATAGTTGAGGTCATCAGCATCTATTATCGCTCTGGCTTCGCTCGGATACATCCCTTCGCTCAGATTCACAAAACCAGTCAAAATTGCCCGTCTATTAACAAAGCCTGACGAAGTCCCAAGCTCAATGAAAATCCGTTTTTCCCACTTAGTCTGATCAGTCCTCGCAGGGTCGTAACCGGTGAGCATAACTGCCTTCTGCAGTTCAGGTTGCGATGTGAATCTTGCATTCTTGATAGCTCCCGATGCATCCTGGTACGTGAGGAGAACACCCAGGCTGTCGTAGACCCTCAGGTAGTCACCATTGTTCATCATAATGCTGTTATTGGCCACCGGCACGAATTTGAATCTGAATTTGTCCATATTAATGACATTGACTACCCAGGTATGAATGTAATTGGGAGGGATCAAACCAGGGTTAATAGGGCATTCCCGATATTCATCTTTGTATACTGGAACTCCGTTAACCTCTTTTTCCATATATGCGTATGCCGCCTGAAGTGGAACAGACTTCCCGGCAAGTTGAATCTCAGCGAGATCGATCCTGGGTTGCAGGTCGATCGCTTTGGGCTTAACCTTAATATCCGCCCTCTCGATAGCTTGAGATTGGCTGATGTTGACGATGAGAATTAGAACTACGAAAATAAGCATCGAATTGAAGTAACGCATTTTTGCTTCCTCCGCTATCGTAAAATGCTTTGAAACCAAGGTGCCATATCTATATAAAGCGTCAAACGGCCTTTGCCAAAGTGAATAGCTTTTTCAGATAAGATTATTACGACATGAAATGGCCTGCAACTATTCAATTATAATCTTATTAAAATATATGGCTGGATTCATTCGAAAGTCAAGGGGAAGGTCTGCTTAGTAAAAATAATTTTCAAGGATTCTTGATCGAGAAAACACCATCTCCGCCATTCGATGAACGGGGGGCACTTTCGCTCAAAATAAGTTGGGGACGATCCTGCTTGACCATCGCCTGCCAAGACCACCCCCAATTTTAATGCTACGTTACTCAATGAACGGCTACGGGACGTGAAGCCACATTTCCCAAGGCTATACGCCTACCACAACTGGAAAATAATCAACCCATAGTCTCCCAAATATACATATCCACCGGATACTGTTATTTGGGATGCATAGCCCCCCCCTGGTGATTCTAATTCCTTTATTAAATGGGCACCTTCTAAAGGGTCTATATCTACTATAACGAACCCTGGATCAACATTTGCTATATACGCATAACCGTCTGATACCGCAATATCCGTGGGGCTCCCCGGCAAATCAATAGTTTTGGCCAAATAGGCTGAGTCAGGCGGATTTATATCGACTATGTGAAGGCCTTTATTATTATCGCCCTCCCCTGCAATATACACCAAACCATCTAATACAGCAACAGCACTACCAAACTCAAGGGTTACCCCTTTTACGATATGAGAAGAAACGACAGGATCAACATCTATTATTTGTAGGCAATGGTAATCATCCCAACCCCAATCAACAACATAGGCATATCCCCCTGAAACTGCCACACCGCAAGCACTATCTCCTGGCGTGTCTACGGTCTTAGCTAGATAAGCGAGTTCAGGTGGGCTAATATCAATAATTGCAAGACCCCCAACGGTTGCGCCATATGCGACATAAGCGTATTCATCAGAAACGACCACACTATAGGCAAACCCAGGTGTTCCTACGGTCTTGACGATGTAAGCAGATTCTGGTGGATCAATATCGATAATCTTTAGACCCTCACTACAATGAGCAACATAGGCATAATCACCTGAAACTGTAACATCCGCAGATGACCCCATCGGTGTACCAACTTGTTTGACATAATAAGTGGAATCAGGATTTGTAGCATCCATAATATGAAGGTCGACAGACCCACCTGTCATGAAGCAGTATCCTTCGGATACCGCAACGCTTCCTGCATTTCCAGGAGTGTAAGAACCTCCAGCGATATCGGCAGCATTTGGAATGCTTGCATCGACTACTAAAAGGCCCTCATCTGGGCTCGCTATATATACATAATTCCCGGATAAAGCAACACGCCTTGACTCGCCGAGTGTTTGAATGTCTTTAACAACGTATGGTGTTTCCGGAGGGTTGATGTCAACTATACGAAGGCCGCCAAGGCCTTGGGCTACATACGCATAGTCACCTGACACCGCTACACCCCATGCGTAATAAGGCATATCAATGGTGCTAATGATATATGCTAATTCCGGGGGATCTATGTCGATAATCACCATGCCGGTATGCCCATACGCCACATAGGCATAACTGCCTGATATAACAATCCCTGGCCACCACGTTAGTTCATCAGGCATGGGGACGGTTTTCGCGATATAAGCGGATTCCGGTGGGTCCACATCAATTATATGAAAGGAATGACTCTCATCTATAACATATGCATATCCATCTGACACCGCTACACATCTCGGTCTGTCCGGGAATTTTACAGTATTGACTACACAAGCTGATTCAGGTGGGTCTATATCGATTATCTGCAGCTTATCACTATATGGTGAGATATCTACAACATAAGCATAGCCACCAGACACCGCCACATCCCAAGCTTGTCCAGTATATACGGTTTTAACGATATACGATGATTCAGGCGGATTAACATCAATTATCTGCAACCCGTCATTTAACGCAGCTACGTAAGCATACCCGTCTGTTATATCTGCACGCCAAGCCTCCCCAGGTGTATCGACTCGATTTACCCAGGTTGGGTTTAATGGATTTGAAATATCAAAAATATGTAAACCATGTCCATTTCCTGCAATATAAGCGTAATTCCCATCAACAGCAACATCCATTGGCTGGAAATTAAGTGATGGGGGTGTAATGTCAGTTGGATTACCAGGGAAGTCTATTATATGAATAACATAATTGAAGTAACTCGCGATATGCTCACCATACTTAAGGTTATTTACAGGAAGCAAGTTAAAGAACCAATGTTCACCATAAACCTTTGAGTCAGTTACGGTGATTATAAGGTCAAGATCGCCTGATTCAATTGGGTTTGCAGAGACATTCGTGAAATTGTACATATAAGAACAACCTGTTGTACCGGGGCCGATTAATATACCCGGAGTTTCGGGTATAATCCCTTCATTGACTGACTTAACGGTGACCCCATTGATGTCACCCTGCCAGTCCCAAAGCTCGACATCAAGGCTGATACTTCCGCCACCCGAGCCGGGCCAGTACCAGAGCGAATTATCCAATTCGGTGATACTACAACAGAACGCCTCGGCGCCATTAGCAGTTGATATATTAAAATCATTGATACTGTAGGGAGGGATGCCGGCCGGCCAGTCATAATTTGCGTATACCGCATAATTGAAGACGAAAAAATTCTTTCCGGAGCTGGTCCAGTCGAGGATATAATGCCGGGCATTTTCCTTCGGGCTCTGGCTGAATACACCACGATGCTTCAAGTTCCAGGGATTAGACATGAATGTCGCAAGGTCGTCATCTTTGCCGAGCCCATCACAGAAATATTTATAGCCAGCTAAACCCGCATAGTGGGCTGCACTATTCGGTGTCCCAAGAAGGCCATCCATATATCCAAACGGCACAACACTGAAAAACTCCGGGCTGGGAATTACTGTGGTGCCGTCGGCGTTGGCAACCCTTGGCCCGAAAACAACACCCCTCACATCGAAGCCCATAAACTGGGGGTCAGGAATCGGGTGTGTGAGGATGACATCAACCTCGATGATGGGGTCATTGATTACTAAAGTCGCAAAATCAATGGTTAATCCCTTGAGCGGCGGTGGCTCAAGGAAACCTAACACATTTATAATCAAGTCGCTTGTGCGCAAGTCAACCGCATCAATGGTGCCTGCATTCTTGTCGATTGAAACCTGCCATAAACCGAAAATTGATGTAATACCGTTGGCTTCAACACCAAGTTTTTCATCGTTGTCGTCGGGTGCAACAATATTTTCTATATTACTCCCCCCGCTGGAACATCCGATGATAATGGCAAAAAGTCCTAATAAGGCAATCAATAAAATCCGATTTGTGTCCATCTGTCAGTCTCCCTGAAGGCGGCCTTCACTTGTATATATTGTATTTATGCTAACATTTTGGTCATCTGAATGCAATGATTTGAAAAATGAGTGTAGAACCATCATGATAATGTCCGCCTTGGCCAAAATAGGAATGTCCGCCTCTAAGGTGGTATGGAGAAAAAGGTAATAGGTTTGAGCGCCAAGGAGAGGGACAAGTTGCGGGTTATGGGGTTGGTAAGGGAATGATAAGTCCGACCAACGACACTGGGGACGGGCCTGCTTGGTAATCCCGGTTTAGGACTGCCCCCAATTTTGATCATCACCAATACCCATCGGGCAGGAATTTGCTTAAAAATACATCTCCGCTGCCGTTTGATGAATGATAGTCGGTTCCAGGACCGGGGTCAAAATCAACATTTGAGCCAACGAAATGACCGGATACATAAATACTGCCGGAACCATCCGTGGCTACACTGCCGCCACCGTCAGAGTCCTTCCCGCCAAAAGTACGGGCCCATTCGAAATTACCGGCAGAATCAAACCTGCTTAGGAGAACATCTGATGATCCGGTTGGTGAATGATAGTCGGTTCCAGGACCGGGGTCAAAATCAACATTTGAGCTTCTGAAAGAACCGGTTACATAAATATTGCCGGAACCATCCGTGGCTACACCGCCGCCACTGTCATAGTCTGTCCCGCCCCAAGTATGGGCCCATTTGAAATTGCCGTCCGAATCAAACTTGCTTAGGAAAACATCGTCTTGGCCGTTTGATGAATGATTGTCGGTTCCCGTCCCGGGGTCAAAGTCAACATTTGAGCCATAGAAATAACCGGTTAAATAAACATCGCCGGAACCATCCGTGGTTACGCGGCCACAGTCATTATATAGCCCGCCCCAAGTCCGTGCCCATTTGAAATTACCGCCCGAATCAAACTTGCTTAAGAAAACATCATCCGCGCCGTTTGATGAATGATTGTCGGTTCCCGTCCCGGGGTCAAAATCAGCATCTAAGCCGAAGAAAGTACCACATACATAAATATTGCCGGAACCACCCATGGCTACGCCATTGCCACGGTCATCACCTTTCCCGCCCCAAGTAAGGGCCCCTTTGAAATTACCGTCCGAATCAAACTTGGTTAGAAAAACATCGTAGAAGGCGATTGATGAATGAGAGTCAGTTCCAGGACCGGGGTCAAAATCAACATTTGAGCCTTGGAAACAACCGGTTACATAAATACTGCCGGACCCATCCGTGGCTACACCACCGCCAGAGTCAGTGTCTGTCCCGCCCCAAGTAAGGGCCCATTTGAAATTACCGTCCGAATCAAACTTGGTTAGAAAAACATCATAGGCGCCGTTTGATGAATGAAAGTCAGTTCCGGAACCGGGGTCAAAATCAACATCTGAGCCTTGGAAATCACCGGCTACATAAATATTGCCGGAACCATCCGTGGTTACAGCATCGCTATACTCATTGTTTGTCCCGCCCCAAGTGCGGGCCCATTCGAAATCACCGTCCGAATCGGACTTGCTTAGGAAAACATCTATTAAGCCCTTTGATGAATGATAGTCAGTTCCCGTCCCGGGGTCAAAATCAACATTTGAGCCATAAAAATTACCGGTTACATAAATATCACCGGAACCATCCGTGGCTGCACCGAGGCCATTGTCCAAGTCTGTCCCGCCCCATGTACGGGCCCAGCCGCCTGCATAGGATGACGACACGGTTGCCGTGTGAATCCAACAATTGTAAACCGGTTTAGCATACATCGTATGGCTTGAGCTAAGCAGGCCCATGAGCCAGCACTCACCGAAAGTGTGTTCATCAGTGACGGTTATGAGGATGTCCAAATCACCCGTAGCGGTCGGGGTGCCGGGAACGGCGTTGAATTCATATACGTAAGACTTGGAAGTTGACCCGGCTCCCAAGTATGTGCTGAAAGATGTATTGGCGATAATGCCGCTTTTCACAGACTGGATGGTGACATCGGCAATATCCCCCTGCCAGTCCCATGCTTCAACCTTGAGGCTGATTTTGCCCCCACCTGTGCCGCCTGAATACCAAAGGTAATTGCCAAGCTCGGTAATCTTGGCGCAAAACGCCTCGGCGCTGTTGGCGGTGTTGATGTCGAAATCATTGATGTCAATCGGGGGTGAACCGCTGGGACAGTCGTAGTTGGCGTAAACTGCGTAGTTGAAAACGAAGAAGCCGTACGCGACATCGTTCCAGTCAAGGACATAATGCCGAGTGTTCTTCTTCGGGCTTTGGCTGAATACGCCACGGTTCGCCAAGTTGGCCGGATTTGACATAAATGCAACAAGATCATCATCCTTGCCAAGGCCATCGCAGAAATATTTGTAGCCCGCCAACCCCTCATAGTTGGCTGTCTTGTCGGGAACCCCCAATAGGCCGTCCTTGTAACCGAACGGCACCCCCTTGAAATACTCGGGGCTTGGGATGACGGTCAGGCCATCTGCATTTGTGACCTTAGGGCCGAACACAACGCCGCGAACATCGAAACCCATAAATGCCGGGTCGGGAATGGGGTGCGCAAGGATGACATCGACCTCAACCTTCTTGTGGGCGGCATCGATATTCAACGTGCTGAAGTCGATCTTCATCCCGGACATTGCGGGTGGTTCCAGGAACCTCAAAACGTTGATGATAAGGTCGCTCGAGCGCATATCCACCGCCTCAATCGTGCCGGCTTCCTGGTTAATCATAACCTGCCAGATACCTAAGCAGGTTGTATTGCCTGGCGCTATGTCCGCCTCGGGTAAAACCGGCGAAGCCGCCATTGGCGGTTCGCCAGGGTTTCTATCCCCACCCGAACATGAAACGGAAAAAAGCAGGATAATTGCGAGGAAAAGGTGAAATCTGGCTTCCCTTGACATCGTCGGCTCCTTTATACCTATTCTATATTTTGCAAAACTTCACTCGGAAAGAATATCCGTTGACTATATATGCAATTAGTCATCAAATTAATTAGACAAATATTAGGTGAAAAAGCTCTCCCCTGACTTAATATTTTTGATGCAGATTTTATTTGAATTGTTATGAATTAGAGACGGGCCTGCTTGGTCACCGCGGATTAGGACCGTCGCCAATTCGATTTATTATTTTCCCCTTTCTTCAGCGACTTTCCTCCGTCTTTCATCGAGTATGCGTTTTATAGTCTCCTCCTTCCCATAACCCTTCGGGTCGTAATAAACTGTTCCGGCTAATTCCTCCGGAAGGAAATCCTCGGCTATCCATCCGCCGGGGGCGGAGTGGGCATAGCGGTAACCCTCGCTGAAGCCGAACATCTCCTTCTCCTCGGGGTATGGCGCATTACGCAGCCGAAGTGGCACCGGGAAATCTTTTCCTTCCTTAATATCATTAAGCGCCGCGTCAATTGCCCTGTAAGATGCGTTTGATTTAGGACTGACAGCCACATAAATAGTCGCCTGCGCCAATGGAATACGTGCCTCCGGCATGCCGACAAACTCGACGACTTCCCGCGCGGCATCGGCGACAAGTAGCGCCATGGGGTTCGCATTGCCGACATCCTCCGCAGCCTGTATCACAAGCCGCCTTGCTATATATTTGGGGTCTTCACCCGACGCGAGCATCTTCGCCAAATAATATATCGCCGCATCAGGATCGGAGCCGCGCAAGCTCTTTATATATGCTGAAATCGTGTCGTAATGCGCATCGCCGGTCTTATCATAACTTAAATATGCGCTGTCGAACGCCTGCCGGATCGCCTCATCATCAACCACGCCCCCCTTTGCCCGAAGCAACTCCGCCAAGACTTCAATGGCGTTGATGACCACCCGCGCATCACCGTTGGAAAGCCGTATCAGCGCATCCGCCCTCTCATCAGTCAGCGTTAAATCCTTCATACCGGGGAAATGTTTCTGAACATGATCGACAGCCCTATCAAGGACGGTACGCAGGTCCCCGGCACTCAGCGGCTCAAGCCGGTAAATCTTAAGCCGCGACAGAAGCGCGCGATTCAGGCTGAAGAAGGGGTTCTCTGTCGTTGCACCTACGAGGATGATGGTGCCGTTTTCAACATGGGGCAGGAAGGCGTCCTGCTGCAATTTGTTGAACCGATGAAATTCATCAATGAACAATACTGTTCTTAAATCTTTCAATTCCAGGCGTTCTTTCGCCACGGTTACAGTCTGCTTGACTTCTTTTATGCCGGATGTAACCGCGGAGAATTCGACAAACGGCAACTGCAGCAGTTCGCTCATAAGGCGTGCGATGGTCGTTTTGCCGGTACCGGGCGGGCCCCACAAAATGAACGGATGCGGCGCCCTCGACTCAATCATCAGGCGGATCGGGCTATCCGGCCCCATGAGATGCCGCTGTCCAACGAAATCCTCGATTGTCCTTGGGCGTAATTTTGCCGCCAAGGGCATAACGCCGGCGCGACGCTTCGCCCGTTCTTCCTCGTTAGGCCCGAACAATTCCATATCCATCTTTTCGCCTCCGACCCGGAATGAGTAAAAAATGTATAGCCATAATTATATATGATGCTGAGATACTATACAAAGGTTGGGGCATATTAATCGCCGCCGCTTTTCCCCTTCCCAGATAAAAATAAACCGCCGTAAAACGGCGGTCATCTAAGCGTCACACAAGTACCGTAATTAAATCGGCTGCCCGCACTGGATGCACTTGGTTACATCCCTTCCGCAATGCCGGCACAGTATCGCTTCCATCCTCTGCGCTATGAGCGGCTGCTTGCACTTGATGCATGTTGCACGTTCCGTTGCGCACTTCTGGCATAATTTCCCCGGAACCCCATAGCCGACAATATGTTCGTTACAAAGCGCGCAATTCCCCCTCTGGCGGGCACATGGGAAACATATCATTGCATTAGGCATAAGATAAACCTCCTGATAAAACCATCAAGACATTTACGTTAAATTACCACATCCATGGTTAAAATTAAAGGCTGGGTAGCTTATAACAGGCTAACTAATGCCGCTATGAAGGTGGCGGCCCAATCTCCAAGTCCCCCTTGACCGCGCGCAGCTCAACTTCCTGTGATACTTGCAGGGTTATCAACTGGCTTATCGTAAGGCGTACTTTCCCCGAGGGGTGATAATCCACCGAATCGATGGCGCAGAAGAACTCACTCTTGTCCTGGAGCCCCATTTCCTCGGCGAGGAAATCCTTTGAATTGACGCGCGCCACGAGCCGGTCGAAGCCCTCCTTATCAAGCAGGCGGAAACGGATTCCCTGTCCGCTTCTGATTTTCACGACTATAAGCATCCCCTTGTCCGGTTCTGCTTTAGTTTCACAGGGTAATTCGAGCCAACCCGACGGGTCCACCTTGCGGAGTTCCTTCCAATCATCCGGTAAGTTCAGCCTGAAATTCTTAATTACTTTCGGCATATCCCTATGTACCCAGAATCCATCAGTCGGCCTGAAAGTTCGATGGTAATCTTTCATACTCCCATAACCTCGAAATCATCCAAAGCCGCTTATAATGCCACTTATAGATTATACCAGCCCGGAAGCCCCTATGCAAGCGGTGCAAAGAGTATTTTTTAACATCCCCCAAGCGTTGCATCATACTTCCGCATAAAATATAATTTCCAAGCCGTATCGAATGGTGTTCAAAGCACGACGCAAATGTCCTGGCGATTTCTATAATGCTGGAAAATCAGGGGAAGAAATTGGCCGAGAAAGACACAAAACCTGGTGGAACCTTAAAAACCCTTATTGAGCTATGCCGTCCCTTCACCATGCTCGCCCCCGCGGTAGGCGTAATGGCTGGTGCCTTCATCGCCGCTGAAGGCGGCCTCCCAAAAACACTCACGCTTGTTGCCGCCCTCGTCGGCGGGTTGTTAAACGCCGCAAGCAACGCTGTAAACCAGATTACCGACCTCGATATCGACCGCGTCAATAAACCTAAACGGCCAATACCATCAGGCCGGATTTCAGTGAATACCGCGGCGGCGATAGGGGCGATACTATACTTCATCTGTTTCGTTGTGGCGTACTTCGCCGTCGGATGGGCTTTTTTCTTGGTCATCCTCGTTGGCGCAGCCTTCAGCTGGGCTTATTCCATACCCCCCGTGCGCACTAAGAACAACCCGATTTTAGCAAACCCGACAATGGCCTTCCCGCGCGGAGTACTTCTCATCGTAGCGGGTTATGCCGCCCAGCTCGAGCTTACAGGGAAGCTGGATGCTTTCTGGACAAATCCCGCCGCCGCCGCCCCATGGGCAGCCGGGGCGATAATGTTCCTCTTCCTGTTAGGGGGCGCCAGCACCAAGGACTTCGCCGACATCGCAGGGGACAAGGCATACGGCGCGCGCACAATCCCCGTGGTGCTCGGCATCAAGCGCGCATCGCGGTTCATGGCGCCGTTTTTTGTCATCCCATTCCTGCTCATACCCTTGGCAATTTATGTTTTCCATTTTCTCATCCCGGCGACCCTGCCCCTTTTAGCCTTAGCTCTGTACGGGGCTTTCATCGCGTGGCTTATCCTTCGCGACCCGGACTCACTCGCGCTTGAGGGTAACCATCCATCGTGGAAGCACATGTATGTCCTGATGATGCTCACGCAGATAGGTTTCGCGGCGGCATATTTCTTCGGGGCATAAGCTCTTATGATTCGGCAACTTGCCTCCGACGGTTTATGCGTCAATAAGTAGTCAGCAAATCTTTCACAAATCATATAAAAGCTTTAGGCGGCGTGTATTTATCATCGTCTATGGATGCCAGTTATTGTGATGCGGTAAACCCGGTAGCTGCTACCACTGCTACATACTTCTTTACGCTTTGTAGGGGCGACCCGGCGGGTCGCCCTGGGCGATGCACCGCGTCGCCCCTACATTTGCATTATGAGTCGATAGCTAAAATCAAATCGTGCATGCGCACCTTGTCCCCACATTTGGGCAAAATGTAAATAAAAATTATATAATTAACTTGTGAGATAACACCTGCTATCCAAAGTTGTCATCAATCGGGCATTTTGCAGGTTATAACCATGAGGAGGTCAATTATGCGCCTTCCATTCGTGAGGAACACAATCCTGCTTGCATCGGCATTCGCCGTCCTGCTTTTCATCGGATGCAGCGGGGCTTCACCTTCCACGCCCCCGGAGAAGATTACACATCAGCGTGATAGGGCTTCTTATGATGGAGAGCGGCTTCTGATGGGGCAATGGCATATCGATATCAACCCGTCGACATCCGAAATGAAAGTGCTGCCCTTACGCCGGGCGGACATCCATCTCAATGCAACGGCTCTCATGGAAACCATGCTTCCTTATGACATCCAACCGCAGATACTCGCATTAAATGTCACCAGTAAACGCATGGCTATTAAGGTGAACCTTAAGCATCCCGAATCAAACACCATATTCCGCGGGTTCGATGTGCGCGGCATTGTTTTCACAAGTTGCACCGACACAAGCTGGGACGACGCGGACCTTATCCTGCCCAAGGACGGCGACAACCTCTATCTGCGCAACCCCGACGGCTATACCCGCTGGTGGAACCCGTCGGAATTTTCCACCGGTGGGCCAAATCCGCTGAAACAATATGTTAACGGCAAACACGGCCATAAATATACAGGTGCCGGCGACTACAATTACAATGGCACTGTCAACCCATATAAATATTTTATCCAGGGTGACCCGGATACATTCGTGCCGTCCGACCCATTCAACGTCACCAATGGACTCAACCTCGTCACCTATTTTTCCGACCCGGCCAATTTTGCAGGCTCCGAGGATGGCTCCATCCCGCCGGACGCTTCCTGCTCCCGTATTTATCAATTCAGTTTTTCCGACACCTTCCTGAGCAATTTCGGCTTCAACTACGCAATAGATGGCTGCTGGGCTCCACCGGCCGGAACACCTCCATACGAGCTTGGGGACTTCCCCCCGTATGCCCATTTACCTGAACCGTTCCTGCTTGATATCAGGGTGGACAAAAATTCCCTTTATTACATAAATGAAAATTGCCAGGGCGGGGAGCTCTCATTCCTTGTGGATGTCTGGGACTGGCAGAATTTCGGCGACAGCGCATATTTCGGATGGAACACGCCTTCCGAGGGAAACCACGGTGCCCTGCGTATTACGGGGCGCAACGGTTTCATCGCCGGTTCAACCCCAACCGTTGAGTTCGTATCCAGTGACCCGGCAATCAGACAGCTGACATATCGTGTAACCTACACCAACCCGCCGCTGCAAGGCGCCGGTATCTATAACGTGATGCTCATCGCGGAACATGCCCTGACCTATGCCCCGGTTTTCAATGCCGTCGATGATATTTTCATAGCTTCATATCTTCCGCTCAGTGACCCGGTTATAGTGCTGTTCTTCTGCCCGGACTTCGAGCTGCCATATCACGATCCTGCCGACAATACAACCTGGGGTTGCTGGTCATTCTATGAATATAACAAAACCCCAAACCCCTACACGATTAAAACCCCGCAGCCGGCATTGACCGATACGAATTACTATCACTGGGGACTAAGCGAATCAGGGGAAAGCTGGTCCTCACAGGTGCATTATGTAGGGGGCGCACAAGTGCAGGATATGACTAAATATGCAAACAACATGAGAAACGCCCTTGTGTCCCCCGGAATGGTCTTCCCCGCTTCCGGGGCGATTAAAATAACCCTTACCCATACATTCTCAACCGAGCCGTTCGATGATTTCGGCGATTTCGCCTTCGTCTGGGGGCCGCCGAATAACTCGGATAATTATTACGCACTTCCTTTCTACCGCTTTGCGGGCACGCTTCCCGGCAATCACTCCGGCATCCAGGACGGTTCCAGGAAGGGCGTATTCTATATAGACCGCCTGACAAAACTCTCCGGCACTGATGTCATCGTATTCAATCCCGCACCGGGAGGTGTTTTCCATTTAGCATTCTTCTTCGATTCCAACGACAGCGTCAACGAACCGTTCCTTGGTTGGGAAATCGGCCAATTGGATGTCGAGGAAACGCTCCCTTGGAACGATGCTCAAATGTCCACGGTTTACACCGAGCATTTCGATACCGATTTCCCGACCCAGGATATGTGGCAATACGTCGATGCCGGGACCGGCGGGGAATATTGGGGCCTCACTAAATATACATACCCGGGCAACGACGGCACATTCCTCGATGCCTTCGCCGACAGCTCAAGTTGTTATTGGCCGGGTGTCAACGAGGAAGCCGTGCTGACACTCGACCTGCCCGATTCCCTGCAGATAATGCTGAGAATGCGGCATCGCTTCTATCTCGATTTGGGATCCTATGCCTTCTTGGCCGTTAATGACATCGACGGCGATGATGCGGGTGAGGAGTTCCTCGTACCTGACCCATGTTACGCCGGTGGTTTGCAGCCATACTTCCTTATGAGAGATATCGTATTCTCCGATACCTTCCAGGACGCGCACAATTTCGCCCAGGGATGGGGCAATTCCTGCTGGGCCGCCGAAAACACCTGCGGATTCGATACCGTTCAGGCATTCGATGACCAGATCTCTTCATTTTTTGATTTGACGCCATATGCAGGACAAACTGTCAACCTCCGGTTCATTTTTCGCTCCGGCCCCACCTGCTCATGTAAGGTACCTCTCGATTGCAAGACCCCCAAACCGTTCGACTGGCTCGTGAATTACGCCACGTGGCGCATCGAAGAAGTGACCGTTAAAGCAAGTTAAACCATTGATGTACCGGATGTGATGTCTGTGCGCATATTTATTTATACCATAACCTTCCTCATCGTCCTGACAACCCTCGCCCCTACGGCAGCGGCGGACACCGGCGACCCCTTCGCCGCTTGGGCCCTGCCTGGTGGAAAATTCGCATATATAACCCCAAACGATGAAAACAAAATCCGCGTCATCGATTCGGACGGGATGCTGAAAGGTGATTACATCACCGAGGTCGGCAAGGGCGGTTTGATTATGCCGTGTGATATGGTTGGCAGCCCCGACGGCTGGCTCTTCGTGCTCGACAGGATGAAAGCCCATGTCAATGTCTATGATGATAAAATGGATTTCCAGTATTCCATCGGCGAAAAAGGCTCCGGCCCAGGGCAGCTCAAAAGCCCGCAGGCGCTTGCCATCGATGCCTATGGCTTCATCTACATCGCCAACGACGGCAATAATCGCATCGAAAAATTCGACCACGAGGGGAAGTTCATCGCATCACTCTCACCCGAAGCCGGTGAAGGAGTTGGGACTGAATTCAAATATATCACAACCATGGCTGCAACCCCCGATGGCAAGCTCGCTGTAGGCGTCGACGCCGACGACCCGTTGCTTCGCAGAAAGATATTCGTGTACGACCGCAAAGGGGAACTCTTCGCGACCCTCGAAATGTCCAAATGGGGCGGGCAGGGGCGGTTCAGTGATTTATTTATCGACGAGGACAACACCCTCTTCGTCGTCGATTCCCCCGGTGAATCCGGCACTTACCCCGGCGCAATATGGCATATCAATAAGGATGGAAGCCTGATACGCAAGTACGAAGCCTACGACAGCGACTTCGGCAGGTATTATTCCCCGGTCGATGTCATCGTACGCAACAGCCGCATGTTCATCTTCTGCGCCGAAAAGAAATGCCTCGTGTTTTCATTGGATGGGGCGTATTTATATTCGTTTGGGTTATAAAGCACGCTCTCCTGTATGGGCGAAGCATTTTGTCTTCAAAATGCTTCGCCCATACTGCGATTACCACGTAAACGGTTCTGCCAACTCATAAAGCCCCTTCACATAAGTTATCGTACGCACTGCATTGTTACGCGCAATCGTGTAATACTCATCGTATCCATACAGCCAACCCCATACATAAGCGTCAATCAGCGCATCAAAATCGGCATTGGAAGCGGTGGCAAGTTCCGCGATGGTACCCTTTATGTCTATGCCCTGTATGGAATGAACGGGCTGCCCCGGGATGGCATAGTCTATTTCATCATACCAGAATTCATCGAGGTCCGATTCTATGGCATTATGCCACAAAAGCTGGTCAACAATATCCGGCTTGGTATGCAGTGGGATGCCGACATCCTCCAACAGGTGCGTGCATAGGCCGAGGTAATAATATGCGCGCCCCTCGGTGTTCCAGATGAAATTAAGTGCGGCCGAATAGGCATAGGTGTACGCCCAATCATCGGCGGTGCCCACCCAGCCATCCGGGGGAAACCACGCGTGGCCAAGCCTGCGGTAGAGCAGGTTGTCGAATACGCCGGTGAATATCGCATCGTGGATGACATCGCATTCCCACGAGCCGCGTATCATAAGCCCCACCGGGGTCTCATCACCCGCGATGTATGTTGTGTATTTCAATTCGCCGTTGTAATAAAAATCGATTGCATACGCCGCACCGGCGTCCTTCCTCACTTTATTGTTGTACCCCATCTCGTCGGCGGCAATTTCCGTCATCCTCTGATGCGCGGTCCAGTTCCATTCACCCTGCCTGTCGCGCGGGGGAACCTTGTCCGGGTCAACAACGCGGTCGCGTATATCCCACTCGCCGCCGGTGAAATCAAACGGCTTGCCCTTCTCAAGCTCTCCGCAAATATATTGAAACAGCTCCTCAAGCTCAGCACGATTGCGCCCTATCACCATAATCATCATTACCCCCGGCACCCGCCTGCCCTCATCCCGCATAACAAGCGGCTCAGGCCACAATGGCCTGTCCTTGAATTCACCGGGGCGGAAGAAATGCTCGCGTATTCGCTCGATATTCGGCCCCCCCAAGTAACCGGTCACGAAAAGGTATTTCATCCTTGGCGGAAAATCTCCGGGGTCTATAAAGGCAACCGGGCCATATTGCGCTTCAAGATAATCGGCAATCTCGCTCAGAGCCGGAAAATCCTTGGCATCCCCCACTACCCCGACCGACCCCCCTTCCCTGTCCGGCGCCACACCGCTGCTGCCGGAACATCCCGCCGCGACAGCGGCAACCATCAGAATCAACAACAAAATCACTTTGAGCTTCATCTTTTAAAGAACCTCCTGTATGAATCCATTACCCCAAATCATCCACTGCTTATTTAGATACCCACGTATGCGGATTAATAAGGCTGAACCATCGTTAATTCCCGGAATCAATATCACCATCCCCCAACCTTGGCATGCCGCTTAAACCCAGGTCCCCTCTGTGCCACAGGGTTCGGGTCGGGTATGCAAATTCCACGCCCATGCTCTCAAACAGGCGCATTATCTTGAAGTTGACATCCTGCCGTACCTGCAAATAATCAGCCCAGACCGAAGTTGAAGTAAAGTAATAAACGAAAATGGTAAGCGAGCTGTCGGCGAAATCCTCGAAATTGACCACGATTGATTCGTTGTCCACCTGCTGATTCTCACCGAGTATTCGCCTTATGCCGTTTACAACAGCCTCAATCTTTTCTATGGGGGTTTCATAGAGTATCCCTATCCTCTGTTTAACCCTTCTCCCCGGGCGCTTTGAGAAATTGTTGACGGCGGTATTGGCTATGACCGAATTCGGGATAGTGATGAGGGTCTTCTCGAATGTCCTTACTTTCGTCGTACGGAACCCTATCTCCTCGACGATTCCTTCATCATTCCCTATCACGACCCAATCCCCGACATCAAACGGCCTGTCGGCGAAGATGGTCACCGACCCGAAAATATTCGCGATGGTGTCCTTTGCCGCGAAGCCTATCGCCAAGCCGCCGATGCCGAGCCCCGCAAGCATCACCGTCGGGTCTTTCCCCCACGCTATAATCACGAAAACTATCGCCCCCGCCAATGCGATTATCTTCGCCAAATCCCTGAAAAACGGCAGGAGCTGGTTATATCGAACCTCTCCCTTAATCGAATAACTTTCACTGAAGGCGCTAATCAGTACATCTATAACCCTGAAGGCCAACCATAGAACCGTCAGGATAACCAATGTGTCGATGATGTTGTAAACCAAGTGATGCCAGTCATATGGCTCCCTCGGCAGCCTGAGCAGGTAAACCGCCCAATATAGCCCCCAGAGGATTATAAGGTTCCCAAAGGGTACCTTGATCCCTTTAAGGAGTCTATCGTCGCTTTTAGTCTTTGTGCGGGATGCCAGCTTTACCATGTAGTTGTCGGCGATAAAGAAAAGGATCAGCCTGATTATGTAAGCGCCGAACACAACTGCCAAGGCGCCGACCCACTCTCCGGCACCACTGCCCGTGTACCTCAAAAATGCCTGCCACCAATTACCTATTACAGGTCCGTTATCCATCTATCTGTTCGCTCTTTACCCGCAGGTAGCTATTCGCCTGAATCCGCAACTTCTCCCCGATTATAACAAGGTATGCATGCTGGTTCAATTTGAAACCAACATATGGGTGCCCATACCGGGAACGCCGGTTTCCCAACCCCGCCAAAAGCGGGGGTGCCGCTCGACACCTCGGGTGGCGCCCACAGCCGAGTCCGCGAGGATGTGGGTGATATCACAAATACCCATACTGGGAACGCCGGTTTTCCAACCGGCATGGAAATATCCCCCCCCAATTTTGAAACAGCACAAATATGCGCTAAATTATTACACGTCCAAAGGATAGGATTCATATGCGAAAAGATAGTTACATCGTAAAACCCGTACGCACCGCTATCGCCGGATGCGGCGGAGTTACCCGGGATGTGCTGGAAGTCATCGCCGATTATCCCGAACTTGACATTGTGGCCGTCCAGGATATCAACCCCGAGGCCGCATCCGCTATTGCCGACAAATTCGGCATACCTGACCGTTTCACGGATTTCAAGGAGTTGCTTGAAGCCGACACTGAACTCGTCATCATCAATACGCCGAATTACCTCCACCACCCCCAGGCACTACTCGCTATCCATGCCGGAAAGCATTGCCTCGTCCAGAAGCCCATATCCACTAATTCAGCCCTTGCGCGAGAAATGATCCAGGCCGCCCGGAAAGCCGGGAAATTGCTCGGTGTGGTAATGGAAGAATTGGGTTATGTAGTATATCGGGGAATGAAGGATATGATCAAGGCGGGTTGCATAGGCGATGTCGTCCAGGTGCAATCAATCGTCGCCCATTCCGCATATCTGCGCAACCCTCCGCCGAAGGGGAATTGGCGGACGCTTCCCGAATCAATCGGCGGGGGCTCTTTCATTCAATTAGCCATTCATCATATCAACTTAGCTCAATGGATGCTCGATGATACGATTGTCGAGGTCAGCGCAAAGGGTGTGAGTATCTTTAACAAAGAAACATTTCCTGAGGATGAAACGACTATAGCCTGGGCTCGTTTCAATCGCAGTACGCTCGGCTCATTCACATCAAGTTTCGCCCTCGATGCGGATGTCTTCTTCATTCACGGAACTGAAGGATACATCGGCCACCACGGCAATATGTTCTTTTGGAGAATCAATCAACCATATGAGGACGAGGCCTGGTCATGTGATAAAGCTGACGAGCCGGGGCATATCACACTCGATAGGTTCAACCACCGTACAACCCGCATAAAACCGGAATATGAGCAACATCGACGATTTGCTCTGGCAATACGCGGGCAAGCCGAATTCGAGGTCCCCGGTGAAATAGGCCTGAGGGATTTGTTGATAATTGAGGCGATACACGAATCTTCCAAGGGAGGAGCGGCGGTCAAGATTGAGTAGGGACGAAGCATTTGGTACGCCGAGTGCTTCGCCCTTACTTGGCTTTACCCCGCGTCAACTCTTCCATTAATTCCAATTGGATTTCCTGTATTTCCAGCAGCCTGTGCCATTGGTTCCTCAGGAGATGATCAATCTTTTCGTTCAGGTGTCGTATTTCCAATTCCGCTTTAAGGTTGATTTTATAGTCATATTCCGACCGCATACGGTCCTTCGCCTCAACACGGTTCTGGCTCATCATGATGACAGGCGCCTGGATGGCGGCTATACACGAAAGAATAAGGTTCAGGAGGATATAAGGAAATGGATCAAACGGGTGCCTGAATACATTAATAGTGTTGATAACTATCCAGACGAAAAGCACAGACATGAAAAGCATAATAAACCGCCAACTCCCGCCGAATTCAGCCAGCTTATCGGACGCTTTTTCACCTAAGGTCAACTGGCGCTCAAATTCGGCGTTTATATTTCTCGATAACAACTCCTGCTTTGCAAGGCTCTTGACTACTTCCTCTTCAATAGCCGTAATTTCCCCTTTCTCCATCTCGAGGACATCCTGAACGTATTCGGCCCTGAATTTATTTAAGTCCTTGATACATATAAAGCAATCGCTTGTCCATTCGGGATACTTCTTCCTTATCAACTCGACAATGGATTCGCGTATTAATTCCCCCGGTATCATTTCGCTGATGTCCTTCTGCTCTTTGCAGACACAGCAGGTTACAGGCTGGGCTTTTTCTTCCGGCATATGGCGCTCCTTATCCAAGAGAATATATATTATACTACAAATACCAATTAATATAACCCACATTTAATCGCACACCAGAGTGTGCGGCACCCGAGACCATGTGAAAATAAAATACCGATACAATAAATATAACCCACGAATCCCATTTCAAATAAATGTAACCCACGAATGCCATTCCAAATAAATGTAACCCACGAATCTCATTCCAAATAAACGTAACCCACGAATCCCATTCCAAATAAATGTAACCCACGAATCCTATTCCAAATAAATGTAACCCACGAATCTCATTCCAAATAAATGTAACCCACGAATCCCATTTCGTGGGTTACCATCCTTATCTAACCCAAACTCCCAAATCTTACCCCATATTCCTTTGCTTCTTCAATCCACGCCACCGCATTCTCCGCTGGAATATCCGGCCCGCACATTCCCGTCGAGCCGATGAAATAACCCCCTCCCGGCGCAGCGGCATCGAGAAGACGACGTACTTCCCGCCGCACCTCATCAACCGTCCCATATGGCAGCACGCTTACCTGGCACAATCCGCCAACAAGCACAAACCTGTCCCCCCACTTCGGCTTTATATCCGACGGGTCCATATTGGCCTTCGGCTCAAGCGGATGCAGCCCCTTGAACCCGGCATCCGCGATGTCATCGAGCATCCCGCGCAAATCCCCATCCGAATGGTACACAACAAATATCCCCGCATCAAACAGCGGCTCCAATGCCCACTTGACATGCGGCAGCCAAAAGCGGCGCATGATTTCGGGCGATGCCAACAACCCCCCGAGATGCGCGATGTCATCGTTATACCATATAACCTCGCTGCACCCAGCGGCAACAAACACCTCCGCTTCAAGCCGACGTTGCGCCGCGTAATGCCTGATACATGCCTCAGCCGCGCCGGGTTCGATTATCAAAGCCGTCAGGAAATTCTCATAACCGAACCGTTCGAAGCATGGGTCGAAGCATCCGCCAATCCTGCCCGTCACCAGCGTCGCATCCCCCACACCCCCCTGCTGCTTTTCAAACCACGCTTTTAATTTTTTTGTTTCAATATCAAAACCAAATTTACGTCTGAGTTCATCATACTCCGGCAGCTTCTTCACGGCCTCGACGAACCCGCTTAAATCATCAACTTCGGGCTGCTCGCGCATCACGCCATAACCTGTCGGATTAATACGAAACCCCGGCGGCGCATGAGTAACGGGGACCATAATCTCCTTTGTCATATCGATGCCGAGCCGCTTATATGCCTCAGCAGAAGCCCGAAAAGGGTTCGCCCAGAAATTCATTCCTGATATATATTCAATTGCTTCTGGCGTTCTGAAATTGGAGTAAATCGGGGTTCTATCTATAGGTTCCCGTCTTAAAGCCCGCAGTGCCCGTTCACGTCCGTTCATTGGGGCACCATCCTACCGCTGAATCCTTCCGGGGCCGCCTGATTTAATGAGGGTTTCGACCTCATCCCTTGTCGCGAAGCATACATCCCCCGGTATTGAATGCTTTATCGCCGAAAATGCCGCTGCCATCTCAAGCGCATGCGATATATCACCCTCCAACATCCCTGCAATAAACCCTGCCGTGAATGCATCCCCTGCCCCGACCCTGTCGATTATCTCAACTTCGTATATCGCGCTACGCCTGAATCCATCAGCCCCGCAGGCGCACCCGCCCCATGTGTTCCGCAGGGCTGTTGGCGTCCCGCGCAACGTCACCGCTACAACATCGGCGTTGAAAAACTCCCTCGCCTTCATCGAGCATGTCTCAGGATTAGATGCATCAATCCCAAAAACCCGCTGGAGGTCTTCCTCGGTTGAAACGAGCAATTTAATATCCTGCATCAACGGCTCAAGCACTATTCGGGCTTCCGTTGCGCTCCACAACTTGGCCCTGTAATTCAAATCGAAGCTGACCGGAATACCCTTCCCCTTTGCGGCCGCCATGGCATCCGATATGGCCCTGACGAGCTCCGGCCCAAGCGCGGGCGTGATGCCTGATACATGAAACCAGTCCGCATCAGCTAAAATCCGCTGCCATTTGAAATCGGCCGCCTTTGCCAATGATAATGCCGAACCGGTACGGTCATATGTGACTTTGTGTGGACGCGGCGACGCGCCCTGTTCCAAAAAATATATTCCCAATCGGCCGTGGGAAACGAACGCATCTTCGCCAAGCTCTACTCCGCTTGCGCGTATATTCATCGCCGCCAACTTTCCAACCGGATTATCCGGCAGCTTCGTCACGAACATCGCGGAGTGACCCAAAGAGCATAACCCTGCGGCGACATTATATTCGCTGCCCCCGATATGGGCATCGAACGAAGCAGCCTGTACGAGCCTTGCCGAATCCCTTGGCGTAAGGCGCAGCATAACCTCGCCAAATGTGACGACCCTTTTCATCTATCACCCTCACCGAGAGCCAATCTTATATTGGCCAAAAAATCGGCTACGCTATGGCTTATCGCATGCCAATCCTTCTTCTCCAGCGCTTCCCGTGGAGCAAGGTTGCCACCCATCCCAACCGCGACTGCCCCTGCGCGCAAGTATTCGACCGCGTTGGCAGGCGCCACGCCACCCGTTGGAATCAGCTTGAGATACGGCATTGGGGCAAGTAAGGCTTTGATGTATGCCGGCCCTCCGACTGACGATACCGGGAATACCTTCACCATATCAGCACCCGCTGCTACAGCCTGGTATATTTCAGTCGGCGTCAATGCCCCTGGGATTACCGGCACAGCCAATACATCCGCGGAGGTGACAACATCAGGGATAAGTACCGGTGATACTATAAATTTCGCCCCCAATCCCACCGCCTTATATGTTTCATCAACAGTGGTCACAGTCCCCAAGCCGATGCACGCTTTATCCCCTTCAAACCTGAGCACTTCAGCCAACACGGCTTCCCAGCCGGGTATGCTGGTTGTGAGCTCAATCGCCTTAAGGCCCCCCTCAATGTATGCCCTTGCCAATTCCCTTGCGGTAGCCGAGTCGCGGCTGCGTATAACCGCGATCACTCTGGACCGAAGCAGGCATTCAACTGTTTCTTTGTACCCCGGCATCACTCGAAAAATCTCACTTGTTCAGTTAACTGGCGAAGCTCGTCTAATAATTCCCCCGAACTCTCATACAACGGCTCATAATGCGTCTCCAAACCTAAGTAGCCATTGTAACCCAGAGTTTTAAGCACCATCAGATGCTCGCGCCAGCCTAATTCACCTGTACGTATCGGGCCGTACAGCGCATGGTTCGAATTGGGGATCGGTTTCCCGTCCTTAACATGCACATGCCGCATGCGCTTTCCGATGGCACGCGCCCCGCTTGCTAAAGCGCCCCGGTCGAAAACGTTGGAGTTGCATGGATCCCAATTGGCAAGGAGACTCGGATGCCCGATCTTCCCCAGAAGGGCGCCGGTACGCTGGCCCGTATCGGCAAAGCTCCCCGGTTCATTCTCCAAAAGGAGCGGCAGGTTTGCATCGGCGCATATTTCCGCCGCCTCACGCAATGCCGCCATCACGTAATCTGGCGGCGGAATTCTTGAATCCGCCATGAAGGCAAACGTGATGATAAATTCCGCTCCCACTTGTTTGGCTTTATCAATGGTCGCGGGGAACACTTCCTCGATCTGTTTCCTTATTAACCTTTTTGCGCGAAAGTCCCCCTTGAAAGTCCCCGGGCTAAGGGCAAGTATACGCCAACCATCACCATGTACCCGGCGCAGCAAATCATCCCATATATGCGGCTCTATTTCAGGCACGCGCTTACCCCCTATAGTCCTTATCTCGAACGTGCGGATGTCGTGTTCCTCGGAAAATTTCGCGACAACATCGAGGTCTTGCGAGATCTCATCCGTGACAATGCTTATTTTCTCATCCCTCATATTGACACTCCATGCTTAGATAGTAACACTTCAGCCATCTGAATAAAATTGGGGACGGGCCTGATACAGATAATCCTGGAACCCATAGCCAACGCCCGGTAAATCAGGCCCGTCCCCAATTTTAAGCCTTCAAACCGGACATCGTTACACCCCTCACAAACAGCCGTTGCAGTGCTAAGAAGACGACTATAACCGGTACTACGGCAACAGTCGCCGCGCTCATCATGTGCACAACCGTAGAATAATGCTCGCCGGAGAAACCTTTTATGCCAACCTCTATCGGCATCCTCGCGGCCTCCGTCACCACGATGAACGACCAGAGGAATTCCCCCCACGACCACATGAACATGATTATCGCGTATGCCGCCAATGTCGGCCCGATGAGCGGCAGCGCCACATGCACGTACTGGCGCCATATCCCGCACCCGTCGATACGCGCCGACTCCAAGAGCTCATCAGGTATGGCCCGGCATGCCTGGATAAACAGAAATATCCCGAAAGGATCCAGCAACCCGGGAAGCACAACCCCCCAGTATTCATTCTTCAACCCCAAACCGTAAAGCATATTCGCCAACGGTATAAGCCGCATCTGGAACGGTACAATAAGTGTCGCGATGATTAATAACCATGCAATCTTGCGTCCGCGGAAGTAATACTTCGAGATGACGAAGCCGGTAAGGCTCGCTAAGAATATCGACGGCAGCGACCTCATAATCGTATATATGGTTGAATTGAGATAGTATATTGCCATCGGATGCTGCTTGAATAAAGTAGTGAAATTCTCCCACTGCCAATGCAGGGGCAGGAAACGGAAATCGGCAATCAGGGTGGCTTCAGGCTCGGTCTTGAAGGCGGTAAGCAACATCCATACAAACGGGAAGAAAGCGACGATGGAGAAAAGGGCCAATAATATATGAGCCGGGAAGTTTTTGAGCGGCTTCCTCTTCGGCTTGAATATGGGCTTCGCAGCTTGCCCCAGGGTTTGAGTATTTTCGGCCAATGGTGCGCTCACTCCCTGATCAACCTCATCTGCGCATACGTAATAAACCCGACAATCACGAGCATCACAACCGCCGCTGCCGACGCATAACCGAGCCGGAAATCCCTGAACCCGACCTCATATATCTGGTACACAATCGTCCTTGTCGCGTTGTTCGGCCCCCCCTCGGTCATACCGACAACCTGCGTGAATACCTGGAATGCAGTGATGAGCGACGTCACCACCACGAAAAGCATTGTCGGACGCAGCGTCGGCAATATCACATGACTGAACCGCTGCCACGCGTTCGCGCCATCCACCGCCGCGGCTTCCTCATAGATGGATGGTATCGCCTTAAGCCCCGCGAGGAATATGAGCATATTGAACCCAAGGCTTTTCCATACGCCGAACGCAATCAGGCAGGGCATCGCAAGTTTCTCATCCTTTGTCCACAGCAGGTTCCCTTTTATGCCAAAGTGGTGGAGCATCATATTCAACAAACCTACATCATCGGCACGATAAATGAACTTCCAGACAAGTGTAGCTCCCATTATCGATGTAACCACGGGCAGGAAATACAATGTCCGGTAAATGCCCACGCCGGACATCGTCCTGTTAAGCGCCATCGCCAGTATAAGCGACAGGCTTACGCCAAACACAACAGTCCAGAAGGCATATACGATAGTGTTGACAATACATTTCCTGAATGTCGCATCCTTGGCGCATTCGGCAAAGTTGCGCAGCCCGACAAACGGGTGCTGCCTGTCCAACGGGTTGTAATCCCAGAAACTGAGGATAAGCGATGAAACAATGGGGTAGACGAAAAATATGGCGAAATAGATTACAAACGGCAGCATATATAAATATGTCATCTTGTCGCTACGTTCCCGCCCCCAGTACCATCCCACATAACCCACAAGTACCAACCCCGCAAGGATAAGCAGCGTCCATGCAACAGGTTCAGGGCTGAGCGATTTCTCATCGGTGGGGGGAGCTTCCTGCAAAATCTTATCTACCTTCGCTACAAGGTCATCGAGCACTGTCTTGGGGTCTTTGTTATTACGTGCCGTATCCTCTATTGCCGCCCCTATCATCGTCCCTATCTCATTCATCCTCGGCACGACCGGTACGGCCAGAACATTCGGCTGGGTAGCCAATGAGCGAAGCACTTTGTTCTCGCGGAATTCAGGCAACGCCGCTGCTTCGGGCACCGGAGGAGTAATCATCTCGTTGCGGCTGTACACAACGAAACTCTCAGGCAACATCATAAACCTTATAAAATCCCAGGCAAGTTCCTTCTCCTTGCTGTCCGATGCGACAACAAGGGGATAAATCCCGCCGTTGGACGCGCTGCGCACCTTCGCCGGAATTTGCCCGACGCCCCAATTCAGGTTGGGGGCTTTTTCATGTAAAGATTTAGGAACCCATTGTCCGTGGCAGAACATCGATGCCGTGCCATTCGCAAAACCCTGGAAATCACCTTCAACCTCAAAGCCGTCATAACGGTATTTATATAGGATATCTAAATACAACTGGAGGGCTTCGATACCCGCTTCGCTGTTCAATAGGCAATGTTTCCTCTCATCATCATATAACTGCCCCCCGGCCGAGAAGAAGAAGTCGTAGAATTTCATCGCGATGCCGGGCAGGTACGCTTCCTTGCGAAGGCTTATCCCCGCCCGAATCACCTTACCGTTGGCATCCCATTTCGTAAGCTTACCCGCATCATAGAGCAGCTCATCCCACGTGGCAGGCGGCTTCTCAGGGTCAAGGCCGACTTCCTTGAAATGGTCCTTGTTGTAATAAATCCCCTGCCAATCGGCTCCATGGATGGTGCCGTAAACCTTATCGCCGCGGTAAAGCGCTTTCTTCAAATCGTCTGAGTAAAGCAATTCCTTCAAGCCCTGGGCGATATCCGGCGGCGCGGTTTCGAGCATATCCGCGTTGATAAGCCGCATCAGGGTCCCCTCCGATATCCTCGCGCAATCGGGGGGGTTCCTTCCCCAGAAATCATTGAGCAACGCCACTTCGAAATCGGTCCAGGAACCGCCGGTCACCCTTTCGATGACGACATCGACATCCGGGTGAAGCTTCTCGAATTCCTTGGCAAGCTGGTTGAAGTACCCGACCTGGTATTCGTTGAACATCGCGCGGAAACGCAACTGCCGCGGACGCTTCTCTTTCAGACGCTTGGGGGATAACAAGTCGGATGGTCGCTTTCCTCCAACCTCAAATGGGGCTGTCAAGAATAGCAGCAACGCGAAAACCATCGCGCCAATGGCTATCCAGTTTCTGCTTCTGATTATTTCCCTCCGTGTGGCATCGTCGGGATTCTATACTCTTAATATAGTAATATTGTAACTGCCTTGCCCTATATTTTTCAAGCACAAAAAGGGTGTACCCGGCCAGATTGAGAACGGTGGGGTTGTTAGAAAAAAAAATAAATGGGAGCCCAGCCATCCTTGCCTGGGAGCGCAGCCATCCTTGGCTGCATGTTGAAAAAGTACCTTCGCGAACCTGGGAGCGCAGCCATCCTTGGCTGTATGTTCAAAAAGTACTTTGGCGCAACCTGGGAGCGCAGCCATCCTTGGCTGTATGTTCAAAAAGTACTTTGG
>Ga0315277_10000526_pt1 | contig 61057 bp, 42 predicted proteins | sample YL17G05_15_MG_FD_203695 | JGI IMG/M metagenome (GOLD analysis project Ga0315277, IMG submission 203695) | Sediment microbial communities from Yellowstone Lake, YNP, Wyoming, USA - YL17G05_15 | ecosystem: Environmental > Aquatic > Freshwater > Lake > Sediment | place: USA: Wyoming | collected...
GGGCGGAGATTTTATGGAAGATCAGGCTGCCCCGGGTTTTGGTTTCTTTCCTTGCCGGTTCCGCCCTGGCTTTGGGCGGCCTGGCCTTCCAGGCGATGTTCCGTAATCCCCTGGCCACCCCTTTTACTCTGGGAGTAGCCAGCGGCGCTTCGCTTGGGGCAACGGTCTATGTAGGCCTTGGTCTTTCCCTTTCTCTTTTCGGCATACCTGGAGATTCGATTTCGGCCTTCCTGGGGGCGCTGGTAGCTATACTTCTTGTTTATTCACTCTCCCGCCTCAAAACGGGATTCACCGGTACCTCCATGCTTCTTGCCGGAGTGGCGGTGAGTTTCTTTTTTTCCAGCCTCATCCTTCTTGTCCAGTATATGAGCGATTTCACCAAGTCATTTATCATCCTGCGCCGCCTGATCGGAGGAATACAAGTCTCAGGCTTCAGTTCGGTGTTCGATCTCTTTCCCTTTGTAGCGAGCGGCGCGGCAGTGGTTTTCAGCCTGACTCATGAACTCAACCTGCTCTCTATCGGCGAAGATATTGCTACAGCCCGCGGGGTCAATATTAAAAGGACAAAGAGGCTCATTTTTCTGGCCGCATCGCTCATGGTGGCCGGAGTGGTCTCGATCTGCGGGCCGATAGGCTTTGTCGGCATGATGGCCCCGCATATCTGCCGTCTCCTGATCGGCCACGACCACCGCTACCTCACCCCGGCGAGCCTTTTTTTCGGCGGCGGCTTTCTCACCCTTTGCGACACTCTGGCCCGCACTCTCCTTGCCCCGGTGGAATTGCCGGTGGGCGTGATCACGGCTATTCTGGGAGGCCCATTTTTCCTCTGGCTCCTGGTATCCGGGGCCGCGGAGAGGGAAGCTTATTAAGCAAGGTATTCAGGGGTAATCCATAAAAAAGCCCTGATCCGGTTTCAGGATCAGGGCTTTTTTCCCTTCTAATATTGATCGATGTTTATAACTCGACCTGCATATGGATATAAAAGGCTTTGTTCGATTTAATGCTCGAGTCCTCGTATTTGAGAATCTGCAAATTGGGTATGATATGGACCCGTTTATCCGGTAAGAAATCAAGACCCACGATGAAGAGGTTCGCGTTGGTCTCCAATTCCGCCAGATTAGGAGTGGCGCTGTTTTTATTGAATCCGGTGCGGTAGGAGTCAAACCGCGCGAGAGCTTTCACTTTCTTGGGGGCCAGGCTGAAGCTGGTGAAAACAGCGAAATTGGTGGCCGTTATATCCTCGTAAGGGCCGGCGAATTTCTTGGAGTTGAAATTCACACCGAGAATAAAGTCTTCCTTATAGCTGTAGCTGCCAAAAAGGTCATACTGGAAATTGGTAAAAGATTTGTAAGAACCGTCCACCGCAGTCCCGCCCCAGGGCTCTACTTCCATGAACGCCGACAGATGAAGCTTTTTCTCCAGGAAATATCCCCCCACCCGGGCCGAAAAATCCTTCTGTTTGTCATCCTCGGCCTTTTTGTATCCTGATCCGTTGCGGACAATGAGATCGATATAGGCATTCTTGCCGGGTTTGAGCGAGAGACCGATTCCCTGGTCAGCGGAAGAGCTCATTGAACCCTTGGAGCTCGTGGCGAAGTTCTTCTTCTGGTTGGCTATTTCATTGGCGGCGCTGGTATTGCCCGCGGCGGTAGATGCTGCCTTGCGGGCATCCAGGCGATCGGTGTAGTTCTTTATGACCGTGGGAAAATAGTCGCCGAAAGATTCCATCGGGGCTTTCCGGATGACCCTGTAGCCCCAGGCTTTTTCCGCGTAGCTAAAGTTTTTCGTGCCTTGCAGGCCGATAAGCAGATTGGCTTTAGGATTCAGCTTCCAGTCCAGGTAGGCGTACTTGGTGAACATTTCGAACTCCCCGGTAGAGGAGTGTCCGATATCCGAGAGGTAGCGGAAAGAGAAATTATCGGAAAGCTTATACCTGGCGCCGATATATGCCCTGGAGATATCGAAGGAATTGGTTTTCCCGTTGCCCGCGCTCCCATCGTGATAATAATAAAGATAACCAAGGAGCTCCGGCTGGAAATAATCGTTCAGATCAGCTTTTGCAGCCGGCTTTGATGTCTCTTTGGCCGCGCTTTTCGAATCCTGGGCAAAAAGGGGAACTGTGGCCCTGCTCAAAAAAAACACTATTAGACATATTATGGTAATTGCCTTTTTCATGGCATTTCCTTTTGATAATTGTTTTCAGTAATCAGATCAGGTGCTCATAGCCTCCGAGTTGCCGGAATTTGAGGATTTCCAGATCGAGCCTTTATGCCGGACAATCTCTGCCTCGACCAGATAGATCACATCCTTGGCGATATTGACCGCATGGTCGGCGATTCTTTCCAAATGGCGCGAGATCATGAGCAGGTGGATCAGGACATCGATGTCCTGGTTGTTTTGGATGCCCTCCTTGACCAGGCCGTACATGCCGCGATGGATTTTGTCTACTTCGTCATCTAAAGGAAGTACGGACCGGGCCAGGGATGAGTCAAGTTTTACCAGGGAATCCAGGCTTAACCGGAGCATGTTCTGGGTCTTTTCGGTCATCCCGGGAAAGTCGAAGCTTATCGGGATGCTTTTTTGGGCAGCAAGGAATGAAACCCTTTCGGCGATGTTCGTTGCCAGGTCGCCGATACGCTCGAGCTCCCTGTTGATTTTCAATACCGAGACAATGAAGCGGAGGTCAAAGGCCACGGGCTGGTGCAGGGCCAAAAGTTTCAGGCATTCTTCCTCGACTCTCACTTCCATCCGGTCGATCTCTTTGTCGCCATCGATTGCCTGCTCAGCCAGTGCCGAGTCTTTGTCTTCCACTGCTTTGACTGCGCGGCGAAGATTTTCTTCGACCAGGGTGCTTAGCGAAAGGGTCATTCGTTTTAGTTGCTCTATTTCCCAAAGAAGGTGTCTGGTCATAAGGCCTCTCTTTCCGGTCAACCGAATCTTCCGGTAATGTAGTCTTCCGTTCTTTTTTCGTTGGGCTTGGTGAAAAGCCGCTTGGTCGGGCCGAATTCCACCTGATACCCTTCGAAAAAGAACGAGGTATAGTCGGAGACCCGGGCCGCTTGCTGCATATTGTGAGTGACAATGACAATAGTATAGTCGCGGCGCAGTTCGTCAATCAAGTCCTCGATCCTGGCAGTGGAGCGTGGATCCAAAGCAGATGCCGGTTCGTCCATTAGCAGTATCTCCGGGTCCACAGCCAGTGCCCTGGCGATACAGAGCCTCTGCTGCTGGCCCCCGGAGATGTCCAGGGCGCTTTCTTCCATGCGGTTTTTTATCTCGTCCCACAGGCCGGCGCGCACAAGGCTCCTTTCCACTATTTCCTCGAGTTTGAGACGGTTTTTGATCCCGTGAATCCGCGGGCCGTAAGCCACATTCTCGAAAATGGATTTGGGGAAGGGATTCGATTTCTGGAAAACCATGCCCACCCTTTTGCGCAGGGCCACGACATCAGTCCCATTGCTGTAAATATCAGCCCCATCGATCAAAATCTCGCCCTCGATGCGCGAGCCATCGATAATATCGTTCATCCGATTGATAGTGCGCAGGAAAGTCGACTTGCCGCAGCCTGATGGGCCGATAAGGGCAGTGACTTTGCGCACCGGGATATCCATATTTATCCCGAAAAGGGCCTGGACATCATTATAATAGAAGTGCAGGTTACGAACCTGAATTTTCGTCTGTAAGTCAGCCATGTTTTCACTGGTTACCATCTGTACTTTTTCCTGAAATAACTGCGCATTACAATTGCAGTCAGACTCATCCCTAGCACCAGGCAGAGTAAAACGAGCGCCGTGCCATATTGCAGCGGCCGCACTTTTTCCACATCTGGGAGCTGGGTCGCCAGAACATAGAGGTGGTAAGGCAGAGCCATTACCTGGTCAAAGATGGAGTGCGGCAGCCTGGGCAGATAGAAAGCAGCCACGGTGAGAAGTATCGGGGCAGTCTCTCCTGCCGCCCGGCCTATTCCCAGTATTGATCCAGTGAGCATCCCCGGAATCGAGTAAGGCAGAACATTCTTGTAAATAGTCTCCCATTTTGTCGCTCCCAGTGCTATACTGCCCTCCCGGAGCGACTGGGGAACAGCCCGCAAAGCTTCCTCGCTGGAGACAATGATCGTAGGCAGGATCATCGAGGCCAGGGTGAGGCTTCCGGCAAGGATCGAGGCGCCGAAATGCAGGAAGAGGACGAAAACCCCCAGACCGAAAAGGCCGAAGACTATGGAAGGCACACCGGACAGAGTGATAATAGCGAGCCGGATCAATCTGGTGTATCTATCCTGCTTCGCATATTCGGACAGATATATTGCCGCAGCCATGCCCAGCGGCAGGGCGATAATTATCGTGACTGTGACCAGATAAAATGTCCCCACGATGGCCGGAAAAATCCCGCCCTCTGAACCTGAACGCCTCGGGTAACCGGAAAGAAATTTCCAGGATATTGCCGGGAGACCGTTTTTGAGAATATCAAAAACAATATAGGCGATAACCAGAACAATGAAGTAAGTTACCCCGCGCATTAGCCAGTAAATCGCTGTCTCCACTTTTCTGTTCTTCAACCCTGTCATTATGCCATCCTGTACTTCTTGAGCACTCTCTGGGCAACCATATTGAGAATGAAAGTCGCCACAAGGAGTACAAACCCTACAACAAACAGGGCGCGGTAATGGAGGCTTCCGAAAGGTACCTCTCCCATTTCCGCAGCGATAGTTGCTGTCATGGTGCGGACAGATTCAAACGGCGAAGCGGTAATTATGGCAGAATTGCCGGTCACCATCATCACCGCCATAGTTTCCCCGATAACCCGGCCCATGCCCAGCATGACCGCCGCTATTATTCCCGGAAGCGCTGCCGGTATTGTCACCCGCAATATCGTTTGCAGCTTACTTGCTCCGATAGCCAGGGATACCTCCTTGTATGATCTGGGCACGCTCCGCAGGGCATCCTCGGAAATGGAGACAATGGTCGGGACAGCCATGAGCGCTAAAAGAAGCGCCCCGGTAAGAGCGATCTGCCCGGTAGGCAGGTTAAAAGTATTTTTAACCAGAGGAGCCAGTACCACCAGGCCGAAAAAGCCGATAACCACCGAGGGAATTCCCGTGAGCAGCTCGATAAACGGCTTCAGAATCTCACGCTCCGTTTTACCAGCCACCTCGGAGATATAGACCGCTCCGCAGATGCTGAAAGGGAGGGCTATAAGAGTAGCCAGGATCGTGACAAGCAGGGACCCGGTGACCAGGGGCAGAATGCCGAACAACTGTTTCTGGAACGAGACCGGCACCCAGCGAATTTCCCAAAGGTCCGAAAAACCTTTTTCCTGGAAGAACTGTACAGTCTCTTTGCCCATGAAAAAGAATATGCAGGCCACGACGAGGATACTGGTCGATGCCGCCCAGAAAAAGATCGCCTTAATCAATCTGTCCTTCCACATTGTATCCAGCCTTTTTGTCTCGAATTACCGGAATATGCCACCCTAATTGATAGTCACGTACCCGGCCTGGCGGACTATTTCCTGTCCCTGCTTGCCCAGGCAGAAATCTATGAATTCCTTGACTGTCCCTGTTGGAGCTCCATTGGTGTATAAAAAGAGCGGCCGGGAAATGGAATATTCTCCAGATTTTACTACACTTTCCGAGGGCAGGACAGCTTTAGCGGCATCGTTGGCCTTGATCGAGAGCATCTTCACCTTGCCCTGGGCCTCGAGGGCGTAACCCAGTCCGACATAACCAATGGACGATTTATCGGCTGAGACAGTCTGGATAATAGCCGAGGTAGCCGGCATAAGCCGCGCCCTAGGCGTGTAATCCTTCTTCTCCAGTACATGCTCCTGGAAGAAAACGTATGTTCCGGAACTGGATTCGCGGGAAAGGATAATAAAATCCTGCCTGGGGCCGCCTACCTGGCTCCAATTGCCGTATTCTCCCGTATATATCTTGCGCACCTGCTCCAGTGTCAGGACACTAACTGAATTGGAGGGGTTTACAATCACCGCTATCCCATCCAGCGCGACTTTGGTCTCCTCTGAATTGACACCTTTCTGCTTGCCCAGATCGATTTCTTCCTGCTTGATATTTCGCGAGGAAGCGCAGATATCCGTTGTCCGGTTGATCAGTGCCGCAATACCGGTCCCTGATCCACCGCCAGTAACCGATATCTCCACATCTGGATGCACCTTCATGAAATCCTCGGCCCAGGCACTTACCAGGTGAACCATGGTATCCGAGCCTTTGACTGTCAGGTACTTTTTCTCAGTCTCTTTAGCCGACACACCGTCACGCGGTACTGACAACAGCGCTATAGAGATAATTAACGCTGAAAAAGCGCTTAGCAGGTGAATCAATTGAATCTTCCTCACAATCAGCTCCTTTTCCAAGTCATAAAATTTTGTCGAAAAAAAGAATAGATACATAATAATCTCCGATTGTTAGAAATCTGTTAGAATCGGATGAGAATTTGGATAGACTCACCTCCTGATGAAGTTATTGTTGAAAGTCAGTGACATTTTGCCGGATTGAACCTGGGTTCCCGCCAAGCCGAGGGGCCTGGTCGGTTTTCGCGAGCGCTTTTAGGTTCAATCGTCAGGTAATCTAACTGCTGATTGTTAGGGTATGATGAGGGGAAAATTAGAAATTTGTTTGGGAGGGTGTTGCAATATTTGAAATATTCAATGTTTCCTTGGCGATAATATGCGGATAGTCATATAACTTATTTTAAAATAAAAAGTTATTGTAGGGCACGGCATGCCGTGCCCATTTAATAATATGGAATGGTTAAAAGATAATATTTTCTCAATGTACTTTTTTACCCGGATTATTCACAAATTACTTGGCTTGAGGTTTATCTCTGCTCAAACAACCCCCTGTTTCCCCCTTTTCTAAGGGGGAATAAGTGCTGATTTCCCAAGATGTTATAAAATATATCTTTTGATTAAGGTTAAGTGGGAATGTTCTGAGATTTACTTTAAGGTGAAGCAAAAAAATTCCCCCTTAAGAAAGGGGGTGCCTGCCCCAGGCAGGCGGGGGTTGTGTTTGTTCAATTAACCATTAAGAATTTATGAATAATTCCGGCTAAAAGAAGAGAGATTAGTTCCTGGGGAGATGGATAGAAAAGGTACTGCCTTTTCCGGGAATACTCTCGACAGAGACCCGGCCGGAGTGGACCAGGACAATGTGTTTGACCAGGGCCAGGCCCAGCCCTGTGCCTCCAAGCTTGCGGCTGCGGGACTTATCTACGCGGTAAAAACGTTCGAACAGGCGCGGCAGGTATTTTTTCTCGATTCCGCACCCATGATCCCGGACATTAATAATCACTTCACTGTCCTTGATTAAAGCTTCGACTTGAACAGAACTTCCGGATTCGCTGTATTTGATAGCGTTGTCGATAAGATTGACTACAGCCAGTTCGAGGAGCCGGGCTTCAATCAATGCCTGGAGATTCTCCGGGCACAGCAGCTCGATATTTATATTTTTTGCCTCGGCGCTTGCCTTGCAGGATTGGATTGCCCCGGAAAGAATATCCCTGATCTGTCTTTCCTCAAGCTGAATCTCCCCCTTTTCCTCTTCCTGCTCTATCCGCGAAAGGTTGAGGAGATCGTCGATAATCGAGCTCAGACGGTCAGCCTGTTTGTCAATGATCCTGAGGAAATGTCCCGCTTCCTCAGGATCATTTTTGGCTCCAGCCAGAAGGGTTTCCACGAAGCCCTTGATCGACGTGATCGGGGTTTTGAGTTCATGAGAGACATTGGCCACGAAATCGCGGCGGATATTCTCCAGCATCCGCAGACGGGTTATGTCGTGGAAAACTATAAGGGTAGCGGTGCGCAGGCCCTGCTCCTCGCGGAGCAGTGTCCCGTGAGCCTGAAGTAATCTTTCCTCACCTTGCACAATTATGCTGATCTCCCTCTCCACCGGCTCCCTGCTGGACAGAGCGCTCCGGATAAAGTTCTCGAGATCCGTGTTTCTGACCACTTCCAGGATATTCCGTCCCTGAGCCTCTGCGGGATTGACTCCGAACAACCTCCCGGCAGCCTGGTTGAGCATGATTACACGCTCATCCGTATCTACTGCCAGCACGCCCTCGATCATGCCGGAAAGAAGGATCTCCAGTTCGTTGCGCTGCTCCACTATAGTCTTAATTCTTTCATCCAGTCGCTCTGCCATATATTTCATAGCCTCGGCCAGATCGCTGATTTCCTTAGTCCTGAACAGGGGAGGCTTATATTGCAGATCGCCTTTAGCAAAACGCTCTACTCCGTTCCTGAGATTTTCAAGAGGTTTGCTTATCCTGCGGGATAAAAAGAATCCCAGTACCCCCATTATGACGATTAGTGCCACACCGGCCCAGACAACTTTGAAGTAGACATTTTGCAGGGCGCTGATAATTGCGGTCAAGGGTTTTGCAGTGCGCAGAACATAAAGAATCTTCCCCTCTGACTTGACAGGTATGGCTAAATACATCATGTCTTTTCCCAGGGTATAGCTGAACCTTATCGATTTACCAACCCGCCCGGCTAGAGCCTCGATTACTTCCGGACGGTCACTGTGGTTGTCCATCTTAGTTGGATCCTCATCCGAATCGCCGATAACGCGGCCTGAGGGAAGAATCACGGTGATACGGGTCGAGCCGGCCTTGCCGTAATTTCTGCACAAGAGGTTCACACCCCCAGTATCCACGACAGCAAGCCGCCCCATAACCTGAGGTCCGAGGAACTCAGCCCTTACCCTGAGGTCCTCGGCTGTCTGGGCCAGGTAAAATTCCCGGAGGGTTTTCGATACGTACCAGCCGAGAAAGACCAGCGAACCCAGGGTAATAATCAGGTATGCGGGATATAGTTGCCAGAGAAGCTTCCTTCCGGCCATCCATTTCTCCTTGAGCAGCCTTGCAGTCCAGCGCTCTCCCCGGCCGCACAATTACTTATTTGTAAAAAAATTTTCCCTGAAAGAATCAAGTATTAAGTAAACCTGACTAATTGTCAAGCGGGTTACCTTGATTTTTGTTGATAAACCATTTGCCGGGCATTAGTTTTATGTCTGACCAGGCGGAATGGGTCAGGCAGAGGCAGGGATTTAAAAGCGAAAAGAAAATAAATCCTTTAGAGTTTAAATATCGTCTTTAATATAAATTTATGTTTTCAAGAAAAGCTCAGGTCAAAGAGAGGCCGATGACTGACTGCGCTTTATCGCTCGAGAAAATCAGCAAGAGCTTTGGCGATGTCCGGGCGGTGGACAGCCTGAGCGCCCGGCTCCCTGCCGGATGCATATACGGATTCCTGGGGCCCAACGGCGCGGGAAAAACCACCACGATCAGGATGATCACGGACATTATCCATCCGGATAGCGGGGAGATCGTGATCCTGGGCGAGACAGCGATAGAGAGAGTCTGGCACAGGATCGGCTATATGCCCGAGGAGCGGGGACTGTACCGCAAGATGAAAGTGCGGAAAATCCTTTCCTACCTCGGCGCTTTGAAAGGCATGAAAGGTGAAGCGCTCTCCCGGGCGATCTCCCGCTGGCTGGAAGAGCTGGGACTGGCCGATAAAGCGGACAATAAAGTGGAAGCCCTCTCCCGCGGGATGCAGCAGAAGCTCCAGTTCATTGCCACAGTGATCAATGATCCCGAGCTGGTGATCCTCGATGAGCCGTTCTCCGGCCTGGATCCAATCAATCTCGATCTGATCCAGGGAATCATGACCAGGCTCAGAGAAGCAGGTCGCACGGTCATCTTTTCCACCCACATGATGGAACAGGCGGAAAAGCTCTGCGATTATATACTTCTGGTCAACCGGGGCAGGAAAATCTGCGACGGCACTCTGGATGAGATACGGGAGCGGTACAGGACCAATCAAGTGGTTGTGGAACTGGAAGGGGATACGGGTTTTGTCGGCGAGCTACCGCTGGTCAAGGGCAGCAAAAAGGATGGAAGAAGCCTGGAAATCACCCTGCAGGACGGCGCCGATCAACAGGAATTGCTAATGGCCCTGGCAGGCCGGGCGCGGGTGAACGCTTTCCAGGTGAAAGTTCCCTCGCTGCATGAAATATTCGTGCACTTGGTAGGTGAATCCAATGGGTAAAATATTCAAGGTCGCAGTCAGAGACTATATCGAAACGGTCAATACCAAGACGTTCCTGATCAGCCTTCTTATGACCCCGGTCCTCATCGGCGTAATAATCTATATCTCCCGCATGCAGGAAAAAGGCGAAGGCCCGCAGCCTCCCCGGCACGTTGCCGCGGTGAACGTTCCGGATGAGCTTGCCGCAGACCTGGACAGCGCCTTCTCGCGCTACAACGAGTCCCATCCACAGGGCCTGATAATCCTCGAGCAGCATGGAAAAGGAGAAAATGAAGGCCGGGAGGCTTTGCTGGACAGGCTCAGGGAGGATGTCCGCAGCGGCAGGCTGGAAGCCTTTTGCGTCCTGGATGATGACATCCTGGAGGGAAAAGGAGGCTTGCACTTCTATACCAGGAAGGTCTCGGAATTCGAGTTTGGCCGGACGGTCCGCGACCTGTTCAGCGAGGCGGTCGTGAACTTCCGATTCATCAAAAATGGCCTTTCGCCGAAGCTGGTCAATGAGCTCAGCCGCAGAGTACCGCTCGAGGTAGTGGATCTGAGCGCAAAAAAAGAAAAGAAAGCGGATGGTTTCGCCATATTTATTGTACCCTTCTTTTTCATGTTTCTGATGTTCTTCGGGATTTTTGGGATCAGCGGGAACCTCCTGATGAGCGTCATCGAGGAGAAATCTTCACGGGTCATCGAGGTTCTCCTGACCTCGGTAAGCCCTTTCCGGCTCATGGCCGGGAAAATACTGGGGCAGTGTGCGGTAGGACTCACCCTGGTCGCAATTTATGGAACCGCCTCTTATATTACTGCTTCGCTGCGCGGGATGAGCAATCTACTAAACCCGGTTATGATGATATATTTCATATTATATTTCCTGCCCGGCTTCCTTCTTTTTTCCTCTCTGATCGCCGCCATAGGCTCGGCCTGCAATTCCCTAAAGGAATCCCAGAACCTGATGCAACCCTTGATGATGGTTGTTCTTGTACCGATAATGCTCTGGTTCAAGATGGTTCAGCATCCGGAAGGCACGCTGGCCGTGGTCCTTTCTTTCATTCCGCCGATGACCCCTATGGTCATGATCCTGCGCCTGGCCGCGCGGCCAGACCTTCCCCTCTTCCAGATTATCGCCTCCTTCCTCCTGCTTTTGTTGTCGGTTCCTGCTTTCATGTGGGCCGCGGCGAAAATTTTCCGCACCGGCATCCTGATGTATGGAAAGCCGCCGGGAGTACGGGAAATCCTGCGCTGGCTGCGGTCTGACTAGCCCGTGTGTCCTGTCCATAGAGAATGACATAAGCACCAGCCCGGCGCTATTTGCTGCAGATTATATTTTAGTTGTCGGATAAATTGTGAAAATACTTCTGGTCAATCCCAACCGCTACCGAACACCCCCGGTGCCGCCGCTGGCCCTGGAATACCTTTCCTCGGGCCTCAGGGGATCAGGACACCAGGCGCGCCTGCTTGACCTCTGTTTTGCCGATTTCCCGGAAAATGTCCTTGACCGGGAAATGGAGAGTTTCCAGCCCCAGGTCGCCGGTTTTACCATAAGAAACATCGACACCGCCCTCTATAACAACAATGTCTTTTTCTTAGATGAGATAAAAGCACTGCTAGAGCGGGTAAAGAGTCATTGTATACCGGTGATTGCCGGAGGGGCGGGATATTCGTTTTCGCCGCGCGGAGTGCTGGAGTACCTGGGGGCCACGTGGGGGATCTGGGGCTCCGGTGAAAAAGCACTGGTCAGGTTTCTTGACACTTGCGAAAAAAATCCTCCTCAGGAAGGCGAGATTATCGACGGCTGGGAGTATGCGCCTGACCCGGACCTCGAGGTTACCGGACGGGGCACGGAGATAGATTACGGCCGGTATGTGGCCGAGGGCGGGATTATCGGCTTCGAGACCCAGAAAGGCTGCCTGGCCGACTGCTCCTTTTGTCCCGAGGGATCAGGCAGAATGATTTATCGCCGGCCGCAGCGGGTAGTAGATGAGCTTCGAGAGCTTGCCGGCCGAGGCTTCAGGGAATTTCATCTCTGCGACTCGGAATTCAACCAAAACCTCGACTTCTGCCTCGAGTTTCTTGCCCTCCTCGCCAGCCAGGGTCCGGAAATATCCTGGGCACTTTACATGAAACCCGTGCCGTACGATGAAGAGCTCTTCCGGCTCCTAAAAAGAAGCGGGGCAAACCTGATCACTCTTTCCCTGCAGGTTTCCCCGAAAGAGCTGAAGCATGCCCGGGAAATAAGCAGACTATGCCGCAAGCACGGGATCCGCCTGGCGGTCGATTTCCTTTGCGGGCTGCCCGGAGAAACTCTGGAGGAGGTGAGAGGAGCTATTGAGAATCTGCGAAGTATCAGGCCGGATACTGTGGGAGTGAATAGTTTCGTGCGCCTTTGTCCGGGCACGGGAGTTACGCGTGAAATATCAGGCTCTGATAAGCACAGGAAGCATGTTCTCGGGGATCTGAACGGAACCCCGCCTTTCATCAGCCCGGTTTTTTACAATATTATCCCTGTCGAGGCCCTGCGCGAGATGATCGGTGATGATCCCCTGTTCAGGATCGAGGGCTTCGAGCGCAGTACCAATTACCAGAGGCTGAGAGAGGCACCGTAAAATTGATTTAATGTGCTATTGAAAAATCCTCTTTCATTCTCTCTTGTGCGGATTATTTATGAAATCGTATTTTTAACCGCAGGGGCGCAATGCACTGCGCCCTGAGGTTTTTGGGATATTTTTACTGAATGGCTGCTTTATCAGCCGGTCTTTTCCCTAGCGCGCAGGATTTTATCTATTTCCCGGCGCACATTGCTTTCCAGGTCCGGCACCTGGTGTGTGGCCAGGATTTCCAAAACCCTCTCGTTCAGCGATGTAACAAGGTCTTTCCTCCCGCAGGTCGCCCAGTGCTGCAAAGGTTCGCGATTGAAAACCCGGGGCATCCAGATTTCCCGGCAGTGATCGAGAGTATGCTGATCCTGGAGGAAATGCCCGCCCGGGCCAATGCGGCTTATCGCCTCGAGGGCCAGTGTTTCGCTCCCCACTTCCACTCCTGCTGTAGCCCGGCGCAGCATCCCGATAATCTCATCGCAAAGGAGGATCATCTCCATGGAGCTGATCATCCCGCTTCCCAGATAGCCGACATCGTGCACCAGGTTCTCCCCGGAGAGAAGGGCGAGCAGGATCTGGTGGGCAGCCTCGGCCCCGGCCTGGGCATCGAGGGTTTTGCTGTCCGCTGCTCCGGCCAGACCCCAGACCGGGAGCCGGTAATAATGGGCCAGGTCGCCGAAAGCGCTGAAAGCGGTGTGGAACTCCGGGGAGGCATAGGTATAAGCCGCCCAGTGCATGTCCATGGCCGTGACATTGCCCCCGTAGATAAAAGGAGCGCCCGGCATGGCAAGCTGGTGCACCACCAGCCCGGCCAGACACTCCGCATTGCCGAGAGCGATGGCTCCGGCCAGGGTGACCGGAGCGGTGCCTCCAGCCATGCTGCCTGTAGGATAAACCACAGGAATCGAGCGCTCAGCCGAGAACAGCACCATTTCCATGCCCTCTTTCGTATGCACCAGGGGAGAAATAGGCTCGGAATAGAGTATGGCGAACGGCCGGGCGGAAACTTCCCTTTCGCTGCCCCGTAAGGCAGCCATCATCTCGTAAACAGGCTTCATGTCCTTGAGGCCCTGGGCAGTGTAAACAATGGGTTTGGTCGTGCCGGACAGCATAGCCTCGAACTGGTGCACGAAGGAGCTTGTACCGGGACAGTCTGCGGCAATAGCCATGCTCATGGCGAAATCTATATGCTCAGCGGCGTCGACCAGGCGGGCCAGCTCGAAACAGTCCTTTTTACAGGAATTGCGCACCGCTTTCGTCTTCGGATCGAGAGTCTGCGGAGTGTCCGAGCCAGTGCCGAAATAAACATTCCGGCCGCCCAGGCGCATGGCCGGCTTGCCTGCGCGGTCATATAGTATGACCAGTTCCGGTGCGCTGGAGAGAGCCTTTTGGACAAGGCCCGCCGGAATCCGCACGATATGGCCGCCTGCCTCGCTTGCCCCATGGTCAAAGAGGAGTTCCCGCGCTTCCTTGTGCAGTATGCGCATCCCTATGTCCTCGAGGATTTCCAGGCTGGCGAGATGGATCTTCTGGATTTGCTCTTCGCTTAAGGTCTCAAGCTTTAGAGCCGGAGAATAAGACTTTGAGTTCATATACTGACCCGGAGAAAATGTTTTCGGACAGGAGAGCTGCAAAAGTTCGAGGTGAATAGGATGGTTCGACTTAATATACATTAAATTCTGAGCCTGATTTGTCAAGGCCGGGTTTCGCAACACTGAAATATCCGGTTTGAACAAAAAGAGAGCTCCTGCACTGTCGGGAAGGACATTTTCTATCAGTATCTTGCGTCCTCCCAGCTTTTTGCTTAAATTATTTGTTATCGAATCGAATAGTACTATTGTACCATTAAGATCAAGTCCTACAATAAAACCGATACCTGTTGTCTTTTTCGGACTATAAAATCAAGCCTGAAACTTATGCTGATACCCACCTTAAAACCTTGACCCTGAAGTTGAGCCATCCAGCACTTCGGTCGGATTCAATAATACTTTTAATCTTTATACTCTGACTGCGGAATTAAATTACCGGATATCTACATCCTTTGACAGACTGTAAGTCAAATATGCATTTCGGAAAGAATCGTTACCGGCGGATGATGAAAAAGTGAATTAATGGAGGCAGTTTGCAGACTGAAAACGAACAGAACGGCGCGAGTCTTTTGCAGAGGATTCGCCTGAAAATATTCGGCGCGCCGCGCCAGATCAATGATCCATCGCTGTTCCACAAGATATCATTGATCCCGCTCCTGGCCTGGATCGGGTTAGGCTCGGACGGCCTTTCTTCTTCCTCCTACGGCCCGGAAGAGGCTTTTAGAGCACTGGGGAGCCACACCTACATGGCCGTCTTCCTGGCAGCAGCCACTGCGCTTACTGTTTTTATCATCTCCTACGCTTATACCAGGATTATCGAACACTTCCCCCACGGCGGCGGAGGTTACATAGTCGCTTCCCATACCTTGGGGAAAAATGCGGGAGTGGTCTCGGGAAGCGCCCTGCTGGTGGACTATGTGCTTACTATCACTGTCTCCATCGCTTCCTGTGCGGATGCGATTTTCAGCTATCTCCCATTCCACTATCACAAATACAAAATAGCCTTTGCCTGCGCACTGATTATACTGCTTATAATCCTGAACATCCGGGGAGTCAAGGAATCAGTGACAATCCTGGCGCCTATTTTCATGGTTTTCGTGCTGATGCACCTCCTGCTTCTTTTCGACTGCATTTTCAGTCATTCGGGACAGTTCCTCCCTCTGGCTGATAATATCAGGCACGGTTTCAGGAGCGACCTTTCCACTATCGGATTGGCGGGAGTACTGGCGATCTTTTTCCGTGCTTACTCGCTGGGAGGCGGCACTTACACGGGAATCGAGGCTGTATCCAACGGGCTTTTGATTATGCGTGAGCCGCGGGTGGAGACCGGCAAGCGGACCATGCTTTATTTGGCTGTCTCTCTGGCTGTCACCGCAGGCCTTCTGCTAGTCTGTTATACCCTGATTGGCATCCATCCGGCTGAGGGCCGGACCCTTAATGCAGTACTTGCCGACAGTATGTTTGCCGATTGGCCCCTGGGCCGCTGGATAGCGTTTGTCACCATCTTTTCCGAGGGCGCACTCCTTCTCGTAGCTGCTCAGACCGGTTTCGTGGATGGGCCGCGGGTCATGGCCAACATGGCTGTGGACTCCTGGTTCCCGCACCGATTCTCTGCTCTTTCGGAGCAGCTTACCATGCGGAACGGGATAGTAATCATGGGAAGCGCAGCTATAGCCCTCCTCCTTTATACCCATGGCGCTATCTCGGCCCTGGTGGTCATGTACTCGATCAATGTGTTCCTGACCTTTTCCCTCTCCCAGCTCGGCATGTCCCGCTTTTACTTCAGTCACCGCAACAGCGACAGGAAATGGAAAAGGCATTTAGCCATTCCGCTGATCGGGCTGGTACTCTGCGCCACTATCTTGATTATCACCACTTTCGAGAAGTTCACCCAAGGCGGCTGGCTGACTCTGCTCATCACCTTTGTAATTGTGACCTGCTGCTGGTTCATCCATAGACATTACCTCAGGGTGCGCAAAGGGATCGCCGCGCTGGACAAAATGCTGCTCAACTTCCCGAGTACCCGGCCTTACAACAGTGAACCGGTGGACCCAAAAGGCAGGACCGCCATCCAGCTAGTCTCCGGCTACAGCGGGTTCGGGGTGCATACCCTGCTTTCCATTGTCACTACCTTCCCCAATGTATATAAGAACATAATCTTTGTCTCAGTGGCGGTAATTGACTCCGGCACGTTCAAAGGCGCTGAGGAGATCGAGGCCCTGGAAAAATCGGTTAAAGACGACCTGCAGAAATATGTGGAACTAGCCCGCAGACTGGGCTTTGCCGCTGGCTACCGCATGGAAGTGGCTGCTGATGTGGTGGAGAGCGCCATATCCCAGTGCCAGGCTCTCAAACGGGAATTTCCCGGTTCCATTGTGTTTGCCGGACAGCTCACTTTCCGCATGGAAAAATTCTTTCACCGCTTCCTGCACAACGACACCTCGTTCTCCATCCAGCGGCGCCTGCACTGGGACGGCATAACCACAGTCATAATGCCGATCCGGGTGAGAATCTGACCCTGGCGGAATGCGACAGAATTTATTTTCAAGGAGGCCTTATGAAAGCTTTTTTCAGTCGTTTACGGGAACGGATCGGCCGCCTGACTTTCACCGCACTTTTCCCCTTGTACTGCACCATGACTTTTTGGGCTGTCTACCCTGCCTGGTCCGGAGTGATCCGGGTGGATCAGAATCCCACCCGCTGGACAATCTCCACCGGGCATTCCACTTATCAGGTGATTCTCGCTGCGGATAAAAACCTCGTGTCCGGATATTTCGGGCCTCTTTCCGGTGAGCGCCTGTTCGAGGCTCCGGACTATAACGAGCCCCGGGAAACCGGCACAGTGCTGCGGGAAATCCCTTACCGGGGCGGTTTCGTGGAAATGACCCCGGCCCTCGAGGTCGTTTTCCCGGACAAAAACCGCGAGCTGGAATTGGAATACACCGGCTACGAGATAAGCGAGAATGAGGGCTATCCAGTCCTGCGCCTGGACATGAAAGATATCTTCTATCCTTTCCAGGTCTCGCAGTATATCCGGGTGATCCCGGACCTTGATCTTTACGAGAAATGGCTGGTACTGAAAAATACGGGCAAGGAGGATATACTGGTCGAAGAGGCTGCCTCAGGCTCCCTCCTTCTTCCTCCAGGTTCCTATGACCTCTTGCACCTGAGCGGCGACTGGGGCAGGGAGTTTTTCCCCCGTCGGACAATGCTGACCTCGGGACTCAAGTCCATATTTATCCGCGGACTGAAAAGCCAGCAGCATGCGCCTTTTTTCATGGTGCGTCCCGCTGGGGAAACCGATGAAAACTTCGGCCCGGTCTGGTTCGGCGCAATAGCCTGGAACGGGAACTGGCGCATTGACTGCGAGGTTAACCGGATGGAGCGGACCCAGGTCTCGGCCGGCATAAATTTCTGGGATACCCACTGGGTCCTGGCCGGTAAATCCGAATTCAGGACCCCGAAACTGATTTTCGGACTGAGCATAGAGGGAAGTAACGGGGCCAGCAGAAACATGCACCGTTATCTCCTTGACCAGGTCATGCCCCGGCCTTTCAGCGGTCAGGTGAGTAAGGTGCTTTACAATAGCTGGTATGCCACAACTTTCCAGGTCGATGAGGAGGGGCAGGTGGCCCTGGCCCGGATTGCCAGGGACCTTGGGGTGGAGCTGTTTGTCATGGATGATGGGTGGTTCAGGGGGAGGAAAGACGATGAGGCGGGCCTCGGTGACTGGACACCTGACCCGGTTAAGTTCCCCAGGGGTCTCGGTCCCTTGATTGAGAAGGTCAACGAACTGGGGATGGATTTCGGGCTCTGGGTCGAGCCGGAAATGGTCAACCCGAACAGCGACCTTTACCGCGCCCATCCCGATTGGGCGCTCCACACGCCGCACCGGACTGCCCACGAGGGCCGTAACCAGTTGATCCTCAATTTCGCCCGCGAGGATGTCAAGCGTTATACTCTGGAATGGCTGGACAAACTGCTGACCGAAAACAAGATCAGGTTTATCAAATGGGACATGAACCGCCACGCCTCGGAAACCGGCTGGCCGGAAGAAAATCCTTTGAAACAGCGGGAGATGAGAATCCGCTACGCGCAGAACCTGGATGAGATTCTCCGCACCTTGAGAGCCAGGCATCCCGAGGTGGTCTTCGAGAGCTGCTCGAGCGGAGGAGGGAGGGTGAATCCGGATATTCTCAGCTTGACCGACCAGGTCTGGACCAGCGATAACACCGATCCCGGCGACCGCCTTCAAATCCAGTACGGATTTTCCTACGCTTTCCCGGCCAAGGCCATGGTCAACTGGGTGACCGATGACGAGTGGCACAACAAAACCACTTCCCTCAAATTCAAGTTCCATGTCGCTATGGCCGGAAACCTCGGCGTGGGCGGAGACCTCAACAAGTGGACCGCCCAGGACAAGGCCACGGCCCGGGAAATGATCAGCCTTTACAAGTCGATCCGCCACATCATACAGCTCGGCGACCAGTACCGTCTCCGGGACCCGTTCAGCGGCAATCGCATGGCAGTGCAGTTTGTCACCCGGGACAAGAGCGAAAGCGCTGTTTTCGCTTTCCAGACCCTGGAAACCCTGCCCATGGCGGCAAAGAGTTCTTCTGAATCGGATCGCCTGGTGCTCCATGGCCTTGATCCGAATTCAATGTACGTACTTGAAGGGGACACGGATAACGAGGAGACTACCGGAGCCGCCCTTATGGCCGGCGGGATTTCAGTACCGCTTTCCGGCAACTATGCCAGCAAGGTGATTGTGTTGAAAGAAAAGAAGTAGTCAGTCAGAGGGAATTCGGGCTTCCAGTAAAGCCAGGTGATGGGCTTCCCTCAGCGGCTCGGGGATCCTGAATTTCGGGGAAGAGGAGAGGACAAGCTCGACAGCTTTTTCCAGGCTTATTTTGAAACCCGGCGAGACATAAACCGGTTTTACTTTTTCTCTGGTGCGGAGAACCGCTCCCATGCTCCGGCCATGAATATCGGTTAAGGGGGTCCAGGAGCCGCGGGAAAAATCCGGCTCCTTAAATTCTCCGACCAGCTTTTCCTTGGCGCAGCCTATAGAGGGCCACCCGAGGATGAGTCCAAGATGGGCCGCCAGGCCAAAGCCCCGCGGATGGGCTATCCCGTGCCCGTCGAAAATAATCACCTCGGGTGTCCGGGAAAGCTTCTCCAGACAGTCGAGAAGGACCGGCCCCTCGCGAAAAGAGAGAAAACCGGGAATATAGGGAAAACTTATCTCCCGGCAGGCCACAGCCTGGTCCAGAAGATCAAGTTCCGGCAGGGAAAAAACTGATGCAGCGCCATAAACCTTCCCTCCCCGATAACAGGCATCAGCCCCGGCTACAGTCTTAAACTGCAGCGGATTATCCTCGAGAATTATCCGGCCGGCCAGCTCTTGCTGAATTAGCACCGCCTCTTCCGGTGTGACTGGCCAGGAGTGTAAGAAGTTAGAATGCATATCATTAGATTTCTTTTTATTGCCTTTCCCCCCAGAACCCAATATTTTTCTGCCCAATCTTTTTCCAATAACTTACTACAGGAAGCATGAATATTTTACACTTATATTTTAATGCACATGATTCAGTCTTGAATATTCACCAAAATTGAAGAAGCATGAATGATTTACTAACGATCAGATTCTACAATTATTAAACCACAGGGTATAAAAACCCTTAAGCCTTGAGATTCTCTTTTTGGAGCGTGTAGAAGACAAGTAATTTCCATTGAAGTTTTGCTATTTGTACAATAGCAGGTATGCCTTTCGCGCTGCATTTTGCGTGAGGCGATCACTGGTGAAGCGGAGTAAGAGCGTTAAAGCTAGGATTAACTTTCGGTTCCTTTGGATACAAAGGAACTGGTTTTGCTTCTTTTGCCACCAAAAGAAGTTAAAAATTTATCTTTGCTGTTAGATGCAGACAATTTTATACACTGCATGGTAATATATTGCCTTGATTCACCTTCGCTCCGTCAAGAAGAGTATATATACGATCACCGGCATCCGATGACTAGAATTTTAACTATTTTGACCTGCGTTTTGCTCCTTGGCCAGGGCTGTTTTCTTTCCGCTTCCGAGAATATCGCCGTCCCGAGATTCGATTACGGTCTGTCCTGGAAAACAACGGACAGGCTGACTTTGAAAAGTGTAGTTTCCACTCGCTACAGGGATGGCCTGAGCGATCTGTACCAGGTGATATGGGATGTAGGGCCGGTTTTCGCGATCTCTAAGAGGCTCCAGTTTCCTTTATTGCTGAGACTCGATGACAAAGAAAGCTTCGACAACCGGAAAAGAAATGACTTCCTGCTTCTTGATCCCACGATTACTCTTTATGGCGCAAGCAATTGGAAATTCGACCTTCGAACGAGGTTCCAGATCCTTCTCAGAGACCAGAAATTGCAGTTTCTGCGGGTTTATCCCAGGATGACCCACTCTTTCAACTGGCAGAGGTGCAAGGTAGTTTATTTTGTCGGCAACGAGTTTTATGTAATGGTGGCTCGTCAACTGCGAGATCAGCATGCCCGCAGCAACTACTTTATCACCGGCCTGAATTTTCCCTTAAATCGTTTTTTCGAAATCGAGCCTTCCTATAAGATACTTTCCACAAAGGCCGGTACAGGCCAGGACTGGGTGCACCAGCACATGGCCTGCCTGGCTTTCGGTTTCAAGCTCTAGACAAATGCCGTGTATTCAGTGCTTTTGACCTCGATTGTCCCCTGCCTGACCTCGAGAAACGGCTTGCCCCCTTTTACTCCGGCAATGCCGAACCCCGTGGCCGTGGAAAGGAAACATCTGAAATCACCCTTAACCCTCGGTTTAAGATATAAGATTTTTTCCACAGCGTCATAGCGCACGCCAGCCAGTCCCTGAAACAGGCCGTATGAGGCCATGGCCCGGGCATACCAGTGGCCGCATTCGTATTCATTAAACGGATTTCTAACCCTGCCGTCGTACCTGTCGCGCAGGGCGCTCACGATTTCCAGGGCCTGGCCGACCAGGCCGTAAGTGGCTAAATGGCTGGCTACCTGGTATTCGATACCTGTCCAGACCTCATCTGAATAGACAAAGGGCAGGGATGGCTTGCCGCCCTTGGGCCAGGTGCAGAGGAGGAGCCCTCCCTCCCGGCCCAGGGCGTAGGATGGCCGCTGGGGATTGGGATGTTCCGAAAGGTCCTTTTTGAAGTTGTATTTGTGGACAGCGGCGAGGTGGCTTTTCACCTTTTCCGGGTCTAGAATCTCTCCTATTCCGCAGACCTCGGCGATCCAGGCCCCTAATACGCCGTCGGACAGACACCCTGTACCGTACTGGTACTTTGGCCCCTCTGCTTTAAGAAGCTCGATTGCTTCCGGGGAGTAATCGATATACCCGCCTTTAAACTCCAAGGGGGATTTGACACGCAAACCCTGCCATTTTACTTTCTGGATGAAATATTCACCGTTAAAAAGCTCGTTTTCCAGGTAATGGCGCCCTTTCCCGTAAAGTGACTCGTAAAGAGAGACATCCTTGCCCAGGGCTTTACCCATGAGACTCGCCGCCTTGAGAGCGCCAAGGTAGAAACTCGAACACATGCCATCCGGGCCCCAGAACTCGATATCATAAGTGTTGTGGTGCGGCTCTTCCAGCACCCCTTTATGTCCCGGGTCCCAGGTCTCGATACAGTAGTCGAGCGATTGTTTCACTTTGGGCCAGAACCGGGAAAGCCAGCCTGTATCGCCGGAGATCCTCCATTCGCGGTGGACTTTCATGATCCCGCCTAGCTGGCCGTCAGATGCGGCGTGGAAATTGTGATCCGTAGGCCTGATCGGCAGAAAGGCGCGGAAATTCTGGTGGCCTTTGTCATCCTGGTCGACAAAAAATTCCGTGTCCCGCAGGCTGCGCTCGAGTTCCGGAAAGAGATGGGGCAGGGCCTGGGCGTAGTTCCAGACATGGGTACAGGAGCCGCGGCAGCAGCCTTCCTTGTCCGAGCAGCCCTCCCAGCACCACAGCTTCCCGTCATACTGGCGCATAACCGTGGGCGACTTGAGAATAGTGAGATTGGCTGCTACGGCCTCGACCACCTCTGGCTGCAGAGTGGTCTCATAGAAACTGTCCCGGAAAGACGCGCTCTTCTCCCTGAGACCGGGATAATTCTCCAGCCAGTATTTGACCAGAGAATCGATATCAGCGAATTTCGCTGCATACCAGGACTTGTAAGTCCTGCATTCCCCGCCAGTGCAGGTTTTACCCTTTTCGGCCTTGGGATCGCCTCCCAGCCGCATCTCGGAGTGGGGAACATACCAGGTAAAAAGAAGGGTTATTTTCTTTTCTCCTGCGGCAGGGAGAGTGAACGGGACATAGAGGCTTGCGCCGGGGCTTGGTTGGCCCTCGGTGAACGGCGGGTTCTCGATTACTGCCCCTTGTTCGACATGTTTCCAGGCGATAGTCAGGGGATCCCACCAGCCGCCGCGGAACCAGCGGCAGTCGACTTTGGTTTCCCTGTCCTCCGCGAAAGCACAGAAAGCTCCCTTGTCTTGCGGCCTTTCCGGAGAACTGTCCTCTTCGAGCACGAATCCGCCCTGGATATTGCGCACCCTGTTGTTAGCGGGAGATTCCTCGGATCGCTTCTGGACATCGGCCATGAAATTCCGGGAATTGAAAGAGAAAACCGCCTGGAGAGCATTTTGGCTTTTATTTATAAAAGTGTATTCCAGGGCTGCTGCCGGAAGACTGGAATTGTCCGCATCGCCGGGGGTGAAAGTGCTCCAGGCCACGAGCTGAACCTCGAGGGGCACTTTAGCATCGGTCAGCCTGACCGTGGCGAAGGGAAAGCGCGCCTGGAACTCTGCGCTGGCGAATCTGGGCAGTCCGTAAGTCTTACCGCCTGCGCCGTTTCCGGTATCCGGATTGCCGAATGCTTTCCAGCGTGGAACCGGGCCTTCGAGCACCCTGGCCACATTCGGATCGCCTTTGACACATACTGCGGCGAAGACACAGGGCTCGTCGAAAATGTCCGGCTCATTGCGCAGGGAGAAATGCGAGAGCGCCCCTGTGCCCTCGATGCAGATCATTCCCGCGCCCATGCCGCCTAGAGGGAAAGCCGGGCGATTCAGGTATTCGCCGCTGTATGGCCCGTTATAAACGTGCCCTGATAGAGCTTCCCTGCCGGAAGTATCGGTAGATTCAGTGTCTTGGAACGGCTTACAGCCTTCGATATTTGCCGCTGAATAAAGAGCCGCGGTCGCTGCCGCACCGCTGACTGCATCCTTGACGAAATTTCTGCGTTTCATGGAAGGATTTCTCCTGGCAAGAGAATAGTGGATGAAAGAGGTTTCTCAAGTTTTAACTCGCAGACCGGCGAATGTCAATAAGATATTAAAGAGTGGCCTGATATACAGGCCGCTGGACATAGACTTCCACGAACTTGCCCCATTCCCGGATGAGGACAGAGAGTTTAGGGGAGGGTGTCTGCCGGTGCCTGGCAGCACTATTTTAGCCTGACCGAGGCAACTGGGAGACAAACTTAGAACACGGTGTGCGAAAATCCGGGACAGGCTACTGGTTTTCCCACCAGCACCGCCTCAGCTGTCCAGGCTGCCGAACCTTTTTCAGTGCCGCACCGGCACTTAGACAATCCGCTCCATGTCCGGATCGCCTTTCAGACAAGCCCTCTGAAAAAAGGCAGGGTTCAAAATATTTACATTTCAAATATCAATATTTATATTCAATCGAAATTCAAACGCAGTAACTCTAAACTATCATTAAAATTAGCATGCTGGTTCTACCTGAGATTACATTCTCCTTCTATCATATGATCATTTGGTTAATAGATAAAATTAACAAATAATCCATGGATGGACAGTCGTTTGAGTATCTATAAATAAGGTGAACGCCTTATCGGAGTTCTCCGGATACTTTTAGGAAGTCTTAATAATATTATCTTGATTCTCCAGATAATTCGGCAGTTTCACGGCTCTTTTTCCTTCAATCAAATTCAATTTTCTAAAAGAATTATTTAGTCAATTCACAAAAAGAAAGATGGTATGACTCTGGACATCCTCTTAATAAATCCTCCTGTTTTGGCAGATCAATATGCCTGGGAAGAAAAACTCGGCAGCCGTCTCCCGCCAATTGGCTTAGCTTATCTTGCAGGATACCTCCGTCATAAAAAAGTGAATGTTGAAATCCTGGATGCTTATAATTTAGCTCTTTCTCAGCGGGAAGTGATAAAACAGATCCAGTCTAAAAAGCCCAAATATATTGGTTTTACCGGTACCACTTCTGTAATCAATTATGCAGCAGAACTGGCTGAGGAAATCAAAAGGCTGATGAATGTGCTAGTTATTATCGGGGGACCGCATCTATCAGCCATGCCAGAAGAAACAATGAGAAGATTTCCCGGCTTTGATCTAGGTGTATATGGGGAAGGAGAACATACGATTTTTGAATTGATCAACAAGGGAAAAGTATCCGATATATCAGGAATATTATATCGTGAGGGAGATAATGTATTAAGGACTGAACCTCGTTCTTATATTGAGAATCTGGATGATCTGCCATTTCCCGCTTACGATTTGTTCCCTGGGTTTCCCTCCCTGTACAGGCCAGTTGCCACTAATTATTTAAAAGCTCCTGTTGCCCCGATAGTATCTTCCAGAGGGTGTCCTTTCAATTGTACATTCTGCGACCAAAGCGTTTTCGGTCATAAATGGAGGTCTCATTCAAATGATTATATTATTGAATTTATAGTGAGACTTCAGCGGGAATTTAGAGTCAGAGAAATATGCTTCTATGATGATATGTTTTTTATTAATCGTAACAAAATACTGGATTTCAGTGAGAGAATCCAACAAAGAGGGTTGAAATTCTTTTGGAGCTGTGAAGGAAGAATAGGAAAAGTCACCCTGGAGCAGCTCAAAGTAATGAAAAAGGCAGGATGCTGGCAGATTTCTTTCGGAGTAGAAAGCGGCTCCCAGCAGATACTGGATTATTTCAACAAGAATATAAAATTGGAACAGATCATAACGACAATTGGAAATGTAGCCAAAGCAAAGATCAGACCGCGGGGCTATTTCATTATAGGTTCTCCTCCGGAGACCAGAGAAACCTTGGCCGCCACAGAGAAAATTGTACTTGGTCTTCCTTTCAGCGATATCTTACTACAATTTTTCACCCCGCTGCCTGGTTCGAAAATATATAGTCAGCTTTTCAATCAACATAATTGGGATGAAATTCTGAAAAAAGACCTTTTCACCATAAATTTTGTTTCAAAAGGAGTGAGCTCAGAAGAATTATATTCTTTCACGAAAAAGCTCTACCGCAGATTTTATTTTCATCCTAAAAGGTTGTTCAGTTATGGTATTATTTTTATCAAGCATCCCAACAAGTCTCTTCATCTTCTTCAATCAGGCTGGAATTTTCTGAAATTATTGTGGAAGTCTGATAATCAATAATTCTTTATTTTTAATATAAAGAAACCCCATAGTTATGATGATAAATGAAGAATACAGTAAGAAGGCAATTCGGTTGGAAGTATTCAGATGGACTCTTATAGGTCTGTTTCTGCGCATCTTGATCATGCCTTTCACTATGCATTTCGACCTGATCCAGTCTGATTATATTGCGGATAGTTTCTTTCATTTTGGGCGGGCGGCCTTTGACAGCAATGTTATCAAGGCAGATTACTACCCGCCCATGATGTATATCATAAAGGCACCATTTCTCGCCTTGGCCCATCTGTTTTCTCCGGGTTTTAGAGATTGGCTTATTTTGAGCCAATATGTAACTCATCAGGCCATCCCTTATGATAACTGGCTCATCCTCAGTTATGGAGTTGACAATGGTATTGATGTTTTTAGGAATCTTTTTCTTTCAAAGATTTATTACCTTGTCGCCGACTTTTATATCGGATTCATTTTGCTGGCCATAGTCTCTGATAAGTCAAAAGCCTTATGGGTATTTAAAGCATGGATGCTTAATATTCTGGTGCTCCATTCCATTTATGCCCACGGCAGCTATGACCTGACCCCCGTTATATTCCTGGTTACTGCTTTATACTTTGCTATCCGTGGTCATAATAGCTTGTCAATTCTTTTTCTTGTTTTTGGCGGTTGGTGTAAGATCTTTCCTTTTCTTCTCATTCCACCCTTAATTATTGCAGCAGAAAGCAGGGCCGCCAAAAGGATCAAGTACTTTACACTGGCCGCCGGACTGACAGTTATCTTGTATTTAATCCTGAAATGGGCTGCTGACTGGAAGCTGGAAGGAATAATCACCGGGGCGGCACCAATGATGTGGGATTTCAGCATCAGAATCGTTAATTTTCTCCGTAAAGCAGGTTTTGCTGTTACTTATGGCTTGTTTCTTATTTATTTGCATTTTAAATCTCGGGAGCCGAAAGCAAGGCCTGATTATTCCATTATATTTTTAATAACCCTCATGATACTTTTTACCTTCCAACCGATTGGCTTCCGCTATTGGATATGGATAAGCCCAATGGTTATCCTGTATTTAGTGGAAAACAAAAAGCATTGGTATTTTTTCGCCTTCAACCTTTTTTGTCTCTTAGTTCTCCGTTTATTTCCCCAGCAATCATTGATTTTCGGGCTTTTTTGTCCTTTATTCCCTGAGTATTTTAGCACGCTGCCAAAAATTACAGATATTACAGGCAATGTAATTTCGACTTTCAATCTTTTAAGACTGATGAATATTATGTTTATTTTCAGCTCATTCGCTATTGTTGTTTTCTTATGGCGGGCTTATAAAAGTCAGAAAAAAGAAATAGTGTTATTGACTTCTTTTCCCCGTTATTGTTTTTTAGGATTGGCTGTCTTTATCTCTCTTCTTCTCACAATTGGTATTTGGCAGGCCAATATAAAGGATAACCAAAGTCGGACAGAAATCTTTAAGGATGTTTTTCTGACTGGTTACCGAGGGGTTCCCGACACCTTAAGTGGTTGTCTGGAGAGTGGACATTGTCTGGATCAAGTGACTCTGTCCCCAGTCAATGATTTCTCCTCTATCGATATATGGCTCTCTTATGACTCGTTGAGTTCTGTAAAAGATTCGGTTATTCTTTCTTTGAACTGGCAGGATGGTGGTAATACAAGACACGCAGAAGACGGAACTACGCTAGATAGAATAAAAAACGGTGCCTTTCACAGATTTAGATTCGGGAATGTCAATATACAGAAATCCAGCCCCCTGCATATTAACTTGGTTCAAACTGGTTCAGGCAATGAGACCTCAGTCAGGGTAGGCCTTATTGGAAGAAAAAACAAAATACGGTTTTATACCAAAGACTGGTATGTTCTTTCGCGAAACAATAAAGGATCTTTGGAATTCATTTCTTTACCGGAGAGATTCATGGACTTTCGCCTTTTTTCCTCGACGATTGAACCCAATTGGCAAATGGCTATGGCCTTTTTCAATACCCCTCCGGTGCATTTCGGCCAGGTTCTTGAGATTATTTTTTACAGATTGTCTTTAGATAGAGATTTCATAATATTTTATCTTGGTCTCCTTCTGCTTCTGCTGTCCGGTATCATAAGCAGTATTCCAGTTAATGCCGGATTGAGAAAAAAATGATGGAGGAGATGTTAGCCAATTATAACTTGACCAGGGTGACAATCTTCTATGCTGATTTCAATCGTAATTCCCGTCTATAACGGGGCCGCCACAATTGAAAAGCTTGTAGAAAGCCTTTTCAGTGTTCTTGGTTCCCACAACCTTGAAATAATCCTGGTCAATGATGGGAGCCGAGACTCCAGCGATAAGGTTTGCCAAAACCTTTATCAGAAGTATCCTGCCGGGATGACCTACTTGAACCTTTCCCGCAATTTTGGAGAACATAATGCCGTCATGGCCGGCCTCAATTATGCTTCTGGGGAATATGTAGTGATCATGGATGATGATTTTCAAAACCCGCCGGAAGAAGTGTTGATTCTGGTTAATGAGGGGGTGAATAAAAAATATGACATTGTTTATTCATATTACAAAACTAAAAAGCACCACTGGATACGAAATCTTGGCTCGAAGTTCACCAACTGGGTTTCTAACTTTCTGCTCGATAAACCAAAAGATCTTTATTTGTCCAGTTTCAAATGTCTAAGCCGGTTCACGGTTAATGAGATTATCAAGTACCGCGGTCCATATCCTTATATAGATGGTTTGGCTCTCAGGTGCACAAGGAATATTGGCAAGGTGATGGTAACTCATGAAAAGAGAATGGCGGGGCGATCTGGTTACACTTTTGCTAAACTGATCAGCCTGTGGCTTAATATGTTTATTAATTTCTCTGTACTGCCCCTAAGATTAAGTACTTTATTAGGATTATGTTTCAGTTTCTTTGGTGTTCTGTTGAGCGGAATGGTTGTGATAGATAAAATTTACCATCCTAATATTCCTATAGGAATTCCCTCTATTCTAATCGCGGTATTGATCTTCTCCGGTGTACAGCTTTTCATTCTCGGCCTTCTGGGAGAATACATCGGCCGCCTTTTCCTTTCCAGCAATCAAACGCCTCAGTATGTGCTCCGGGATATTTTCAGGGTGGAGGATAAATGAGCGGCGCTTCGCAAGGCTATGAGCTTTTCTCAGGGAAAAAAGTCCTGGTCACCGGGGGTCTTGGGTTCATCGGCTCAAACCTGGCGATCAGGCTCTGCCGGATAGGAGCCAGGGTTACTATCCTTGATGCCATGATCGAAGGTCACGGGGGAAATCTTTTCAATATCGAGCCGGTGCGGGGCAAAGTTGAGGTAATTATCGGCGATATCCGGGATGAGCGGAAGCTAAGGGATGCTGTGCAGGGCATGGATTATATTTTCCACCTGGCGGGTCAGAACGACCACATCCTGAGTCTGACAAATCCCTTTCCTGATATAGACATAAATATCAAAGGCTCGGCGGTGCTGCTTTTCACCTGCCAGAACCTCAACAGGGATGCCCGCCTGGTCTATACCGGAACCAGGGGGGAGTATGGCCCGGCGCAGAATCTCCCGGTCAGCGAGGATGCGCCGATTAATCCCAAGGGAATCTACGAGCTGTCAAGTCTCACGGCCCAGAAACTGTTCAAGATTTACAACGACAACCATGGAGTGCGCTCAGTTACCCTGAGATTGACTAATATATACGGCGAGCGGGCCCAGATGAAGCATGATCGGTTCGGAGTGGCGAATTGGTTCATCCGGCTGGCCATAGACGGAGGGATAATCAGGGTTTTCGGAGACGGCTCATTGCTCAGGGATTTCCTCTATGTGGAGGACACGGTGGATGCAATACTGAAATGCGCATCATGCGAGGAGGCTTTCGGCGAAGTGTTCAATGTGGGCGGAGATAAGGCGGTAAGTTTCCGTGAGCTCGCCCAAGTGATTGTTGAGGCGGCAGGTACAGGATGCTGGGAGTTCGCTCCTTTCACTAAGGAAAGGGCCGCTCTCGAACCAGGACACTTTTACTCTGATATCAGCAAGATTAAAAATATTGTGGGCTGGCAGCCGGTTACGCCTTTGGAAGAAGGCTTGAAAAAGACCATCGCTTATTACCGCCAGTACCGTCAGTACTACTGGTAGGAGAATTACGGTGAAGGTTCCATTCATAAATCTTGCTAAACAATACAGCTCGATTAAAGATGAGATAGATGAGGCTATCGGCCGGGTGCTGGAAAGGGGATGGTTCGTACTCGGCGCAGAAGTCGAGGCGTTCGAGAGGGAGTTTTCTGCTTACTGCGGCGTAAAATACGCCATTGGAACAGGCTCGGGGACCGAGGCGCTTCACCTGGCGCTACTCGCCCTGGGTATCGAGCCTGGGGATGAGGTTATAACAGTGGCAAACATCTCGGCTCCCACAGTAGCTGCTATCTGTTTTGCCGGTGCAAAGCCGGCTTTTGTGGATATCGACCCGGAGACCTTTAATCTCGATCCGGATAGACTTGAAAGCTACCTGCGGCAAAGGAAAGCTAAAGGCAGGGTCAGAGCGGTAATCCCGGTGCACCTTTACGGGCAAGCGGCGGATATGGATCCGATCCTGGAAACCGCTGCAAAGTACGGCCTGAGTGTGATCGAGGATGCCTGCCAGGCCCATGGGTCAGAATACCAGGGGAAGAAAGCAGGCAACCTGGGAGACGCCGCCTGCTTCAGCTTCTATCCCACCAAGAACCTGGGAGCATACGGAGACGGGGGGATAGTGGTGACAAACAGCGGGGAGACAGCGGAAAAACTGCGCATGCTCAGGAACTACGGTGAAAAAAGCAAATACTATAATGTTATCCGCGGGTTCAACTCGAGACTCGATGAAATCCAGGCAGCGGTGCTCCGGGTGAAACTGAAACACCTGTACACGTGGAACGGGAGACGGCGGCGTATTGCCTCGATGTACTCTGATCTTCTTGCCGGCACCCTATTGAAACTCCCGGTTGAAAAAAGCCGAGCCAGGCATATCTATCATCTTTATGTAGTAAGATCGGATCACAGGGAAGAGCTGAAGCATCACCTGGAGATAAGTGGCATCGGCACAAGCATCCACTATCCCCTGCCTCTTCATCTCCAGCCGGCCTATCATGACCTTGGCTACCGGAAAGGTGATTTCCCGGAAACAGAACAGGCTGCTCTTGAGGTTTTATCTCTTCCTATGTATCCGGAACTGGAAACTGAGGAGATCGAATACATCTGCCGGGCAATCAGGGATTGGATCTGACATGGAGAAAAAGGAATATAAAACCATGTTCCGGCTTGATAATGATTACTGGCGGAAAAATTAACAGAGAGTTTTCAGATTTTAGCCCCGGCTGGCGATTCTTCCAGGAGCTTGGCTAGACAGCGTTCGGACCTGGTTTCCCAGCCTTTTTTATGATAGGCGTAACCAGCCACGAGCGGGAAGGTCACCGTAGCCTCGCCGAAAACCATTTGTTCAAAAGATGTATCCACCTTGCCCCAGGAACTGGCTTCCTTGAGAGTCGAGCCGCTCAGAGCCCCGTCCCGTTCATCGGCCACAGTGAGCTGGATAGCGTACTTGTGCATGGGCACATCATATCCCAGCACCTCCGCGCAGACCACGATGTCCTGAGCAAAATTTTTCGGCACCCCGCCGCCGATCATGAGTAGCCCGGTCTCTTTGGATTTTATTTTGAGCCTGGTGAGTTCGACAAAGTCCCTGGCGGAATCAATGGTTACCTGTTTTTCGGGGTTGCGCCACTGGTGGTCAGCCAGGCCGAACCCGGCGCTCGAGTCTGAAAAAGCGGGACAGAAAATGGGCACATTCCGGAGGTAAGCCTCAAGCACTATGCTCTCTTTTCCCAAGCCCTGGCGCTCGAGGTAAAGGCCCATCTCCCGGATAAACTCGCGCGAGGAGTAAGGCCGGGGAGGGAGGCTGTCGGCTATCCGGGCCACGGTTTCATCGCAGATTCTCAGCTCATCCTCGTCAATAAAAGTGTCATAAATCCTGTCGATATGGAGTTCCCTGAGCTCGCTGTCATTGACAAAAGGCGTGCCCAGGTAATGTTTAAACCCGAGAGCTTCGAAAAAATCCTGGTCCACGATATTCGCCCCGGTGGAGACAATGGCATCCACCATTCTGCAGGCTACCAGGGTTTGGATTACCTTTTTCAGACCGGCACTTATCAATGATCCGGCCAGACAGAGGATAATCGAGCAGTCGGTGTCGCGGAGCATCCGGTCGTAAATCCCGGCTGCCCGGGCCAGGTTACGGGCCTGAAAAGCCGTTTTTCCCATGGCCTCGACAAGACCGACAATATCGAACCTGGTAATGTCGATATGCTCTACTGCCTGCTTAAGGTAGTCTTCTTTTGCTGCACCCATTTTAAAATCCTTTATCCCGGATGTTGAAAAAGAACTAAAATATTCGCTCAATGTTATGGATTATAATAAAATCGTCGCAAAGGTAAAGTTTTTTATCGGTTTTCTTTATGGCGGCCCGAGATCCCTAAGACAAACTCCCGGTAGCTTTGGGCTGCATCGCGAATATCGTATGCTGTAGAGGCTTTCTGCTGTGCTTTCAAGCCCATTTTCTCTCGCAGCGCCTGATCTGCGGAAAGTTTTTCCAGAGCCTCGATAAGTTCCTCCCTGTTGTCGGGTTGGAAAAGAATCCCGCAGGAGCCGTTATCAAGAAGAATGTCGGTAATCCCCGGAAGTCTGGCGGCGATACAGGCAAGCCCCGAGGCCATGGCCTCAAGGAGAGCATTGGGCATGCCCTCCCGCGCCGAGGGCAGGACAAAAATATCCGCAGCCCGGTAATAGTCTTCTATCCTTTCCGAGTGCTGGATGGTGATCAATTTCCCGGGAAGAGAGCTTTTTCCAGCCACCTCGTTCACCTTTCTAACCGCATCAGCGGAAACCTCATAACTATCGAGAGAAGAGCTGCCTAGTAAGACCAGTGACACACCGGAAACTTTAAGATCGCTCCAGGCCTCGGCCAGAAAGTGCGGCCGCTTGTCAAGTGAATAATGGCCGGTAAAAAAGACAACGAGGTCATCCTGGGGCAGGCCGAGCTGGGTACGAAACGCACGCTTTTCCTCTGTTCTCCCCGGATGGAATCGCTCCAGATCTACTCCGTTGGGCAGGCGAAAAAGCCGCTCCGGGCTTATACCGCAGCGTATCGATTTTTTTTCCAGGGCCTGGCTGGGGACCAGGTAAAATGAGGCAAGAGAGTAAAAGAAATTGTGCAAGATTCCACGCAGCCTCACGGATTCCGGGTCATCCTCGCCGAGACTGGTCATTTTAAGGAGCACCTGCTTCCGGAAAATAAAGCCGAAAGCTAAAAAGAAGTAGCTTTTCCGGCTTATGCCGTGAAGGTGGATTATATCCGCAGGCAAGAGTTCTTTAAAGATCAGGTAAAAAATCCCGGGCAGCCAACAAGCGAGGGTGAAGAAAAAGCCTTTTCTCACTTTCAGGCGGTAAACCGGCACTCCCTCCACACAGTCGAGGAAAGGGAGGCTCTGGTCCCGGCAGGTAGTGATCACAGAAAATTGCAAAGCTCTGTCCTGGGCGGCCCGGATCAGGGTTTTGCACTGAAGGCCGGCGCCGGAGATTTCCGGGTAGTATGCCCCGGTCAGCATGAGCACTCTTATGGCTATAAAATCCCCCTTTTCAACCACATGCAGCGGTTATTATTTTTTGTTTTAACCACTCCTTGGTTTAAGTAAAATTTGTCCTCCCGTGAATATTTTGGCAATAGGAATAATATTTGGTATGCTTGATTATGACAGCGGATTGGTTTAGAATGTATAGAAATATTTTTGATCGAATAACTGATAGAATCAAAGAGACCGTCAATGAGCTCAGAAAAGCCTGATCTTGTAGTCATGATCATGGCCGGTGGCGCGGGAACGAGATTCTGGCCGCTCAGCACAGCCGACAAGCCCAAACAATTCCTTCGCCTGTTTGGCGACAGGAGCCTGCTTGAGCAGTGCTATGACCGTCTGGCCGGTTTCGTGCCCGATCACCGTATACTGGTCCTGACCAATAAAGCTCTGGTCCCGCTGGTGCGAATGCAGTTGCCAATGCTGCCTGCTGAGAATGTGATCGGGGAGCCGCTGCGACGGGACACAGCGGCTGCCGTGGCTCTGGCTGCGGCTCTCTGCCGCAGGCGCTATGGGAACCCGGTGATGATTGTCCTTACCGCAGACCACCTTATTAAACCCGCAGACCTTTTCCAGCGAACCTTACTTTCCGCGGCCAAAGGAGCTCGCGAAAATAATGTTCTTTATACTTTCGGCATCAGGCCTGCCCATCCGGCCACCTGCTATGGCTATCTCGAGCGTGGGGAAAAAGTCGGAGAGGAGGAGGGGATCGGGCATTACGAGCTGGTCCGTTTCAAGGAGAAACCCGATGCACAAACAGCGGCGAAATACCTGGAAAGCGGCCGCTATTTCTGGAACAGCGGAATGTTTGTCTGGAGCGTGGATACGATCTTAAGCGAGCTGGAAAAGCAGCTTCCGGATCACCTGAAGCTTCTTGCCCCGGCAGTGGAAAAAGAGGGCACCCCAGGCTTCAAGGATGCCCTGGCCCTGGCTTTCGAGCCTCTCCGGGCCACGTCAATCGATTTCGGGGTGATGGAAGGGGCGAAGAGGTCGCGCATGGTAGCGGCTGAATATTACTGGAGCGATGTCGGGGGGTGGTTAGCTCTCGAGGAGTTCCTGGAAAAGGATGAGGCAGGGAATACTCACCGGGGGAAAATAGAATCCCTCGCTGCCGGGGGAAACCTGGTTTTCTGCGAAAACGAGAGCGATACTGTAGCCCTGATCGGTGTGGATAACCTGGTGGTGGTTCGCGCCGGAGACAAAACCCTGATTGTGCCCCGCGACCGGGCCGAGGAGATTAAGAAGCTGGTTAAGAGGATCGAGGGGAAGGGGTAAAATGATTATGATTTTATGAAAAATCAAACTAGTTGCAAATAATTTCTATATTACTAAATAAATGCAGGGTCATAATTTCCGCTATTAAATCTTACCAGAGCTTCCCAGTCTATAACTCCATCATTGCAGAATTCATTTAAAAATTCTTGAGTGAATTTGTTATAGACCCGAGCTCTTTCTTTTTCGTACCTCTCATTATGCTGCTTGGCTTTATACCCTATAGGTTTAATAATATCTGTATATAGTTCTTTGTTTCCTGAGATAAAAAACCAGAAATTCTGCCCGGCAATCTTTATATACAGTCCGGTATCGCTTGTTTTTATCCTGCCATAACACATTCCAAGTACTGGTTGAATATTTTTAAATTTTCCTTTTTGACTTAAAACTTTTTTCGCTTTTAAGAAATCATTTTTTAAAGCAGTATATTGGCTACTGTTGCCCCAGTTCGTGCCAGATTTTATTGCCACAATAAACCTTGTGCCCTTACGTTCAAATTCTAAATCAATACCAGTGGCTGAGGAAGAAGAACCATTATATACCTTTTCACAGACATGAATAGCCAGTTTTTCTAGAAAATCGCCAAACATTTTTTCTTCAGAGGAAGATATAAAAGCATTAAGAATCCCTTCCACAAGTTCAGAGGCTGTATTTATGTTTTTTGCTTTAAAAAGATAGGGATTTTTCTTTCTTAATACTTCATGTAATTTGATTGCCTTAAGCCTTTCCAGCCGGGCATTGTGAAAGACAACAATATTATCATTGGCAAATTTACACAGGTCATTCAAATCCAATTTTTCCATGAATTATTCCTTTTATTACTAAAGCAAGAGATTTCCATCATTCAGGCGATTTCGGGCAATTACACAATATTCTTCAATTAACTCAATTCCTATATATTTCCTACCTAATTTTTGCGCCGCAACCGCAGTTGTTCCTGATCCTATAAATGGATCTAAAACAATATCTCCTTCTTTGGTGAACAATTTAATGAACCATTTTGGCAAGTCCATAGGAAATGCAGCGCTATGATTTTTATTGCTGCATTCGGTTGCCAAATAGAGAACATTTGTCGGATATACCATATTTCTACCGACCCAATTGGCAATTTTTTTACCAAAGCCACTGGCCACCTTTGATTCGTCTCTTATTTTGTCAGTTTCGCTAAGATTTTTTAGTCTTGTCTCTGACCACTCGCCCACAGGTACCATTACATTTTCCTGAAACATTTTAAATTTTTTTGTTTTGGTAAAATGAAGACATCTCTCCCATGAATCTCTGAATCGGTTAGGCCATCTTCCGGGATAACAGTTTTTCTTGTGCCAGCAATATTCTTCAGTCCAAAACCATCCCTGGTTTCTCATGGTCATAATCAATTCCAGAACATAGGTATGTCTTTCACCATCTACTACTCTTTCTTTTATATTGAGAATGAAAGATCCTGTTGGTTTTAAGACTCTTAATAATTGTTCGGAGATAGGTAAAAACCAATTGACATACTCATCAGGGTGTATTCCGCCGTAGGTTCTTTTTCTGCTGTCAGCATAGGGAGGTGAAGTAATAATTAAATCAATACAGTCATTTGGAAATGTAGATATAATCTCCAAGCAATCTCCATTCAAAATAGAATTTGTTGAAAAATTTTTTTCCATAGTCTGACACCATTAATATTTTTAAACATTTTTATTAAGTTTAAGAAAATTTAAACTAAAAATCAACACTGGAAAATATCAAGCTCTCCTTTGCTCTTCAACCTTTTCAGTCCTAGTTCTTGGGTTAGCTCCTCATACCTTCCCCTGCTCAAGTTGCTCAAATGAAGCGGCAGAGGGCTGTCCTTGACTGTGCTCTCCTCGAAGTCCACAGCCACCAGAAGGTTTCCTCCAGGCTTTACATGCTCAGCCATGTGCGAGAGCACTTCCTCGGGGTTTGACAAATGTTCGAGCACATAAATCGACACTATGGCATCGTATGTCTCGATCAGGGGCAGCCCGGCCCCGGCGGCGATTATTTTAACCGGCAGACCGCGTCTCTTAAAGCGGAACCGGACAAAGTCAAGAAGAGGGCCCTCGAGATCCAAATGTGTTACCTCTGCTTGCGCCTGGGCCAGGGGAATAGAAAAAGTGCCGCAGCCACCGCCGTAATCGAGCACCCTTTGTCCGGGGCCTATTTCATCCAGAACCGCCTCGACCAGGCTGTCCCTGTCTCCGCTGTATTCCGTTTTCATAAGCTCGTAAATATAGAAATCATTCTCGCGGTAATAGCGCAAAACCTCTTCCTCGTTTGAAGGCTGGGTGTCAATCCACTGCGATATAGCCGAAAGGCCAGCCAGATCGCACTTTTCCTCTACCGCTCCAAGTTCCTCGCCGGTAAAGGCAATTATCTCCTCCAGGGCCTCCTTTTTCCGGGCCAGGTATGGTTCTACCACCGTGCGTAGCTTGAACTCGACAAACTCCCTGTCCGCCCGGAGCGCTGAGCCATCCGCGTAAAGGATAATAATCTCCGCGCCCTCCATAGCCCCGGCAATCCGGTCCACATTGTGGTAATAAGGCGAAAGACGGCGGTTTGTGGAATAAGGCACGACCACTAAATTGAAATGCCTCTTGCGCAATACTTCCAGGTCGAGCTTCTCGAGGTGAAAAAAACCCTTATCCGGATAAATGATATTCCCGCAGCTCTCGATCTCTCTGCCTTCATGGCAGAGAACCGAGATCTCTATATCAACCTTCCATTTCCTCAACCCGTCAACAGCCCTCCGGACCGGCTTTTCCGGCGCGCAGCGGATAACAAGAGCACGGGAGATGACGGAAGGCAGCTTCTCTAAAAGTTCATCGAAAGGAATGGTGGGGATGTCAAATTTTTCTTCTCTCAATAGATATGCTCTTTAATTGGTTTTTAATCCAGATAATAAAAACTTTTGATTAATAGGAAAAATACGGGATTCCAATACAATGGGCAACCATTATATCATGGCTATGGAATTCATAGCCTATGCATTTATTGAAAATCTAGACCAAATATAAATTCACGGTGTTTCCGGGATTTTTATTTTTTACTTTTGTGACCAAAAGTAACCAAGTGAACTGCTTAAATGTCTTGGGGGACAGAAAAAAGAGGGTTTATCGGAATATGGTTGAATAAAACTCCTCTTGACATTCTGGAAAAGAAAAATTAAATTATAAAAAGATAAAAGGATAATCAAATCATGATATCTCAAACTGGAAAATATGCTCTTAGAGCCATGGTTTACCTGGCAGGGAGCATGAACGGACGGTACCATCTGGTACGGGATATAAGCCAGGCTCTGGACATCCCCGCCCAGTACCTGTCAAAAGTGCTGCTTATCCTGGCGCGGAGAGGGCTTCTGGAATCCCAGCGGGGCCGCCAGGGCGGATTCAAGCTCAAAATTCAGGCCAATGAAATAAACCTTTATGATATCCTGGATTCCATCGAGAACCCGGACTGGTTCTATAACTGCCTTATCGGCTCTGCGAAGTGCGATGAAACCAAACCCTGTTCTCTTCACCCCTTGTGGAGCGGCGTAAGAGACAGGTACCTTGAATTCCTGCGCTCCACAACACTCGACAAGCTGTCCGGAGCAGGCTCGGTACCGGCTTGAGTAGATTTTTTTTCAGTCCTCAGGCTCCAGCCTGAACCCGATCATTATAAAAGGAGGGGTCCATGTCTGTAATGAAGCTGAAATGGGCGGCGATTATTTCCTTCGTCTTTTCCCTCGGGGTTCTCCTTCTCGGGGGGTTTTTCGCTCGGGACAAGGTTCCGCCTTATCCGGGCAGGGTGGTCGATCCTGCCGGCAATATCCTGTTCACCAGGGCGGATATCCTCGAAGGCCAGGATGTCTATCAGCGCTATGGCCTGATGGATCATGGCAGCGTGTGGGGCCATGGTTCCCAGAGGGGAATGGAGTTTTCGGCGGCGACCCTCCACCTTATGGGCCGGACATTGGGAGAACGGCTGGCCAGGACCGAGCACGGCAAGTCGTTCGGGGAGCTCGATTCCCTGAGTCAGGAAATAATAACTTTGAAGACAATAAGGGAAATAAAAACAAACAGGTATGATAAAGCTCGAGATGAGCTGATGCTTAGTGCCGGACAAACTGAAGCTCTGGGAACGATCAGCGGATTCTGGGAAAAGACATTTCTAGATGGCGAACACCGTTACGGATTCCTTCCCAACACGGTAAAGACACCCCGGGAGCGGCTGGAGATATCGCGCTTTTTTTTCTGGACCGCCTGGGCTGCGGGTACCAACAGGCCGGGATCGGATTACACATATACCAATAACTGGCCAGCCGACCGCCTGGTAGGTAATGTGCCCTCTGCGGAGATTTATCTCTGGAGCCTGGGGGGCATTTTTTCACTTTTCATACTCCTCGGTTTCTTCATCTGGGCCGTGCACCACTATCAGCTCTGGTATGGGGGCGCTAAGGGGATTTCCCTGGCCGGGAAGCTGATCGACATGCAGCTTACGCCCAGCCAGTACAAGGCGACCAGATATTTTCTGGTGGTTATTCTGCTATTTTTAGTTCAGACCAGCTTCGGGGGGCTTCTGGCCCACTATACTGTAAATCCGGGAAGTTTTTATTTGCCCGTGGTTTCCAGGATCATTCCTTATAGCTGGGCCAAAACCTGGCATCTTCAGCTGGCCATTTTCTGGATCGCCACCACCTGGGTGGCTTCGGCAATTTACCTGGCCCCGATAATCGGTGGCAGGGAGCCGCGAAAACAGGGGCTTCTGGTCGATCTTCTCTTTATCGCCATTCTTCTTGTCGCTGTAGGGAGCCTGGCTGGAGAGATCGCCGGGATAAAGGGTTTGTTGGGCAACTGGTGGTTCTGGCTGGGTCATCAGGGATGGGAATACCTCGAACTGGGCCGTCTCTGGCAAATCCTGCTTTTTGTCGGTCTTGTAGCCTGGCTGTTGATTGTTTACCGTGCTGTCGGCCATCACCTTTTCCGGAAAGAGAAGACCGAGTTCAGCTCGCTCGTTGTTTTCTATGTGCTGAGCGCGATCCTGGTTGTCGGCTTTTTCGCTTTCGGCCTCTTTTTCAGCCGGGGCACTCATCTCACAGTAGCTGATTACTGGCGTTGGTTTGTGGTTCATATCTGGGTCGAGAGTATTTTCGAGTTTTTCGGCGTCGCCGTAATTTCCGTTCTCCTGGTTTGCATGGGCCTGGCCTCGGCCAGGGACGCACTGATCGTAGCCTATTTTACTGCAGCTCTGGTCTTTGTTTCCGGAATCCTGGGCACCGCTCACCATTATTTCTGGTATGGCGGCCCCTCTTTCTGGCTGGCTCTGGGAGCGGTGTTTTCCTCGATGGAGCCGGTGCCTCTTTTCGGTCTTATAGTGCGGGGGTGGCTCGAATATAAGTCGATCAGGAAGACAGGCAGCGAGTTCCCGTACAAGTGGCCGATGTATTTTCTCGTCGCCTCTTCCTTCTGGAATTTCCTCGGCGCCGGAGTATTCGGGTTCCTGATCAACCTGCCCATCGTGAACTACTTCGAGCATGGTACGTATCTGACTATGAACCACGCTCACGGGGCGCTGTTCGGAGTTTACGGGATGCTCTCTATCGGCCTCCTTTTATTTTCCTGGCGCGGGATGGTGCGCAGGGAATACTGGAATGAAAAGCTGCTTAAAACCTCATTCCTGGGCATGAACATCGGGCTTCTGCTCCTTACTCTAACCACTCTTCTGCCCGTAGGCCTGGCCCAGGCCTGGATCAGTTTCAAGCAGGGGCTGTGGATGGCCCGCGACGCCTCTTTCTTTGAAAGCGGCCTGGTCCACTTCCTGGGCCAGTGGCGGATGATCCCCGACCTGATAATCATTCTACTGGGCGTACTACCCCTGGCCTGGTTCCTTTTCACAACCTATCCCCATCTTAAGGCTGTGGAGATCAAGGAGGGGGAATCAGTCTGGGAGAGGTTAGGGATTTCGCTGTGATCTGCTATGGGTATTGGGTGGTAGCGATACGCTAACTTTTACCTATGCTCGGACAGGAGGCCCCGGTGGGGCGGCCTTGCGGCCGCCAGGGGTTTAAATGCGGAGAGTCAGGAATTGTTTTTGGGGGGCGGGGCAAAACAGGGCCGCTTAAGCCGTGACTTAAGAGACGTATTTTCACGTAAAAAGAAGTTTAAAATTTATCTTTACGAATAGATGCAAACAATTTTATGCCCGGAGTAGTATATGGAGGGAAAGATAAATGAAATTGTCTTCAGAGACAAAAATACATGAATTGCTTGGGATGTATCCTTTTCTGCTGGAATTTTTAGCCGGCTATAATCCTAAGTTCGCATTGCTCCGCAACAAGGCTATGAGAGCTACCATGGGCCGGATGGCTTCGCTTTCCATGGTGGCCGCGATGGGAAATATGCCCTTGAATATCCTTCTCAAAGACCTGGCTGAGGAGATAAAAAAGCATACCGGGGAAAAGATCGAGATAAGCTTTTCCCAGCCGGCAATAACCGGAGAGGAGAAAAAGGAGAGGCTTAAAGAGATTATCAGAGACCTCCACGAGGGCAAAGATTTTGCCGAGGTCAAGAAGAGTTTCGACCTGCTGATGGAAAAAATCGAGCCGACAGAAATCGCCGCCCTGGAAGAGCAGCTTATCCGTGAGGGCATGCCTGCTGAGGAAATCCAGAGGCTGTGCGACCTTCATGTCTCCCTGTTCAAGGGGGCACTCGAGAGCCAGGGGCCGGTGAATGCTCCGCCGGGCCACCCGGTGCATACCTATATGGCCGAAAACGAGGTTTTCTCCGGAATTATCATGGAATTCAACTCCCTTATAGCCAGGCTGGGTGAGAATCGTTCCACGGATAATTACTCTTGCTTGAAAGATGCTTTTAAAGAGACCCTGGCTAAATTAGCGCGGATCGAAATCCACTATCAGAGGAAAGAGAACCAGCTCTTTCCTTTCCTTGAAAAACATGGAATAACCGGCCCTTCCCAGGTGATGTGGGGTATTCACGATGAGGTGCGCGGTTATCTTAAGGAGGCAGCCAAAGCAATCGAGAAGGCTGATCTTTCCGCGATAATCGATATTGGAGCCAGGCTTACCCGGACCATGGTGGAAATGATCTATAAGGAGAATAGTATTCTTTTCCCAATGGCCCTGGAGACTCTCGAGAAAAAGGAATGGCTCGAAATCCGCCGGGGAGAGGATGAAATAGGCTATGTGTTCGTGACTCCGGGCACGGAATGGGGGAGGGAAGATGAGGGTCTGGGAAAAGCGGAGGGTACTCATATTGCGGAGCTTTTAAATCTGGATACCGGCGCCCTGACCCGGGAACAGGTGAACCTTATTCTCACCCACCTGCCTGTAGAGATCTCCTTTGTAGATGAAAATGACCAGGTGCGTTTTTATTCGGAAACCCCGGAGCGGATATTCCCGCGCAGCCCGGGAGTGATCGGCCGCAAGGTGCAGAACTGCCACCCGCCCAAAAGCTTGCATGTCGTCCAGAGGATCCTCGATGCCTTCCGCTCCGGCGAAAAAGACAGCGCCGATTTCTGGATCCAGTCCAAGGGCAAATTCATCCTGATCCGCTATTTCGCAGTCCGGGACAAGGAAGGCCACTATAAGGGGACTATCGAGGTGACCCAGGATATAACCGCTATTCACGCTCTGGAAGGTGAGAGAAGACTGCTTGATTGGGAGAAGTAGGTCAGTTGCAGCATATTGATAAAATTTTGGTTTATTGGAAAACACCCATAAAAGGAACTTTTAAACTTTCCGGTATGATATTAGATTAAGAATGGAAAATTTATCTTGCCGGGGAGCCGGATTAATTGGTTATTTGTGTCAGTTTATAAATGGGTAGGTAGCAGACAATTCTTTTTTTACACCAAATTAGCGGGTTTCGTCCACTGATCTTCAGCAGTATTTATTCTAAATATTCTGCAGCCTGCTTTTAAAGCAATTTTTCAGTTATGATTATTTTTCTGTATATAAAGAGGGAGTAAAATATGAGCTCTAGAAAATTATTCGTGTTTGTCTTTTTCCTTGCCCTTATCTTTACTTCATGCGGTAAAGATAAAAACCCTACCGGGGCGGAGAACGGGGTTCCGGTAAGCGCCGGCGCACTGTCTATGGGGCTTGACGGAGCAAACATGGCAGTGGATGCAAACAATGGGAAACGTGTTTTCGATATAGTAATTGTTCCTGTTTTCAATGCCTTCAATAGGGGCCATGCCGGCTTAGCCAGCGGCGCTCTCCTTGCCGCTTCGACTGAAGTGGAAGGCCTTTCTTACGGAAAGGCGGTAATTAACGGGACTGTCTCCGGCAATCAGACCCCGGCGACTTTTGACTTCACCGCAACATTCTATAATTATTCAGATGACGGAAAGACCTATCTCGGGAATCAGGTCGGTTACTCAGGTACAGTGAATCTCAATACACAGACCGGAGAATTCCTGACCATCCTTACACTTGACAATGAAATAGCTTTTACCGGCACCTATCGCGGCTACTTCAACTTCAGCGGCTTAAAAATCTACGCTGACAGACGAGGTATGATAGAAACCCGCGGTATTATCAAGGTAACTTCCAATGATAAAACATTTGACCTTAATCTGTATCCACCGGTACCAGTCGATACCAGCGGGGGCGGACCCGGTGGGCCGGGTGGCGGCGGGCTTTAAAGGATGAAATCACATTATTATTTTTTTCTTCCCGCTCTTTTTCTACTGGCGGTTGCAGGAATGACAGCGGCCCAGGTCAGGGGCCAGGAAGGTACTCTGCCTGCTTTCCCCGGGGCGGAAGGTTTTGGGGCCGACACTCCCGGCGGACGAACCGGGCGGGTGATCAAGGTGACAAATCTGAATGCTGTCGGCCCGGGCAGCCTTCAGGAAGCCGCGAGCGCCGAGGGGCCCAGGATCGTTGTTTTCGAGGTCAGCGGAGTTATCCAGGGCCCGGTGGAGATAAAACACGGCCGGATTTCTATCCTGGGACAGACCGCCCCTGGAGCCGGGATCACGATCCACGGGCCATTGACCACAAAGCCCGGGCCGGAACTCGAAGATGTCGTGGTCCGTTTCCTGCGCGTGAGGGCGACACCGCATACCGGGTTCAACCAGGACGCCTTATCGTTCGACAATGTCAGAAAATGCATCCTCGACCACCTTTCCATATCCTGGGGCAGCGATGAAAATATGGGCCTTTACAACGCCAGAGAGATTACAATACAGTGGTGCGCCAACGAAGAGTCGGACCCGGTCGGCTACCCTGACGGACACAGTCATAATGTCGGCCTGTTAAGCGGACCCGGCGGGACACGAATATCCATTCACCATAATCTGTTCGCCCACCACAGCCGCCGCTGCCCGGCAGTGGCCCACGGGCCAACCGATATCCGCAACAATGTATTCTACAACTTCCGCGATGGCCTCTCGCATGAGGGACATATCTCCAACAACCTGGGATTTAACCTGATCGGCAACTATTACAAACGTGGCCCTAATGACCAGCATATTTTCCCCTTCTGCTTCACGGATAGTGTCTCCTATTACCTCTCCGACAACTATATCGACAGTGTGGGCCTTATCCAGAACCCCTGGAGAGAGGCGGACAGGCTCTACGGCCTGAAATTCTATGCGGCCTGGGGGGTCAGGGCGGCCAGGGAATACCTGGTTGCGCCGGTAGCCACTCAGAAACCGCAGGAGGCTTATGAACTTGTGCTGGCGAGAGCTGGTTGCTTCCCGCGGGATTCAGTGAGCCTCCGTACTGTGGAAGAGGTCAGGACGGGCAGCGGTTCCTGGGGACGGCACGAGCCGGGAAATCTTATGGCCGGCCTCAAGGCTCAGGCTCCACCGAAGGATACGGACGGAGACGGGATGCCGGACGACTGGGAGCGGGCCAACGGGCTTGACCCTGAGAACGGATCAGACCAGAATAGGATCATGAAATCAGGATATACCGCTATCGAGGAATACTGCAATATGCTGGCCAGGAATCTCCTGGGGGAAACCGGCAAATAAGGAAACCTGTAAAAACAACTTTTTTGTCTTGCCCCTAAAGGCATTTTGATAAATTTGTTGTAGGGGCGCAATTCATTGCGCCCGAAGGTTTGGGCGCGATTTATCGCGCCCCTACGGATGATGACAATAAGATGATTTCCATGTAATTCTTCATCACATTCTTAAGGCTCATCGTAAAAAACCGGCTCGCTCAGGTTATCCTGCTTGTCCACGGCGATTATCGCATAATGGGCCTTTTTATTTTTCCGCGCGCCCCAGTCGAAAAAGGAAGTTTCGCCTCTGGGCAAGGTGGCGATAAGGTATTCCTGCCCGGAGGGAGGCCGTGAGTCAGGGGAGTAATAAATGTCGTAATAGCGCAGATCAGCGGAAGGCGAGGCTTCCCATTCAAGGAAGTATTTACCCGGTTCCGCTTTAATCGCTTTGAGGCGTGAGGGAGGTTCGGGGAGGATATTGTCCCAGCGCTGTCCTGTTTGCAGGCTAGTCCTTATTTGGAGTTTGTAATCTTTCCCGACCTTGACCTCAATGACCGGGGAGAGCCTGTCGCTTTCCAGGCCTGAAAACTCCTCGCTGGTCACCGTATAATAATAGGTAGTATCTATCTCCAGCGGCTCATCCAGGTAAGTAAGCTTCTCCGGGGGACATGTGCCGAGGAGCAGAAAGCTGTTGACATCGTTGACTATCCTGTAAACATGGTATTCTTTTACTTCGCGGGAAAGATCGTGAGGCTTCCAGGAGAGAAGCACTCCCTTTCCCTGGCCCACTGCGGAAAGTTCCTGCGGCGGGGCGGGCCTCCTGGCCACGACCAGGTAGCAGTCGTAAGCGCCGATTTCCGGCTGCATGGCAGTCGAGGAGAAAAAGCATTTGGTGCCGTCCGGGCTTTGCGCAGGACGGGCGATAGCGCAGTAGTCGTGCTCTTCTCCAGGGGGAGGCACCTGCCATTTGGTATTTGTGGTGCAGAGCATATCCGGTTTCCTGCCATCCAGGTGCGCCCAGATTATTTTACCCCCCAGGCTGTATTCTTTGACCTGGCTCGGTGAGGCGAAGAAATTTTCCCGGTCATAACCGTCCCAGGCAATGTGCCCGCCGCCGGCCTCTGCGGCATCGGCAAGCTCGACCAGGTGGCGGTCGTTCTTATAGTCCCAGACATGAAGTCCAAAGCATTTATCACCCCTTTCCCCCTCGCCGAAATAAGCCACGAGCTCACCCCCTGCGGCCCAGGCAGGGTGGGAGAAATATGGCCGCATCCCATGCTTCTCTGCATAAGAAAGCCTTATTTTCTCTCTATCTCCATCCAGCGGGAAATCGAAGAAAATCGGCTCGCCGACTTTGTCAAACGGCCCGTAGTTGAGCACATAATGGTCTCCGGGATCCCGGCGGAAGGTGATATCGTGGATATGCCACTCCTCGGTTTTCTTATGGAACGGGTCATTGATATCCATGGTGAAAGGATAGGAATAAATCATCTTCCGGTAATTGGGTGAGTTTTTTTTCATGTCGAAGAAATAGAGACAGGCCTGGTATTCCTGGGAACCACGATCCTTAACCATGATAATGTCGTTGTCCGAGGGATAGGAGTAAATTTCACGCCTTCTTCCGGGAGGCTCGAGCCGGCCTATCCTTTCTACCGGAAATCCGTTCACGGCCTGGGCCTGGTAGAACCACTCGCGGTCGACAAAGTACATGAGATTGGGATCATCCCGGTCCCAGACAACATGGCGGGCATAGGCTATAATATCCAGGAACGGGTTCCCGTCGAGCCGCGGTGTCAGGTTGCGCATCCCGCTGCCATCGGCATTCAGGAGAAAGATCCGCTGCGGGGAAAGGCTGGAGGTCTCTTCAGAAAACCAGCGGTCGGAGTTGAAGGCGAAGAGCGACCCGTTCGAGTTCCAGGGCGAACGGTTGATATGGCAGTGAGGGGTGTTCCGGGAAAAATCGTGGGTGAGACGCCATACTTCCCGGCCGGTTTCGGGGTCTTTGAAAATGAGAAGCTCCGGCTGAACGGTCCCGTCACTGCGCAGGAGATATTTTCTGAACATTTCCCCGCGCGGCTTTTCCTTGATGATCTCCAGGCGCCGGAAAGCCTCGGTGAGGTTGAAAAAAACAACCGGCGGCGGGGATTCGCTTTCACCCTCAGCAGAGAACAGGACAGTATAACCCATAAAAAGAGACAGTGAAAGCGAAGTTAAAACAGGATAACAGCGGCGCCACATATTGGGTATCCTTTTTTACAAAGTTAATGGATCTAAAGTACTTAAGGGCATTTTCCATTCTTGTGGTCGATCAGCATCTGGATGATATCAGAAATGGTGCTTTTCCCATCCCGGTTATAGTCTCCCCTTTCATCCTCCGGGTCGTACAGTTGCATGCGGAGGAGCAGGATTACATCCTCGATAGTGAAAATACCGTCCCTATTGTAGTCGCAGGTCAGCCACCAGGGGGTCGCTTTTCCTTCCATCGGGCCCACGTATTCGGTGCTGATCACCAGATCATCATACCAGCAGGTGTTGTCTTTCCGGGACTGGTGAACATATACGCTGAACCAGAATAAATTGAGTTTCAGGATATCCGAGTCCCGCCAGCGAATGTTTCTCTGGTGATAGATTTTAACACCATCCATCCAGAACGCCTGCTCCCCGTCATGGACACCTGGAATGTTCAGCTTGACCATAACTTCGTAGCAGTACCATTTTCCGCGCTCGATCACAAAGGGCACAAGAGGCTGGAACTGGTTCCCCCAGTACATCCCGCCAGGTGCGGCTTGCATTTCCGGCCAGTAGGTGCCGAAATTCATCGCCCCTGGCGGAGGAAACTCGCCCCAGTTCCGCCAGGGCTCGAGCATGGTGGTAAAAAAATCGGTGCCGTTGGGCTTGATCCCGGCCTTGCCGGAAGCCGACCACATATTATCTGTGCGGTTTCCGCCGATAAATGTCCAGTGCATCAGGTCGCCCTGGTCGAAATCCTCGGCGAATTTAGCGTACCAGCGGAAATAAACCTGGTCATAGCCGGGCATGAACCAGCGAGCGACCTGGCCCACAGCAGCTTCACCGTTATTCGCTGCGGCAGTCAGGCGAAGGGATAATTTTCCTGAATGAACGTAATCGGCCTGCCTTTCTATGTCTACATCGCCTTTGCGGGTGTAACTGATACTCTGCCAGTGGAGAGGCAGAGGGCTGATCCCGGTTTCGAAGTCATCGGAACATATTATCTCGGCCCGGGCATTAGTAAAATTCAAGGCCGCGAGCAGAAACTGGAGAAGAAAGGCGGCAGCTGCTGGTTTGCCAGGATAAAATAGCCATCGTGAATCAGATTTTTTTATCATTGAATATTCACCTCAAAGAAATGCGAGTTACTCTGTCATATAATTGACGGCACTACTTAAAGCGCTGCTGATCAATATTTTCCCGCGGCAGGCAGCCTTCAACTATTATAGCTTTTGATATTGTCGACTGCTCCCTGAGCTGTGCCAGCTCAAGGTATTCAGCAGATTTGTCATTTAATGCTAAGTTACACTTTTATCATTGATTGGCAAGTCGTTTATATTGAAATTAATATCCTAAATCTTAAATCCGAAAAGAAACGAAGGATTAACGCCTGTCGGGACGACTAACCAGGCAAAGAGACAAGAATGGAAACCAGGAGCTCGATGGATGATCTGACTTTAGCCCGGCGTGCGGCAGGGGGCGATGAAAAAGCACTGGCCGCGCTCTATGACAGGTATGCCGATCTCCTTTTTGCATCAATCTATCATCATTTGCCGGATTCGCGCCAGGATGCCGAGGAGGTCTGGCAGGACACATGGCTTGCCGCCATTCGCTCGCTAGAGAGTTACCGCGGCAGCAGCCGGTTTTTTACCTGGCTTGTCGGCATTGCCCGGCATAAGATTGCCGATCACTTTCGCCGCCGCGGATTCTCCGAAACCGAGCTTTTTTCCAATATCCCTGAGTCACGGTTAGCCGAACTCATAGATAGCAGTCCTTTGCCTGAGGAAATCTTGCTGCAGCGAATTGTTCGCCGGCAAGTGGCCGAGGCGCTGGCCATTCTGGGCGAGGATCAGCGCCGGGCGCTCATGGCGCGCTATGCCGATGAAAAGAGCGTAGAGGAAGTGGCCAGTCTCTTAGGCAAGAGCTACAAGGCGGCAGAGTCGCTTCTTTCCCGGGCCAGGAAAGCTTTTCAGGAAGCATTCATACAAGTGGAAAGCGAGGGGCGCAATGAACGATAAAGAACATTATTTGGAAGAGAACGTCGCTCGATTAATCCAGGCCGGTCTAGGTAAGGAAGCCTGCCTTGATCCTCTTACCAGGGAGAGAACCCGACAAAGTCTATTGGCCCAATTTCAAAAGGAACAGGCTACCGGCACTTTTTCCGATCGCCGGCTAGTAACTCTGGCCGGTATTCTGGTTTTTATGGCCGCATGGCTGGGTATCCAGACCCTGGGAGCGAGTGAGCCGATAACGGCGAGTATCCCGCTCCTTATTATCGCCGCGGTTTTAACCATGAATCTGGCTTTGATCCCCGTGGCGGCTATTATCATTATTATCAGGGAAAGGAGAAGATATGCTTAACCGGCTCGGACGGGTATTGCCTTCTTTGGCCGTGGTGGGCGCTGTAACAGCAGCGGTTTGTCTGGTTCTTCTCTCTTACCTGCGGCAGATGGCTTTGGTGGACACCGGCGCAACCAGGCCGGTGGTCGAAGCTGCTTTATCCCGGCTGCAAAACCTGCAGCCTGCTTCTCTAGAGGACACTGCTTTCAGTCAAGCAGTGGAAAATCTATTACAGACACCTTACGTAGCCACTGTCTGGCTTTTCTCTCCGGATGGCCATCTTGTCTTCGCCAAAGGCAGTACTTCGTCATCAACTCTTACAGGCAAGACCGCTGAGGAACTATCCTCAGAGGATACACGCCGGGTGATAGATGCCCTGCCCAAAGGAGCGCTGATTAGTGAGCAGCGTGCCTGGTTATTGGCAGCCTCGGCCATTCGCCGGGAGGGAGAACACAATGACATATATCGCCATCTAGTGATTCCTGTCTGGACAGCGGATGATTCGGGGATGGCAATTGTCGGAGTAGCATACGAGATCAGTCAATCTCTCGACTTACCGATCCGCCTTCACTGGGTGATTATTCTCTTCGGAGCGCTGGGAGGGCTTCTCCTCTACTGGATGTCCTTGCCGCTGTGGGTGTTTCAGGCCGCCCGCGAGCGCGGGGAACATGCCTGGGCCTGGGCGATTTTTGTCTTTTTCGGCAACCTGGTGGCGCTTGTTGCTTATTTATTAGCCCGGAAACCGCAGCCAGGCACCCGGGATTCAATCCCTGGAACATCATCTCCCGAACAATTACATTGAACTTAAGCATTAATTGCCATTATTGCTAAACTTTCTCTGCTATGCACATTTTTTAGTTGTTATAGAGCTTCGGGAAATAAGATTGTAAGACATATGTAATTTCCTAGATTAGGAAAAAAAGCGCTGGCTGCGAAAATGGAGATTTATCCCGACAATATTAAAGCTGCGAGATATGCAATTCTAAACTAAAAAGAATTATGGGTAAGATGATAAAAATTTTTTATTAAATAATCTTTTAATAAAATTGACGATGAATTGACAAAAGATATTGTACTTATTAAAATAAATTTGGAGAGAACTCCAGCCTATAAATGAGTACTTTCAATAATATGGATTCTCACTATTTATTTCGATGATTAGATACATATTTAAAATAATAGTGCTTTCATTAATTTCTTTTTACTCCGCCTTCGCTTATCAAACAGGATCTTTAAGGCCTGCTGCCATACCTGCGGACAGTTTGAAAATTCATATAAAATACGGGGATGTTAACCAGGACAGTACTATTGACATCTTTGACTTGATTTCCATACTTCGTCATTTGGCTGGCATTGAGCCAGAAACATCTTTATCAGACCTGGATAACAACGGGAAAACAGACATTTTCGACCTGCTAACTTTTTTGCATGAGTTTTCTCACTTTAGCGAGGGGCCTCCGGATGAAGGCTTTAAGGTCGCTGCATCTATTGGCAGAATTAGGCTTACTGAGCCTATAGTATATTCCTTTTCCACTTTTAAGAATAAAAAAGAAGTTTACGACTCTTATAAAATTTACAGTAACCGGGAAATCGTAAGAGTGGAATTTATCTTTGATGGGGATACTTTGACTCAAATCCAGGGAAATACACCGGTATTTTTTACTGCCGATCCGGATACAATTCCATGGGAATCTTTAAGACAAATGACTCTTTCTGACCTAAAAGGTTGGAAAATAAGTGTATGGGACGATCAAGGTAATTGTGCCTCCGATTCCGGTGTATCAAGATTCATGATTATACCTCCTGATTTAACAATAGATGGAGGCAGCTCTTATGTCGGGAATGAGATCGAATTTCCTCTTATTTTAAAAGGGGCCTGGCAGAAATTTGCAATAAAGATTGAAGGGATGCATAGTATCTTTGTCGTTAATCTTAATCCCGAAGGCAGAGAAAGTATAGTTTATAATAATATCGACGATCTGGCAGTGGCTATAATGGAGGAAATAGCAGCTAATGATTCTTTGTGGCATAGTACGGATGTATTCGGCGATCCTTGGCCTACCCTTTTTATTGCTCCTGCTGTTTCAACACAGACTAAGTTGAAGGCTAACCGGTTAATTATTTTAAATGGAACACTTTGCCCAGGTGCCATACCAATTCCTATGGACGGAAATGAAAAACTGGTGTCATTACTCGGCTTCCCGAAATGGTTACGAAGATTCCCTTACATAATGAGTGACGAAAATTACTATCTGGACCCTGTTATTTATAACCGATACAAATCCAGGAAATAACATTTTAAAAAATAGAATTGTCTCACCGCAAAATGGGCCTTCCAAATCTACCTGGCAATCACAGTAAACTAAAGTATTAGTTCCCATTATTTCTTAACCAGCTCATAAGCTCCGGCACAGCGCCCCTTCCCGCTAGCTCTGGCCCTGCCCTCGATATCTATATCGGGAAGTTTCTCCAGTTGTTCAAGCACCCAATCGTACCCCCCAAGCTGGGAGAGCTTACTCTTTATCTCTTGAAGCGGCATGGCCGCTCCTGCTGCCGCCGATCCAGGGCGAAGGCAGAATATCCCGTGCTCCGGGTCAATGAATCCCGGGTCAGCCACCACAGTGTGGAGGTCGTTGCCGGAGACTTTTCTCCAGGCTCCCAGGCTGATCCTGCGCTCCGAAGTCCGTTCTATAATCTGGGTGGTGTCAATGCCCCAGACCACGTTATAGTCGCTGAGAATGCTGGGAAGGTGCTCAGAGTTTACCTCGATTGCTCCGCGGTTGCCCCCGGACACGAAAATATTGTTGCAGATCAGTGCCTTTTCACTGGTGGTCATGATATTCACTCCGCTGCGGCCTTCTCCCGGGCGGTAGAATACGGTATTGTCCATGATCAGCGAACGCTTGGACCCCTGTTCGAAGGTTCCGCTGTCCTGGTAGAAAGTGATTCCTCCTGCATAATTGTCATAAAGCAGATTGTTGCGGACAATCACATCCTGCACGTGGGTCATGTTGATCCCCGCTCCGCCTGAAGGCCTGCCGTTCCTGTAGCAGATATTCCCTTCGATAATCCCGAAAGAAATGACCCCATCCCCGCCGTACTCGGGATCACCGTTGATATGGATACCGCAGCCGTAGTTGTGATGGAGGTAATTGTTGCGGATAATGAAATTGTCCCCGCTGTTGGAATGGTAAATGCCGTGTTCACTGGCTGATCCATAGCACTCGTTGCCTTCCAGGATGAAATCCGAGCTGTGATCTGTGAAAATTCCCCATTTGCCGTTAGAGAAAGATGTGCAGTTTCGCACAGTCACGAACCGGCAGTGGCCCAGGAGTATGCCGCTCCGATTGGCACCGGTCACATTCAATCCATCCAGGATTACATTGTAGCAGTCATTCAGGGAAACAGCGTCTCTTTCATTACCGCTCCCCCTGATCACTGCGTACGGCCCCTCGGCTTTGATAACGAGCGGTGATTCCGGTTTGCACCCCCGGCGGATATAGACACCGCCCTGGTATGTACCAGCCTTGAGAATCAGGGTATCCCCTCCCCAGAGGTGGGGGATCACGCCGGCCAGGGTTCTGAAAGTCGCCCCGTGCTCCACTTGAGAATTATCATCCCCTGCGGGCGAAAGATAGATGGTACGGGCCATTGTACTGCTAGAAAACGCTATGGCGAAGAGGATTGAAAGATAAGTGCTTGACCGGAGGTACATGATTAGTATTTCTCTCATTTTTCACTCCTTATGGAAAGATTTTTAACATGAAGCGAGAAAAGTATATTCTTACTGGATAAAAATGCCTGAGAATATATATTCATAACCGCGACAAAAAAGTTGCGGCGAATTCAAAGAAATTTTATAAGTATTTCTTTTAAGGACAAGCTTTTTCCCTGGCTCTCTACATCTTTTACTAGGCAGGGTATAAAAATTATTTGCATCTATCCGTAAAGATATATTTTAAACTTCTTTTGGTGGCAAAAGAAGCAAAACCATTTCCTTTGTAACCAAAGGAACCGAAAGTTAATCCTTGCTATAAAGCTCTTACTCCGCTTCACCGAGGACGCCTCGCGCAAAATGACGCGCGAAAGGCATGCCTGCTGTTATGCATATATCAAAACATCAATGGGAATTACTTGTCTTCTACACGCTCCAAAAATAGATTCTCAAGGTTTCAGGGCTTTTTACAGCCTCTGGTTTGACAATTATAGAATCTGATTCTTGGTCAATCATTCATGCTTCCTTAACTTCTGTGAGTCAGATAGAATTCCACGAAGCTCTGCTTCAGGTAAATCCGCCTTGGACAAAGCGTAGGGGCGACCGGCGGTCGCCCATGGGGTGGGGCTGAGAATGATCAAAATTAACCTTATATTACCTCGCAGCTCTGCCACGAGGTAATTCATAATTCAATGATGAATCATGTACTCAACAGTATAAATTTAAACTATTTAATGCTCCCTGTAATAATTTTTTAAAGCGGATTTCCGGACAGATTTTTCATTGCCTGTATTCTTTCATAAAGGGGAGGTTATATGAGATACTGCATTGTCAGTTATTTCTTGCTTGCCTCGTTGCTTCTGAATATCGATGTGCGCGCCCAGGAAAAAATCTATCCCTACCGCTGGGTTTATTTCACCAATGAAGACCTGGGGGCAAAAACAGTAGAACAAATCGGCCAGATAGCGAAAGTGGCCTCGGAGCATGGGATCAATGGAATAGTGCTGTCCGGCCCGATAGAACGGCTTGATCTCGAGTCTCCGTACACTTTCAAAGCAATCGCGGAAATAAAAAGAATAGCCGCACGGTATAAATTGGACATTATTCCCCAGGTGATGAATGTCGGCTACAACGCTTTTATGCTTACCCATGATAAAAACCTGGCCGAGGGCCTTCCGGTAAAGGATGCGCTGTTCGTGGCCGGAGCGGATGAGGCAAGGCATGTGCCTGATCCGGAAACCGGTCTGGCCAACGGCGGCTTCGAGAAATACAGCGGCGGCGTGGTAGAGGGTTTCAGTTTCCCGTCCGCAGACTATCAGGTAGCTTTTGCGGACAATCAGGAATTCAAGGAAGGCAGGGTCTCTTTGCGTTTCGAGAAATTCGGCCGGCATCAGGATGACGGGCGACTAATGCAGGAGATAAAGGTCAAGCCTTATCGTTTGTACAAGATCAGTTTCTGGGTCAAGACAGACAGCCTCGATCCTGCCAATCCTTTCGGCTCAGGCAGATTTCGCGTGGAGGCCCTAGGCGGCGGTGAGCGGAGATTGGCTTTTTTCGATCCTCAGGTTCCGGGAAGCTGCGACTGGCGGAAGGTATATGTCGGTTTCAACAGCAAGAATTATGAAAAGGTCGCCATTTCTCTCGGTGTCTGGGGGGGAAAGACCGGCAGGTTCTGGCTGGATGATTTGAAGGTCGAGGAGATCGGCATGGTCAACCTGCTCAGACGTCCTGGGGCGCCGCTTGAGGTCAGGGATGAACAGAGCGGAGTTATCTACGAGGAAGGCCGCGATTTCGAGAGGGTCGAAGACCTGATGCTGAACTTCCTTTTTGACCATGACGGGCCGAATATCAGGCTTTTGCCTGGATCGAGGATCAAGCAGGGTATGCGGCTCAGGGTGAGCTTTTATCAAGGCACTTCCATATACCAGGGCCAGACACCTATCTGCATGTCCGAACCTGCGGTTTATGAAATCTGGCGCAGGCAGGCCCGGCTCTATCAGGAGGTTTTCGGGACAGACATGTACTTTTTGAATGCTGATGAGCTAAGAGTGGCAGCTTCGTGCGCGGCCTGCAAAAAACGCGGGCTGTCCGCTGCGCAAATCTTAGGAGACTGCGTGACCCGCCAGGCCGGAATGATCCGGGAAGTCAATCCCAAGGCAAAACTGTTCATTTGGTCGGACATGTTCGATCCCAATCACAACGCCAATAAGCGGGATTATTATTACCTGGTGGATGAAGGCTTTTACGGGGCCTGGGAGTACATACCCAAAGACCTGATCATTGTCTGCTGGCACCACGGGAAAAGGAACGAGAGCCTGGCCCATTTCTCAAGTCTAGGCTTTAAGACTCTGGCCGCGGCATATTACGATTCAGACAATCTGGATAATGTCAAAACCTGGCTGGAAGCGCTGGATAAAACAGAGGGCGCAGTGGGAATCATGTACACTACCTGGCTCAATAAATACGAGTTGCTGGCCGATTTCGGCAACCTGGTTTCGAGAAGCAAAATAAACCACTGATTACCCAGGCGTGATATCCCGGAAATAGATTAAAAAAATCGAAGATCTTTTTGAGTCTTAGATACTATCTTTTAACTAAGATTGTTTATAATTTAGTCATTATTGACTTTTTGAAGACAACCCCCGCCTGCCACAGGCAGGCACCCCCTTTGGTAAGGGGGAATTTGTGTTTCACAGTCGTCAATTTAAATCGCCGAATGTTCAATCTTACATTTTAAAAGAGGTTAATTCTATAACGGCTTGGGAAAACAGCATTTATTCCCCCTTAGAAAAGGGGGAGACAGGGGGTTGTCTTAGTTGAGGTAATCCAAAAGCCAGGTAATTTATGAATAATCTGGATTAAATATGTCCTGGTTCTCCCTGGCAAAAAGGGGACGCACTTTTCCTCTTTGAAAAAGTGGAATCGAGGATAAACTCTTCGATAAGGAAGGATATTGAAATGATCAAGCCCGGATTATGCAGCATGTCTTTTCCTGATTTAAGTCCCGCCGATGTAGTCAAGCAGTGCCGGATTAATTCGGTCGGGCTGATCGAGTGGTCAGGCAGGCCTTATCATCTTCCCCCAGAGAGCCCGGAAGCCAAAGTCAAAGAGATTTCCAAAATGTGTTCGGACGCCGGGATATCCACTCCCAGCTACGGTTCCTATTTCTATGTCTTAAATAACTCCCCTGAGCAATTCGAGCGTGTATTGGATATAGCTCAGGGACTGGGAGCCGGTACAGTCCGTGTGTGGTCTAGTGAATATGGCAACCCCGGCGAGATGTCAGAGATTGACGAAGACCAGAAAAAGAGACTGATCGAGAACACGAGGGTTATTGCTGAAGCGGCAGCCGCACGGGGAATACGGGTCGCCTTCGAGTACCACCTGCACACCCCCACTTGCGGGGCCGAGGAGGTGCTTTATGTCCTTGAAAAAGCAGGCCATGAAAACTGCTATACTTATTTCCAGATGATTATCGAGACGAGAAGGAGTGTGGACGAGAACGTGGCTGATCTGGAAAGAGTATATCCCCGCCTGGCCTATGTCCACTGCCATTATTATGAAGGGGAGGAATTGTTTCCTCTATCCCGCGGGGCGCACATGTGGAAACCGCTTTATGAGAAGCTCGTCGAATTAGGCTATTCCGGCCCGCTGTATCTTGAATATTACCGCGATTATACTCCGGAAAAGATGAAAGCCGATCTCGAGTTCCTGCGCGGCCTGGGGAGATGAAAGTGAAAAATACTTTTTGGAGTTAAAAGGAGTTAATAAAAAAGGGTCTGGGAATCTCCCAGGCCCTTTTTTCTGCTAATCGACTATTACTCACTTGATCGTTATTTTAGCCCTGGCTTTTTCTCCGCTCATGGTCTCGGTGATCTCCACATACCAGTCTCCTGACGGGTCATTGAGCGCGGTGCGGAAAGAGGCATTGCCCGCACCGTCCGTAATGTCCCGGTTGCCGCCGTAAATCCTCACCTCGTGTCCGGCTGGGTCGGTGACACTCACTGTGGCCACTGAGCGCAAACCAGATGCTCCGAGAACACTGAAATCGAGCTTTACTTCCTCTCCCAGGGCTGCCGTTTCGGGGGACTTAAGCTCGACACCGGTGATCCTGTCGGCGATAAAAGCGAAAAGCCTCGGCACACCAGGCTCGATCCCGGTCTCGAACGAAGAGCCTTCTCCCAGGTAGCGCCTGTCACGCACATCATAGATCGTACACTTCCGGCCCAGCTCGATACGCACATCCTCAGGGGCCGGCTTTTCCATATCCGGCACAAGACCTAAGAGCATGGTGGAACCGTTATTGAACAGGTAGCGCTCGCAGCCGGTGACCGGCTTTCCAGCCAGGGAGGTTAGACCTATTTTGGGCCTGACTCCGGAAGCCTCCAGCACTTTCTTGAGCTTTTCCAGAGCCGGCTCGTTCCGGCCTTCCATCTTATCCGTAAGATAACCGTGGTGGAAATAATTAAGCAGCCACGCCTGGCCCTGTCCGAAACGGTTTTGTACCAGCACCGGTTTCCGGCCTTCGCTGAGCAGGGCATTAGCACCTTTGAGCTTTAGTCCCGGCTCGCCCTGCATGGCGATCACCTTCTGGCAGTCGGCCTGTGGGGCCTCGATCCCGAAAAGCTCCTGGAGTGCCGGACTCACCCGGAACCGGCAATGCTTATCCATTACTCCGGGCAAACCATCGGCGATGACCGTGCCTCCGGCCCTGACAAACTCCCGCAGCGCCTCGATTTCCTCATCGCTCAGAGCCACGCTCATGGGCAGAATGAATGTCTTATAGCCCCGGGAAATAAGCTCGCCTTTCTCCAGAGCGCTGTAAGCCAGGAAATCGAACTGAAGGCCGGCATCCCGCAAGATTGCCAGCCAGCCCTCCTGGTCGGCCTGGAAATTAGTAAAGGTGGGACTGGTATTATAGGTCACACGGTCTTTAATCTGTCCATCCACAATCCATGCCCCGTGTATGCTGGGGTAGGAGTAGTGTATAGCAATGCCGTGGTTGTCAGGAGCGGCCAGGCCCACCAGCTTGCCGATACCCTCAGCACGCATTTCCCGCAGTCCGGCCTCCATGTCTCTGGCGCTCTGGTTCAGGGTAAGGTCGGGGTCCAGAGTGCAGTACTGCCAGAATACGTAAAGCCCGCCATTGGCCCCCTTGAACAGGTTGCGGTAGAAGTTGTAAAATACGTCCTTTCCCATGACCCCGTATCCTGCTCCGCCGGAGATCTTGATCTCGGGATTCATGCTGCGGTGGAGGTCATATTGGTAGGCGTTAAGGTGTTTGGTATAGAGGTTGAGCCGGCTGTAGTCGCAGGCATTGTGCGAGGCGGATTCCTGGGTGCCCGAGTTGAGAACTCTTGCCTGGGGATCGAGTTTCTGGAGCTGCTCCAGCACGAATTTGTAACAGTCGGCGTAGGTAATCTCCATGAAAGTGCGGTGGTCGGCCCAGGAGGAGAAATTGCCCCGTTTCTGGGCTTCATAGGTATCGTCCGGAACCACATCCTCCCAGCGGGTGAAATTTGTGCCCCACTGGCTGTTGAGTGATTCCAGAGACCCGTATCCGGTTTTGAGCCACTCGCGCATGGCTTTCATGCAGTGCTCCGAGAAGCAGATATCCACAGCGTCACCGTAGCAGGTGAATGACGGCTCTTCATAGACATAGTAAGAAAGCGGCGAGAACGGCACCCAGGGGGTGGCCAGATTTTTCAGTTCCTCGATAACCTGCTGGCGGTAAGCCGGATCGTTCAGGCAATACTTGCGCACCAGAACTTTCTTGTCGTGTGTTTCCAGATATTTCTTTTTCATGGCATCGTAGTATTCCCTGTCCGGCCCGCCGTCCGGGGACTCCTGCCCGCTGATCCGTGTCTGGGCCTGCACCATATAGTTGACATGTTTGCAGTGATCCAGAGGGTAGGAGGACAGGGTGGTCACATACATGCGCGCCATCTGACTGTCGATTGCGGCCTGGATACCGGGCATGGAGTTGGGGCCGAACAGGTACATCACTATGTCGAAATCATCCCAGACCCGCGGCTGGAGCACAAAAAGCTCAATAATCTTCCTGTCCTGAAGCACTCCGCCGGATTCCACCCGGCAGTCGATTTTCGCCAGGTGGCTCATAATCCCCCGAGAGCCGAAACTGAATGAACGCTCCAATTCGCCCTCGACCGGCATATCGAAAGACTGCTCGGCAATCAGGCGGGCGTAGTTATCGAACAAACTCACTTTTAACCTGCATGCGGCTTTGCCTTGTGCGGCAAGTTTCACAGTGCCCTTGATCTCCTCTCCCAGCCGCACCCTGTCCGAAGCAGTGGCTAAAGATTTTATGCTTACCTTGGGATTTACATCCACCACCAGAGTGGCCCAGTCAAGAGAGCTTCCCCCGGAAAGCAGACGGACATCCACAAAATGCCTGCCGGAAGCCATGGGCCTGGGAAGCTCAAGGAATACCTCTTTTCCCCCGGCCAAGACAGGAACTTTCATTTCCTTCTCTAAATTCCCGAAACTATCTGTCACCCTGGCCGAGAGCTCGACCGGGCCGCCTGTCCCGCGCAAGGGTACCCTGACCCGGTCGCCGGAGCGCTCAAGGCTCTGGATAGCAGCCCCAGGCTCTCTTCCCGCAGCCCAGACCACTGCCCTGGCCACCAGCGACCACATGTACTCATGATAAGGGTAATAAAGGCCGGTGTTCCAGATATCGGTCACCTCCGGGATCATGCCGCGCTGGGTGTAACCGAAAGCCGCCACCCGGCCTTTGCCCAAATTTCGCACAGCCAGTACCGGGTTGCCCCTGGCTGTTTTCATGAGCACCTGGCCGGCAGGCTTGGAATCTATTACAGTCAGATGGCCTTTAGGAAAAGCATCGAGCGGCACTCCCCTGGTGATATAGTGTTCTCCGGTGGTTTGCCAGGGGCTTTTATCAATCTTGCTCGAATCCAGCTTTACCGGATCCTCGGGCCATATGCGGACATTTTCCCCGATATTGGTCAGCGGGGAGATATCCCACAACCCGGCGCCGTCCGGGGCCAGGCTCATGGGATAGAACAGCACCAGCCCCGCTCCCTGCTCGACCCTCCGCTGTATTTCCCGGCGAACCGTCTCGGGGTAGGTGTCCCAGGGCCTGAGCATCGGCCAGAGGATTACATCGTAGTCCGGGCCGTTGAGCAGGTCATCGGCGATATAGGTATGTATAAGGGATACGCCGCCGCGGCGCTGCTGGTAGAAATCTCCGAAGCCGTAAAAGTTCAGCCCTTCGGTGGAACCCATGGTGGTGGACTTGAAATTGAGCTCGAGGCGCTGGGCCAGCTCGATAATCGCCCGGCCGTCGATCACCCCGCTCAGGGCATAGGCCCGGATCGGCCCGCCTTGGAACGGCCTGGCCCAGGGGAGATGAGGGGTCTCGATTTTCATGGTATAATCCACATCGAAACGGCCGCGCTCATCGAGCAGGGTATGGTATCTGTCCAGGGCCAGATAGTCCAGATAAAAGGTCCCCCCTCGTTTGTCGGCGACTTTCAGAGAGCGCATGCGCTTGTAATCAAGGGTCACCGGACGGGAGAGCTTGAGCTGAAGGTGGTTGGCGCCGGTGCGCACAGCGAATGCCTGTCTGTAAACATTTCCCGCTGAATCCGCCAGCACCAGGTCCAGTTCCGCAGGCTGCATGCTCCAGACAAAGACAAGCAGGGCGCCCTGCCAGCGCCAGTCAACAGGAATACAGCCGATTTCGATCTCCCCTCCCTTTTCCGGAAATACCACCTCCAGAGATTTGTCGCGCCAGGTGGGAAACTTGGTCGAAGAGGAGAATTGTACTCCGGCTGAGGCCTTGACCGAGCTGATTTCCGCCTCTTTTTCGAACGAGGCGAAAACATTCAGCCTCTCCTGGGCCCGGATGCCGGAGAATCCGAACAGAATCAATATGGATACGAGAAGAGAATAGCTCAGTAATCTATTAACCATCGGGCAGCTCCTGGAAGAAGTAAAATGGTTCAGTGGATCGAAGATCAAGGTAATCCGGCCGTGAAACCGGCATTATGCGTCTTGAAAATAAGTCTTACCGGGATGCCTGTTCGAGCAGGCGCTGGCGCACCTGGGAGAACTTTTCCACATCCCGGGTATAATCAGTAAGGCTTTTGATTAGCTCATTGCACATGCCGATACCTCGAGCGCCCTTGTCACCGAGTTTTTTCTCCAGCAAGTACAATAGTTCCGTGTCCTCGATTCCATCGCGGATGTTCTC
>Ga0315277_10000527_pt1 | contig 61048 bp, 44 predicted proteins | sample YL17G05_15_MG_FD_203695 | JGI IMG/M metagenome (GOLD analysis project Ga0315277, IMG submission 203695) | Sediment microbial communities from Yellowstone Lake, YNP, Wyoming, USA - YL17G05_15 | ecosystem: Environmental > Aquatic > Freshwater > Lake > Sediment | place: USA: Wyoming | collected...
CCCACCGCGCCGCCCGCCTGCCGCCCGCCACGTCGCGTCAGCGCTGCACGGCCTGGGGTCGCTGCGAGCGCCGCCCGACGCGGCGCTCGCGGCTTCCGCCGCGCGCGCGCTGCGCGCGACGCGCGCGCGCCAGCGCGACGCCGCGGTCGCCCTCCAAGGCCTCGCGCTCCTGAACGCCCCGCCGCCCTCTGAAGACGCTGACTGGCTCGCCGCGCGCGCGGCGGGCGTCGGCGGCGGCGCCGCGCCGCGCGCGGGCGACGCGGCGCGCGTGTTGTGGGCGGCCGCGACGCTGCGAGCTTCCCTGCCGCCCGCGACCGCGGCCGCGCTCGCGGCCGCCGTGGACGACGCGCGGCGGCAGGGGCGGCTGACGCTGGCGGACGAAGGGTATGTTGCTGAGGCGGCGGCGGCCGAGAGCGAGAGATAGGGGGAGAGAAGAGAAGAGACCCGCACTGCCGGCGCCTGCGATTCACATTTCCCAAATCTTCCGCCCCTCCTCTCCTCCCTACCGCCCGCCTCGCGGCACGGCGAGCGCGGGGTGCGCCGCGAGCCGCGCGAGCGCCTCCCCCGCGCGCGCCACCACTTTGAGGCTGGCCGCCCCGTCAGCCCTCGTCGGCCCCGCGTTGACCAACGCCAGCTTGCCGCCGCCGTCCAGGCAGGCTTGCACGAGGCGGAACGCGGAAAAGACTTGCAGGGAGGTGCCGACGGCCAACAAGAGGTCCGCGCCCGCCGCCACGTCTTTCGCGGCGGCCGCGCGGGCGGGCGGGAGCGAGTCCCCGAAGAAGACGACGTCGGGCGTCAAGACCCCGCCGCAGGCGCGGCAGGGCGGGACGGCGAAGTTGGCGCCCGCGTCGGCGAGCTCGACGTCGCCGTCCGGCCGCACGACGGGCACGGCAAACGGCGCGCCCTCGGACCCCCGGTGCGCTTCGTCCATGGTCGCCGGCGCCGCTGTCGCACCGCGCATGAGGCCGCCGGGCTCGTCCGCGGCGCGCGCGCCGCACGGCGACGCCGCGGCGGCGCGCGCGGCGGCCGCGGCGGCGGCGGCCGCCGCCGGGTTGGCCGCTGCGAGGGCGGCCTGAAAGTCGGCGCGGGGGGCGCGCGCGTCGCAGGCCAGGCACCTGAGGGAGAGAAGGGGAAGCGGAGGAGGGGCAGGGTCGGCCAGCTGCCCGCCGCGTCGCCCTCCACGCGCCACCCCTCCCGCAAGCGCCGACGGCCAGGCCCTCGCCCCGCCCCCCCGCACCTGACTTCGTGCGTCGTCCCGTGCAGCTCGATCACCTTGCGCGAGCCGGCCGCGCGGTGCAGGCGGTCGACGTTTTGCGTGACGGTGTGCGCGACCCACCCCGCGCGCTCGAGCGCGGCCAGGGACGCGTGCGCCTCGTTCGGCCGCGTCCCGCTGAAGTCGGCCCACCCGGCAAACGAGCGCGCCCAGTACCGGGCGCGCGCCTCCGGGCTGGACGTAAACTGTTGCACCGTCATCGGGCGGAAATTTGTCGCGTACGCCCCGATCGAGGGGGAACGATAGTCCGGCACCCCGCTCTCGGTCGACACGCCGGCGCCTGTCACGACGACGACGCGCCGCGCGGAGGCGACGGCGTCGGCCAGGGCGTCCAGGTCGGCGCGCGCGAGCGGCGGCGCGTCGGGGACGGTCGGCCGCGCCGACCTGTGCACGACCGCGACGCCCGCGCGGCCGGTCGGCGTCAGCCCGCCGCCCGGCACAAACTCGCCAGACGTCGACACCCGGTCCTGGCCGCCCGTCCAGTGCAGGCCGGCCGCGGCCGGCGCGAGTCTCGACGCGGGCTCAGGCGGCGCCCAAAAGCGGGGGCGGGGGGGCGGGGTGGACGCCGTGTGCGTGGTCCGGGCCAGGGCGCGCCGCGCGCGGGCCGCGCGGGCGGCCCACGGGCCGGCCATTGTGGGGCGTGAGAGAGTGCGCAGCGCGCCGACGCTGTGGCGCCCCCCGCGTCCACAATGCCGCCCCGGCGATGACGCCACCACCAGCTTGCGATGCCCTGTTTGAATCACGCGTCACCGCGACCGGCCCCGGCGTCTCAATCGACCTCACGGTTCTCGCCGACCCGCTCTCGCCCGAGATCGGCGCCGGCCTCTGGCACGCCGGCCACGACCTGGCGGACCTTGTGGCGTCGGTGCCAGGCGACTGGTTGCGGAAACAATCCGTGCTGGAGTTGGGCGCGGGCGTGGGGCTGCCGGGGCTCGCCGCGGCGTGCCTCGGCGCGGCGGCGGTGACCCTGACCGACCGCGCCGCCGCCCTGCCCTTGCTCCGCCTCAATGTGGACGCGAACAAGGATGCCATCGACGACCGCGGCGGGCGTGCGCCGGCGGTGGAGGCGCTAGACTGGGGCGACCCGGGCGCCGCCGGCGACGCCGCGCGCCGCGCCGCGCCCACGCTCGTGCTCGCCGCCGACGTCGCGTACGACGCCGACGCGTGGCCCGGTTTGATCCGCACGCTGGTGGCGTGCCTGCGACGCTCTCCAGCGGCCCAGGCGTGGCTCGCGCTGCCCGCGCGCGCCGAGACCGCCGCCTTCCTCCCCGCCCTCGCCGCCGCGGGCGCCGCGTCCCGCCCGCTGCGCGCCTGCGCGCCGCGCGAGCCGGGCGCGGCGGCGGTGCGCGTGCACCAGGTGTGGATGAAGGAGGGGCGCGGGGCGACCACCCGTTCCCTCGCCCTGCTCGACTATGACTGGACCCTCATCGAGGCCAATTCCGACACGGTTATCATCGACATGCTGGGCGCGCGCCCCACCCTGGACGCCGCGCTGGCGGGCGGGGAGGGGTGGACGGGCGCGGTCGCGGCCGCGCTCGCGGCAGGGTGCGGCGCCGCGGGGGAGCGCGCCCGGGAACGCGTGCAGGCCGCGGCGGCTGCCGGGCCGATGGCCGACCCCGTGGCCGCCCTGCTGCGGCGCATGGCGGGCGACGGCGGCTCCACGGCCGTCGTCATTTCAGACGCCAACACCCTCTTCATCGCCGCCGGCCTCGCCGCCGCGTCCGCGTCCGTCGGCGCGACCGTGACCAACCCCGCGGTCTTCGACGGCGGCGGCGTGCTGCGCCTGCGGCCGCTGTGCGGGCCCGGCGGCGCCGAGCCGGCGCACGGGTGCGCGGACTGCCCTCCAAACCTGTGCAAGGGCCGCGCCGCGGAGCGCCTCCTCGTGACCCACCCCGGCGGCCCGCCCGACGTCCTGGTCGTGGCGGGCGACGGCGCCAACGACGCGTGCTCGGCGGCGCGCGCGGGGGTGGGAGATTTTGTTTTCGCGAGGACGGCCTACCCCGACGGCCGCCCCGCGCGCTTGGGGACACTGTTCAAGGAAGGTAGAGATGGAGGACCTCTGGTGACGCACTGGGCGGCACCGGGCGAGCTGGCGGCGGGGCTCGAAGCGGCGCTGTGGGGAGAGCGGGGCGGCGACTGAAAGAGCATCACTCCCCATACTCCCCGCTCCCGCCCGCGTGCCGCCGCTTGGCGCCCCGCCCCCGGGCGCGCCCGGACCATGTGGGAATCGTTCGCCAAAGCCGCTGCCGACGCTGCGGCCGCGGCCGAGCGCGCGGCGGCGCAGGCGGGCCTGGCCGATGGCTTGGTGCGTTGCGGTGGGGAAGGAGTTGGCATGCGGCATCGCCCAGGGAGTGGGCGGGGTCTGGGCGCGACCGATGCGATGCCCGCCCCCCGCCCCATCAGGCCTCCGTCCGCGACGCGACCAACGCGTTCTCCACCATGGCCGCCGGCGCGCTCGACGGCGCGCTGGCGATCGACGAGTCCCCGGACGACGGCGGCGGCGGCAGCGAGGGCGACGACGCACCTCCTCCCTTGCCCGTGTCGGCGTCGGCCGCCACGTCAGCCGCAGCCGACGCTGTCCGCCTGCGGGAGCGGCTGGCCGCGATCGAGGGCGCCGCGGCCGACGCGCTGGCGGAACTGGAAGACGCGCGGCGGCAGGCGGCCGACGCGGCGGCGGGGGCGGAGGAGCGCGTGAGGGCCGAGTTGGAGCCTGTGATTGCGCGGCTGAAAGAGCGGCTGGCCGAGGCGACGGCCGCGGCTGCGGCGGCGCCGTCGCCCGAGCGCGCGCCGCCCGCGCCGACGCCGGTCGACGCGTCGCCCGCCCCATCCATGGACGCCGACGAGCTGCGAGCCCGACTCGTCCGCGGTAAAAAGCAGGTCATGGCGCTCAAGGCCAAACTGGAGGCGGCCGCCACCGAGCGCGACGAGGCGGTGGCCGCACTCGCCGCCGCGCGCGCTGCACCCCCACAAGCCGACGCCGGCGCCCTGGCCGCGGCCGAGGACGCGGCCCGCGGCGCGGCCCGGCGGGCGGAGGAGGCGGAGGCGGGGGCGGCGACAGCGACTGCGGCGACGACGGCGGCGGACGAGCGCGCCGCTGCCGCCGCCGAGGCGCGGGCAGCCGCCGAGAAAGCGTCCATCACCTCCAACGCGGCAGCCGAACGGGCGGCGGCGGTAGCGGCGGCGCTGAGGGACGAGCTCGACGCGGAGCGCGCGGCCGCCGCCGACGCGCGGTCCGCGGTCGCCGCCGCTGGCGCGGACGCCGACGGCGTGGCCCGCGCCGAGATCGCCCGCTCGACAGAGGAGCTGGCGGCGGCGACCGCCGCGCGCGACGCGGCCGCGCGCGACGCCGCGGCCGCGCGCGCCGACGCCGACGCCGCGGCCGCCGACGCGGCGACCGCGCGCTCCGCTCTCGAGACCGAGCGCGCCGACGCCGCGGCCCGGCACGCCCGCGCGGCGGCCGTGACAGCCGACTTTCGCGGGCGCGAGGCCGCGCTCGCCGCGCGCTGCGAGGCGGCGGACCAGCGCGCCGCGCGCGCGGAAGAAGAGGCCGTTGCCGCTATGGCCGAAACCGCCTCCTGTCGCCGGGACGCGGCCGACGCGCGGCGCGAGGCCGAGGCCGCGACCGACGACGCGCGCGCGGCGGCCGACGCGGCCGACGCCGCCGCGCGCGAGCGCGACGCCGCCCTGTCGGCCGCGGCAACTGCGCGCCGGGAGGCCGCCGCGGCCGTGGAGGCGGCGTCCGGTGCGGCGGTGGCGACAGCGCGCGCGGCGAAAGACGACGCCGCGGCCGCGGCCGACGCTGCCGCGGCCGCGCTCGTGGACGCCGCGCGGGCCGACGCCAAAGCTGCCGTGGACGCCGCCATCGCCGAGGCGGCCGCTGCCTCCTCTCGGGAGGCCGCCGCGGTGGGGCGCGCTGACGCGGCCGAGGCCGCCAAGATCCAGCTCACCCTGCGACTGGCCGCCCTGGCGGCGGCCGACGACGCGCCGGATGTGGGGCCGGCCGCGGGCGAGCCGGCTCGCGTGGCTTCGCACCAGGCCGAGCCCGCCGCGATCGCCGCCGCGCGCGACGCGGCCGACCGCGCGGCGGCCGCAGCGGCCGCGCTGCGGGTCAAGCTGGCCGTGGTCGAGAAAGAGCGAGACGCGCTCGCGTGGCAGGTGCGCATGACGGCTGGGGGTGGCGAGAACGGCGGTGCCGCCCCGCGCCCCGGCCGCGCCGCGTCGATCCTCGACCTCATCCGCGGCGTCGTCGCGCCGCCGCCCGCGGCCGACGGCGAGGGTGATGGGGAATAGTCCAGGGGCATTGTGTTGCAAGTCGGTGAAAGAACACGCGAAACAGAAGGGGTGAGGTCGGCTGCACGCCAGAGCGCGCGCCCGCTATTGTGCCTCCTCTCTCTCTCACACACCCCCTCCCCCTCCCTCCTCCAACTGGTCGATCAGCTTCTCCGTCATGACCTGCAGCTCGTGCTTGTCCGCCCGCAGCATTTCGATCTCGGCCGCCGCGTCAGCCGCCTCGGCGCGCGCGGCCGCCGCGTCCGCGGCGGCGGCGGCAGCGCGCGCTTCCGCGTCGGCCACGTCGGCCAGCGCGCCCGCGGCCGCCACTTTGGCGGCGCGGGCGTCGGCCTCGGCGTCGGCGACGCGGTCGGCGGCGGTCGCTGCTGCGGCTTCCAGCCCCGCGACGCGCGCACGCAGCTCGGCCAAGGCCGCCTTGGCGGGCAGGTATTTGTCGCGGTGCAACAAACGGAAGTCGGCTTCCACGGCGGCTTTTGCGTCGACGATGTCGCGGAGCTGGCGGCGGAGCGTCGCGGTCGGCGATGAAACGGCGCGGCGAGCGGGCGACGGGGCGGCGGCGGTGGCCACACGATCGCCCGTGGCCGGCCCGTCCAGGCTGCCCGCGGCGGCGGCGGCGTCCGCCTCGAACGCGGGCTCAAAGGCGGGCGTTTTTGGGGCGGCAGAGAAGGGGACCGCGGTCGGCGGCGACGCCGGCCGCGGCGCCGTCCGCGGTGCCCGGGGCGTGGGGTCATCCACGTCCATGGCCTCGCCCGCGGGCGTGCCGGGGAAGCGGGTGGGGGTCGCGTCGGCGCCGGCGAGCGCGGCGCGCGCGCGCGACAGCGCGGAAGCGGCGACGGACTTTGACGTCGGCGGCGACCCGGGCACACGCAGCGCGGGCGACGCCGCGCGCGGCGGCGACGGTGGCCGCTTGGGCAGCGACCGCGGCGGCGAGGGAGGGCGCGTCGGCAGCGCACGCAGCGGCGAGGGGGGGCGCGTCGGCAGGCGCAGCTCCGGCGCGGCCTCGATCTCAGACGGAGGAGCCAGCGCGATCGAGGTGGGCGCGGCGGCAGCAGGGGCAGGGGCGGGCTCCGCGGCCTCGACCGCGGGCGGCGGCACCAGCGGCGCCGCCCCGCGCCCCACCGTCAGCCGGCGCAGGCGCTGCTGCAGCGAGGCCAGCGACTCGGGCTTTTTGCCGGCAGCGGGCACGGAGGCCGGCACGGCCGGCGCAACCGGCGTCGCCGCCTCGCGCGCCGCCGCCGCCGCCTCCACCAACCCCACCCCTGGCGTGACCGGCAGCGGCACCGCCGCCGCCGACACGGACGCCGCAACGGCGGCCGCCGCAGCGCGCGGCGAGAAGAACGCGGCGAGCGCCACGGCGTCGGCCGTCTGCGCTGGTCGGGGGCGCGCCGACGCGACCCTATTCCCCTCCGACGCCGCCGCCGCCGCCCACACCGACACATCGGTCGGCGTCGGCGGCGGCAGGGGGCCAACCGCCGCGGGCGAGTGCGGGGGCGCCAGGGGGGGCGCGGGCGCGGGGACGGCCGGCCCCGCGCGGGCGGCGATGGAGACGGCAACCGGGGGCGGGCGCCGGTCGGGCAGCGTGGCGGCCGACGCGGGGAGCGGGGTCGACGCGGCGGCGACCGCGCCCTGCCCCCACCCCTCTGCCTCGAACATCGACTCCTCCACTTTGGCCGGCACCGCCGCCAGCCTCCTCACGTACGCCCCCGGCGAGAGCACGGCCGACCACCGCCGCCGCGGCGCGGGCGCCGCGTCGGTGTCGGGCGGCAGGGGGGGGTCGTCCCCGCGCGCCGCGGCGGCCAGCGCGTCAGAGAGGGCAAGCGTGGATTCGAGGTCCAAAGGCGAGGGAGCGGGCGGCGGCGACGGCGACCGCGCCGCGCCGCGCGCAAACAGGCCGGCCAGGCGGCCGAATGGGGATGGCGACTCGAGGCGGTGCGCGGATATTGTGTTGGTGGATAGGGGGACTGGATGAGATAGGAATGGAGGGTTGAGGAGCAGAGGAGAGGCCGCATGGCGCCCCATGCGCGGCCGCGCGCGGGCGGCCGCCCCTCGCGCGCCCACGGTCTCGCGCCGTCGCCTCCCTCCACGTGGAGGGAGGCGAGTCACGCACCAAGCCGCGCCACGCACCATCACGGGCCCCATGCTTGGGGGCCAAGGCGGCTTTGGGCCGGGCGAGCGCATCGCGCGCCGCGCCCGGCGCGGCGTCCTGCATGCCCGGCGGAAGCGGAGGGGCGGCGAGAAATGGGACGAGGGTCGTTGGTGTGGCGAGGGCGACGCGAGGGTGGGAGGAGAGGCGCGGGTGTGGCGCTCGGCGCGCGCGCGTCGGGCCGCGCGTCTCTTCTTGCAGCGGCCTCGCCTCCCCAAACAGAGGCACCCACACCACCAACTCCCCCTTCCCTCTCAGCACAGCGCGGTCGGCCACACGGGCACGGTGGCGCCGACGCCGACCCCGCCCGACCGCCCCGCGCCCGGCAGCGGCGGCCGCCCCGCGCCGCCATTGCCGCTGGGGCCGCGCGACCCTGGCCCCGGCGACGCGCGCGACCGGGACGCGCGACGCCGGGCGCGCACGTCCCGGCCGACGGCGGCGACGGGGGCGAGGTCGTCCGTAAAGAGGAGGAGGGCCTGGTGCCGCACCCCCTCCCGCTCGGCAGTCAGCCTCACCAGCAGAATGAGCGCCCCCAACTGCATGCACGCGATGCCCGCGAGGGACGCGCGCAGCAGGCCGCGCGCTTCGAGCGCGAGCGCGCGCACCGTCTCCAGGTCGCCCTCGGAGCAGACGCACGCGTCGGACGCGATCGCGGGGAAGATGCGGACGTCGAGGCAGGCGACGGACGGGCAGATGGCGCCGTCGCCGTAGGCGCCCGAGGGGGCGCCGAGGCTGCGCCGTGCGGTTTCCACCGCGCGCGAGGCGCCGGCGGCGGCGGTGAGGACGTCTTGGCGGGAGGGTTGGAGGGAGGCGAGGGCGCCGAGCAGGTCGGGGCCGAGGTTTGTGGTGGCGGCGGGCGCGGGGGCGGTCGACGCGGCGAGCAGGCGGCGCGCGGGCGGCGGAGGAGCCGCCGCGGCCGCCGCCGCGCCGCCGCCCGCGCCAGCCGCTGTGTCAATGAGCCCCAGCTTGGCCAGCGCCCCCGTGAACGCGTCCAACGCAGCGCCGTCCGCCGCGCCGTCGGCCGCGCCCGCGGCCGCGGGGTCGGGCCCGAGCGCGCGGCGCGCGGCGGCGCCCAGCCGGGCCGCGCCCGGGGACAGGCGGTCAATGAGGTCTTTGGCGCCGGTGGCGGCGGCGGGAGCGGCGGCGGCGGCGTCGAGCGCGGCGGCCGCTGCGGGCGCCGGGTCGCCAGGCGGCAGCGGCAGCCCCGGCTCCGCCGGCTGCGGCGCCGACCGCAGCGCGGCGTCCAGATTCTTGGCAATCCCCCCGCCCACGTCGCGCGCGCGGTCGGCGGCCGAGACGGCGGCGTTGAGGGTGCCCAGGGCTTGCGTCGTGCCGCGGATGGCCGACTCCATGGCCAGGGCGGCAGAGACGTGCGCCGCCGTGAGGAGGAGGCACCAAGCGGCTAGAGCAAATGCCGCCAGCACCGCGGCCAGCGCCAGGGCGGCCAGCGAGCGGTGCGCGGCGCGCCCCGGCGGCGCGCCGCGCGGCGGCGCCGCGACCGCGGCCGCCAGCGACGCCCGCAGCCGGGCGCGCGCCGTGTGGGAAGCGGCGGCGAGCGCGAGAACAGCCACGGAGAAAGCCACGGTCACGGCGGTCGTTGTCGTGTACAGGCCGACGACGCGGGAAAGGCCTTTGCTCGACCCCTCGACCGCTTTCACCAGGCGCGTCACCGTCCGCCCCGCGGGCACCGCGGTGGCCGAGTAAGTGACCAGGCCGGCGAGGAGGAGGAGCATGCCGGCGAGGGCGAGCAGGGGGACGGCGGCGCAGCGGCGGCGAGCGGAGCGCGGCGCGCTGAAGAAGGAAGGGGGGCGTGCACCGTGCGTGGGCGGGAGTTCGCTCCCGCCCACCGCCACACGCGAGCTCTTGCCGTCACGCGACTGTCGAGGTGACAACGGGCGGCGCACGGCCACCCCTCGCCCGGCGCTCCCCCACATGCCGCGCGCGCCATAGCCATTGCCTCCTCTCTCACCGAGCGCCGCCGCCGCCCGGCGCCGCGTCCGCTGGCGGCACGGTGGCCAGCACGGGGCCGCCGGGCGACTTGGCAGAGGCGGAATGGCCGAGGACGAGGGTGGCGGTCGTGGCTGCGACGACGGGCGGCGACGCCGACGCGGCCACCATGGCGGTAGCGGTGCGAGGGTGCGAACGGGCGCACTTTGCCCGCCGTGCGGCGGGGGCGGCGAGGTGGGGGAGTGGCGCGATTGCGCAGCCACGCGCCCCCACTCTCCGCGGCTGCGGCCCTACCCCGCTTCCCCCGCGTGCACACCCCACCCCCAACAATGCGCCCCACCGCGCGGCCGCCGGCCGCCGGCCGGCGCGGCCTGCACGTCGCGCGCGTCGCGACGCCCGCGCGGCCGCCCGCCAGCCGGCCGCCCAAGCGGTGAGCGTTTTGTGTGGGGAGGTAGGGGTGGCGTGCGCCCTTGGCGTGCGGCCGCGGCGCCAGCACCGGCGCGGGCGGGCGCTGGGAGCGGGCCGCCGCGCCGCCGTGGTGCGTGCGGGGGGCGGCCGGGCGCCCAGCGCGCCAACTCGGCCCCGCCACGGTCCCTGGGTTGAACTGTATCCCCCTGGTGGCGATCACGGGCGCGGCAGCCCCGTCCGCGACCGCCGCCGGCCGCGGCATTGGCCGCCGACCTCGCCCTCCCCCTCCCCCCACCTCCCAGCTCCAAAGTGGAGCTCCTCAAGGAATCCTCCGACTACCTGCGCCACCCCCTGATGCAGGAGCTGGTGACGGAGGCGGCCTCCATCTCGGAAGACGCCGCCCAACTGATGAAGTTTCACGGGTCGTACATGCAGGACGACCGGGAGCAGCGCGCCGGCGGCAAGGGTAAGGCGTACATGTTTATGATGCGCACGCGGCAGCCGGGCGGGAGGGTGAGCAACGGGCTGTACAAGGCGATGGACGACCTCGCCGACGCGGTCGGCAACGGCACGCTGCGGCTCACGACCCGGCAGACGTACCAACTGCACGGCGTGTTGAAGCAGGATTTGAAGACCGCGTTCTCCACCGTGATCAAGGCGATGGGGTCGACCCTGGGCGCGTGCGGCGACGTCAACCGGAACGTGCTCGCGCCGCCGTCGCCGTTTGCCGCGGCCGCGCGCCCCGACTACGCCGCCGCGTCCCGCCTCGCGGACGACCTGGCCGACCTGCTGGCCCCCCAGTCCGGCGCCTACTACGACGTGTGGCTCGACGGCGAGAAGTTTGTCTCGTCAACGTTCGAGCGCGCCGAGGTGACTGCCGCGCGCGACGACAACCGGTTCGGCACCAATTTCGAGGGCTCGCCCGAGCCCATCTACGGCGCCCAGGTAGGGAGCAGAGGGAGGGGGGAGGGGAGGGCAGGCCGCTGGCGCGCCGCGCCCACGCCCACCCCGACGCCCTTCCCCCCCTCCCCCCTCGCCCCAGTTCCTGCCGCGCAAGTTCAAGATCGCGGTCACCGTGCCCGGCGACAACTCGGTGGACCTGTTCACGAACGACCTGGGCCTCGTCATCTTTGTGGACAAGGCGACGGGGGAACTCACCGGCGCCAACCTCGTCGCGGGCGGCGGCATGGGCCGCTCCCACCGCGCGCCGAGCACCTACCCGCGCCTGGCCGACCCCATCGGGTACGTGCCCGCGGACAAGATATTTGCGGCTGTCAAGGCGGTCGTCGCGGCGCAGCGCGACTACGGCCGCCGCGACGACCGCCGGCAGGCGCGCCTCAAATACTTGATGGACGAGTGGGGCGTCGCCCGCTTTCGGTCGGTGGTGGAGCAGTACATGGGCGCGCCGTTCGAGCCTTTCAAACCTCTTCCCGCGTGGGAGTACAAAGACTTTCTCGGCTGGACCGACCAGGGCGACGGGAAACTGGCCCTCGGCCTGCACGTGCCGGGCGGGCGCATCAAGGGCGAGGCGAAAAAGGCGTTGCGCGCGGTCATCGAGGCGCACGACATGCCGGTGCTGATCACGGCGCAGCAAAACCTCATCCTGACCGACATCCCGCCGACGGCCAAAACCTCGATCGTCTCGGCCCTCGCCGCCGCCGGCGTCGCGGTCGACCTCGCCGACCTCGACCCGCTCGACGTCGCGTCCATGGCGTGCCCCGCGCTGCCGCTCTGCGGCCTCGCAGTGACCGAAGCCGAGCGCGCGCTCCCCGCGCTGCACGCGCGCCTGCGCGCCACCATGACTCGGTTGGGGCTTGGGGCGACTGAGTCACTCGCCATGCGGGTCACGGGGTGCCCCAACGGGTGCGCGCGCCCGTACGCGGCCGAGCTCGGCCTCGTCGGCGACGGCCCGAATTCCTACCAACTCTGGACCGGGGGCTGCGCCGCGGGCACCCGCTTGAACGAGCTGTATGCGGACCGCGTCAAGGTGCAGGGGTTTGAAGAGGCGGTCGAGCCGCTCCTCGCCTTTTGGGCCGCCAACCGGCGCCCGAACGAAACTTTCGGCGACTGCTGCGCGCGCGCCGGCGCGGTCGCGCTGCGCGCGTACGCCGCGGGCTATGTCGGGGCGGCGGCGGAAGCGGCTCTGCCCAAGGTGGCGCTGCCGGCCAAAATTTATGCGGGGTTGGCGGCCGCGGCAGCCGCGCAGGGCAAATCTGTGCACCACGTCGCCGCCGACGCCCTGTCCTCGTTTGCGGTGGACAAGTGAGGGTGGTGAGGGCGGCCCTGGTTTGTTGTGTGAAAGGTGGGCACGTCGGACGAAGAGAAAAACGCGCGCCGTTCTCACGACGCACACCGCTCTCTCCGATATGGCGCCCGCCCCCGGCGGCGCCGCCACCGTCGCCGCCGCGTTTGCCGCGGGCGCGGCGGCGGCCGAGGCGGGGCGCAGGTGTGCGGGGGGTGGCGGGCGGGCGACGCATCGGGGCCGGCCGCGCCGCGGCGCCGACTCGTGCCCACCCCACAGACTGATCGCCGGTGGAGGACGCGCCCGCGACGGCCCCGCACGCGCGCCCGAGGCCAAGGACGCGCCTGCGCCACCCCCACCCCCTCTCCCCACCCACCCCCCCAACCTCCCCTTTGCCGACTACGCCGTCGACCGCTTGCTGGGCCCCGCCACCGGCCCCGTGTGCGGCGCGACGCGGGCCGCGGTGCGGTCGCTCGCCGCGTTGTACCTGCGCGCTGACGCGGCGGGCCTCGCCGACGCGCTCGTCGGCCTCGGCCTCGAGCCGTTGCTGGTGGTGGCGGCGCGGCTGGACCGGTTGCTCGGGGACGGAGGAGGGGGAGGGGGGAAGGAGGCGAAACCGTTGCCCCCAGCGCTGCTGGACGCGGCGGTCGCGGCCGAGGTCGCCGCCGCGGCGCCCGACGCCGGCCGCGGCGACGCCCTGCGCCGCTCCCTGGAGCCGGCTGCGTTGGGCGGCGCGCCTCCGCTGCCCGGCAGCGCCGGCGCGGGCGGGGCGCGCGGCGACGACGGCGCGCTCCGCGCCGTGGTCGCCGCCCTCGCCGCCGACCTCGAGGCCTTACTCCTCGAATACCTCTCCTGCAACTGGGACGCGCTCGACGCGGTCGCCGCGTGCAACGAGGCCGCGGCGGTGGCGGCGGCGGCGCGCCGCGCGGCGCGCGGCGGCGCCGCCGGCCGCCCGCGCACCGCGTCGTCATCGGAAGTCATTCCTCTGGAAGCGGCGGCCGCGGCACTGGATTTGGCGGGCACAACAGCCCCTGGCGGGCGCAAGGTGTGGGGCAGCGTCGCGGTGCGCGGCACCGACGCCGCCGCTCCCCCTCCCCCTAGACCCCCGCTCCCCCGCCCGACCTCCGCCATGGACGGCAGCGCGTGGGCGGCCGCCGCGGCGGCCGCCAGGTCGACGCCAGCCGACACGCCGCCGCTGTGGGCGCGCCACGGCCGCGACCCGGAGCGCGGCGAGAGCCCGGGGCCGGCGCCCGGCGGGACTGCTTCCCTGCGCCCCAACAACACGTGGCGGCGCCGCCCCGGGCGGTCGCCCGGCGCGGGCGGCGCCGGCGGCGTCCCTCGCCGCGTCACGCGCGACATGGTGTCCGCCCGGCGCCGCTTCCTGTCCCTGGAGGAGATGCTGGGCTCGGAAGATGGGGGAAGTGGGGGTGGAGGCGTCGCGTCGGCCGACGGCGGCCCGCCGGGCGCCGGCTCGCCCCCGCCACTGCGCGCGCGCCCCTCGTCGGCCGGCCCCCGCCCGCCGTCCCCGCCGCCGGCGCCCTGGCCGCCGCCGCCCCCGCCGCGCCCGCCCGTGATCCTGCTGCTGGGAGGCGGCATGGCGGCGGGAAAGTCGACGGTGCGCGAGCTCGTCGCGCGCGATGACCTCTGGGCCCTCACCCGCCTCTCCGCCTCGGCCCCGCCCGTCGTCATCGAGGCGGACGCCATCAAGGCGACCGCGGCGGCGGCGGCCGCCGCGGCGGCGCGCGCGGCCGAAGGCGGGGGGCAAGGCGGTGCCGGGCCGGGCCCCGCCGCCGACGGCGCCGCCCTGGGCCGCTACGTGCACGAGTACTCGACCGCAGCGGCCGAACGCATGCTGGTGGATGCGAGTGAGTGTGTGGGAGGGAGGGGCGGGAGGGAGATAGAAAGAGAAACCGCGCGCGCGCGCGCCGACCACCCCCGTTCCTCCTCCCTCTCCCCCAGTCAACCAGCAGCGGGACGTCGTCTTCGACGGCACGATGGCATGGGCCCCTTTTGTGGAGGCCACGATCGCCATGGTGCGCGACCACGGGCACGTGTACGAGCGGGGGCCGGGGTTCGTGCCGCGCAGCGCCGGCGGCGGCGCATGCGGCGCGACCCCCTCTGCTCCTGGCGAGGAACGCTACTGGACCCGGCTCGGCCCCGCCCCGCCCACCCACCGCCCCTACCGCGTGGAAGTGGTGGGCGTGACGTGCGACCCGGCGCTCGCGGTCGCGCGCGGCGTGTGGCGGCGCGTGCGAGCGGGGCGGTCTGTCCCCGCGGCCGCCCAGTTACGCTCGCACCGCCTCTTTGCCGCGTCCTTTCCCAGAATCGCGCCGCTGGCCGATTCCGCCACCCTGTTTCACACCGGGGCCGCCCTCACCACGCTCGGCAAGGGCGCGGGCGACCTCGCCCCCGTCGTTGTCGCGCACGCGTCGGCCGCGACGCGCGGGGAACTCCTCGTGTCGCCCGCCGCGTGGGCCGCGTTTCGCGCGTGCGAGCGGCTGAACGATGGCGCCGCGTCGGCGGCGGAATTGTGGCCGCGGGGCGGGGGGGTGCCGGAGCGGGTCGGCGCGCGCACGGCGCGGCCGCGCACCGGCGCTTCCTCCACGCTGCGCGCCGTGCTGGCCGCGGCCGACCAGCGGGACGTGCGCGCGGCGGAGGCGTCGGTGGCGGCGGCGCGGGCGGCGGTGGCGGGGGGGTAGAGAGGGGACGAGGGAGGCGCGACGGCCGGCCTTTCTTGCTTGACTGTGAAAAAGCGTACCCGCGGCGACTCGAGAGAGCCACTCGTGAGCCAAAAAGCGAAAGCGAGCGGGAAGAGGATAGGGACGAGCCCGACTCGCGACTCTGCCCGCCACTCCCTCCCCGACCCCTCCCCTGCCCTCCCGCGGGCCCCAAACTCCGCCCACGATGTGCTACGCCGTCGCCGTCCCCCGTTACGCCGCCGCGCGCCCCGGCCCGGCGCCCGCGCGGGCGGGCGGGGTCTCACTCCTTCAAGTGCAAAAGGTGCGTCTTCCGGCGCGTGCGGGGGGGCGCCGCGGCCCGCGGGCCTCTCATTTGGACGCCTGGTGTCACGCGCGTCCATCGAGTGTGGGGCGGGGGGCGCCCGGCGGCGCGCGGCGGACGCCGACCCCCTCATTCGGCAGACCCACGTCGCCCTCGAAGCTATCCTCGCCTCCAACTCGTGCACGGGCGACGCCCAAGTCGTGAATGAAGCCGTCGCCCATTTTGGGGTGGACGGAATCGTCGCGGGAGTCGGTAAGGCGGGGGAGAGAGGGGTGGCGGCCGTCGTGCGCGGCGGCCGCGTGGGGGCCGCGCCGGCGGCGCCGCACCCCGTTCGCACCCCCGCACGGCGCGGACGGCTCGTGAGGCCCCGCGGTTTGGGTTGGCGAGGTGTCGCGTCGCCGGGCGCGGCCGCCAAAAAAAGGGGTGACTCACTCGCCGCCTTCCCGCCCCCTCGTCCCTCCCAGTCCTCGCCAAACTCCGCGAGCAGAACGCGGCCTGGTTTGCGGTCTACGACGCCGCCGCGGGCGCGCGCGCCGTGCTCGAGGGCGGCTTTGCGGCGCTCGCGGTCGCCGACGCCGCGTGACGCGTGACGCCCCTCGTCCCACCCCCCTGCCTGACGCGCTAGACGCCGTATCCGAGCCTGGCGCGCACCACGCCCATTCACCCACGGCGCGCGGCCAGGCTCTCTTCCACCCCGCGATCCCCGACCCGACCACGAGCCGGCCCCCGCTTCGCGGGGAGCGCCGACCCCGCCCTTCCTTCATTCCTTTCCCCGAATGGCGCAGCGCCGCGGACTCGGGCGCCCTCGCCGCCTCCGGCGGGGGCGCCCGCAGTCGCGGCGGTGCCGGTTTCCCCTCTTTCCCTCAAAACTCCGCCCGCCCACTAAACCCCCCCGCGCCCACGCCACCCGCCCACACACCACCCCGCCGAAGTGCGATCCCTGCATGCACACCACCCCGAATCGCTGCCGCCGAGTCTGGCGCCGCCACTAAGAAACGATCAAGCGCGTGTCGCACGCCCGCGGTGCGCGGCCCCCGCGCGCGCACGCGCCGGCCGACGCTTCACGCGCGCCCCTTGTTCCCACCCTCTCCACCTCGAGTCGATGCGAGTTATATTTTTTTAAAGTTGCGCGGCGACGCCGCTCCACGCGTCGCCGCGCCGCCCGCTCCCCACGCTGGCGCACTGGCGCGGTGGGCAGCGGGGCGGGGCGCGCGAGCGCGCCCCGTCTTCCGCTGCGCCCGCCGCGCCGCGCGCGAGCGGGCCCGACGCCCCACCCTCGCGCACGGGGCGCCCCTCACCACACACCTCCAACCCTTTTTCGCCCGCGCGCGTCCGCGCGCGTCCGGCCCCCCCTCGACACCAGCCGCCGGGCGCCCCTGTAGACCACACACGAACACCAAAAGACCGTGGGGGCGAGGGAGAGAGGGGAAGGCGCGGCCGCGTGCGCCCATAGCGTCACAAGGGGAGTCTCGATTCACACAACGACCACGCAACCAAAGCAGGCACCCACACAAGCACGCCCGCAGGCCGCGTCACGGCTCGCCCGGCCGTCCGACTCCGACCGCCGCGCGCGCGCCCCCCCCCCCGCCGCTCGACGCGCGCTCGCGCCAGCCCCGGTCGCCCGCCGCGGGCGGCGTCACAAACACGTCTTCGCACGAGCCGCGCGGGCCGGGCGACCAGGCGGCGACCGAGCGCGGGGAGGCAGACGCGGCGGCCGCGGCGGCGCGCGCTCGGCGGCGCGCCTTGGCGTCGACGAGCCTGTCGATCCTCGTCCCTCTCCCATACAGCGCGTCCCGCTCGCACGCCACGGTGGCGGCCTGGGACGCAAAGTGCGCAAACAGGAGGGCGGTGCCGCCGGCGGCGACCAGCAGGCCCGCGCCCGCCCACGCCAGCCCCGTCGCAGCGCGCGCGGACGCGTCCCGCACCGCGGCGAGCGCAACGGGGCGGCAGACGCACGCGGCCGAGCGGGCGCCCGGGACCGCGGCGAGGTCGGCGCAGAGGGAGGCGATGCAGAGGCGCACCGTCTGCCCCGTCGACGCCACCAGCAGCGCCGCCTCGTCCGCGAGCGGCGCGCTGGGCATCGCCGCCGCCGCGGTCGGCTCGTCCATGCGCCGCGCGACCGCCTCAACCCCTGCGCGCACCGCGGATTTGAGCGCGGGCGTCACTGAGTCGTACAGCGTCGTCATCGTGGCATTCAGCGCGACCAGAGCGGGGTTGGCGGCCGCGGCGGGGGCTTTGACGGCCGCCATGATGGTGTCGAGGCCGGCCAACATCTCCCCGGCGACCGCGAGCGTGGCCGCCGTGCCGGCCGCCGCGCCGGCGGCGGCGCGGGCGGTGTTGTTGAAGATGTAGCAGGCTAAGGTGAGGGAGGGTGGGGTGGGAGGCGGGCGAGCGGAGGGCGGGCGGGCGACCCTTTCCCGCCACCCTTTTCCTTGCTCACCCCAAAAGTAAGTGACGCCCAACCCCACGGCCGCCGTGCCAAACACGGCCGCCAGCAGGGCCAGCAAGATGCAGGCCGCGCGCTGGGAGCGGTAGGCCCGCGCGCGCACCGGCCCGCCTCCGACCGCGCCGTCGCCGCGCGCGGCGGCCTCGACCCGGGCCGCGTCCGCCACGGCGCCCACGCAGGAAGCGAGGGCAGCTAAAACGACGACAGCCGACACCGCGGCGGGAAAGGAGGTGGCGAGGCCGACCACGCCGCCGGGCGCCGCCCCCGTGAGCGCCGCGCCGCGCCGCGCGTGCCCGCCCGCGCCGACGGCGGCGACCGCAAACATCAACACCCCGGTCAACATGGTGGACACGCCGGCGAGGGCGGCCCAGGGGACGTAGCCCGCGACGCAGCGCGCGCAGCTAGAGTGACGAAGGAGGGGGCGGGGTCGGCGTCCGCGCCGGCGTCGGCGCTCGCCCACCACCCGCCACTCTATCTCTATCTCTCTCTCTCTCCCCCTCGCTCACCCAAAGACCCCCTCGGGCTCGGGCGGCGGCGGCGCGCGGCGCGCCGGCGCGGCGTCGTGCGACGATTTGCCCACCAGGAACGCGTCGAACGAGCGCACGGTGCCGGACGACGACGGGCGGGGGCCGGCCAGCGGGGAGACGGCGGGGGAGGACATATCGCGGGGGGGACGCGCTGCAGATGCGGGCCGCGCGCGCGGGGCGGGAGCGCGCCCGCGCGCTCGCGGGCGGAAAGACTCTGCCGCGACCGCGCGCGGGTGGCGTGGGCGGGGGTGGGCGGGCGTGTGGAGGGGCGGCAGCGCGACGGGGAGCGGAGACGGCGCACCCTCCCCGCTGCTCGGTGGCGTGTCCGCTTCCGCTGACCCCCAAAACACGGCGCCAGTCACACAAGTGTACACCCCAAATCACGACCACGGCCCAAAATGCGCTGCCCACCTCACGGCGGAACTGCCGCCGCTGCCGCTGGCGTGCGCCCGCGTCGGTCGACTGCCGCCGCCGCGCCGGGCACCGCGGCGAGCAGCACGCGCACAATGCCGGGGTGGCCCTGGGAGGAAGAGGGTGTGAGCCAAAGAGCGCGGGAGCCCGCCGGAGGCCCTCCTCTCCTCTCTTCTGCTCACAGCGGCCGCCGCTTTGTGCGCCGCCGTCTCGCCGTCGCCGTCGGCCGCCGCCGCGTCCGCGCCCGCGGCGAGCAAGTCGTCGACGACGGCGGCGTGGCCGCCGGCGGCGGCGCGCATCAGGGGCGTGGCGCGACCGCCGGCGGTGCGCGCGTCGACCGCCGCGCCGGCGGCCAGCAGAACGCTCACCGCCTCCCGCTTGCCGCCCCGCGCCGCATAGTGCAGTGGCGTGTACCCCGCGCAATCGACCCTCGTCGCCGCCCCGGGGTCGCGCGATAACACCGCCGCAAGCGCGGCAACGTCGCCGCGCGACGCGTGCCCACACGGCCCCCGCGTCCACGTCAGCTCGTCCAGCGTCTGCTCCGCGCCGCCGTGCGAGCGCGCGGCGCATGCGCAGCCCTGGGCGTGGGCCATAGCGGCAGACTGATGGGAGCGCGCTGGCGCCGCGCCACTCTTCGCCCGCCATGGCGCCGCCTCCCGCCTCCGCTCCCGCACACACTACCCCTTCCATCGACTCCGACCTGCTTGCCCGCGCCACCCTGCGCGCCCCCGGCGGCGGCCCCGCGGCGCTGCCGCGCGGCGCGGTCGGCAACCCGGACGCCACGGTCGGCCTCTACTTTTCGGCGCACTGGTGAGAGGAGGGCGGATGGTTGTGCGGGAGAGGAGGCGGGCGCGGGGTGGGAGCGTGCGACGCCCCCGTCGCCCATTAGGTGCCCGCCCTGCCGCAAGTTCACGCCCGCCCTGGCCGCCGCCTATTCTCAATGGACTAAGACAGACCGCCCCGACCTGGCCGAGCTCGTGTTTGTGTCGTGCGACCGCACGCGGCCCGCGTTTGAAGCGTACCACGACGCCATGAATTTTCCGGCCGTCTCGTACGACGACGGCGCCCGGGAACGCCTCATGTCCGCCCTCGGCGTGACCGGGATTCCGGCGCTGGTGATCGTGTCCGGGGACGGGCGCGTCGTGCAGGCGGACGGCAAAGCGCACGTGATCAAACGGGGCTCGCTCGCGGGGTGGCCGTGGGCGGGCGAGAAGGCGCCGCTCGGCGTGGGCAACCTGCCCGTGGCGGTGCAGTGGGTGCTCATGGGCATTGCGTACCTCGTGCTGCGCTGGCTGATCGTGGGCGGGTGGGGGAAAAAGTAGAGAGGAGGGGTGGAATGAAACGATGTTTTTTTTCACTTTCCCTACTCTCCCCTCTCGCTCTCACGCCGCGGTCGTCCGCACGTCCATCAGCGCCAACAGCCGCTCGACCGTCACCTCGGACGTGTCCTTGGCGACGTCGTCGGGGGTCAGCGCGCGCATCTCGTCCTCGCGCAGCGTCGTGCACACCCCCAAAACCCGCATGCCCGCCGCTCTCGCCGCCTCGATGCCGGCCGGCGCGTCTTCAATGACGACGCAGGCGCACGCGGGAGTGGACAGAATCGCTGCGGCGGCCAAAAAAATGTCCGGCGCCGGCTTCAACTTTTCGAACTCGTCCGCCGTCACCACAGCGTCGAAATCGTTCTCCAAATCAAAGCCGGCAGCCGCCAGGTTCATGCGCACTTTGACGAGGTCGGCGGACGACGCGACCGCGACGCGCAGGCCGGCCGCGCGGCACGCGCGCACGAGGTCGCGCGCGCCGGGGCCCGCGATGTCTGTGCCCGGGTCTGCGCACGCCACCTCGTACGCGGCAAAAAAGGCGGCTTTCAGCTCGTCCACGGAGGCCGTGACGCCGTGCGACGCGGCGACGCCGCCGAGGAAGACGGCCTCTCCCTGTCCGACAAATTTAACATACTCGGCGGGGTCGACCGCCACCCCGTACCGCTCCCGCATCATGACCGCGGCGACAGCACGCGAAAGATTTTCGGAGAGGGTGAGGACGCCGTCCATGTCGAAGAGCACGGCGGCGACGGCGGGCGGCGTCGCGGCCGCGCGCGCAGCGCTCGTCCGCGCGCGCGGCGGGGACTGCGGCGCCGTCGCCGCGCGGAGCGATGCAGGCAGGCGGGAGGATCGCAGGGAGGCCCACATCCGGCGACGAGAGTGCGACGCTCGCCGCCCCGGCCGCACACCTCCCTCCCTCCCTCCCACGATGAACGTGCGCTCCTCCTCCCTCCCGGGGCCCGCATTGCGCATCAGCACGCCCCCTCAACCGCCACTCACGCCCACATTCCGTCTTCTCCAGTTCGCCCTGCGCCCCTCCCCGCCGACCGCCCGCGCCGCGCGCCCGCGCCGGTCGCTCGCCGCGCGCGCGGCTGACGACAAAAAGGGGCTCGATTTCACGAGCAACTCGCGCTCGGTGAGGAGAGCGCACAGGAGGTGGCGGAACGCCGATCGGCGCCGGCGCGCCGCCGCGCCGCGCCCGCCCGCCGCGCCCGGCACCCCACCCTGCCCCTCGCTGCGATGGGGTGACTATCGCGTGGCCCCTGGGGCGGCGGCCGCCCCCCACGCCGCGCGCCGGCGCGCGCGCGGGCCGCGGCAGCGCCGCGCGAACCGCGGCGCGCGGCGCCGCCACCACGCCGCGCCGGCGACCGCTCACCCCGCCCCCCGCCCCACCCGTCAGGGCCTCGGCTACACCAACGAGGACTCGGCCGGCCAGTCCAACATCTTCGCGGTCGAGCCCAAGGCCTACGTGGCGGGCTCGGCGCGCGACTCGACGGCGGGGTCCGCGTTCACCTCCGTCTACGCCGTGACCGCCGCCGTCGTGGGCGGCGCGGCGATTGCGGCCGGCATCTCGCTGGCGCCGCGCGGGGAGGCGCCGCTCGTGGCGCCGGCGGGCGCGGCGACCGTGTCGGAATACGTTCGCGCCTTCTCCGCGCAGCCCGCGCCGGTCGCCGCGCCGGTGGCGGCCGCGCCCGCCCTGGTCGAGTGAAGGGAGGGGGAGTGATGAGGGCGTGTGGCGCACAGCATTCTTCTTCGGCAGAGGAGGGGAGGGAGGAGGCGTGCCGCGCGCCATAGCCTAGCCACACCCCCGCGCCCGCTCCGCGGGTGGCGCCGCCCCCCGCCCCCCGCCCAGCGCGCAGTCCGCCGCCGACGCGAGCGCCATGAAGCGCCCGCCGGCGCCCGACGAGCGCGCGCGTGCGGTAGCGGCGCCCGCATTCCCCCCCCCCCGCCGCCGCCGCCTGGCCTGGCTCCTCACCGCGGTCGCCAGCACCGCGCTGCCGCTGCTGGCGTGGCCCCTGGGGCGCGCGGCGGGCGCCGCGTGGGCGCGGCGCGCCGCGGCCGCGCGGCCGAAAGCGCTCTCGCTCGTGGCGGCAGGTAGGGGTGGCGGAGGATGTGCGCGTGTTGTGTGGGCGCAGTGGCGTGGTGGCGCCGGGCGCCAACAAATCCCCTCCTCTCTGCAGCCGTGCACGCTCTCGCGCGCTCCGCCCTCCTCTCCGTCGCCTCCTGGGCCCTGCCCGGCGGCTGGCCCGCCCTGGAGGCCGTCGTCATGGCAGCCGCCATCCCCGCGCGAGGCTTACCCCCCCAGCTGCGGCGCGCCGGCGCCGTGCTCGCGCCCCCGGTCGTCGCTCGCGCGGTCGCCGGCGCGACCCTCGCCGCCGCCGCCCCCGACGTCGCCCGCACGCTGCGCATGTGGGACGCCTTCCTGCCGCTCTACGCGCGCTATCAGTGGACCAAGTGGCGGTGGGCGGAGAGTAAAGGGCATCCCTGGGCGCTCGTCGAAAAAAAGTGGGACGCGCGGCACGAGTATGGCGCGCCCCGCGTCCACGCCATGCTGGCGGGCCTGGGCGGATACTATGTGAAGGCGGCCCAGGTGCTGGCGAGCAAGGGCGACTTCATTCCGCGCCAGGTGAGAAGGGAAGAGAGAGGGGGGCGGTGGGGCGGCGCGCGCTTCGCTTCGCGCACCCTCCCACCCACCCTCCCTCTCAGTGGCTCGCCCCGCTGTCGGCCACGTTCGACGCCATGCCCCCCCGCCCCCGGCGCGCGGTGGCGGCCGACCTGGAGCGCGGCCTGCGCGCGACCGAGGCCGGCGCGGCGCTCGCGCTCGGCCGCCGCGCGCGCGCGACGCCCGCCCTGCTCGCCTCCGTCGACGCCACCCCGCTCGCCACCGCTTCCATCGCCCAGGTGCACGCCGCCGAGCTGACCAGCCAGGCGGCGGCCGCGTGGGCCCACGGGACGGGGGTTGTGGTGAAAATCCAAAACGTCGCCGCGCGCGCGCTCATGGATTCCGACGTCCGCAACCTCGGCCGCCTGGCCACCTTTGTGGGCGACATCATGCCATTCGATGTCGGCGGGGTGAGTAAAAGAGGGGAATGGGGGGTGCGGGGCGCGGTATCGGCCACCCCCCATTTTTCTTTCGCGCTCTCCGGCTCTTGACGACACCACGGCGACCCACACTTCTCTATACATACGACCGGGTCGGCACCGAACTCATTCATGAGCGACCACCGCCGGGCCGTGCTAATCCGAAGCCGACGGGCCGCGACGGGGGAGGGGAGGGCCGCCGCGCGCGGCTGCCAACGCCCGCCCACGCCCACACGCCCCTCCGCCCTCTCCCCTTCTCCTAGATGCTCAAAGAGATGGGTCAGACCGTGCCCAAGGAGTTTGACTTTGTGCGCGAGGCGCGGCTGCAGGCCGCGCTGCAAGCGCGGCTCGCGCCGGTCGGACGCGCCGCGCGCGTCGTCATCCCCACCCCCCGCCTCGACCTCACCTCCCGCACCGTGCTCGTCATGCAGCGGCTGCACGGCGTGTCGGTGGCGGCCGTGGTGCGGGACGCGGTGGCGGCGCGGGCGGCGGGGGGTGGAGACGGAGGCGCCGGTTCGGCCGCCGCGTCGGCCACCCTCGCCGCCGCCCGCTCCGGAGTCGAAGCCCTGCTCGCCGCCTACGGCCACATGATCTTCGTCGGCGGCCTCATGCACGCCGACCCGCACCCGGGCAACCTTCTAGTGTTGACCGACGCCGTCGGCCTCCCGACCGGAGACCTTGGATTACTAGACTTTGGCCAGGTCAAAGCCCTGTCCGCCGACCGGCGCCGCCTGCTGGCGTCCCTCATCATCGCCATCGACGACGGCGACCCGGACGGCGTCGCGGCGGGGCTGGCGGCGATGGGGCTGTGCCCCGCGCCTGGGGAGGCCGGCGCGCCCGACCCGTTGCTCGCCGCCGTGCTCGCGGCGGTCGTTTTTGACACGGCGCCGCTGCCGGCGGCGGCGGTCAACCCGCTGGATGAAACGGGCAAGAGCGTGCTCAAGGTGGGGGAGGGCGGGGGGGGTGGAGAGGCGGCCGGCGCCGCGGCGACGGCCACCCGCCCACCCCACCCTCCTCCTCCGCCCCAGATGGTGCCCCTCGCAGATTTCCCGTCCGACCTGTTCCAGATCGGGCGCACGATCATGCTGCTGCGCGGGCTGACGCACGCGCTCGGGGTCACCGCGTCGTCCGCGTCGCTGTGGCGGCCGCACGCGGAGGCCGCCCTGCGGGAGTCGCCCGCGGTGGCGGCGGCCAAGGCGGCGGTCAACAAAGCGTTGGACAACGGGGACGACCACGTGGACGAGGACGCGTGAGGGGCGGGGCGGGGAGGGGGGAGGGGGGTGGGTAGAAAGGACCGAACCCGCACCCGAGCCCCGGCTTGATTTATTGGGGTCGCGGGGAGAGCGCGAGAGACGGGCGGCGCACACTGCAACCACTGCCGGCCTCGCCTGGCGGCGCGGGAGAGGCACGCCTCGGCGACAGCCGAGCGCGCGCGTGGCGCCAGCCCACTCCCCCGCCGCCAGGCCGCCATGGCGGCCTGGACCGACCTGCACGAATCCGTGCTCGTCCACGTCCTGGCCGCCAGCACGCCCCGCACGCGCGCCGCGGCGTCGGCGGCGTGCGCGCGGGCGCGCTCGGTCGTCCGGGGCGCGCCGCGCGCCTATTTTCCCGCGCTCCGCTTTCGCGACGGCTGCGGCGCGGCGCGGTGCAAGGAGCTGATGTCCATGCTGGCGGGCGCGGCGGAAGTGGAGCTGGCAGGGTGAGAAAGAGGGGCGCGCGCCCCGGTCGCCCGCATGGGGGCGTCTTGTTTGGCCATCACCGCCATTACTGCCGCCCTGACACCGACAGGCTGTGGACGTCTTGTTTCGCCGCGGGCCAACGCAGGCCCCCTCCACCACACCCCCAGCGACGCCGCGGCCGCGGCGGCCGAGTCGCGCGCCCGCTTCCGCGACCGCGTCCACCGCAACACGCCCCTGCGCCCGTCGGCGCACACGCTGGCGGCCGCGCTCACCGGCGTGGCGTCCCTGACCCTGGACGAGCGCGTGTCGCCGTTGGGAGGGGCCACGGACGACCTGGCGGCCGAGCTCGCGCGGCGCGGCGGCGCGGCGCGGCTAGAAGCGCTGGCCCTCGCGTTCGACCCCTACTCGGACGCGGCCGACCTCTTTTCCGACGCCGGCCTGTCCACGCTGGCCTCGGCCGCGGGCGGCACCCTGCGCTCCGTGTCCCTCGGCGGCGCCAGCGGCGTGACCGACCGCGGCCTCGCGCGGCTCGGGGCCGCCTGCCCCCGCCTAGCGTGCTTCACCTGGACCGGGTACAGCGAGCTCGTGTCGGATGCTGGGGTGGCGGCTTTGGCGGCGGGCGCGCGAGGGTTGCGCCGGGTGCGGCTCGACGCGCGGCTGCCGCGCGTCGGCGACGCGGGCGTCGCCGCGCTCGCCGCGTCCTCCGGCGCCCACCTGCGCGCACTGTCCCTCCCTGGAGGCTGCGGCGACCGCGCCCTGGCCGCGCTCGCGACGCACTGCCCCGGCCTGGAAAGCGTCGACGCGCGCGCGTGCGCGCGCGCGAGCCGCGCGGGGGCGGACGCCTTGCGCGCCGCGTGCCCGCGCCTGCGGCGGCTGGCGCTGCCGCCAGAGCTGGCGGCAGCGTAGGCGGGCGGCCCGCGACCCCTCCCTCCCCTCACCCCACCATTCTTCATTCTTGCGCCGCCCGCCCCGGCGGGGCGCGGCCGTCCCGGTCCCGGGGCGGGCGACCGCCCGTCGCCCGCCCCGCACACGCGTGTAGCATCAAAGGGGCGACAGAAGAGAGAGAGCGCGCGCGCGCCGGCCGACGCTCTCACACCCGCTCTCCCCCTCCGGCGGCCATGTCGCCCAACAAGGAGGACAAAGCGGCGACGCCCGCCAAGCCCGCGGGCAAGGACATCCGCACCTGGTTCGGGGCCAAGCCCGGTGCGCGGCGCGTGATGCGCGGGCGCGGGAGCGGTCCTTGCGCGCGCGACACGCGGCCGATGGTCCGCGCGCGATTCGATTATCGCGCGGCGCGGCCGCGGGCGGCGCGGGCGCTCGCGGGGGGGCGGGCGCGCTGCGGCGATGCCGCGAATAAATCGATGCCTACCCCGCGCCCCTCCCGCCCTCCAGAGCACGCCCCTGCGCCCGCGTCCAAGCCCGAGGTGAGCATGGCGCGATGGGGGGGTGGGGTGGAGAAGAGGAGGGAGCGGCGGGCGCGGGGCCGACCCGCGCTCCCTCTCTCCAGCCCAAGGCGTCGCGCCACTTTGGCGGTGGCGACCCCAAGCCCAAGCTCGACCCGGACGCGCCCGCGATCGTGCTCTCGGGGTCGGACGACGACGCGGCGCCCAAGCGCGAAAGCGCTCCCTCCGCCGCCCCTGCTCCCGCTGCCACCAGCGACGACGACGTGAGCGGCGGCCCGTCGCCCGCGCCCCGGCCCGCTGGCCGTGGGCGCGGCAAGCGCGCCGCGCCGTCGGCGTCACCCGCGGCCAAGAAGCGGCCCAAGTCGGCCGCCGGCCGCGGGCGCGCGCCGTCGGCGCCGCCGCCCGCGGACGCGTACAAGGCGCCAGGGGCCGAGACGGCGATGGCCGCGGTCGCGGCGGCGATCGCCGCGCTCCCCCCGTACGTGCGCCCGCCGCGGGACCCAGCCGCGCCCCTCGCCCCCGCCAGCCGCGCGGACGACGCGCCCCCGCTGGCTGGCATCAAGCCGCCGCCGCCCACGGGGCACCCGGACGCGCTGACGGGGCTCGCTTTCGTCATTTCGGGCGTGCTCGAATCCCTCACCCGCCCCGCCGCGGAAGCCTACATCAAGCGCCACGGCGGCCGCGTCACCACGTCCGCGTCCGGCAAGACGGACGTCGTCGTGCTGGGCACGGGGGCGGGGATGAGCAAGGTGGGCAAAGTGCTCGACAACGCAGAGCTCGCCGCGGCGGCGCCCGCCATGCTTGCCGCCGCCGCGCCCGCGCTGGCCGCCGCCAAAGCGTTGCGCGACGCGGCCGTGCCCAAGGCGGTGCAGCAGGCGGTCGCGCGGGCGCGGGCGGCCAAGAACAAGGGGGAGAAGGATGTGGCCGAGCCGGACCTGTCGCCGCAGCAGGCCGCCGCGCTGGCCGCGTACGCGGTCGCCGACGCCGACATGCGCGCCGCGCAAGCCGCGAGCCGGGTCAAGGTGACGGCGGTCGTGGACGAGGACGGGTTGGTGGCGCTCGTTGTCGCGGGCGGTCCGCCCCCGCCGCCGGACGAGTCGGACGAGGTCGCCGCCGCCGCGCCCGATCCTGCCGCCGCCGGTGCAGGCGGCGCGTCGGGGTCGGGTGCGCCGGCCAAGGCGCCGGCGCGCGCACCAGCGCCGCCGCGCGCGCCCGCGCGCGCGGCCGCCGCCGCGCCGTCGGCCCCCGCGTCCTCCTCCCTCTGGGTCGACACCTACCGCCCGTCCCGCGCCTCCGACCTGGTGGGCAACCCGGGCGCGGTGAACACGCTGCGCCAGTGGCTGACGACGTGGTAAGAGCGAGAGGAGAGGGAAGAGGAGAGAAGGGCGCGGTCGACGGCGCGCGCGAAACCCCGCCCGCCAACCCCTCGCCCCCCCCCAGGGACGACGTTCACCTGCGCGGCAAACCGCCGCCCGCCCCCGCGCTCAAAGGGCGGGGCAAGGCGGTCACCGACATGACCAAAAAGGCGGTCCTCCTTTCCGGCCCGCCCGGCGTCGGCAAGACCTCCGCCGCCCTCGCCCTCGCCCGCGAGCTGGGCCGCACCCCGGTCGAAGTCAACGCGTCCGACGCGCGCAACAAGGCCGACTCCAAGGTGGCGGCCGGGGTGGGCGGGCGGCTCTCCAACGCGGTGCGCGAGCTCGCGACCAACTCCGCGCTCCCCGGCCCCGACGGCCGCGCGCGCCGGGTCGTGCTCATCATGGACGAAGTGGACGGCATGTCCGGTGGCGACCGGGGGGGGGTGGGCGAGCTGGCGAGCGTCATCAAGGCGGCCAAGGTGGGAGGAGGGGAGGAGAGGGGGCGAGGCGCGCGCGCGCGCGTCGACCACCGCGCGCCCACCCCGCCCACCCTCCTCCCACCTCCACCAGGTTCCCGTCATCTGCATCGCCAACGACAAGTGGTGCCAAAAGCTCAAGCCGCTGCGGGCGCAGGTCCTCGAGCTGGTAAGAGAAGAGGGAGAGGGTGGTGGCGGGGCGGCGCGCGGGTGCGCGCGCACCCCCCAACGCCCACCCCCACTTCCTGCTCCACTCCTCAGGACTTTAAAAAGCCGGCCGCCACCGCGGTCGCCAAGCGCCTGGCCGCCGTGTGCGCGGCCCAAGGGCTCCAAGCGTCGGACGCGACGCTCCAAGCCCTGGCCGAAGGCGCCAACTGCGACCTCCGCTCCCTCATCGGCCAGCTCCAACTCGTGCGCCTCAAGAAGCGGTCGCTCTCGTTCGACGACGCGACGGGCCGGTTTGGGACGCACAAGGATGCGACGATGACTCCGTTCGACGCGGCGCGCCTGCTCGCGGACCAGTCGGGCAAGCACCTCTCCCTCAACGCGCGCCTGGACGCCGCGTTTGTGGATCTCGACATGGTGCCCCTGCTGGTGCAGGTGAGAGAGAGGGGGGAGGGAGGAGAGGGGTGCGGTTTGCCGTGCGCTTCGCCCACCACGCCCGCCTCCTCCCTGTCTCTCTTTTCAGGAGAACTACGTCAACTACGCGCCCTCCATTGCGGGCGCCGACCCCGTGGCCCGCCTGCAGCTCGTCGCCAAAGCGGCCGACGGCATTTCGGCGGGCGACGTTTTGAACAAAAAAGTGCGGTCCGGCCAAAACTGGGTGCTCGCCCCGTCGGCCGCCCTCATGTCGTGCGTCTACCCGGCCGCCTTTGTGCGGGGCAGCTTCCAACCGTTTGGGCTCTACCCGGGGGAGCCCGCGTTTTCGCGGTGCGAGAGAAGAGGCAAGAGGGAGGGGGTCGAGGGCGCCCAGCGCCCGCGTACCCCACCACCACCCCTCCCCCCCCCCTCACCACAGCTTCACCGCGTTCCTGGGCAACCTGTCGTCCTCCGGCAAGCAGCGCCGCCTGCTCGCCGACGTCGGGTCCCGGCTCGCCGCCGCGGGCGCGGCGCACGCCGACCGCACCGCGCTGCGCGCGGACGTAGTCCCCGCCCTGCGCGCGGTGTGCACCGCGCCGTTCCTCCAAGCCGCCGGCGGCGCGACCGCGGCGACGGCGGACGCGGCGGCGGGCGCGGTGCGCGGCTTGGGGCTCACGAAAGACGATTTCGATTTCCTGGTCGACGTCACCAAGTTTAAAACCAAGTCGGTCTTCTGCGCCGACCCGTACAAGGGCGTACCCGCCGCGGTCAAGGCCGCGTTCACGCGGGCGCTGACCAAAGGCGCGCCGGCGCCGCGCTGGAACAAGGACGACGCGGGGTTCGTGCGGAAAGCCAAGGGGAAGAAGGTGGCGGCGGTGGCCGCGCCCAAGAAGCGGCGCGCGGTCACGCCGGGCGAGGAAGGGGAGGAAGGGGAGGAAGGCGGCGCGGGCTCTGGCTCTGACGACGACGAAGCCGACCTCCCCCCCGACGTCGCGGCCGAGCGCGCTGCCAAGCGGCTCAAGGCGTCGGGCATCGTGTTTGAAGCGGGCGCGGCCAAGCCCAAGCCCAAGCCCAAGGGCAAAGGGAAAGGCAAGGCGTGAGAGGGGGAGAGGGGGTGGGGGGAGGAGTGCGCGCGCGTGTGCACCCGGGACAGCCCCCGCCAAGCTTTCCGTCCGCGGTGCGCAGTGTGTTGCAGTCGGCCCAGTTTGGTGAATCGCCCAAAGGAAAAGGGGGGGGGGGGGGGGAAGGAAAAACGGGGACCGCACTCGCCTCACCCCGCCGCCGGCGCGGCCGCCGCCATCATCTTCTCCACCACCGCCGCCCCCGCCCGCGAAAACGTCATGCAGATGGGCGGCCTCACTTTGCCCATCGCCAGGGCGGCTTGCGGGACCGACCACAGGCCCTCCCCGATGATGAGCCCCGCCGCGGCGGGCACGAGGGTCGAGTCGGCGCCCTCGGGGTCGCGCCGCTCCCACGCCCATTTGATGGCGGAGCCGAGGCACATGCCGACCGCGTAGTTGGGGCCGAGGTAGAAGGGCAGGCCCATGGCCGTCGGGATCGGGACAAACTGCGCGTACCGGCTCGGCAGCGCGTCGCGCGCCAGCCCCAGCAGGAACGACGCAGCAAATAGGGCGGCAAACAGTTCGAGGCAGTGCGAGGGCAGGGCGCCAAACCCTTGCGTGCCGAGGATGGCCATGCCGCGGTAGATCGTCGCATACGGCGCCGGGTACTCGGAATGCTCGACCCCCACCGGGAACGCGCGGTAAAACAGGGAAAAGGTGAGCGGCCCGACGAGGCAGCCGATGGCCGACCCGAGGGTCTGCGCGGCAAACATCGCGCGCGGCGACGACTGCGTGATCCACCCCGTCTTGAAGTCAAACATGAGGCCCGACGCGGCAGAGGTGGTGGAGAGAACCACCCCGCAAATGGCCAGGCCGGCGATGACGCCGCCGCCGGCGACGCCGCCCCACGCGGCAAACGCAAAGATGCACAGTTTGCCGTACATCGACGCCATGTCCCAATCGGTGAGGCCGGCCGCGTACGCGTTGGCGAAGCAAAACGCGGGCGCGACGGCGTACGCGGTGGCGACCATGTACCAGCGGCAGGCGGGGTAGAGGAGGGGGATGACGGCGACGCCCAAGACGCCGAACGCCGCGTAGCCCGCCCACCCGATCCAGCCAGGGATCGCGTCCCGCATGAAGACGGCGTCCCGGCGGGCGTCCAGGTCGCGACGGCGGACGGCGGCTTCCGAGTCGGCGGTCGACGCGCGGCGGCGCGCGCGCAGGCCGGCGGCCGAGACAGCGGGCTTGCCGTCAGCGGTCGGCATCGGCTTGTCAGTGCCCATCGGGGTCGTCGAGGATGAGGGCGTGGACGAGCCAGACACGTCGGGCCCTTCGGGCGCGTCTGTCGCCGCCACGCGCTTGGCTGGCCGGCGAAACGAGGTCGCGAGGCGCAGCCGCTCGCCCGCAGCGCGCCGGGCAGAAGCCGCCGCAGCCTGGCGCGCCGCGACGGCCGCCACGACGGCCGGCGCGTTGGGCGCGGCTGACGGCAGCTCGGCCGCCGCCCGCCGCTGCGCCGCAAACGCGCGCCCCGACACCCACAGAATCTTGACCGCGTTGTACAGGCCGTCGCCCATGAAGACGGCGATGGCCAGGAAGACTTGGTACCCGTAGAGGCCCCGGAAATCCTTCTCCTTCAACCCCGCGGGAAACCAGTCCCCCGCGCGCTTGTCGATCATGGGCCACGCAAACCCCCACGTGAGCACCGCGCCCGCCAGCATCGACAGGTTGACGACGTGCGGGCAGATCATGCCGACGCCGATGTAGGTGAGTTGAAAGTCGAAATTCCACTTCCAGCGCAGCGCGGCGAGGCCCAGCGAGGGGAAGCGGTCGAAGCCGCCCGAGCAGGCGGGGCCCGCTTCCGACGAGAAAAACCATTTGAAGCCGGCCCAGGCGAGCGAGACGATGCCCCACCGCCCGAGAACCGTCACCTGTTTCGCCGCGTCGGCCTCGCCGCCGAGCGAGTGGAGCGAGTTGATGAGCACGCCGCCCGCGGTGCCGGACGGGTAGGGCAGGTCGTAGTCGATGATGAACCGCTTGCGCAGGTTGACGAGCATGAAGATGCCGACAAAGGAAATGCAAAACATGTACGGAATCGTTCTCGTCAAGACCGGGTCGTAGACGTCCTCCTCCCGGTTTCCGGGCACCGCGCCCACGTTGAGGAACGACTGCCTGTCCATGGCGAGCAGGTAGGAGCCGAAGCCGCCGGAGAATGAAGCCCCGGCGCACGCGCCGATGAACGTTTGCATCATCGTGTTCTCCTGCTGCGTAAACGGCTTGGCCGTGCCGCCGCAGCGCACAACCACTTTGTTCCAGGCGGTGACGCAGAAATAGCCGAGCAGGGTCGTCGCCATGCCGAGCGACGGGATAATGCCGGCCGTCAGATTGAGTTTGGCCGTGATGATGGCAAAGAGGACCCCGAGCGCCACCCCAAACACGAGCGACCGGACCGTGATCTGGCGGGTCCAGGGGCCGTCGGCCGTGGCGTCGCCGTGCGCAAGCGCGGCGGCGACAGCCGCATCGGGCTCGGTGAGCAGGTCCTTGTGCCCCGGCGCCAGCCCCGCGGCTTCCACCAGGTCCTCGCCGCCGTGCAGGGCGTGGGGGGGGTGGGACGCGTCGTGGCGGCCGGCGTGGAGGGGGGCAGAGTCATCGGCGGGGTGCTGCGGCGCCATGGTGGGCGGCTGAGGGGCGGTTGGGGAAGGGGGGCGGTCGGTGCGCTCCCAGGGGGGTGCAAACGCGATGCCCGTCGCCCACGCGGGCAAAGGGGCGCAGATGGGGGACCACGCGAGTCGGGAGGCCAATCGCAGGGGTCGCATGCGGGCCGCGGCGCGGGACGCGTCGTGGCGCACCCCGCCCCGCGTCCCGCGCCACCAGCGTTCGCTAGTGCAGCAGGCGCAGAGCGCGAGCCGACTAGGGCGGCGGAGGCGGGCGGGGCCGGACGCGCCGCGGGCGCTGCGCAACGCGCGTCCCGGGGGGGGGGGACACGGCCGCGGAGGCGCCCGCCGCTCGCCGTTGGCCATTGCCAAGTCTCCAACACACGCCCACACGGTACGCACCTTGCTTACGCCTCCGACCACGGTCCCGCGGATGCGGCGCGGCGCGGGCGGGCGGCGCGCGGGGGTGCCGGCGCGCCCAGAGAAGGTGGCGCGGGCGGTAGGCAGGCGAGGGGGTGGTGGGGGCGGCGGCGGCCCCGCGAAGGAAGAGTGGGAGAGGGGGCGCCGCGGCGCCGCCCTTGCACCCCACCCCGCCACTCTCTCTCGTCCCGCGTCCCTCCTCCCCCTCGGCACTTATGAGCCACGCCCGCCCCGCCGGCTTGCACCCCGCCCTGCTGTCTGAGGTCACGCCGCCGGGCCAGGGCGGCGGCCACGGCAACGACCCTCCCCCTTGCTCCCTGCCGACGCCGGGCTACGCGGTTGCCGTCGAGGCGGCGGCAACCGCGGCCCGGGTCGTGCTCATGATCACACTGGATGATGTGGCGTCAGGTGAGGATGGGGAGGGAGGGCGGCGGGGGGCTGGGCACGCCCCGACCGCGCGCGACGCGCAAACCTCCCTCCACCCTCAGCCGCTCGCACCGCACTGCAGGCCACGGCCAAAGACATCGAAGCCATTGTCGACGCGTGCGTGGGAGTGGGTCCGAGGGAGGGTGGGGGCTGTGGGCGCGCACGGCACGCCTGTCCCCTTGACCCTCCCGACCACCCCTCCTCCCCTCCCCAGCGCCCGCCGCGACCTGGACGCCGTGCTCACCGAGTTTGCCGACGCCGGCGCCGCCACGGCGGCCGCGGCGGACGGGGACAAGCGCGCCGCGGCGGTCGTCGCGGCCGCGATCGTCGCGGCCGCGTCCCGCGTGCGCCGCGAGCCGTGAGACGGGTACAAACGGGTGTGGGCGCGTGGCGCGTGCATTTTTGCAGGGTGTGAATAAGGAACAGGAATGCCCTGCCTGCCCCCTCCCTCGCCGTTTCAGTTGCGCTCGCCCAGCGGCGCCCCCGCCCCCCCGCGCGCCGCCGCGGCCGACCGGCGGCGCTTGGCGGCGTCGGCCGGGGTGCCATCCGCGTCCGAGACGCGCTTGTTGGAGGTGCTCGAGTCGCCGCGCGGCAGCGCCGCGGCCGCGTCGGCCAGGGCGGCGACCGCGTCGCGCGCGGGGGCGATGAGGCGGTCCAGAGCGGACGCCGCGTCGGCCAGAGACGCGAAGGCGGCCTCGGCGCGGTCGGCGCGCGCGGCGGCGGCGGCCTCGCCCTCGCGCGCGGTCGCCGCCGCCGTCTCCGCCGCCTCGGCGCGCGCCTCGGCCGCCGCCTCGCCCTTGCCAGCGGCGTCGGCCGCCGCGCACGCCGCCGCCGCGTCCGCCTTGGCGGCCTTGGCCGCGGCCTTGGCCTCGGCCTTGGCCTCGGCGAGCGCCGCGTCGACCGCGGCCGCCGCGTCGGCGCCCAACCGCTGGCTGGCCGACACCGCGCCCTCGAGCTCCACGCGCAGCGCGGCCGCCTCATCGCGCGCGGCTTCCGCGTCGCCCTCGGCCGCGTCGGCGCGGTCGGACGCGGCGGCCGCGCGGTCAGAAAGCGCCGCCGCCTCGGCCACGGCCGCGTCGCGCGCCGCCGCCGCCGCCGCGAGCGCCAACGTCAGTTCATCCACATCCTTGCGCAGGCGCGCGGCGGCGTCGTCCGAGGACGCCCGCTTGGACGGCGCGCGCGCGCGCGGTGCGTCCGCGGCCGCCACCGCCGCCACTTCTGCCTCGGTCGCGCGCCGCACCGCAAACTCGATCGGTGTCGACACCGGGCGCCCCGGCGGCGCCGCCAGCGCCACGATGTCGCCCTCCTTGACCGGCACGCCGCGCGGCTCGGCCTCGGCGCGCGGCACGCGGTCGTCGTTGACCCACGTCCCGTTGCTGGACCGATCCGTCACCGTGAAGCCGCCGTCGGCGCGCAGCTCAAAGACGCAGTGCACGGCCGACACGGTGAGCGCGTCGCGGTGGAAGACGAGGGACGCGCCCACGTCGTGCGCGGAGCGGCCCAGCTGCACTCTGGGGGTAGCCAGGAGGGTGATGGGCGCGCCGGCGGCGGCCTGGGCGGCCTGGGCGGCGGGGGTGAGGGGGACGAGCGCGAGCGGGAGGTGCGACGACATTGGGGGGGGGGGGGCGGGAGCGCGGGGCGCGGGGCGCGGGCGGGCGGGGGCCGTGCGCGCGGCGCCGGCGGGCGCGGGGCGGCCGAGGGACGGGGAGGAGAGTGGGCGCCGCACGTCCCGCCAAAACGGTGTCCAGCGCCGCCGCATGCGGCGCTTGCCCGCCCTGACCCGCCGCCTGCCCCGCACCGATCCACGCGCACCCCGCGCCACCTCTCGCATGGCGACAGCGGCGCCCGAGGCGCCGGTGGGCCCGCCCCCACCCCCGTCAGCCGGGGCGCGCGTCGTCGTCCTCTACCACTCCCCCTGCAACGACGGCGCGTACGCGGCATTGGCAGCCTCTCTCTATTTCGAGCAGGGGGGCGGGCCGAGGCCGCGCTTCGTGCCGCACCGCACGTATGCAGCGGCGGAGGCAGCAGCTCTGGGCCTCGACCGCTCCCACACCGTCTACCTGCTCGACTACGCGGGGCCGCCCGGGTTTGCGACGGAGCTGGCGGGGGTGGCGGGGCGGTGAGAGGAGGGAGGGTTGAGCGAGGGAGGCCGCGCGCGCGCGCGGCGTCTCAACCAGCCCCCCCCTCGTCCCTCAGCGTCGTCGTGCTCGACCACCACAAGACCGCCCTCGAACAATTTCCTCCCCCACCCGCCCGCCCCAACAACCTGGAGGCGTGGCTCGACATGGGGCGGTCCGGGTCGGCGCTCGCGCGCGCGCACTTCAGCCCTTCGCTCCCGCCCGCCGTCGCCGCCGCGTACGCCGCCGTCAACGATGGCGACCTGTGGACGTGGGGTTTGCCCACGTCGCGCGCGTTTTACGCGGGGCTGGCGGCGGCCGGGATCGATTTTGACGCAGGGACGAACCCCGGAATGTTTGCCCAACTCGCGGCCCTCGACTTTGACGCCACCGTGGCGACCGGCACCGCCCACCTGGCGGAGCAGGATGCCGCGGTGCGGGAGGTGGTCGCGGGCGCGTTCCCGGTGGCGCCCCCCGGCGGCGCGAAAGGCTTTGCCGTCGACCTCTCCCCCTCCCTCGCCGGCCTGCGCTCCTCCATCGGGCATGCCCTGGCCGACGCGTCCGCCGCGGCCGGCCGGGACGCGCTGGGGGTCGTGGCGTACAGGGAGCCGGGCATGGGGGAGGGCGACGGCCGGGTCAAGGTGTCGCTCCGCTCCGTCGGCGCCTTCGACGCCGCCGCGCTGGCGGCCGCGCACGGTGGGGGCGGCCACCGCAACGCGGCCAGCTGCATGATGGAGCCGGGCGAGTGGGCGGCCTGGCGCGAGTGAGAGAGAGAAGAGAGGGGTCCGCCCTGTCAGTCCAGTACTCAATTGTTGCTCTGTCCGCTTCCTGCTCCCCGCCACGCCGCCAGCAGACTCTCCCGCAGCCGCAACCGCTCGGCCGCCGCCGCGGCCGCCGTGCCCGCCGCCGCGACCGCCGCGTCGGCCTCGCCCCACCTGCCGCCCGCCGCCAGCGCGCCCGCCACCGCGCCCGCGGCGACCAGGACGTGCAGGCCGCAGTCGGCGCCGTTCGTTTGGGAGGGAGTGGGGGCGGCGGCGACGCGGGAGGTGGAAACGCGGACGAGGGGAGCGAGCGCGGCGGCGAGCCGCGCTGCGGCGCGCTCGTTGCCGCCACCCAGGCTGCAGTAGTGCCGCCAGGGCGTGGCGCCGGGAGCGCCCGGGGGCGCGGACGCGGGGTGGAGGGCGAGGAGGGACCTGGAAGGGGGGTCGGGGGTTTTGTTGAGGGTGTTAGTGGAAGTGAAGAGTTGGTGAGTCACACCGCGATCTCCTGCACGCCCCGCTAGACCTCCCACCGACCAACACCCTCGCCCCTCGAAGAGCGCGTCGACGCCGCGCCGCCCGGCGGCAGCCGCGGCGACGGGCGGCGGCCGCCCCGGGGAAGCAAGGCAGCCTCAAAATCGCGCGACAGTCCCCTCTCACCCCCCGCGCCACCCGCACCAGTGCGTCCCGCCCTCCGCTAGCGTCACTTCCTCGTTGTCGTTGACCGGCAGCAGCACCAGGCGCGCGCCGGCGAGCCCGAGCGGGCCTGCGACGGCGTCGGCCACCCCCGCGGACGCCATAAAGGCGGCCGACGGTGAGACAAACACGGCGCCCGGGTGCTCCTTGGCCAGGCCATGGAACGCGTGCTCAATGAGCTGTGCGTGGAGGGCGGGGTCGTGGGAGGAAGGGGTGCGGCGCTGCCTCGGCCGCCCCGCCCTCCCTCCTCCCTGTCACCTGGTCGTTCAGCCAGCCGCCGTCGGCCAGCAGGGCCACGTCCCGGCCGTACAGGGCGGCGTCGCCGGCCGCGGGGACGGGGGCGTCGGGGGGAGGGCGCATGCGGCGCCGAGAGTGGCGGTCGCACTCTGGTCGCCGCGCCCAGGTCCAAGCCCAGGTACGCCCCCACCAGAGGCGTAAAGGAGGTCATGTTATGCTCGTGGGAGCAATGCGCGCCCCCCAAGACCGCGCGCGCGCCTCGGAATTGCGCGCATTGGCGCACGCTGCGCCCGCGGGGGGGGCGCTGGGCCGCACGACGCCGCTTTGGCGCATGCTCAGGGTGGCCTCACCTACGTGACACCATACTATGGCAGTTTGACGCGCGCCCGCGCCCGTCGCACCGCGCCCGGGCTCGGGGCAACAGGGCGCTCCGCGCGCGCCACCTGCGCCCGCGCCCGCCCGCCCGCCCCAACCGCCGCCCGCCCCTCGACAGCTTTTTCAAAGCATTTTCTCACTCGACACGTGTCGGTTCGCCCTCACTCTTCCCCCTCCCGCCATGGACCTGCGCCGCGCGTCGACCGGCGCCATTCCCTTTGCTGCCGCCGCCGCCACCGTGACCCTGGCGGGTCCCGACTCGCGCAAGTGGGCGCGCGGCGGCGGCGGGGGTAGGGCGGCCGGGGGCGCGGGCGCGGCCGACGTCGCGCGGCTGCGCGCGGCGCAGGCGCTCCTGCGCGCCGACGCGGCGGCCGCCGCGGCCGCGGCCGACGCGGCGGAAGCGGAAGGGCGGCAGTTGGCCGCCTTGGTCGCCGCCCTGGCCCCCCACAAGCGGTCCTTCGACCTCGCCCCCGTCCCCGGCGCGCCGCGCGACGCCACCCCCTCCCCCTACGCCTGCCCCGGCGCTGCCGCCTGTGGCGGCGGGTGCGGCATCCCGCCGCCCGCGGGCCCGGGCGCCGACCCGGTAACCGTGCAGGCGGAGTCCGTCGCAGCGGCGGCGCTCGCGGTCAACGGGGGGCGCCCCGCGGCCGCCCTCGTCGACCTGCTCACCCTGGTCGTGCGCCGGGCGGGCGTGGCGGACGCGCCAGCGGCGGCGGCGGGGGTGGCGTGAGAGAGGGGAGAGAGAAATGAGGGGGGAGCGAGCGCGGGCTGCTCGCGCGCGCGCCTTTTCTGGGGGGCCTGATTTGGGGGATGGGGGCGCCGCGGCAATGCTGGGCGTGCAACGACCGTGTCTCGAGGGTCGAGGAGGGTCGGCGGCGGGCGGTGAGAGGGAGAGAGAGGGAGAGACGAGGGCCGCCGCGGCGGACGCGCACCCACTCACCCTCCCTCCCGCCGCGCGCCCCGGCGCGTCGTCGCCATGGCGTCCCCCTCGCCCTTTGGCAACGGCGGCGGCGGCCTGCCCGGCGCCTCGTCGGGCGACGAAGGGCCGCGCCGGCCGCTGCCCAAGCGGACCAACTCCCTGTCCGACCTGTCCCGGTGCGTGAGGGTGGGGGGGGTGGGCGGCGCGCGGGGGGCGTCATTGGGGGCGCCGCGGCGCCCCGCGGCCGCGGCGCGGCGCGTCCGCGCGCCCCGCCGCGCCGCGCGGCGCCGCCCGCGCCCGCCGCGCCCGCCCCCAATCCCGGTGCGGCGTGCGTGCCCGCGCACAACGCGCTGGCGGCGGCCGCGACTCGTTCGAGCCCGGCAGCGGATGCGGCGGCGCGTGCTCGCCGCGGCGCGCGCGGTCGCGCGCGGCTGGATCGGCGGTCGGCGCGGGCGCCGACCCCGTTTCTACCCCCCATGCGCACGCTGCTATCATGTGGCGCGCTTGGGGGATGGGGCATCCCGCGCCCGCGCCTGCGCGCGCCGCGGCGGGCCGCGCCCGGCCACGGCGCGCCGCGGGCGGCCGCCGTGCGCGGCGGTGCGACGCTCCCGCCCGCCCGCGCGCTTGCCATGGATCATGCGACACCCGCGCGGATCGCTCCAGCTCGCCCCGGCGGCTGGCGCGCCCCGCATGGGCCGCCAACCGTGCCGCCTCGCACCCGCGCCCGCGTCGCGGCCGTTTCCCGCGCCGGCCGGCCGGCGCCCTCCCGCCCGCCGCCCGGACGCGCTGACGACGACCGTTGGCTGCGCGCCCGAGGCGGCGGGAGCCGGCACGGGCGCCGTCAACGGCCGCCGCGCCCTCCCTAGTCCGCGCGATGGCCTCCAACGGCGGAGAGCGACCCCGTGTCGACCCCCTCCTCCCCCCCCCCCCCATCCCTCACAGCCAAGGCTCCAACCCGCTCAAGATCGGGGTGCCCAAACGGGTGCCGTCCCTCAACTCCCAAGTCGAGGCCAAGTGCCGCGAGCTCGGGGGGACGCAGGCTATCCACTCGGTCCTCGTCGCCAACAACGGCATCGCGGCCGTCAAGTTCATGCGGTCCATCCGGTCGTGGGCGTACAAAACGTTTGGGAACGAGCGCGCGGTCGCGATCGTGGCTATGGCGACACCGGAGGACATGCGCATCGACGCAGAGCACATCCGCATGGCCGACCAGTTTGTCGAGGTGCCGGGCGGGTAAGTGGCGGAGGGTGGGGGGGGGGTGGAGGCGTGGCGAGGGTTGAGCGCGCGGCCGGCCTCGACCCCCTCGCCGCCCGCCAACGCCTCTCCTCCCCTCCAGGTCCAACAACAACAACTACGCCAACGTCCCCCTCATCGTCCAAGTCGCCGACCGCGCCAACGTGGACGCGGTGTGGCCGGGGTGGGGGCACGCGTCGGAAAAGCCGGAGCTGCCGACGGCGCTCGCCGACACGCCGCGCGGCATCCGCTTCCTCGGCCCGCCCGCGGCCGCCATGGCGGCGCTGGGCGACAAGATCGGGTCGACCATCATGGCGCAGGCGGCGGGCGTGCCCACCATCCCGTGGTCGGGGACGGGGGTCGCGGTCGACTTTGGGTCGTGCCACGGCGTCATCCCGCCCGACGTCTACGCGTCGGCGTGCGTGCACACCGTGGACGACGCCCTCGCCTCGTGCGCCCGCATCGGGTACCCGGTCATGCTCAAGGCGTCGTGGGGGGGCGGCGGGAAAGGGATTCGGAAGGTGGGTCGGGGGGGGGGCGAGAGGAGAGGCGCGCGCGCTCGCGCGGCCGTCTCCCCGACCCCTCCCACCCCCTCCCCCTCCCCGCCCCCACAGGTCGCCTCCGACGACGACGTGCGCGCCGTGTTCCGCGCGGTCCAGGGCGAGGTCCCGGGCTCCCCCATCTTCACGATGAAGCTCGCGCCCGCGTCGCGCCACCTCGAGGTGCAACTCCTGTGCGACGCGCACGGCGGCGTCACGTCCATCCACTCCCGCGACTGCTCCGTGCAGCGCCGGCACCAGAAGATCGTGGAAGAGGGTCCCGTCACCAAGGCGCCCGCGGGCAAGCTGCGCGAGATGGAGCGCTGCGCGCGCGCGCTCGCGCGCGCGGTCGGCTATGTGGGGGCGGCGACCGTCGAGTACCTGTACACGCTCGACACCGGCGAATTCTTCTTCCTGGAGCTCAACCCGCGCCTGCAGGTCGAGCACCCGGTGACGGAATGGATCTCCGGCGTCAACATCCCGTCGGCCCAACTCCTCGTCGGCATGGGCGTCCCCCTGCACCGCATCCCCGACATCCGCCGCCTGTACGGCAAGGACCCCAAAGCGTCGGACGCCATCGACTTCGAGGCGGACGCGCAAACGCCGCCCTCTGGCCACGTCGTCGCGGTGCGCATCACGTCGGAGGACGCCAACGACGGGTTCAAACCCACGTGCGGCAACATCGACGAGCTGTCGTTCCGCACCTCGCCCGACGTGTGGGGCTACTTTTCGGTCAAGTCGGGCGGCGGGATTCACGAGTATTCGGATTCGCAGTTCGGCCACCTCTTTGCCAAGGGCGAAACCCGGGAAGCCGCCATCCGGGCCATGGTCGTCGCGCTCAAAGAGGTCAAGATTCGGGGCGAGATCCGGACGATCGTCGACTACGCCACGGAAATGGTGCAAGACCCAGACTTTGTGCAAAACCGCATTTCGACCGGGTGGCTCGACGCGCGCATCGCGGCGCACGTCCGCGCCGAGAAACCGGCCTGGTACCTGGCCGTCATTGCTGGCGGGTTGCTCCGCTGCCTGGACACGGTCGCCGCCGTGTCGGCCGAGTATTTGGGCTACCTGGAAAAGGGCCAACTCCCGCCCGCGCGCCTGACCCTCACGTCGGTCCCCGCCCAGTTTGTCGTCGACGGCGCCGCGTACGACGCGACCGTCGCGCGGCGCGGCCCTCAAGCGTTTCGGGTGACGCTGGGGGGGACGCACGTGGACGTTGTCGCGCGGCGGCTGAATGATGGCGGCCTCCTCGTCCAGGTCGACGGCGGGTCGCACGTCGTCCATTCGGAAGAAGAAGCCGCCGGCACCCGCCTCACGATCGACTCGCTCACCTGCCTCCTGGCCAACGAGGCCGACCCGTCCCGCCTGGTCACCATGTCGCCGGGGAAGCTGGTGCGCCACCTCGTCGCCGACGGCGCGCGCGTCGAGGCGGGCGCGCCGTACGCCGAGATCGAGGTCATGAAGATGCTCATGCCGTTGCTCTCTCCCGCGGCGGGCGCCATCGAGTTCAAGCTGCCCGAGGGCTCGGTGCTGGCGGCGGGCGACCTCATCGCGCGGCTCGCGCTCGACGCCGCGCACGCGGTCGAGCGCGCGGCGCCCTACACCGGCGGCTTCCCGGAGCTGGGGCCGCCCCTCATCTACTCGCAAGGCGTCGACCACCGGTTCAAACAGGCCGCGGAAGCGGCCAAGGGCGTGATGGCCGGCTTTGAGCACGACCCCGACGCGGTCGTCGCCGACCTCCTCGCCTGCCTCGACGACCCCGCCCTCGCCCTGCTCCAGTGGGCGTCCGAGTTTGCCGTCGTGCAAACCCGGCTCCCCGTGGACCTGGCCAACGAGCTCGAGCGCGTCGCCGCCGCGCACGAGCGCGACCTCATGTCGGTCGACCCCGGCTCGGACGACGGCCGCGCGGGCGCGTTCCCCGCCGCCGCCCTCCTGGCCGCCATCGAGGCCGCCATCGAGGCCTCTCCCGACGGCGACGGCGCGTCCCTCGCCGCGACGGCGGAACCGCTCACGCGCGTCGCGCGCGCGCACGCCGGCGGCAAAGAGGTGTACGCGCGCTCGGTCGCGTGCGACCTGTTTGAGGAATTTTTGGACGTCGAGGAGCGCTTTGCGTCGCGCGGCGGCGCGACGGAGCAGGAGGTCATCGACTCGCTGCGCGGCGTGTACGCCAACAACCTTGGCGCGGTCGTCGACATCGTCGTCTCCCACATGGGCCTGCCGCGCAAGGTGCGGCTGGCCACGGCTCTGATGGCGGCCCTGGTCCTGCCCTCGCCCGAGCACTACCGCCCCCTCCTGCGCCGCGTCGCGGCGCTCGGCGCGGCGGGCGGCGACGCCGCGCTCCTCGCCCAGCAACTCCTCGAACACTCGCTCCTCGCCGAATTGCAAGCCGTCGTCGCGCGCGCCCTGTCCGGCCTCGACATGTTTGCGGGGGGGCAACTGTCGGGCCTGGACCTGCTCCACGCCGAGTACGACGCGTGCGCCGACGACTCGTCCGCCGCCGCCGCGGGCGACGCGCCGGCGGCGGTGACGGCGATGCCGGAGCTGTGCCGGCGGCCGACCGTGGTCGAGGGGCTGTATTCCGGCCTCTCCGGCGGCGCGTCGCTCGCCGCGACGCAGCTCGACGCCAAGGTGCGCCTCCTCGTCGACGCCCCCGCCGCCGTCGACGACGCCCTCGCCTCCCTCCTCGACGCCCGCGACGCCACCCTCGCCTCGCGCGCGCTGTCCACCTACGTCAAGCGCGTCTACCACCCCCTCCTCACGCGCGGCCCGGACCTCGCGGGCGGCGCGGCGACCGGCGCGCCGCTCACCGCCGTCTGGACGCACGAGCACCCTGGCCTGGACGGCACCAAGGCCGCGCGGTCGGGGGCGGGGGCGGCGGTGGCGGTGGGGGGGTTGGACGCGCTGCCGGCCGCGCTCGACGCGGCCGAGGCCGCGCTCGCGGCGGCCGGCCACGCCGACCTCCCGCGCGGCACCCTGCACGTCATCCTGACCCGCGGCGGCGACGCGGCCCTGGCTCTGACGCCGGCGGCCGCCCCGCTGCTCGCCGCCGCGCGCGACGCGGCCGCGCCGTTTGCCGCCGCGGCGGGCGAGGCGCTCGTCGGCGCCGACCCGCGCCCCGCGGTCGCGGCCGTCACCGCCGCGGTCGCGTCCATCGAGCCCCACCTGGCCGCCGCGGGCTACGAGCACGTGAGCGTGCTGGTCAAGACGGGGGCGGTCGCGCCGCTGCGCGTCGGCCTCGTGCGCCGCGGCGGCCGCTACGCGCCCGACCCGCTCCTCGCCGCGGTGGAGCCCCACACCGCGGCGCTCCTGGAGCTCTCCCGCCTGGCGCCATTTGGCCCGCGCGTCGCGTACGCGCCGTCGCGCAACCGGCAAGCGCACTCGTACGCGGTCGTCGAGCGGCGCGACCCGCGCGCGCCCGCGCTGCGCCGCGTGTTTGTGCGGTCGGCCGTGCGCCAGCTGGGCGCGCCGGCTCTCCTCGCCGCCACGTACAAGGGCGACGCGGGCGCGGTCGCTGCCGGCGTCATGGACGAAGTCGACGCCGCGCTCGGCGCCGCGCTGCGCGAGCTCGAGCGCGGCCACCCCGGCGCCGGCAGCCGCGGGGGTGGGGACGGCGGCCGCGCCGACTGGGCGCACGTCTTCCTGACCGTCCTCCCCCCGCTGCCGCTGGGCGCGGGCGCCGACGGCGGGCGCGTCGCGGCCGCGCTGCGCGCGGCCGCCGCGCGCGCGACCGCGCGGCACGGCCCCCAACTCCGCCGCGCGGGCCTCGCCCAGTGGGAGGTGCGTCTGCGCGCCGCCGACGGCGGCGGCGCGTGGCGGGTCGTCGTCGCGTCGCCGACGGGGCACGAGACGGGGGAAGACTTTGTGTCGGTCTACCGCGAAGCGCCGGGCGGGGACGGCACCGACGCGGTGCCCACCTACGCCGCCGCGCCCGGGGCCGGGCCGCCGGGGCCGCTCGACGGCGCGCCCCTGCTCTCGCCCTACCCCCCTCTCGAGGGGCTGCAACAAAAGCGGCTCGCCGCGCGGCGCCACCGCACGACCTACTGCTACGACTTTCCGTCCGTCTTTGAAAACGCGCTGCGCGGCATCTGGTCGGCCCGCGCGTCCGCGCGCGAGCCGGGCGAGCTCCCGGTCGGGCGCCTGGTGGACGCCGCGGAGCTGGTCCTCCCCCCCGGCGCCACGTTCGCCGCCCCCGGCCACATGGCCCCCGTCGACCGCGCCGTCGGCCGCAACGACGTCGGCGTCGTCGCCTGGATCCTCACCCTGCGCACGCCCGAGTGCCCGTCGGGGCGCCGCATCGTGGCGGTCGCCAACGACATCACGCACAACTCGGGCGCGTTTGGCCCGCGCGAGGACGCCGCGTTCCGGGGCGCGACCGAGCTGGCGCTCGCGGAGCGGCTGCCGCTGGTCTACCTCGCCGCCAACTCGGGCGCCCGCGTCGGCCTCGCCGCGGAAGTCAAGGCGTGCCTGCGCGTCGAGTGGGCGGTCGCCGACGACCCGACCAAGGGCTTCAAATCGCTCTACCTCACCGACGACGACTACCAGGCCATCATCGCGCGCGCGCCAGGCGCGGTCAAGGCGACGGCCGACACGGGGCCCGACGGGAGCCTGCGCTGGACGCTCACCGACGTGGTCGGCGCGGAGGACGGCCTCGGCGTCGAAAACCTCTCCGGCTCCGGCGCCATCGCGTCCGCCTACTCGCGCGCCTTTGCCGAAGGGTTCACGTTGACCCTCGTCTCCGGCCGCACCGTGGGCATCGGGGCCTACCTTGCGCGGCTCGGCCGGCGCTGCGTGCAGCGCGCCGACCAGCCCATCATCCTCACGGGGTACGCCGCCCTCAACAAAGTGTTGGGGCGGGACGTCTACTCGTCCCACATGCAGCTGGGCGGGCCGCGGGTCATGGGGGCCAACGGGGTGAGCCACCACGTCGTCGCGGACGATTTGGAGGGCGTCGCCGCCGTGCTGACCTGGCTCTCTTACGTGCCCCCCGTCCTCGGCGGCGCGCCGCCTCTGCTCCCGGGGTCCGACCCCGCCGACCGCGCCATCGCCTACACCCCCGGCCCCTCGGAAAAGCTGGACGCGCGCGCCGCGATCGCGGGCCGCCCCTCGCCCACGCCCGGCGGCGCCTGGGTGGGCGGCCTCTTTGACCGCGGCTCCTGGACCGAGGCCCAGGCGGGGTGGGCGCGGACGGTGGTGGCCGGGCGGGCGCGGTTGGCCGGCGTGCCGGTCGGCGTGATTGCCGTCGAAGCGACGACCGTCATGCTCCAAGTCCCGGCCGACCCCGGCGACGCCGCGTCGGCCGAGCGCACGGTGCCCCAGGCGGGGCAGGTGTGGTTCCCGGACTCCGCGCTCAAGACCGCGCATGCGATCGAAGAGTTCGACGCAGAGGGCCTCCCCCTCGTCATCCTCGCCAACTGGCGCGGCTTCTCCGGCGGCCAGCGCGACCTGTACGAGGGCGTCCTCCAGGCCGGCTCCCTCATCGTGGACGCGCTGCGCAAGTTCAAGCAGCCCGCGTTTGTCTACCTGCCGCCGGGCGCCGAACTGCGCGGCGGCGCGTGGGTCGTCGTCGACGCGCAAATCAACGCGGCCCGCATCGAGATGTACGCCGACCCGACGGCGCGCGGGGGGGTGCTGGAGCCGGAGGGGCTCGTAGAGATCAAGTTCCGGACGCCCGACTTGCTGGCCGCGATGGCGCGGCTCGACCCGGCCGTCGCGGCGGCGCGCGCGGCGGCGGGGCCGGCGGCGCGCGGGCCGACCGAGCGCGAGACCGCCCTGCTGCCGGCCTACCGCCAAGTCGCCACCGCGTTTGCCGACATGCACGACACGCCGGTGCGCATGGCGGCCAAAGGGGTGTTGGCGGGCGTCGTGCCGTGGGCGGGCGCGCGCGCGTTTCTCGCGGCGCGCCTCAAACGGCGCCTCGCCGAGGACGAGCTGGCCAAGCACGCCCTCGCCGCCGACCCCGGCCTCTCGCGCGCCGCCGCTGGCGAGCACCTGCGGGCTTGGGCGGAGGGCGGCCGCGTCGGCGCGCCCGCCGTCGCGGGGTCGCCCTGGTCGGACGACCGCGCGTTCGTCGCGTGGGCGACCTCCGCCGCGGGCGCGGCCGCGGTGGCGGCCGGCCTGCGGGGGCTGCGCGCGGCGGCCGCAGGGCGCGCGGTCGCCGCGGCGGCCGACTCGGCCGAAGGGCGCGACGGGTTGACCGCGGCGCTGGGGCGGCTGATGGCGGACGACGCCAACGTGCGGGCGGCGGTGGAAGGCGCGCTCAAGGGCTTGCGCAAGTGAGGGCGGATGAGGGAGGGAGGGTGGGTGGAGGGAGAGGGAGGTGGAGGTGGGCGAGGGGGGAGGAGGGGGCGCGGTGGCGCGGTGGCCTCTGTGACCGCGGCTGGCTGGACAAGGAGGGCGCCACGCGCCGCGCCGCGGCCTCCGCGGTCGTCGGCGGGAGGGAGGGGGCCAGGAAATCAGCTCTGCTGCCGCCCCGCGCGCCTCTCTCATCACTCCTTCCCCGCCCTCCCAGCGGGCCTCCGCCCTTCCCACCCTCGATGCGCTGCATCGGCGTGTCCGCCCCCCGGGCGGGCGCCGCCCCCCGGTCGGGCGGCCGCCCCCCGGCGCGGCTTGCGCGCGTCGCCGCGGCGGCGCCCGCGCCCGCGCCGCCGCGCCCGGCGGCGGTTCGCTGGAGCGGGCCGCCGAGCGTGGGGCGGCTGTCGGGCACCGGGCTGGCCAGGTATGCGGCGGCAATCGGGCGCGCGCGGTCGCCGGCCGAACTCGCGCGCACTGCGGCGGCCGCGGCGGCGGCCCGTGGCCCGCGGCCCGCCGCGAGGCGGGCGGTGGGCGCGCCCTCGTCGCCCCCGCGGCGCCGATTGGCGCCCCGCGCCCGATTCCAATTGCGCCCCCCCCCCGCCGCCGACCCCTCCCTCGCCCCGCCGCAGTCCCGCCCCCCGCCCCCCCGTCGCCGCCCGGTGCGGCATCGTCGGCATCCACAAAGCGGCCGGCCCCGCGTCGGTCGAACTCTACGAAGCCCTGCTCATGCTGCAACACCGCGGCCAAGACTCGGCCGGCGTCGTGACGGGCGACGGCCCGCGCTTCCACGAGCACAAGGCCAACGGCCTCGTCTCGGACGTCTTCAAGGACCAGTCCACGATTGACGGGCTGGCGGGGTCTGTCGGGCTGGGGCACGTTCGCTACCCGACGGCGGGCACCGCGTCGGCCGCGGAAGCGCAACCCTTTTTCGTCAACTCCCCGCTCGGCATCTACCTCATCCACAACGGCAACCTGACCAACGCGGACGAGTTGAGGGCGATGCTCGAGGGGAGCGCCTCCTTTTTCTCGCGCCACCTGCGCACGCAGTCCGACTCGGAGGTGCGAGGGGCGGAGAGCGCGGGGGGGGGGGTGCCGCGCCTTGCCGCCTCGCTCCCGCCGCCGCACCCACCCGCGCCCCTCTTCTCCCCAGGTCCTGCTCAACGTGTTTGCCGACGAGATCCACCGCGCGCACCAGCGCTGCATGTCGGCCCCGTCCTGCGACCCGTCTTTGAAAAAGCTCGACTTCGTCCTCGAAGCCGGCGAAGCCACCATGAAGCTGCTGCGCGGCGCCTACTCCTGCGTCTGCCTCGTCAAAGGCGTCGGCGTCGTCGCGTTCCGCGACCCGTTTGGCGTGCGCCCCCTCGTCCTGGGCCGCCGCCCCTCCCCCCCGGGCGCCGCGTCCGGCGACGGCTACGACTATTGCGTCGCGTCCGAAGATTGCGCGTTTGGGCCGATCGGGTTTGAACGGGTGCGCGACGTCGCGCCGGGCGAGATGGTCGTCGTCACCGACGACGGCCGCCTCGTCTCCCGCCAGTGCGCGCCCGGCGTGACCTGCCCCTGCATCTTTGAGTACATCTACCTCGCGCGCCCCGACTCCGTGCTCAACGGCATCTCGGTCTACAACTTTCAGCTGGGCCTCGGCACGCGGCTCGCCGCGGCGGTGCGCGCGCGCGGATGGGCGATCGACTGCGTCGTCCCCGTGCCGGACGGGTCGCGGCCGGCGGCCATCCAAATCAGCGCCGAACTCGGCCTCCCGTACCGCGAGGGCCTCGTCAAGAACCGCTACGTCGGCCGCACGTTCATCATGCCCGACCAGCGCACCCGGGAGTTGTCCGTCCGCCGCAAGCTCAACGCCATGCCCGCCGTATTCGAGGGGCGCAACGTGCTCCTGGTGGACGACTCGATCGTGCGCGGGACGACGATGGGCCAGATCGTCGACATGGTGCGTGCGGCGGGCGCGGCGCGCGTCTACCTCGCGTCCGCCTCCCCGCCCGTGCGCTACCCCAACGTGTACGGCGTGGACATGCCGTCCCGCAAAGAGTTTGTGGCGGGGGACCTGACGGAGGACGAGGTGTGCACGCTCTTGCGCGCCGACGGGCTCCTGTACCAGACCGTCGACGACCTCGTCGCGGTCGGCCGCGAGCTCAACCCCTCGATCGTCGAGTTTGACGCGTCCTGCTTCACGGGGCGGTACGTGACGGGCGACGTGGGCGCGGCGTACCTCGCCGAACTGGAAGAGTCGGCGCGCGGGCAGGGGCGGCGGGGGGCGGCGTCGTCGACCATCTCCCTGGCGGCGGGGGCGGCATGATGGGGGCGGCGGAAACAGCGAATCGCGAGGGCCGAGGGGCGGGCGTGTGGCGAGTCGGGCCAAACCTCGAGCGACCGAGCGCGCGCGTCGGCCGACGCTCGCCCCACTCTCCCGCGCCCCGCCCTCTGGCCGTCGCCACACAAAACACCGGCCTAGGCGTCAACCGTCCCGGCCCGCCGCGCCCGCGCGCGGCGGCCGGCGCCGCGGGCCAATGGCGGCCGGCGGCGCGGCGCACCCTCCCGGCGGCGACGTCGCGCTGCCGCCGGCGGCCAATTGGTGGGAGGAGGGGTGGGCGGCGCCGCCCAGGGCGGTAGAGAGGGGGAATGCGGGCGGCCGACGACCCCCTCCTCCACTCTTCTTTCTCCTAGGTACGCCCCGACGGCCGCCTCCTTCACCTCCGACCCCCCCGCCCTGGCCGTCGCGGCCGGCTCGTCCGTGCTCGTCGTCACCGGGTGGCCGGCGCGCCCGGTGGCGGCGGTGGCCGGCGCGCACGGCGGCCGTGTCGCCGGCGTCGCGTGGGGTCACCGGCGCAACGCCACCGCCCCGCCCCCTCTCTACTCGGTCGCCGCCGACAAAACGGTGCGCGCGTGGGACGTGGCGGCCCAACGCTGCGTGCGCGTGGCGCGCGGGGCGCCCGCCGACGCGGCCGCGCTTGCAGTCGCGGGCGGCGGCGGCGCGCCCCCCGTCGTCCTGGTCGCCGGCCGCGCCGCCGGCCTGCTTGTGTGGCGCCCCGAGGCGACTCCCTCTCGACTGGCGCCCTGCGCGTGGGCGCCGCCGGGGGGCGCGACCGCGGTCGCGGCGGCGGGGCGCGTCGCGGCCGTCGGCGCGGGCGCCGGCGCCGTGTTTTTGGTCGCCGTCGACGCCGCCGGCGACGACTGCGTGCGCGTGTTGCGCAAGGTGTGGGATCACGCCGGCTGCGTGCATGATGTGGCGCTGAGAGAGGTGGGAAGCGGCACGCGTCTCCTGATTGCCTCTGGCGGCGCCGACGGCCGCCTGCACGCGGCGCAAGCGGATTTGGACGACGATGGCGATGACGTTGTCGCGTTTGCTTCGCTCGACGCGCCGCCGGCCCCTGCAGGCGCGTCGTCCGGCGGCGCGCCAGGCGCGCGCGCCTGGCGCGGCGTCGAGTGGGCGCCGACGCTGCCCCCCTCCCCGCACACCGCCTGGCTCCTCACCAGCGGCAACGGGGGCGACGTGCTCGCGTGGAAGCTGTCGTTTACTGGAGGCGAGCCGCGGGCGGCGCCCCCAGCGCGGCTCCCGGCGGTCGGCGCGCGCCCCGCCTTCGCCCTCGCCGCCGCGCCCGCGTCGGCCGACGGCGCGCCCGCCATGCTCGCTGTGACGTGTCTGGATCGCACCACGCGCGTCTGGGCGCTGCCGGACGCCGCCGAGGGCGCCAGCGACTGGCGGCGCGCGGTGCCGCTGCCCCCGTTGCCCGGCCTTGGCGGCGCGGCCACCGGGCTGGCGGCGACGCCCGACGGCTCTTTTGTGGCCGTGTGCGTCGCGGGCGCTGACGGGTGCGTGCGGTCGTGGGCGCCCGCGCGCGGCCGCGGCGTCGCGTCGCGCGCCGCCCTCGCGTGGCGCGGCGTCCCCCCCCGCGCCGCCTGCATCGCGGTGCGCCCCACGCCCGACGGCGCTCACATCATCGCCGTCGGCGGCGGCGACGGCGGCGGCCTGGCGGTGGTGGCCGCCGGCGCGGCGCGCGGCGCGCCGCTGACCGCGGCGGGGCCGGCGCTGGCAAGCCTCGCTTGGCTGCCGGCGCCGCCGTCCGCCGATCTGCTGGCCCTGACCCAAGACGGCCGCCTGCAGCGGTGGCCCGCGCGGTCGGTGGACGCGGCCGCCGCCGCCGCGGCGACCGCGGGCGGCGCGCTGCCGCGCGCGACCGCGCCGCCGCCCGCCGACGCCGCGGCCGAGCTCGACCCCGACGCCGCGGGCGACACATTGACCAGCCTGGCGGTGGCGGACCTCGGCGCGGCTGGCGTGGCGCTCGCGGTGGGGACGGCGGGCGGCGGCGTGCGCGCGTACCGCCGCGCCGCGACCCCCGCCGCCCCCTGGGCCCGCGACCCGCCGCCGCCCGCGTCGCGCGGGCACGCAGCCGCCGTAGGCGCGTTGGCATGGCGCGTCGAAGTGGAGCCCGGCGACGGCGGCCTGCCCTGGCTCGCGTCGGCGTGCGCGGGCGGCGCCGTCGCCGTCGCCGCCGGCGCGCGCGCGCCCGCCACGCTCCCGCCCGGGCCTCCCGCGTCCGCCCTGGCCTGGGTGCCCAATGGAAGTACCTTGGCCGTTGGGCGGGCGGACGGAACGATTGATGTGGTCGCCGTCGCGCCCGCCGCGTCTGCGCTCGCGACCGCGCGCACGCTGCGCCGGCACGGCGCCCGCGTGCGCGCCCTGGCCTGGCTCCCGCCCCCGCACGGGCTGGGAGGTGGGCGGCCGGCGTTGCTGTCGGCGGGCGACGACCACAGCGTTCGCTGCTGGGACGCAGAGGGCGGAGGGGAGGGGGAGGGGGTGGCGGCGGCGGCGGCGGCGCCCGCGCCCGCGCCGGCGCCGAGACCACGGCAAGCGCCCGGCGCCTGGCTCGGCACGGAGAGTCTGCTGCCGGTCGACCGCGACGGCGGCGCCGCCACAGACCTCGCGTCGCTCGCATGCGCGCTCGCCGCCGCGCGCCGCGGCCGGGAGCGGCCGTCGCCCCGGTGCGCCAATCCATGGGTCGACACGGGGGCTGCGATTGCATCCCTGCACGCCGCCGCCGACGCGGAAGCCGCCACCGCCGCCGCGCTCCCGCGCGGCGACGCGCGCGCGGCGCGCCGCGCGGCCGCCCTCCGCCTCTTCGCCGGCGACCCCGGAGGCGCCGCGGCGGAGCTCGCCACGATCCCGGGCCCGCCCGACGCGGACGCGGTGGCGCTGGCGGCCGCCGCCGGCCGCGGCGCGTACGCCGCCGCCGCAACCGCGCGCGCCGCGTCCCTCGCCGCCGCCGGCGACGCCCACCTGGCCGCGCTCTACCACCTGGCCGCGGGCGACGCCCGGGCCGCGGTCGCGTGCCTGGCCCGGCGCGGGCTGGCGACCGACGCCGGCGCGCTCGCGCGCGCGCGGCTGCCGCCCGGGGCGGCCGCCACCGCGGTCGCGGCCGCGTCCATCGCGCCCCGGCTGGCGGCCGCGGGCGACGCGGCTGGGGCGGCGGCGGCGTGGCTGGCGGCGGGCGACGCAGGGGAGGCGGCCGCCGCGGGCGGTGGCGCCGACGCGGGGGCGCTGGCGGCCGCGCTCGCCGAGTGAGAGAGGAGGGCGGGCGCGATGCAGAGAGCCGGACTTGACACTGAGCGCGGGAGGAGGGAGGGGCGGACGGGCGGCCGCCGCGCGCTGCGGCGAGCGCGCGGCGCCAGCACCCGCCACACACCGCACCCCCCCCGCCCCCCACCCCCAATGTACAGCAACTACGCGGACGACTTGCGCGCCCCCCGCGCGGGCGGGTCGGGCGCGGCCGCGTCCGCGGCCAAAGTCAAAGACCCCGTCCTCAAAGCGGTCGCCTGGGTCAAGGGCCGGTCCCAGCGGGAGAAGGGCATCCTGCTGGGCGGGGCGGGCGTCGTGGTGAGGGGGGAGGGGGCGTGGGGAGGGGGTGGCGCGCGGCGCGCGCCATCGGCGCGGGGCGGCGTCGGCGTCCGGCCGAGCCCCTGGCCGCTCTCTTCTCGCGGCGGCAATGCCGGGACCACGCGAGGCGTGGGGCGGGCCTCGCCCGGGCGCCGACGCGGTGCGGGCGCGGGGCCTGCCATCGCGGGGCGCCCCCCCACCCGCCCCGGATTGGGCGGCCGCCGCCCCAATCGCGGCCCGACCGCGCCCAGAATGACGCGGCAGCGGCGCCCGGGAACGGGTCGACCCGGGGAGCGCGGGTGCCGAAGCGCGCGCGCCGACCCCTGGCTCCCTCTCCTTCCCAGCTCCTCGCCCTCCTCTGGCTCGTCATCGAGGACCACGACAACCTGTTTGTCCTCGCGGAAGCCGTGCACGCCGCCGGCATCGGCCTGCTCTGCTACAAACTCGCCAAGAAGCGCAACTGCGGCGGGCTCTCGCTCCAGTCCCAATACCTGACGGCGGCCTTTCTGGGGGTGCGCCTGCTCTGCTCCTTCATGATGGAGTACGACATCCACACCCTCCTCGATTTCATCACCCTCGCCGCCACCTGCTGGGTGATCTATGAGCTCGCCGTCCCCCTCGCCGACACCTACCAGGCCGACCAGGACGCCCTGCCCTGGTGGCTCGTCGCCGCGCCCTGCCTCGCGTGCGCGCTCGTCGCCCACCCCTCCACCCACCACCCGCTCCCCTTCCGCGTCCGGTGGGCGACGTGCGTGTACATGGAGGCGGTGTCGGTGCTGCCCCAGCTGCGCATGATGCAAAAGGTGTGGAGAGGGAGGGGGGAGTGGGGGTTGGGGTGGGGATTTTTGGTGGGCGCGCGCGCGCGCGCAGCACTCGCGCCGACCGCTCCCCGCGCCCCTCTCCTTCCCTCCCTCCCAGGCGCGCGTCGTTGAGCGGTTCACCGGTGCGTCGAGTGGCGGCGGCGGCAGCCGCAGGAGGCGCGGAAGGCGGGAGAGGGCGCCGACACCGACCCCCTGCTCCCCCCCCCCCTCCCCCCTCCAGCGCACTATGTCTTCGCCCTGGGCGTCTCCCGCTTCATCTCCTGCTCCCACTGGCTCCTGCAACTCGCCGACGGTTCCTCCTTCCTGCTGCGCGCACTCGGGTCGGGCCTGTGGCCGGCGGCGGTGCTCGCCTCGGAGGTCGTGCAAACGTTCATCCTGGCCGACTTCTGCTACTACTACGTCAAATCCTATGCCGACGGGTCGGGCGTCATCCACCTGGCGGCCGGGATTGTGTGAGGAGGTGGGAGGGGGGGTGTTGGGTGGGGGGTCCGGGGCGCTGCGCCGCGTTGCCTGCGGCTCGCTGCCTCCCCCCCTTTTTTCCTTTCCGGTCGTGCCCCAGTGTCAGCATTCTCAGCGTCAAAGCAAAAACCTACTACGAGCGTCCCCCCGTGTCTCTCACTCCCCTCCCACCGCCACCCCGAGTGCGCGCCGCTTGGCGCAGCGCCGCGGCAGCGCCTCCAGCGCCGCCTCCCACAGCAGCACGCCCGGTGCGGGCCATCCCGGCGGCGGCGGGCGGCGGGCGACGCCCCGGAAGCGGGCGCGGAGTGCGGCGTCAAAAGCGGCGAGCGCCGCGTCTGACCGGTGGTCGACCGCGAACCAGCACCGCGTCCCCGGCCCGCTCAAAGAGGCGGCAGCAGCAATGAGTGCCTCTGCGGAGGGCGAGTCGCCGCCGGGGTCCGTGTAGACGCAATCCGCCGCGGCGACGACGGCCGGCGCGCGCGGCAGCGCCGCCGCGAGCGCGGGCGCGGCGCCGGGGTCGGCCCAGTCCAGAGTGGCGACCGTCACCCGGCCCGGCGTCGGGCGAGGGCTCGCGCTGGCCAGGCCGTTGAGCGCCGCGCTTGCCTCGAGCGCCCCCACCACCCCTCCCCTGTCCGTCGCCACCGCGGCCGCGCCCGCGGCCGCGGCCGCCAGTGAGGGCAGGCCAGCGGCGCCGGCGCCGAGTTCGACAAAGAGGGCGCCCGCGAGGCGGCCGGTGGGGGCCAAGGCGTCGACCGCCGCGGCGAGCACGAGCGCGGCCTCCCAGAGCACGCTCCCGACGCCCAGAGAAGCGCCGGCCGCGCCCCGCGGTGTCTGTTGGAGCAGCAGGTCCCTCTTCAGTCCCGGCAGAGTCACGGCGACGGCGTCGGCGGCGTGGAGGGCCCACCGCGCGTCGGGCGCCGGCGCGGCGAGCGTGCGCGTGCATGGCGCGCCGTCTTCGTAGCCGGACAGGCGCACGGAGAGCATGGCGGGCGGAGTGGAGAGGGAAAGGCGGGCGCCGGGGCACCGGCGCCCCCGATTGGGTGCTCAGCAGGTGTGCGCCGCCCAACTCACCCCTCCCCTCCTCCCTCCTCTCCGTCGTCGCCCGGCAGCTGGGGCAGCAGCGCCGACCCCGTCCGCGCCAGCCCCGGCGGCGGCGACCGCGCGTCGGCGGCCAGGGGGCCGCCGTCGGCCGACGCGGTGAGCCCGAGCGCGGCCGCGCGCGACGCGCCCGCCCAGCGGCGGGCGAAGCGCCAGCGCCAGAGGTCGGCGTCGGAGTCGTCATCGGGGATGGCCCTCGACGCCGCGGCGGGCGGGCGGGCCCTCGCGGGCGGGCGGGGTGGGGCGCGGGGCGCGGGAGGCCGCAGGCGGTGCGGCGCGCCCAGGACTGCAGCGCGCGGCTTGGCTCGAGACACAGGCGCCAGAGACGACCCCGCCGACGACCGCGGCGACAACGACGAGCCCGAGTGAAGGGAGACGGGCGACGGGGGTCGCGCCGAGCCCGACCTGAGGAAAGGAGGAGGGTCGACGCTTCACCCACGCTCGTCCCGGCCCGCGTTCGATATCGCGCGTCGACATCGGCGATGGGTGCAGCGGCCGCGGCCGGGCGGCCGCGGGCTTGGGACGCTTCGAGCCCGTCCATTCGCGGTCTCCCGCGCCCGCCGGGCGCGGCACCCGCCACCAGGCGCGCACCAGGATGATTCCAGCAGTTCCGGAAGGTCTTCCGGGTCAATTGCGTGCCGATTCATGGGCGCGGAGTGAGCGGGCGCCGACGCGGCCCCCGCGCCCACACCCCGCCGGCTGCCGCACCCCTCGCGCCCTCGCGCCCGCGCCTCACCGCCCCGACCCTCGATGCGGGAAATTCCCGAGAGCGGCGCCCCGCCCCCGCGCCGCATCCTCGTGGCTGTCGACGATTCCGCCGAGGCTGAAGCCGCCCTCGGCTGGGCCCTGGACCACGTGTACCGGTGAGGAAATGGTGCGGTGGGGCGGCAATCGAGGCGCGCGCGGCCGCCCGCGTGCGCGCCGCGCCCCGCCAACCCCTCACGTCTCTCCAGCCCCGGCGACGAGGTCCACCTCGTGCACGTCGTCCCCCGCGTGCAGCAGGCAGCGGTGTACGGCGCGCCGCCGGTCGACTTCCTGCCGCAGCAGGTAAGAGAGGAGAGAGGGAGAGTTTTTTTTTTCTCCCTCTTTTTTCTTTCTTGGTGCCCCGCGCCCACACCCACACCTCCCCACCCTCCCTTCAAGGACCCGGTCGCCTACGAGCAGCTCATCAAAAACGCGGAAGCCTTCATCGCGGCCCGCTTCCTCCCCAGGCTCCTCTCGTTGAGCCCCGAACCCGTCGTCCATGTGGTCAAGGCCGACGTCGACACCGACTCGATCGGCAACGTCGTGTGCCGCAAGGCGGGCGACCTGGGGGCGGCGGCGCTCGTCATGGCGTCCCACACAAAGTCGCGGGTGCAAGAATTTTTCTTGGGGTCGGTCACCGCCTACTGCACCCACCACTCGCCGGCACCCGTGCTAGTGGTCAAGTGAGGGTGTATGTGTGGGGTGGGGGCGGGGGTGTGGGTGTGTGTTGCGGTCGCAGGCGGGCGCGGTGGGGTCGCCGGCCGCCGGTTCGCCGCCCCCTCTCTCGCGCTCTCGCGCTCGGCCGATTACGCGGCCACCAAGAACCGGCTGCGGAGCGGCGCGTCGAAGGGCTGCGCCGCGCGCCGCGCGAGGAGGAGCGCGGCCGCCGCGGCGGCCGCCGAGGGCGCGGCCGGCGACCGCACCACCGCCGCCGCCGCGACCAGAGCCGCGTGCAACGCTAGCGCGTTGAGCAGCAGCACGGGCAGGCAGGGCGACAGCGGCATGGCGCGTGGCCGAGGGGTGTGGGCCTCGGGCGCCGCGCGCGGAGGCGGAGGCCGGCACGCCCGCCGCTCCAGACCCGCAGAGCAAACCGATCAGGCAACACAGGCACCCCACCACCCTGCAGCGACGACCGCGGGAGCGCGGCGCGCGGACTGCCCGTCGCGCCGCGCTCGCCCGGACGCGCGCGTCTCTCTCCCTCTTCACGCCGCCACCTCGCCGCCCCCACACCCCAGCGCATGCACCAGGCAGCAGTAATGCCCCCCCCCTCTCCCCCAGGTGTCGGGCGAGGTGGAGCGCAGGGCGGCGAGCGTGGGCGACGCGGCGGCGGCGGCCGCGTCGAGCCCCGGCCCCGCTTCAGCGGGCACCAGGCCCGCGGGGTCGCCGGGCTCCCCGCCCTGGAACTCGACGTGCGCGGCAAAGGCGAGGCCGGGCGTGGCGAGGGCGGCGGCGTGCGCGGCGCAAACGGAGGCCGCGGCGGCCGGCGCGCGCGCGCCGGCGGCTGGCCACCCGAACTCTGTCGCCGCCAGCACCGCCTGCGGCGCGCGCGCGGGGTCGGACACGCCGAGAGCCGCCGCACGCGCTCTCTGGGACGCGGCGAGGGACGGGAGGTCGGACACGTGGCACGAGGCGGGCCACCCGCGCGCGCCGGCCGCGCCGTACGGCGCCACGCCCACGCTCCAGTCCACCCCCACCCCCAGCTCCGCCCACAGGCCATCAACCAGGACGCCCGACCCGATGTGGGGGCGGCCGCCGCGGTCGCCGCGGGGGGGGGTGGCCCAGGTGGCGTCGACGGCGGCCAGCACGAGCGCGGGCGGCGCGCCGACGCTTGTCAGCGCGTCCGCGGTGGCGCGCACCAGGGCTGCGTACCGTTGGATGACGGCCGCTTGCACCGTGGGCGACGTGCCGGGGCCGGCGACGGTCGGGGTGAGGTCGAAGGACGACGCGCTCGCCGCGGCGGCCCAGACTTCGAACGCGGAAAACCGGCCGCCCCCTCCTTTCCCGCGGAAGCGGTCGCCCAGGAACGCGACAAAGTCGGCAAAGTCGGGCATGGCGGCCAGGGTGGGGGCGCAGCCGCCAAAGTCGGGGGCGCGGGGGGCGCCGGCGCCGCCGCGCGCGGCGCCGGCGCAGCGCGCGTCGCGCGCGCGCTCCGGGGCGCGCCACAGGGTGGCGACCGACTGGATGCCGTGCGCGGCGTCCAGCGCGAGGTAGGCCGCCGTCTGGTTGATGGCGGCTTCCGCGTAACAGTGGCGGCGGCGCGGTCGAGGCGAGGGCGCGGCCGCCACCGCGCTCGCCGCGCGCACGGCGCCCGCCGCCGGCTCGCCCCTCGCCCATTCCACCGTCCCGGCCGGGCAGTCCCCGTCGGGCGGGGGATAGTCGGGCTCAAACGAGGCCCAGTGGGCGGCGTAGCGGCGCGCGCCGGGCGCGAGCGACGCGAGCGCGGCATACCGCGCCGCGCCCGCCGCCGACCCGGGCTCCAACCCGGCCGCGTCCCAGAAGCGCTCGTCGTGCACGCCCAGCTTGGCGCCGGGGGGGACGTAGCCGGCCGAGGGGCCGGTGCCTGAGGGGCGGGGGGGCGCGCGTCGGGCGCGAGGGCGCGGGCGGCGCTGGGAGGGGCAAGATGGCGAGCCGCGGTCCCCGCTCCCCCTCTCCACCCACCTAGCAGCGGTCTCCCCAATCTGGGAGCCGCCTTCCAGGTCGCCGCATCGTCGCCACCATCGGCGGCTGGCGCGGGCGCGACTTCCAGGGCGGGCGGGGGGCGCATCGACCGCGCCGCGGCGGCGGCCCACCCCGCCGCGATGAGGCCGCCCGCCGCCAACCCGGCGACGGTGGCGACTGCAAAGATCCGCACAAAGCGGGCGCGCACAAGCCTGACTCGGGCGGTGTCGCCAGACGGGCGGCGCTTGGGGAGGGGCGGAGGCGGCTTGCCGGCCGGTGCCCGCCGCGGCGAAGCGCCCGCCTCCACGTCGGCGCTCGACCGCCATGGGCTGGGCGGCACGAGGGTGCCGGGGCTCGACGCCATGGCGGCGGCGGGTGTGGCGAACGGCGACCCCCGCCCCCTCCCTCTCCACTCCGCCCCTGGCGGCGGCAGTCGGCGCGCCATGTGTGTGGCGCGCGCTCTCATCGTGCACCCCGCCTTTCCACTCGCCCTTGCGCCCACCCCGCCCCCGCCCGCGCGGTGGGCTGACGTCCCGCTCGACGTCGTGCGCCTCGTCGCCGCTCGCTTGACGACCGCGCGCGACTTGTGCTCGTTTGCGCAGGTGGCGCGCGAGACGCGGTGCGAGAGTGGGGGTGGGAGAGGGGAATGGGGCGGGGCGCGCGCGCGCGCGCGACGCCGCCCCGGGGCGCCCGCGCGCCCGCCCACACACCCCCGCCGCTCTTCCTACACAGCGCTGCTGCCTCGGACGACGCCCTGTGGCGCGCCCTGCTCGCCCGCGCGTTCCCCTCCGCTGCGCCGCCGAAGCCGCCCGGCGCGCCGCCCGCCGGCGGCCGCCACAGCTGTTGCGACACCCGCCACAGCTATCGCGACATCTATCGGTGTGTCGGAGGAGGGGGGGAGGGGTGGCGGGAGGGTGGGCGGGGGAGGGGACGCGCGCACGGTCGACGCTCGCCGCCCCGACCCCCGGCCCCCGCCCCCCTGTAGCTTCCACCACGTCCTCCTGTATACCTGCCTGTGCGGCAAGCGCCCCGGCGGCCGGGCCGGGCGCGGGCCCGCGCTGACCCGGCTCGGCGACGGTGCCGTCTTTGTGTCGCTCCCCGCCGCGGCCTGACCCCGCGGCGTGTGGGCCCTGGCGCGGCCCGCGAACCCCCGTGCGTGCGCGTCCGCGGGACGCGGGCGCCGCGCGTGTAACCCCGACCCGGCGCGGCGCGGGGAGGGAGGGAGGCGCCGTCGGCGCGTCGCTCACACCGCCCACCTCGCCCGCCGCCTCCCCGCCCTCCCGCCGCCGCCGCCACCAGCCCCCACCCCAGCGCCCCGCCCGCCCCTTTTGGCCGGCGCGCCCTCCTTGACACAACCGGCTCGCGAGCCCGCACCGCACACCCTCTGCTCCTTGGCCGCGGATGCTGCCCGTCGCCGACCTTCGCCCCGCCACCGGTGTGCCCGCCTGGACCAGCCCCGCCTCGGGCCCGGTGAGTGGTCGGGACCGCGGGAGGGGGGGCGGCGTGCTTGCGGGCGCGAATTCGGGGCGCCCGCGGCCGCTGGCGGCTGCCGGCCTCCCACCGCCCTCCCCTCCCTTTCCAGAGCGCTCCCGCGCCCTCTTAACGCCAGCACGTGCACCGCGTAGTAACATCTGGCGAGAGATTGACCCGGGAGAGCCCCGACCGCCACCCCACGCACGCGCCGCCGCGCCGCGCCCACGATGGCGCTCCCCGCGCCCGCCTTTGAAGGCTCTGAGAAGCGTCTGGAGATCGACTTTTATGCTCCCACCGCTGGGGGCGCGCTCAACGGCTTGCGCGCCGTGCGCCGCGTGACGCTCGACGCGATGTTGGCCGACGTGAGTCGCGCGGGCCGCGATGGGGGGCGCGGGCGGCGGCTGGGGGTGGGGTGAAGCCTCGCACCGCCCCGCGGCGGCGCGGGGGGCCGGCGGCGGCCGCGGCGGCGGCCGCGGCGGCGGTCAGCGACCGCGCGGCGGCCGCGCCTTCCGCCGACACGACCCCTCCCCACCCTTCCCAGGCCGCCTGCTGCATCGTGTCCCACGCGGCCAACGCGCACCTGGACGCGTACGTCCTGTCCGAGTCGTCGCTGTTTGTGAGCGAGCGCCGGCTCGTCCTCAAAACGTGCGGCACGACCCGCCTCCTCGCGGCCGTCCCGGCGGCCCTCGCCGCCGCCTCCTCCGTCGGCCTCGCCCCCTGCCGCGTCAAATACTCGCGCGCGTCCTTCCTGTTCCCCGAGGAGCAGCCCGCGCCGCACCACGATTTCTCGGCGGAGACGGCCACCCTGCGCGCCGCCTTTCCGGGCCTCGCCGGCGGCGCGTACGTGCTGGGGGACGCGCTGGACGGCCTACAGTGGCACGTGTACGTGGCGGATGGCGCGGTGGAGGGGGCGGCGGCGGAAGCGGAAGCGGCGGCGGTCGCGGCCGCCGACCCGCTGGCCTTCCCCACCCCCCTTCCACGCCCCCCGACCTACACCCTGGAAGTCTGCATGACCGGGCTCGACCCCGCGCGCGCGGCCCAGTTTGCGCGCGGGCCGGCGTTCGTCGACGCGCCCGCCGTCTCGGCCGCGTCGGGCATCGCCGCCCTGCTCGCGGGCGCGGCCCTGGACGACTACGTGTTTGAGCCGTGCGGGTACTCGGCCAACGCGGTGGTGCACGGCGCGCCCGCCTTTGCCACGATTCACGTCACTCCCGAGGCGGCGTGCTCGTACGCGTCGGTCGAGCTCTGCGGCTACGCGCCCGACACCCTCTGCCCCTCGGCCGTCGTCGCGCGCGTGGCCTCCATTTTCGGGGCGGAGCGGCTCTCCGTGGCCATGTCGGTCGACGCCGACGTCCCGTTTTGCCCCTGGCTCCTCTCCTCGCTCTCCTTCCCGGCCGGCTACGCCTTTGCCGGCGCGGCCGCGCAAGACTTTGGGGGGCGCGGGCGCACCGCGTTCTACTGCCTGGCGGCGGAAGGGGTGGGCGGAGGGGCGGCGGTCAACGCGTCGGCGCTCGCCGCGCCCAAACGCGGCGCGGCCGGCTCCCCCGCCTCGCCGTCCTCCCCGCTCTCCTCCCCCGGCGGCCCGCTGCGCCTCTCCCCCTCGCTCTTC
>Ga0315277_10000528_pt1 | contig 60927 bp, 43 predicted proteins | sample YL17G05_15_MG_FD_203695 | JGI IMG/M metagenome (GOLD analysis project Ga0315277, IMG submission 203695) | Sediment microbial communities from Yellowstone Lake, YNP, Wyoming, USA - YL17G05_15 | ecosystem: Environmental > Aquatic > Freshwater > Lake > Sediment | place: USA: Wyoming | collected...
TCACGCATTTGACTACTCCGGCCTTGTCCATTTCTTCAAGGTACTTATTGGTCTCCGCAAGGCGGCGCAGATGGTTATGGATGTCGATCACCGGAAATTTAGGCCGGAGGATCTTGGTTTCTTTCACCACGAGCTGGCTTACAGGGCGCCAGTCAAGGAGCTTGAGGTCCGCCGAGCCTTGAGCGAGAGCCAAAGCCGGCGTGAAGATAAGAACCGCGGCGGTCCGGAAAAAATTATTCATGGAGCACATCCTTTGGAAAAAAGTTGAAAGATAGTGTAAAAAAAGCACGATCAGTAAAATTTGACTACAGCTTTTTCCGTGATCTACCTGGAAAAAGAAAGCCTGCTTTAGAATCTTTTTTAAAATACAACCCCTTAGTCAACTAATCCAAATATTTTCAACCAGACTCGGAATCCCTGAAAAAAGAGATGTCAGCTTTACAAAAAGGTTGTAATACATTAACTATTCACAATAACGGGGTACAGGATCTTCTCCGAAGGCATAACCGAGGGCTATCCGCCGGTACATTTCGGCGCGGTGTCCTGCAAGACTCCCCAGGGGATCGATCGGGAAAGGGCGATCAAGCTCGGCCGGAACATAGCCGCTAAAGCATCCGAACTCTGGAAAGAATAAAATAAAGGGGGCACAAAATGTTGTGCCCCCCTCGAGTTTTAACTCTCATTTACTGGCGATTTCTTTGCTAGTGGCTGCTATTCCTGAAGTGCAGTCTGGATACTTTTCTCTCTGAACTCCTCCAAAGCCTGTTTAAGCTCTTTTTTCGTGACCTGGCAGGCGGCTACCTTGGAAAAGTCCCCTTTTTCCATGGCCGTGAGCAAATTGCCGCGGCATTCGCTGTTAAAATCGCTCTTGGCGCTGATCACTTTCTTCAATGTCTCGCGGGACACCGGGCAGGCGGAAACTTTGGTGAAATCCCCGCTGGAAACCGCGCTCTCGATTTCACCCAGAGCATTTTCATCGACTCCCTGCACTCTCAGCGCGTAGCTGGCCAGTGCTTTCCTAATTTCCGCGCGGGTTACCTTGCAGCCGGAAACCTTGGAGAAATCGCTCCGGCCCTCAACCGCCTCTAAAACCAGCTCCTTAGAGTGGACATTGAAATCCTTGCTCGCCATGGCAAGCTTTTTCAAAGTCTCCCTGCTAACCTGGCAGGCAGAGACTTTGGAGAAATCGCCGCTTTTCACGGCGGCCCGGATGTTTTTCAAAGCCCGGCAGTCCAGACTGGCCTTTTTAAGCTCCGGGCAGTCATGGGGGCAGCTTGCTTGATCGCAGGGTTTTCCGGTCTCAGGACAGATCCCAGCTTGTTCATTGGCACAGGCGGATCCTTTTGCTGCAGATCCTTTTGCCGTGCTGCAGGATTGGGCCCAAACTGCGTTGCTGACAATAAAAAAGGCCATAGCTAAAAAGATAGCAGTTCTCATAATCATTGCTTTGTGATTCATAAATCTTTTTCCCCTTATTTCAAACAGTACTTCTCTCTTTTCCGACATCTTAGGTGATAAAACTGTTCTTATCATACTAGACAGGGAAAGAGTAAAATCAATGCATTCCGCATGACGTACCGCACTGTCCGCCGGTAGAGGAAGATCCGGTCATCGAGCAGCTCGACCCGCCGCAGCTCATACTGCCGCTTTCAGTGCAACTGTCTCCACAAGACATTTCAGCGTTTAACTCGAGTGCCGCCTGGACTTTCTTGATCAATCCGGCCAGGCCGACAAACTTGGGAAATGGGGAGGCGGAATTTAAAGCTGCGGTTTTGCAGGAACTGCAGGTGCAGTTGGCGCAGGTGCAAACAGTACAGGTACAATTAGTACAGCTAGAGCTTGCCGAACTTATGCGGACACGGCTTCCTGTTTTGTCACAGGTCAAGACCGTAGAATTTTTACCGGCTTTAGATCTGTCTCTGTTGTAAGACTGCGCCTGGACTGTGGTATGGAAGGCGAATACAGCGGCGATAAGGATAAAAGCCAATCTCATGGACAGTGTACTTTTCAACATAAATCACCTCGCCAGTGTTCTGGAAAAAATGTCATCTGTAAGAAAACCAATCTGATTCATCTTTTTTGCTACCTACCTCATATCAAATGGCCATCCTATTAAAAAGCACTTCCTTACCTCAGAAACCCAGGCGCCGTTAAGTTAGATCACGGCTGACAAGGCCTCATTTTCAGATGTACTTGCCACCTCCTTTCCGCACTTGAAGCAAGAGTGAATTTTTGTAGTCTGTGTTTCCAGTTAGAAGATATACATCGTAATGTATATATTATTGCCAGGATAAAATCAAGTATTTTGATATTTTTTTTCACAGATAAAATCACGGGCTATTCTTTATGAATTATCCTGGGTAAATTTTTGGTCCGGATTCCCGGTCGATAAACCATCTCAATTCCCCAACCTGAGGCCGGACTCTGGCAGCAGGAAACTGATAGTATGCCTTTCCCGGCTCCCTGAGGATTGTCTCGATGATTGTCTTTTTTTCACTGCCGGAGGCTAGAAAGATTACGCATGAGGCATTGTTCAGGAGCGGGAAAGTGAGGGTTACCCGGTCTCTAACGGCATACTGCGACGGAGCTCTGACAGGGGCTGCCCAGCACCCGGTCTCGTCAAGAGCCGGGTCGCCCGGGAATAGAGAAGCAGTATGGCCATCTTCTCCCAGGCCAAGAATTATCAGGTCAAAATGCGGGAACCTGATGCCCGGACCTCCATCTTCGAGTGGCTTCTTTTCTTCAGGCAGTTCAAAGAACCGTTTGAGATCGAGTTCATAGTCGCATGCTGCCTCTTCCAATGAAAGTGTGTCTGTTTTAACCGGGTGGATGTTTCCCGCGGGTACCGGTACCTTAGAGAGTAAAGTCCGGGAAGCGAGACCATAATTACTTTCCGGGTGATCATGGGGTACGAAACGCTCATCGCCCCAGAAGAAGAAGGTGTCTTTCCAGGGCATTTTTTCGCGGTAAGGATGGGCGGAAAGGATTTCATAAAGTCGCCGTGGGGTTCTGCCGCCCGAGAGAGCAAGCGTGAACCTGCCCTCCGTGGCTAATGACCGGGCAGCCCTGCGGATTATGAAACGAGCGGCAGCCAGGCTCAGGTATTCCAAATCTTCGCAGACAACGAGCTGTGGTTTCATTTCAATTTCACTGTCTTTTTTTCTCGACCTTAAGAATGATTTATTTCATAAAAATGAGAAAAAAATTATCATTAGCTGTTCCAGAAATTATTCCGAGTTCTGTGGAGTCTTGTCCGGTTTGCGCCATTCTCTGCCATCCGTTTCGAGTAAAATTTCGGATTCTTTCGGCCCCCAGCTACCCGCTGGATAGAGATACGGGCCGCCGCTGGCCGGTTTTCCACTCCAGGCTTCGAGTACCGGGGTAAGGAGACTCCAAGCCACGTTTACCTCGTCGTTGCGGATAAACAGGGTCTGATCGCCGGAGATACAATCCATGAGCAGGCGTTCATAAGCATCTGGCAGACCGGCGCTATAAACATCACGGTAATGGAAATCCAGGGTAAGCGGTGTCATGTAAACTTTGGATCCCGGCCTTTTGGCCTGGATAGTGAGCGCCACACCCTCCTCGGGCTGTATATTCAATACCAGCTTGTTGGGCTCGAGCTGTTCAGGCAAAATAGAGCCGAACATCGAATGGGGAACCCTTTTGAAGACTATGGCCACCTCTGAGATCCGCCTGGCCAGCCGCTTCCCCGAGCGCAAGTAGAAGGGTACCCCCTGCCAGCGCCAGTTGTCGAGCATCAATTTCGCAGCGACGAATGTTTCCACTGTGGAGTCAGGGGCCACACCCTCCTCCTCGCGGTACCCGGCCACTTTTTTACCGTTCACCAGGCCCGCTCCATACTGCCCGCGGATAATCAGCCGGTCTATTTCCCCTGGGGGAAAAGGCCTGATCGAGCGCAGCAGCTTCACCTTTTCATCTCTGACCCGGTCGCCTTCGAACGATGACGGGGGTTCCATGGCCACCAGGGCGAGCATCTGCAGAATGTGGTTCTGGAACATGTCTCTAAGCTGTCCTGCCTGCTCGAAATAACCGGCGCGGTGCTCCACGCCCAGGGATTCGGCTACGGTGATCTGAACATGGTCCACATAGCGCCGGTTCCAGAGAGGCTCGAATATGGCATTGGCAAAGCGGAACATGAGGATGTTCTGGACCGTCTCCTTGCCTAGATAATGATCTATGCGGTAAATCTGCCGCTCATGAAGCACACGGTACAGTTTCTCATCCAGCCCGACCGCGCTGTCCAGATCGTGACCGAAAGGCTTTTCCACCACTACGCGGACAAAGCGGTCTCCCTGTTGAGTTTCCCTGGTCAGGCCGGCTTCGCCGAGACGGGTGACGATTACCGGGAAGAGGCTGGGCGGAGTGGATAAGTAAAATATCCGGTTCCCGGCGCTCTGGTAGTTTTCTTCAAGCTCTCTCAGTTTCACGGAGAGTCTGCGGTAGAACTCTCCATCATCGTAATTACCGTCGACAAAGTAACAACGCTTGAGAAAGGCATCCAAAACCAATCCTGAGGACTCGCGTAAATCATCTTTTAAATGCGAGGCCAGTTTGTTCCTGAATTCGAGGTCGGTTAGACTCATCCGTCCGCAGCCAAGGATGAAGAAGGAGTCAGTCAAGAGGCCCCGCTGGAAGATGCTCAAGAGAGCCGGCGCAATCTTTCTCCGGGTCAAATCGCCCGAAGCGCCGAAAATTACCAGGCCGCAGGGCGCAAGCTGGCTATCTACACAGTAATAATCTCCCCGAGTTATATGGGTATGGGTGACAATATCGGTCATTTGGTCCTTCCTGATAGAAGTCAGATTTAATATACACCTTAAGACTAAGGATTTATGATCAGCTCCAGCATTTTTTCCGGATCGGTCACCAGCAGCCGGCACTGGTAATTAAAACATACATAAGCAGTAGCCTGATTATCAATACTTCTTAAGCTTTCGGTAAAAGGAGCGATCTGGCAAATTACAGGATTTTTTTCGCAGGGCCTGAGAATTACTACTTTATCGGGTATATATTTAGTCTTGATTTCTTAAATCCGGAAAGAAAATACCAACGGAATAGCACGGAAACTCGGCACACTTTCCGCATGTTCATTAACGGAAAAAGACTCTTGATGTTTCCAGTCAGCTCTCGAGTAAACTTGTAATAATATTTAGAAAATTTTGTTTTAATATTTAAGCCCGCATTCACCATATAGAGATTGAAAGTGGTTTTCCAAGCTGACATAAGGTGTTAAATTACAAGGAAAACCACTTCTTTAAGAGGTGAAATATGGGTCAACTGGAGGGTGAAGGTTTAAGGGTCGGTTTTGATAGCAGTCTCAGGCTGGAATTTCATGGTTCGAAAGTGACCTCGGATGCAGGTCTTCTTGCCTATCGTGAGCTGGAAGGCGTATTGGGATTATTCGATTCGGTATCTAAAGATTTGAGTGATGTGCGAACCGGACGGAACATCCAGCACGGCATAGAAAATCTTTTGCGTCAGTCAGTTTACAGCAGACTGGCTGGGTACGAGGATGTTAATGATGCAACCCGGATGAGCAAAGATCCTATAATGCGAGCCATCACCGGAAAGAAGAAAGTCAAAAAGAATGCCGCCAGTACAAACTCAATGGGACGTTTTGAGACTGAGATGTTAACGCTGAAGGAAAATCATGGTGCCTTGGCGGGGATCAACGGCAGGTGGGTAGAAAGGGCGATGGCTAAGACAAAGCATCGGCGAATAATTCTTGATGCCGATAGCTCTGAGAGCAAAGTCTTTGGCGAGCAGGAGGGATCGGCGTACAACGGTCATTTCGGCTGTGTATGCTATCATCCCGCATTTTGCTTTAACAATTTTGGTGATTGCGAAGGGGCAATGCTTCGTCCAGGCAATGTCCATAGTGCTGACAGTTGGCGGGAACTTATGTCCCCAATCTATAAGCGGTACGAAAACAAGAATATTCGATTATACTTTCTTGCTGATGCTGCTTTTGCTAAGCCAGAAATTTATGAGGACCTGGAGGAAAGGGGCATTCTGTATGCCATCCGTCTTCCGGCAAACGATGTATTGCAGAGGCTAATTCAACCCCTGCTGACCCGTCCTGTTGGACGACCACCGAGAAAGCCGATAGTGCTGTACAGTGGTTTCATGTATCAGGCAGCCAGCTGGGATAAATCTCGTCGAGTAGTGGCAAAGGCGGAGTGGCATCAGGATGAGCTTTTCCCACGGGTGGGTTTCATAGTGACCAATATGAGCGCCAGGGACAAAGGAGTGGTTCGCTTCTACAACCGAAGAGGAACTACCGAGCAGTGGATCAAGGAAGGGAAATACGCTCTGAACTGGACAAGACTGTCATGCAAGCAGTTTGTCTCTAATCAGGTGAGGCTTGCTCTTTTCGTACTGGCCTACAATCTGGGTAACTTTCTCAGGCGATTGGCACTCCCACGGGAAATCAAGCATTGGTCTCTGCGCACTCTGCTTACGAAGCTGATAAAGATCGGTGCGAAGGTTGTCAGGCACAGCAGGTATGTTACGTTTCAGATGGCCGGGGTAGCTGTCAGCAGGAAGCTGTTTGCTGAAATCCTGCTCCGAATTGAGCGATTACGATGTTGCACGGCCTAAAAAGGCTGCTCCCTGGTATGAACTGAGGGAGAATAGTCTCCTTTTCCTGCTCAGGCCAACGGAACTATTGATACAACCGGAGAAAACATCTAAAATGGTAGGAAAAGCAATACAGAAACTCTTGGTTTGAGCCGGGCAGTGGAGGGAAACCCGGCCAAAATTGAAAAAGATGGCTATCTTTTCCTGATTCAATTTTGATATGGTGAATACTGGATTAAACTCAGGATAAAAACTTGTCAATTCCCAGTTCTTGTTTTCATTCAATGCTAAAACACATGGTATTTGCATTTCTGCTGTTATCCGCGACTGTTCTGACCGCTGCCGAACAGACTCGGCCGGATTCCGTGCAATACGATGTTTTCGTCAGGGAAAAGGGAAATGAAAAGAAAGTGGGCAGCATGTACTTCACTATCTCAGAGCAGGCGGGTGATTCGGGGCCACTGCTGCAAACAAGGATGTCGATGAATCTTGGATTCCGGGTTTTCCTTGTGGTGAAAATGACGACCGAACTCTGGCAGGAAGTGCTCAAAAACGAAAGCGGAGCTTACAGTTTTTACAGGACAGCCAGCGGTGCGGGAAGGAAAGCCATCCAGCAGGGTTATTATGATGGCAGCAGGCTGTGCTGTGATACAAAGGCCAAAGGAGAGACCAAACATCAGGAGTTTGCAGACAGCCTGTTCAACTACACCTCCATGGACTGCCCTGGGCCGGAGGCGGCTTTGGAGCTTGGCGAGGAAAAAACAGTACGGATACTTTACCTGGAAACTATGAAAGTACACAACAACTCGTTCCGGTACTTGAGAGACGAGAATCTGTACGTGGGAAACGATACGATTCCCTGCAAAGTCATCCGTTACGAAAGCGGCCGGCATAAAGGGCTTCGCTGGGTAACCCGGGACTCCTACGGTATTATGATCAAGAATGAGCCTGAGGTAGACAACTTATTGATCTTCAGACCAACCGTGGTTTTCTGGAATAACCGGGACAGTAGTTGTACTCCTTAGTGTGCCAAGCATGATGTGAATCTAATGGGGTGTAAGTCCCCTGCGGGCCAAGGTGATCGGAACCGTTAGCCGAGGGCAAGGGCGTCGTCACGAGGCGGGGGTCTGGAGGAATGTCGCGCAGGCTCTCGCGATAGGTCAACTGCGCAAATACCATTACTCGAAATTGATCGGCACACGTAAAACTTTTGACTTTATGGTCGCCAGAGTATCTACGGACACAGATTTGGAAACGCCTCCATGGCAGAAAAACCATCAGTTGAGAGAAAATAAATTTGCCTGCATTCATTGGCCTCTCCATTGTTAAGGACTCTGTAACCGTATTGAATGCAGGAGGTCATGATATGAATCCAATAGCGGGATTTAGGAAATTAATTTATTTCTTTTTATTTGAAGTAGTTATGGTTGCGCTAACTATTTCAAATGAAAGTTTCTGTAATGACATAAAAGTTAAAACCGAAGAAATACCAAGAATAGACTATATTAAGATGTTGGAAGTGCAACCCCAGGAAAATGACAAATCTACAATCTGGTTTGATACGTTTGATGGCAAAGAAAAACTTTATAGTGAAAAAAAAGGGGATCTTGATTCACTCATAAAATTTGGTTCAATTGGTAGATCACTGAAATGTCAGTATACAAAGGGGGAAAAACCCGGCAATGGAGGGGTAAAAATATTTTTTGGAGATTGCCCCTGGGGGGTTAAAGCCAGAGAAAAGGAGCTTTGAAAATCCATACCCTGCTCGATCATAACGGCTGCCTACCCTCGTTTCTCACGGTCACAGACGGCAGATGCCATGACGTAAGAGTCGTTAAAGACAACAGTTATGGTTTTCCCGGGCTGCAACCGGACAGCATAATCACAATGGATCGCGGCTACTTTGATTTTAACTGGTTCTATGCTCTACACTTGAACAGAGTGTTCTTTATCACCAGGGCTAAACAAAACCTTAAATACGAGGTGATCAATTGGCTCTAAACCTCAAATTTTAACCGGACAGTACTGAGCAGTCGCTGTCCATGTAAAGGGATCGGACTTAGTATTATAGGATTCGACGAATTGATTAATGTTATCTGCCAGCTGTTTAACACTACCGAACGAGCCACGGCGGATTGCTTTTTGTGTAATAATGTTAAACCAGATTTCGACTTTATTAAGCCTTGAGGAGTAGGTTGGAGTGTAATGGATGTGGTATCGCGGTCTTTGAGCTAACCAATTTCTGATTTTTATATGTTTGTATGTAGCATAGTTATCGACCACTAATGTATATCCAGTTCTTCAGGGACATTAGCATCAATTTTGTTTAAAAATTGGAGAAATTCCTGGTGCCGTTGGCGTTTATTGCATTGGGCAAATACTTCTTCGGATGCCAAATCCAAAGCTGCGAACAGGGTTAAAGTACCCATCAGCTCGGTTCCTGACTCTAAGTTTGCCTCATTGCTGGGAAAAGCTGATACAAATTTGGCATCTTAACCGTAATATTTCAACACGCTTCTAATTGCATGCATCAGAACATACGCGCACTGTGCTGAAAAAGGCGAAAGCTTTTGGCTTAGAAATGTTAACAAGAAGTTCGGTCGCTGTTGAAAGCGAGTGTGCGATCTTTGATAAACATTCAACCGGCCACGGCTACAATAGACAGTCTCATGAATGAAAGAAGATCTATGTATTTCCAGCCTGTTGACAACAAAATGGAGATTTTTACCCCGTTCTGCAATCTCAGCTTTGAGAATAACCATGTGTGTCGTGCGCATAAATTATTAGGTCAAGACAGGACCATGCTTGTGTTTGTGTCGCTCTGGATTATTGCGAAATTAAAAAAATCGATACCTATCGTGTTACGGGCAGTTATCGCAACGGTTCTGATCCCTGCTTGTGCTTACTCTGGTCCCTCTTCCTCCACCGACATAACCCAAGAGAGCAATATCGCCGCGACCTCGGACGACGTGAAACCAGACGACTACTTGAGTGATCTGATTTACGCCGATCTGATGCAAGATCCCCTAGTTGAACCTTCTGAACTGATTGTGGAGGTGGAATCCGGCGTGGTTACCCTGAGGGGACTGGTGGGCAGCCTGTATGCAAAAAGGTGCGCAACGAAGAATATTCGAAACAAGTTGGGTGTCAGGAAGGTAATCAATCTCATCCGGCTGTATCCGGATTCCAGCGGGATCAGCGACGAGGCACTATCTGCAACAGTAAGTAAGGCCCTGCAACAAAATCCCTATCTGTGCGACTGTGATATTCTGGTGAATGTAAGCGCAGGGGTGGTGACTTTGGGCGGAAGGGCGTCGGGTAAGTTCGAACGGAATGAGGCAATCAAGACGGCATCTATGGTCAAAAGCGTAGAGAGCGTGGTTGACTGCATCATAATCTCCAGGAGAACGCTGTTCGATTCGGTTAACGGGCGGCTCACCTTATTGGCCGACAACCGGGAGATTCTGATGACTGCGGATTCTGGTCTGAACCCCGGTGCTCCGGATTCATTACTGATAATCACGGTTAACGGCAAATCCTGGACCGAGTGGCTGAAGGAGGGTAACGAGCCGCAGCCTAAGAGAAATTCTTTGGTATACTCTGTAATCGGATATCGCGAGCACGAGAATTTCAACTTTGTGGGTCTTGCTGTATATCTGATAAATACCTTCATTCTAAAAGATTCAACCGATGCAAATCTGTTTGAGATTCCTATCAAACTGATAAAAAAAATATATAAAAAAACTCCGAAAGATACTACAGAACAACAGTAATAATTTATAATTTGCAATAAGTGATGTTAGAATGCATAAGTAGGGTCCACTCTAAGATTTAAAAAAATTGTCTTTTAGATGTTAAATCAGATTGTGTGAATAATATAAAAGGCTATTGTTATAATACCAAATAGAGGATTAATTCCGAAAAAAAATACAGTAGGGGCACGGCATGCCGTGCCCTTACGCAATCCATAAATAAAAAGATAAATGATTTTTCAATTCCCTTCCAAAGAATAAAATCTCAAAGATTGCTTAATTTCAAAATCCAGGAGATCACTTCATCCCTTGTCCGTTAAGGAATTAGCCGGTAATTCTTTTTTTCCCGCCGGCTATTTTTTTAGAAATAACCTGTGAATTTTATTTTATAATGAAAAGCTTACCTCGAAAAATAAAAGCCATGCCTGGCCCTATAAAGGTTAAAAAAGGGCGTACCCCTGTCCTTTTTACCAGATGGTTTATCCTGGTCTTAGCGATACATTTTGTAGCCATGTGTTCCACAGGAATCTACTTTTTCCTGCCCCGTTTCATCAGACTTACCGGCGGGAACGAGTTCCTGATCGGACTGATCATGGGCGCTCCCTCCATGGCTGCGGTCATTATCCGACTGCCGGCAGGTTCATGGATCGATCGATTCGGCAGAAGAAAGATGCTGATCGCCGGTCTGGGCTTATTCAGCTTGGCTGCCGTGCTGCCCATATTCGCCGGCGGAGCCGGAGCTTACCTGCTCGTTGTGCGGGCACTGGCCGGAGGTTCGGTGGTAATCTATTTTACCGCTGTGGTAACCTACGTGGCTGAAAAAGCTTCGCCGAAAAGGCGGATCGAGGCCATTGCCATATACGGCGGAGGCGGCTTTGTCGGCCAGGCGATCAGTCCCTATTTATGCGAGTGGCTGCTGGAAGTCCTGCCTTTCGAGCCGATCAACCGTTTCCGGGTACTTTTTACCATAGCCACTCTCTGCGCATTCCTGGCCTTTTGGCTCAGCCTGCGCCTGAGCGCAGATAAGCCGCATCCGGAAAGGCACCTCTCTCCTGATCCCTGGTACAGGATAATCCGTTTTCCGACCATGATCTATCTGGTACTGCCCTCGATTATTTTCGGCCTGGGCTATACTTCCATGTTCAGCTTCGTGGCTGATTTCACCCAGCAGGAGAATCTGGGTTCGCCCACCGCTTTCTTCGTTTCCTATTCCATAACTATAATTATCCTTCGCTTTTCCACCAGTCGCATACTCTACCGTGTCGACCGGCGGTTAATGGTAACCGGGGCTTTGAGTATGATAACCGCTGGCCTGTATTATGCATCCCGGGCCACCGGGCCGCTTGACCTGGTTTTCGTAGGCATATTGACAGGCACCGGCCACGGCTATATTTTTCCCTCCTTGAGTACATTGACTTATGACAGTTCGCCGGCCCGTAACCGCGGCACCTCGATGGCCCTCTATATGCTCGGCTTCGACCTGAGCGTTATGTTCATTTCGCCTCTCCTGGGCCGCTTGGCTGAATTTCACGGTTACTTCACCATGTACCGGATTTCGAGTCTTCTCCTTTTGGCCGGCGTGCTGCTTTATATTACCGGCTGGCGCTACCATGCGCCATCAGCACTGCTTATATCTTCCCGGAGGACCAAGGAAATGGAGGCCTTCGCCAAGGATCCCGGAGCACTGCGCTGAATGAGATAAACTCCGGTGGAGGTCATTATGGCGGGAAGAGCTGGAAAAACAACATTCAGAGACCAGGAAAGGAGTGCAGCCCGATGCTTTTATCGAGAATATATCCTTTCATATTTCTAGGGATTATTTTTGCCGGACAGTCGTACGGCGCAGAGGGGCGTGCCCTGAATTTCGACGATCTGCTGCGTGTCCGCCGCCTCTCGGAACCGGCTGTTTCTCCTGACGGGCGCTGGGTGGCGTACGTGCAAAAGACCTATGATCCCGAAACATACGAACTTTCATCCGACATCTTCCTTGTCCCCCTGGCCGGCGGCGAGGCGCGGAACCTTACCTGGGGAGGAAAGGGAAACTCCAGGCCCATGTTCACCCCGGATGGTGCCTCTTTGGTTTTCGCTTCCTCCCGTACCATCAACCGCCAGTTCTTCATTCTGCCTCTCTCAGGAGGCGGAGAGGCTGTCCAGATCACTTTCCGCGATGGCGGAGCAGAGGGCGGAGAACTGTCGCCGGACGGCAGCCTGCTCCTTTTCCACTCCCCGGCGCTCGTGGACAGCTCTTCGGTCGTAGAGTTCAAAGGCCCTGGTTATAATCCGCGGGCGCGGATTATCGACAAGCTGCTTTTCCGGCACTGGGATCAATGGCAGAACGGCTGTTATAACCACCTGTTCGTGAAAAAAATCAAAAGTGATGAAGAGCCGCTGAACCTTACCTCCGGTCCGGTCGATTGCCCTCCGATCAGCCTGGGAAGCGACAGGGACTATGCTGTCAGCCCCAGCGGAAAATATGTCTATTATGTGGCCAACCACGACCCGGTAATAGCGACAAGCACCAACAACGATATCTGGCGGGTGACGGTAAAAGGCGACAGCCTCCTTAAAATGACCGACAATCCGGCCAATGACAATCTGGTCGCCTTGGACCGCTCGGGGAGATTCCTGGCTTACCGGGCCATGGCCAGACCGGGGTTCGAATCCGACCGCAGTACGCTGTGGCTCAAAGACCTGGATACCGGCGAGACAGTGAATCTTACCAGCCAGCTCGACCGCAGTGTCGAGGAAGTGGTCTGGGACCCGGCGGGCAAGTATATTTATTTTACCGCCGAGGATGAGGGGAAAATAGCCATATACAAGGTCAGCGCCCGGATTCAGGGAAAAAGGGAAATAACCAGACTGACCAGGGAAAAGAGCTACAAGAGTATCAGAATCACCCCGGACAGCAAGATTCTGGTAGCGCTCAGGGAATCGTTCCGCGAACCTGCGGAGCTTGTGGCCCTGGCCGTGGATGGAAGCTCCGAGCGGAGCCTGACTGATTTCAATGCCTCGATCCTCGCCGGCATAGAGATGCAGCAGCCCGAATCTTTCCGCTTCCCGGCTGAGGACGGGGTTCCCGTGCACGGCTACCTCATCCGTCCCCCGAACTTCATCCCCGGGAAAAAGTATCCCCTGCTCTTTCTCATTCACGGCGGGCCGCAAGGGGCCTGGATAGACGAGTTCCATTACCGCTGGAACGCCCAGCTCTTCGCCTCCTGGGGGTATGTGGTGGTCATGGTTAACCCGCGGGGGAGCACCGGTTACGGCCAGCTTTTCACCGACCAGATTTCCGGCGACTGGGGCGGAAAATGTTACCGGGACCTGATGAGCAGCCTTGATTATGTGCTGGAACATTACGACTTTATCGATCGTGAGCGTCTGGGAGCAGCCGGAGCCTCTTTCGGCGGCTACATGATCAACTGGATCGCCGGTCATACCGACCGCTTCCGCTGCCTGGTCGATCATGATGGTGTTTTTAATATCGAGAGCATGTACGGCTCGACAGAGGAACTCTGGTTCCCGGAATGGGAGTTTCGCGGCACCCCCTGGGAGAACCCGGAACTTTGCCAGATGTGGTCGCCCCACCGTTTCGCGGCAAACTTCAAGACCCCGATGCTCATAGTTCACGGGGAGAAGGATTACCGGGTTCCCCTGGAACAGGGCCTCATGGCTTTCACCACCCTGCGCCGCAAAGGGATCGAAGCCCGGCTGCTGTATTTCCCGGAGGAAGGCCACTGGGTGCTGAATGCCAAAAACAGCAGGCTCTGGTACGATACAATCCGGAACTGGTTCGCCAGGTACCTTAACCCTTAATTACTAGTTGCGGTTTTCTGGTTAACTGGCTTATCAACAATAAAGTTACGGAGAACCTGGAATTGGAAGTGGAAACAGCCAAAGAAAAAAAGGTGAATGAAGTCCTGGCCTCCCTGCCCCAGGTTGATGGTGCGGAGCGCATGGTGCGCCGGGCTTTTCAATCCGGCCAGGATCATCTATTCGAGAATTGGAGCCGGCGCAGCTTCGAGTTTCGCCAGAATCTGATCAGGGAGCTGGCCCGGATCGACTGGGAGGTTCTCGATGAGGCTATAACGATTCTTAAAAACGGGGAAGCGGCTGAGAAAATCGACCAGTCCCGGATATTGCCCAAGCAGATGCGTACTGCGGCAGAGCAGGAGGAATTCCGGGCTGAGGAAGAGGAACTGGGCCGGGAAATTCTTATTCAGGGTCAAGTGGCCTGGCTTGTCCCGGCAGGAGGTTCTGGTTCGCGCCTGGTCAAGATGCTCGAGGAAATCTACGCCGCGCTCCCTTTTTGCCGCAGATACAAGGTCGCCGATCAGGAGATGCGCAATTTCGACGAGCGCTGCGCCAAAGGACAGCTGCCGATCACCCCGGTCATGGGCAAGACTTTTTATGGCCTTTTCATGGAACAAGCTCTGGCCCTCGGCGCCAGGGTGCAGCGGATGCCCGTTCTTATCTTCATGCTGAGCGATGAGACCAGGGAAGCCTCCCTTTTCGCGATCACCAATCATCCGCTATATCGCTCTCTTGAAAGGGCCATAGTTCTTTTCGACCACGGGATGAACCCCGTGCTCGACAACAGTGGCCGCATAATTCCTAAGGATGAGGATGGCCATCTGGTGTTTTCCGGAAACGGCAACGGCGGGATGTTCAAGGCTATGCGGGAGACTAAATTCCGCGGCGCGGAGAATATTTTCCGGTACCTGGATAAAGAAAATATCCGGATCGTGGGCTTTTCCAATGTGGACAACCCTGTGGCTGATATTATCCTCCCGTACATGATAGGAAGCCACCTCCGCCTGGAAGTAGACCTCACTTTCGGAGTGGTCAAGAAGGTCGATGCCCTGGAGCGGGTGGGGATGATCGTCGAGATCGAGGGACAGGAAAACCTGGACAAGATCGAGTACAACGAGTTTCCAGAGGCTCTGGCCCGGAAAACCAATCCGGAAGACCCGAGCCGCCTGCTTTTCGAGCACGGCGATGTCAATGTGTTCCTTATGGATCTCGGAGTGATGGAAAAAGTGACTCACCTGCCGCTTAAAATGTACGGCAACAAGATGGTACGCACTAGCCGGGGCAAGGTGAACGGCAATAAATTCGAATCCTTCGCCTTCCACATTATCCACGATGTCCAAGCCGGAGAGGTGGATGTCAAGGAGATCCTGCGCCAGGACCAGTTCATGCCCACCAAGAACTCTATCGGCCGGGACAGCCCGGCAACGGTAATCCGCGCGCTATGCACCAGGAACATGCGCTGGCTCGAAGCGCAGGGGGCCAGGATAGCTTGTCAGGATGTGAAACAATGTCTCGAGGACTACCAGACCCTGGTCGTGGAAAAAATCCTTCCCGCCGCACACGGAACATCGTTCGCCGGGGAGGCGGAAACGATCCGCGAGGCTGCGGAAGAGGCGCTCAAAGAGCTTCAGGAAAACTCAATCAAAGGCTTGTTTAATATTATCTCTTCCATGGGAGATAAGGCCCAGAAAGCCGGAGAAGAGAAGCTAAAGGCAGCCTGCGACCATGTCTACTCGATTCTCCACCCCGGAGAGGCCCGGGCCTTTGTCGAGTTCAGCCCGGCATTCGCTCTCGAAGGGGGGGACCTGGCGGAAAACTTTGTCGGCGAGGGCTGGGTGCTGGAAGAGGACTGCCAGGTGGCCCTGACCGGGCACCCGACCAAAGTCACCATAGGCAGCTGCTTTACCGCCCGGAAAAACAGCGTTTTTATAATCGATATCAAGAACGAGTACGGCGGCATAGCCTTAAGCTCCGACCGCTGGCTCACTTTCGAGCTCGACCGGGCAGGATCAGCGGAAATCGGCGAGGGAGTGACAGTGGATGAAGGGGCAGTGATCGAGATTCATGTACACGGCTCAGGGCGGGTGGTCATCCCTGACAGTGCAGTGCTTAAGGGTGAGCGTTTTATCGAGGTCCGGGACGGGGAAGAGGTAATGTTACGGTAGGGGCGCGATTCATCGCGCCCAACAAAAAATATTCACTGATTTATTTCAAATCTCTCCTTTTTTCTCTCCGCAACTCTCAATAACCACTGTAGCCTGTTCCGCCCCCGCCTCCTGTACTCGATTCACCACCCACAGTCATTATTCCGGTCATTGACGAGTGATTCATGCAGTAGTAAGAATAGTTCCAAGAAGTCTTGAAAACAAAAGTAAAAGTTCCCCCATTGTAAAGGTCTCCAGAGCTCCGGATGCCGCTTGGGTTTCCTGGAGTGCCGCTTGTCGTAGTATGGATCATTGAACTCCCGTCAGCCCAGCGCACGGTATCTCCGACTGCTAAAGACAGCGCCGGAGGTTGAAAGCTGCTCAACTGCATAATTACCTCATAACTACTTCCTCCTGAATTGTCCGTCGGTTGAGTCACCTCGCTTTTTTAATTTTTACAGCCTGTCCCCAGTGATAATAAAGAAACCAGAAAATTTGAAGTTCTGAAACTTAGATTCGATGAAGTTAAATTGCTTAAACCCGAACCATATCAAATGCCTTTAGCTCTTAAATTTTAACCGGATAGGATTGAACTTGCTTCATTAGTTCTTGTACAGATATATTCCTGCCTGAAAAGCCAACTCCATCTTTCATCTTTTTTATTCAATTCAATAAAAGTTAAAAGCTGTCTTTTCCTTATATTCATAAGTTACTTTGATTTTCTTATTCTTCCTTTTTGGACTTTTATCATTTTTGATCTCTTGACTTATAGCTTTTATCATGTTATATTTATCTTGATTAAACTTATTCATTATTTATTTAAATTGTTTTAACCCGTGTAGCGCCGTGTCCATAAAAATTAATTTGCAATATATGTTCTTATCCAAAATCCCTCCAACTCTCTTTTTCACTGGGGATAAACACATTCTTTCTCTTTTTTTGAAGAATCGAGTCCGGTGGTGTTTGGTTTAAGAGCAAACATTCCCGGCTTGTATAGTCTTATTTAATTTATTTACTGGCTGTAAGATAGAAATGTGCGAATTTTTCAAGTTTTAATTCTCTTTGGCATTATTAAAGTTAGAGTATAATTTCATACTCTGGCTTAGTTATTCTTGTAATATAAAAAGAAAGGAGGTTATATTGAAATATTGTTTGGGATCATTTTGTCCTATTTTATTTATAAGGAGGATTGAAATGAATTCCTTTAGAAATTATGTCCTATCGTTTTTACTGGCTATCGTCTTTTCTGTATCCTGTCAAAATACAGAAAAAAGTATTCTGACAGATAATCCGGTTGCTGATCCCCAGCTATCCAGCGCCGTGGATGATGATTTAGTATTGTTGTCAACCAAAGATGGTGATAGCCCATTAGTCGAGAAATGGGTTAAACTAGTTACCTGGGATGGGAAAAGTCCATTAGAGATGAAAATGGGAGTAGTATATAAATTTAATAGTATTGAAGAAATCAGAAATGCACTGAGAATTACCGGTAATGGACATTTGGCATGTTTCGACGATATGCTCAGAAGGAGAGCAGAGAAATCCGGGAAGATGAAATCCTCTGCTGAACTTGCTTCTTCCTCTTCTACTTCTGTTACATGGTTTGAAGGTTCCAAACTTTGCGGCAAGGGGGAATGTACTACTACTGCCGGTTGGAGCGGCACATTACGTCATTACATTTGTATTGAATGGAATTTTGGTGGTGGTCCGCAATTCGCTTATGGTGGGGGTACATGGACTGATGGCGCATATCACCAATCTTCGTTGACGCGAAAAAAGGACTGCCCCGTTGCCATGTGGGTGGATGCGGATATTTATCTAAATGAAAATCCCGTTTACGATTCACATGACGAAGATATATGTAATTGAACCTGTTTCTATTGCTCCGGTTGCAAATTTGTCTAGAGTTCCAAGCTGCAGTCGAGTTTTTCGTTGTAAAGATGATTCTGCATGCCCACAGCGGCTGGATTGTTGATTTAATCCAGCCGCTGTGTATTTTGGGAAGAAAAAGGCCTAAAATGTCCTTTACAGAATCACTATTATCCGGGTAAAATAAAACAAATTTGTTCCTCCTCTCAAAATTTAAATGGACAGTACTGTTCTTTTTTGATAAAGATTCAGTAGTGTTCGGTTAAAATAAAAACAAAGCGGGCTAAGCCCCTTTCTTATTAGATTTGAAGCTTCCGACAAAAAATCCGATAAAGAAACGGAGGTGAAGTGAACCCCTAGGTCTGGACAGAGGGTTCACTCCACTTGATAACCTTAACATTACACAAAATTGAGGATTACTGTTTCCGAGCGGCCCCATGTTCAACAAAAAGCAAAACCACAACCACACGACGAAGACCAAGATAGATCTCAGTTTTGCTACCGCTCCGGCCCGGGACCTCCTGGAAAAGCTCCAGACCGCGACAAACGGCCTGAGCGAGGAGGAGGCCGCCAACCGCCTGGAAATATACGGGCCGAATGAGCCTGCCCGCCGCAAAAAAAGAACAATCCTCTGGCATATCTTTTCCAAATTTCTCAATCCCCTGGTAATTGTCCTCGTGGTTATAGGCGCCTTTTCGCTCCTTTTCGGTGAAAAGGTGAGCGCCGTTTTTGTGCTCGTCATGATCCTCCTCAGCGTCTTCCTCTCTTTCATCCAGGAATACCGCTCGGACATGAAAGCCGAAAAACTGAGGAAGATGACCCAGGTCACCACTACAGTGTACAGAGATGGCAACAAGCGGGAGATACCGATCCAGGAGGTGGTGCCCGGAGACATTATTTACCTTTCAGCCGGCGATATCATCCCTGCCGACCTGAGGCTCTTGAGCTGCAAGGACCTGTTTATCAACCAGTCCTCCCTTACCGGAGAATCCTTTCCGGTGGAAAAATTCGCTGAGCCTATGGCTCCCCAGAGCTATTCGATCACCGAGCTGACCAATATCGCTTTTATGGGCTCGAGCGTGGTCAGCGGCTCCGGCCATGGGCTGGTGTTCAATACCGGCCTGGCCACCCAGTTCGGCGAGCTCACCCGCCGTCTGACCCTGATGACTCTGGAGACAGGCTTCGACAAGGGCATAAAAAAATTCACCTGGCTCATGATCCGCATCATGATCGTGATGGTGCTAGTCATCTTCCTGATCAACGCCATTTTCAAGGGCAGCCTGGCCGAGGCTTTCCTTTTCGCCCTTGCCGTGGCTGTGGGCCTGACTCCAGAGATGCTGCCCATGCTCGTCACAGTCAATCTCTCCCGCGGGGCTTCCGCCATGGCCGGCAAGCAGGTCATTGTCAAGCGACTCAACTCCATCCAGAATTTCGGAGCCATGGACATTCTCTGCACCGACAAAACCGGCACCCTGACCATGGACGAGATCATCCTGGAAAAGCACTGCAACGTGAACGGGGAAGAGGATGACGATGTGCTGCGTTTTGGTTACCTGAACAGTTACTATCAGACCGGGCTGAAAAATCTGCTCGACCGGGCGATCCTGGCGCACAAAGAAGCGGAGACCGACACTTACGAGAAAGTGGATGAGGTGCCCTTCGATTTCCAGCGCCGGATCATGTCCGTGGTGGTGCGCAAGGACGGGGTGCACCGCATGATCACCAAGGGCGCGCCGGAGGAAATCCTGAAACGGTGCAGCTATTTCGAGATAAACGGCGAGGTGTTCGATATCGGCGACCTGTTCCTGCCGGATTTGAACATGGAGGTGGAGGAGCTGAATGAACAGGGTTTCAAGGTGCTGGCATTAGCTTACAAAGACGTTCAGAACCCGAGGGGGGTTTATTCCAAGGATGACGAGCGTGACCTGGTGCTGAAAGGCTACATGGCTTTCCTCGACCCACCCAAGCCGACCGCCAAAGAGGCCATCGAAGACCTGGGCCAGTTAGGGATCAAGATAAAGGTTCTCACTGGGGACAACGAGTTGGTCACCCGCAAGATATGCAGCCAGATCGGGCTCGAAAACCAGAGCGTGGTCACCGGCGCTATGATCGGGCAGCTCGATGATAACGGCCTGCGGGAACTGGTCAAAACCACATCGATTTTTGCCCGCCTCTCCCCGTTCGAGAAAGAAAGAGTGATCAACGCTCTGCGGGCAAACAACCATATAGTGGGGTTCCTCGGGGACGGGATCAACGACGCACCCTCGCTCAAAGCGTCGGATATCGGCATCTCGGTCAACAACGCCGTGGATATCGCCAAGGAATCAGCCGATATCATTCTACTCGATAAAAATCTCCAGGTGCTGCGTGACGGGGTTCTGGAGGGCCGCAAGACTTTCGGCAACATAGTCAAATATATCAACATGGGCGCCAGCTCGAATTTCGGCAACATGCTCAGCATGACCGGGGCCAGTCTTTTCCTCCCCTTCCTGCCGATGCAGCCGATCCAGATCCTGCTCAATAACCTGCTCTATGATTTCTCGCAGCTCGCCATTCCCTCGGACAGTGTCGATCCGGAGTACCTTGTGATTCCCAGGCCGTGGCGGGTGGAATCGATCCGGCGTTTTATGCTCTATCTTGGGCCGGTAAGCTCGCTTTTCGATTTCATAACTTTCGGCATCCTCTATTTTATCTTCAACGCCAGAATGCAGAACCAGGCGCTTTTCCAGACCGGCTGGTTTATCGAGTCTATCTGCACCCAGACCCTGGTCATCCATATCATCCGCACCGCGAAAATTCCCTTTATCGAAAGCCGCCCCAGCTCGCTCCTCGTCCTGACCTCGCTTATTATTGTCTTCCTGGGAATCATCTTCCCGCTTTCCCCTCTCGGCCCGCATTTCAAGTTCGTCATCCCGCCCCCGGCTTACTTTCTGGCCCTGGCCCTCATTGTCGGCTGTTACTTGGTGATGGTTCATTTCGTGAAGATGTGGTTTGTCAAAAGGCACGGCTTTTAATCACTAAATACAGCTCCATTCCGGGGATAGCCGGACCCTGCGGCCATTCTTTTGAGCTTTCTCCACAGAGTGGCCGGACTGAGGCCCAAAACTTTCGCGGCCCGGGGAGGATACTCGGGCCGTGGCTGGCAGCCAAACCTGCACTGGCCAGGGGAAGATCAGGTTATAATACAAGCTGGCAGATATTTGACAGGGCTGTGGAGCAGGTGATCGCCGAGATTGCGGCGATTTTCGCTATGTCCCGAATGATCCCGGAAAATGCAGCGTAGAATTTTATAGGGGCACGGAACGCCGTGCCCCTGCAATTTTTTCATTTCAGCGAGAGCAGCTTCTCGACCAGCCGGTTGTGCCACTCATCCAGAATCAGGTCATTTTTGGCCTTCTCCCAGAAATCATCAAGAGTGCTCGTGCCGCCCCGGCCCCGGCCCCGGGCCACCTCGGCAAAAAGGCCCGAGAGAAAATCCGAGATATCCACGTTCTTTTCCGCTGCCCGATGTCTCAGGGTCTCGATTATCCGGCGCTCATCCCAGGCCTCGCGCAGGCCCTCCATGTAAGGCATGGGGATCAGGTCGAACGGGGTGTTCACCACGTACATCCAGTTGTCGCCGTCGATAGTGTCGAACCTGTTGCCCCAGTTATAGGCCCAGACAAGCGAGCCTACACTCCCGTGACCGGCGAAATAAAAGCCGAAAGTATAGCGGGCCACTGCGGGCATGGATTTGTCCGTGGTTCCAGAATACTGCCAGAGAATCTTGCCTCCTTTACGCACCTCATCAGGCAGGTTGAAATTCTCGGCCACGGCATTAGTGCAGAATATATCTACATCCTCGAGGAACTCTATGCCGCCGTAATAGTGATGTATCGAGCCGTAGATCTGGGCCTTGGGGTCGCCCTGGCGAATGAGGGCTACCTGCTTTTTGAACTGCGGCTTGATATAATAGAGCATACCCAGCCCCGAGGAATACTGGTGCCACTTTGCCGGCTCATCGAACGGGGTGAGGATCACATTGGGCCAGTTGTTGGTCCGGGCATGCTCTCCGAAACGCCTCGCCCATTCGACCATGTATGGAGCTACCTCAGAGGGCACTTCGTACGGGTTCCTGAATGCCAGTTCGCTCCAGCCCTTGTCATCCAGGCCGAGCATGACCTGGGCCATGATTCGCGGCAGGTGCATGGTGCGCGGGAATCCATACGGATTGCCGCCCAGGAAATAAACTATGTCAGTCATCCCGGCGCGCTTAGCCGCACCCATCCACTCGTCGAACACCCGCCAGTTTAGCTCGAAAGTATCGCCCTTTTTGGTCAGTTCCGGCCTTTCGGACTGATACCAGATATTGATCATGTTGTGGTTGTAATCCTTGAGGAAGGCCATTTCGAACTCGGGGATAAAATGCATGGTGCAGCCGCCGAGCCTGAGGCCTGCCTCTTCCATGGTGAGAAGCCGCATGTCCAGTATCTCGAGGTTAAGCGGCACTGTCACCTCATCCACTCCCTGGGCCTTGATCCTCACCTGGGTCGTATATTTTCCGGGCCTGGATATCTTTTCAGTAGTGCGGAGCACGAGCCATACTAAATGGCTTCTTCCCGCGGGTACATCGAAGGGGTAAGCCGGCCAGAGCCTCTGCGGGAAAGGCTCGATAAAGAAGCTGGGGGTCAAAATCCCTTTTACCTTGGAATACTCGGCTACCCTGACTATGATTTTAGCCACTTCGCTGCCTGTCTTGTCCTTTATCGGGTCCACGGTTACTTCCACATGGCGAAGCTCTCGGCCATTGGCGAAAATTCCGAGCTGTACGGATTCGAACTCGTTAAGAAACATCCGCGCAGCAAGGGGAGATCCGGGTTCACCCTCCTGGGGTGCGCTTATCGGCAGCACGAGATCCATCCAGTTCCTGTTGAAGGGCACGAGGGGTTTTGATTCCCAGCTCCCGGATAAAACCGGGGCCTGGGCCAGACTGTAATAGCTTGAATCCACCTGGCCGCGCTCCTGGACCCGGGCAACCCATTCCCTGGTCTCGCGGTTATAGCGGGGTTCCTCATCAGGCAGAGGGGCTGCGAGACTGAAACTTTTCACCCTGAGAGTCCCCTCATCCGAAATAAGCCTGAACCTGATCGCAGCCTCAGGCTCGCGGCGGAAAATGAAATCAGCTGAGGCTGGAATCCGGGCTTTTTTCCAGGCGCCGTCATTTGTTCCGCCGAAACGGTGGAGCTCGCTCCAGGGATTGTCAGTGCCCAGGCCGCTGTATATCTCGGCCCGCACCGGCATTTTGAGATTGTCCTGGTATTCGATTTCGAGAACAACCATCTCCGTTCTTGGCGGCCGGTTGCCTTTCCACCAGGCCGGGGTATCGACAATGCCCCACCTGTCCTGAGCCAGCACCCACAGGTCGCCTTCTTTCTGCCAGGCTGACCTGTCTCCGGTCACGGCTTTGGCCTCTATCGGGAGTTTAAGACCTGCCGGGGCCTTGAATTCTAAGGCCGCGGCGTGGAGAGAGATTGGATAGAGAGTAACAATGAAAACAATAATCCAGACCAGGTATCTCTTCATTTAATACTCCTTTAAAAATTTGTTGAAAATAAAATCTGAATAATTTTATTCAGGGCACGGAATTCCGTGCCCCTACGTTAAAAAAATTCAAATTACCTAATGGCGCTAATTATCGCGCTCGATCTTTTAGGGCGCAATGAATTGCGCCCCTACGGTTGAACATTGCTATTTATTTCAGGCTGTCTGTACCAGGTAGATAATAAAGGCTACGAGATCGCTCACTCCCCTCTGTCCATCCTCGTTGAAATCAAGGCAGGGATTTGTCGAGCCGGCCTTGAGATCGAGCACCATCCTGACTGCATCGAGTATATCCACCCTGCCGTCCCCGTTATAATCCCCCCTCGGCTCGATAGAACACCCGCTCTTTGGCGGAACCTGGTTTAAAAGCACAGCAGCCGAGAACTTGGGCATGGCCAGCGAGTCTACCGGCGTGTATTTAAGGCCGACCTTTTCCCTGCCGGTTGACTGGTCTGCCCAGTACTCTGTTGTCGTGCCGTCATCCTCTGCCAGGTAAAACGTGCCTCCCAGGTTTACTGTCTGCTGGTCGCTGCCGCTATTCACCAGCACGAACCCTTTTTCGTAATCGCGGCGGAGAACCCCGTTCCAAACTAGTTGAAACATGGCCGGGTATTCTCTCTGGTAAGGCCCGAGGTCGATCTCGAACTCCGGGTACCAGAGGGGCAGTCCGGACATGCCCAGGGTCAGGTCCGAGGGGCCGTACATGGAAAGGTACATCTTGCCGTTATTGCAGAGGAGGTAGGTTCCGGCAAGCCACATCCTTTTCTGGGCCAGGGTCAGGTCCGGATTCATGTCGTTCGAGCCGAAATAGCCCTCTCCGTGGACAAAACAGCCTTTTTTCTGGAGCTCCACGGCCCTGGTCATTCCGTTAGAGGCATCCTCGCTGCTTGCCCAGTCGCCCCAGCTCTCCATCATGGCCCCGTGCATGAAATCGCCCTTATAATAATGCGCCCCGGCATCATAAACCCAGCCGGTCTGGAGGTTGTCGATATTGGGGAAGAAATAGAAGCCTGCGGAATCGAGCCGGGCATAGACATACTTGCCATAGTCGTTAAGCTTGGGTATCCAGTCTTTAGCCACTTTCGAAGAGGAACTGAAAAGCTCGACGTAGTTGGTCCGGCCGAAAATCGCCTCCACAGTATAGGTATCCGCGAAAACCCCGTCGCACTCGTTGTCAGTCATCTCCTTGATACAGCTCGAAGTCCACCAGTCACGGAACCCGGCGCTAGAGATATCCATAACTATCCGTCTTCCATCATGCACCACATGCTCTTTTTTAGCGTTTAAAAGGAACCAGTCGGCGTGTCCGCTTACCTGGCCCCAGTTGGAGAGGGGGCTGCGGTTGTCGGAGAACCAATTGCCGTTCAAGATCATACCGTAGTCGGCAATGGAATCCACGGTGATAGCGAGCTTGTAATGAAGGTGGAGAAAATTCTCGTTATAGCGGCGAATAAGCCTGATGGCTTCCTGCGGCATTTTCTGGCAGCCGACATAATGAGTGGCGGCGAAACGGGCTTCTTGTTCGCTGAGATTGCTTCTTATCTGGTCAGAAAAAACAAATATCGAGCGGTGATTTACCGAGTCGTACACTGTGGCCGGAAAAGGCCTTTTGACCCGCTGAGCCAGAGCCGGAAAGCTAAAGAAGGCAATAAGCGCTGCGGATAAGACAAGAGGACTGTAGTATTTCATCATCAAGTACCTCCTTAATTTTCCTGAAAGTCCAATATTGGAAAATAGATAACTTCTTCTTTCGAGACGGTCAACTGGCAAAAATAAGGAAGCATTTTTAACGGAATATATCTTTTCTTGTTTGTTAAAATAACAGAATTGTCGAGGGAAAAAAAGCAAAAGTGGAAGGATCGAAGTGGTTTAATCTTGACAGTTTTTTGAACCTGAACGAACTTTGGATTGTCAAAATATAGAGAGAGGTCTTTCCAAATTATTTTGTAAAATCTTATCCCGGAGTGAAAAATGATGCCGACCAGATATGCCTCGTTTTTCAAAAGATTTGTCGCTTTCCTGGTGGATTGGCTCCTGAGCACACTGATTGCCGGCGCTTTAATGATTCCGCTGTTCATTTTTTTAGTCCCCAAGTGGATCTGGGACCTGCTTGTCTCCAATTGGATCGGCCACCACTGGTTCAATTTCCACTGGGAAAACCTTTGTCCCAATCTTTTCTGGTTTGCCATTCCCTGGAATATCTTCCTGGTCATCATGGGTTTCTTCCTCATCCGCTGGCTTTATTTCGCCCTTTTTGAAAGCGGTCCGCGTCAGGCCACACCGGGCAAGATGATAATGGGAATTTTCGTGACCGATCTGTACGGCCGCCGTATCAGTTTCCAGCGGGCGCTGGGCCGCGTCCTGGCCAAGATGATCTCCAAGATGTGCTGCTACCTGGGATATATTCTGGCCCTCTTTACCGAGCGAAACCAGGCCCTGCACGATTTTATCGCCGGAACCCTGGTGCTCGAGCCTGATTACATCCCGGCGCAGAATATACAGAGCCCGCCGGTTCAAACCTATCCAGATGCTCCGCAGATAAACTCAAGCGGCGCTCCGGGTCCTGAAACAAAGGCTTGAACATTTTTACCACACCTTTTCCGAGGGTTGAAAAATGCTTCAGACCAGATATGCCCCATTTTTCAAACGCCTGGTTGCCCATGTGGTCGATGAGTTCCTGGCCGCCTTGATCGTTCTTTGCCTGCTCACACCTCTGATCCTGTTCTCGCTACCCAGCATATTTCCCCACCCGCTTTTCAGCCACTGGAAATTCTGGAGCCCGATTTTCCACCCGGAAGACCTTGAAGATCTTTTCCACTCCTGGATACCTTTCGGGCTGCCGGTGATTGTATTCTGGATTCTGGCTTTAATTTCGGTCAACTGGTTCTATTACGCCATTTTCGAAAGCAGCCCGCGCCAGGCTACGCCGGGCAAGATGATGATGGGCATTTTCGTGACTGACCTTTACGGCAACCGGATCACTTTCCCCCGGGCCTTGGGCCGTGTCGTGTCCAAAATGTTGTCCAAAGCCTGCTGTTATCTGGGATATCTCCTGGCCCTGTTCACAGACCGCAGCCAGGCTCTGCACGATTTTATCGCCGGCACCCTGGTTCTCGAACCTGATTACAGCCGGATGCAGGCCTTTTCAGCCCCAGGCCCAGTCTCACAGGAGACACCTCAGAGTCCCGGTGGAACAGTCCCTGAGTAAAATATTATAGTGTATGGGATGCCTGTGACCTGTTCTGCGGCCTGCTCTGCGGAAAAGATTCGTCTCCCAATAGGTCAATCAGGAAGAGATAATTTTGAGTTTTTCATTCTTTTCCCCGGGCAAGAAGGCCTGACAGCTCGAGAATCCTATCCGACATCCGCCGCGCCCGGAAAGCCAGTAGAGAACGCGCGGCCTCGACCGGCCAGATTCGGCGCCAGCGGCAGATTTCGCGCTGTATATCTACCAGATCCTCGGTGGCGGACTCTCCGCACCACTCGATCATCGTGACGCATCATCACCAAATTACCTAAACGGGCCAGGTTTGAGGCCAGGTTGCCCATACGCACAGGCAGACCATCGCGCATGAACCGCTCGCGCATTTTGTTCAGGTCCCTCAACGAGATTCCACCTCCAAAAGATGTCGCAAATCGTGAAAATTTTCTATTAATAAAATAACTGGAATAACACCGCGGGCAAGAGAAGTTCCAAAGCTGGTTAGAACTTGCCAGTAGCACAAATCATTCTTATCTTCTTTTCTGCAATTTTTTTGAAATAATCTATCTATCTTCAATCAATTTCGACCTGGCGACAATTAAAAATAAAGGCTGTCCATAATGCAGAAGAAAATGACCACCAGAGAGCGCATGCTCCGCATGTTCGAGCACCGGGATGCAGACCGGGTGCCGATCTACGATTTCCCCTGGGACACCACTATCGAGCGCTGGCATGCCGAGGGCATGCCCCGGGATACATCTTTCGAGGACTTTTTCGATATCGACCATGTCTACTTGCTCCAGGTGGACAACAGCCCGCAGTACGAAAAACGGATTGTCGAGCAGACCGGGGACTATGTGGTCAGCACTACCGAGTGGGGAGTGACCATGAAAAAGTGGCGGCACATGTCCTCCACTCCCCAGTTCCTGGATTTCACTATTACCGGCCCGGACTCCTGGCGCAAGGCCAGGGAGCGCATGGTTCCAAGCCGCGACCGCATACCCTGGGAGTTCCTGGAAAAGAATTATCGGAAAATGCGCGAGCGGGGCGACTGGATCGAGGCCCTGGTCTGGTTCGGTTTCGATGTCACCCACGCCTGGGCCGTGGGCACGGAGAGATTCCTCATGGCCCTGATCGATGACCCGGAATGGTGCAGGGACATGTTCTCCCATTACCTGGAAGTGAACCTGGCTCTTCTGGAGATGGTCTGGGACAAGGGCTATAGATTCGACTCGATCACCTGGTACGATGACCTGGGGTACAAGGGCAGCCAGTTCATGTCCGTGGAGATGTACCGCGAACTCCTTAAGCCATATCACAAGCGGGTGGTGGACTGGGCCAAAGCTAAGGGCCTGACGACCCGCCTCCATTCCTGCGGGGATGTACGGCCGTTTCTGCCGGAATTTATCGAGATTGGGATCGAAGCCCTGAATCCTCTGGAAGTGAAAGCCGGCATGGATCCGCTCGAGATCAAAAAACAATACGGCAAAGACCTGGTCCTCCACGGCGGGATAAACGCCGTATTGTGGACGAACCTCGAAGCTATTGAAGAGGAAATAAAGAGAATCGTGCCTGCGCTTAAGGAAAACGGCGGTTATATTTTCGCCACTGACCACTCGGTACCGGACACGGTTAGTCTCGAGGCTTTCCGCAGTGTGGTCGAGCTGGCTAAGAAAGTGGGGGCATACTGATGAGAAAAGCTATGGTCGTTCTTTTGCTGGCAGTAACAGTCACCCCTCTTTTTGCCGGAAATAACAGTGAATATATAAGTATCCCGTTCAATGTCTCTTTGTGGAGGAACTTAAGTATCGGGGATGCCTTAGCCAGGTCAGGACAAAAGAAAGTCTCAGTCAACGGGCTGGCCCTGGGCCTTGTGGCCGGAAGGTCGGCAAAACTGCGCGGTATCGATTTGAGCATAATCTCGAGCGAGTATACAGAGGATGTCTGGGGCGCTCAAGCTTCAGGCCTGTGCAATGTGGTCAGCGGCGATGCCAGCGCCTTACAGATATCCGGGCTCTGCAATGTAGTGGAAGGGAGTCTGAAAGGTGTTCAGCTTACCGGCCTGGTTAATGTGGTCGATGGCGATGTCAATGTGGCTCAAATTTCCGGGCTGGCCAATGTAGTTGACGGCGATGTCAATGCCGCTCAAATTTCCGGCCTGGCCAATGTGGTAGACGGCGGGATGGGTGGTTTTCAGGCAAGTGGCCTGACCAATGTAGTTGACGGCGATGTCAATGCCGCTCAAATTTCCGGCCTGGCCAATGTGGTGGACGGCAGGATGAACGGCTTTCAAGCAAGCGGCCTGGCCAATGTAGTAGACAGGGAAGTACGCGGGGCACAGGTCTCTGGCCTGGTCAACGTAACCGACGGCAGTCTCACCGGTATTCAGGCAAGCGGATTAGTCAATGTCAATGACGGGAATGTTTTCGGGACACAGGTCTCCGCTCTCATGAATATCACTCACGGCGAATTGCATGGCGCCCAGTTCGCCGGATTCCTCAACCTGACCGACAGCGATATCCGCGGCGCGCAGCTCGGCGGAATTTTCAACGTAAATATCGGCGATTTACAAGGCGTTCAGATTTGCGGCCTCCTTAACGCAGCAATCGGCAGTGTCCGCGGGATGCAGATATCCGGCTTTTACAATAGAACCGTGGGCGATTTCTCCGGCCTCCAGTCATCAGGCTTTCTGAACAAGGTCGATACTCTGAAAGCCGGCATTCAGCTTGGGGTGATAAATATCTCGCGCAAAAATCATGGCCTGGCCCTGGGGCTTGTCTCCTATGTGGAAGAAGTCGGGCTTGAAGGCGAAATTTCCAGTGATGAAACCCGTTTCTTTCGTGCCGGCCTGCGCTCAGGGACAAAAAAATTTTACAACCTCTTTTCTCTCGGCTTTCGTCCCGGAGACCCTTTTCGCTGGTCTTTCGATTGGGGGTTCGGCAGCCACTTGGAATTGACTGATATCAGCGCTCTTGAAATCGGCCTTCTCGCCTCGCATATAAACGAAAGTAAATTCTGGACCGATAAAACCAATCTGCTTGCCAGATTTCAGCTTTCCGGTGTTTTTAAACTGAGTAACGGCCTTACTCTTTTTGCCGGGCCGTCTTTCAATTTCTGGCTCTCCGGGAAGAGCGACGGTTCGGATATAGCCCCCTGGTCTGTTTATGACAGGAAATCTGGCGGCAAATGGATCAGGCTCTGGCCCGGGCTTACCGCCGGAATCCGTTTCTGAAAACGAAAAGCCGGGCTCTTAACCGGGATTATTTGCAAATTTTTAAAATTAACAGGCAAGCGAGATAAATAAATTTGAATGCCTACTGTAATCCATTGAGAATTCAGGAGTCAGGAGTCAGAATGGGTGAAATTATTATTTCTATAAAAAAATCTTCTGACTACTGTCTTCTGACTACTGACTTCTTGATTGCGATTCCGGCAAATACTTTGTAAATGGCGCAAACCTTCCATTATTCTCGCAGTTTATGAATTATTCGGTTTATAATGGTTGTTTATGCTAGTTGACAGATACATTGCCCGGCTGCTTAAACTGGCGGGAAAAGAGCGCTCGACAGCTTACAAGGCCATTGCCCTGGCCGAGGGCGGAATTATTTTCCTGGGCCTTATCCCCTGGCTCCTTGTCCGTGCGCTCGAGCCATTTTCCAGCAGGATCGAGTTTCACTGGCCGCAGCTAATCGAGAAAAGCCTGGTCATTATTGGTTTATCCTTTGGACTATTCTTTATCCTGTGGGCTGTCTGGGTGCAGCTCACTATAGGAAAAGGCACGCCGAATCTGGCAGCACCCCCCAAAAAACTGATAATCAGGGGCCCGTACAAGTTGTGCCGCAATCCGCTCCAACTGGGAGTGATGTTCTATTATCTGGGACTTGGTTCGTGGGCAGCAAATGGCACTGTTGGTATTCTTTCTTTCACTGTGGCACTGGTTTTCGGCTCGCTTTACCACCGGTTCGTGGAGGAGAAGGAACTCCAGTGTCGTTTCGGCGATGAATATGAGAATTACCGCCGGAAGACTTCGTTCCTCATTCCCTGGATCTGGTGAAAGAATATAAACCTGATCAAATGAGTCTTGTTTCAGCTCAAACCAGAAAAAAAGATAATTTTTCTTGATCCGAACTTTAACCAGGAAAGGTAAATGCTGACTCATGCACTCTTAGTAATCTCGACTCTTGTGGTTCTGGAATGTCTTCTTTCCGCAGATAATGCTCTAGTGCTGGCCATTCTTGTCCGTGCGCTTCCGAAAAGGCAGCAGAAAAAAGCGTTGATTTACGGGATCGGCGGTGCTTTTGTGTTTCGTTTTATAGCTATCTTGAGCGCAGCTACCCTGATCAGCTACTGGTATCTTCAGCTCGCCGGAGCGCTTTACCTGGCCTATCTGGCTGTAAAACATTTCGCCACCCATGCTTCAGGCGCGCATCGTGTCAAGGCTGTGCCCGGGTTTTGGCGCACCGTAGTGATGGTCGAGCTGACAGATATTGCCTTCGCCATGGATTCAATTCTCGCCGCTGTGGCCCTGACCAGGGAAATCTGGCTCATTTATACCGGCGGCGTGCTGGGCATGATCTTCATGCGCGTTGCTGCCGGATGGTTTATCAAGCTTTTGGATCGTTTTCCGCTGCTTGAGCACTCCGCCTACCTGGTTATCGGCTGGATAGCAATCAAGCTAGGTCTGGAGGCTGCCGCTAAATGGCAGATAAGTATCGGTGGAACCTGGCACTATACCCTGCCGCCGGCACTTTTCTGGAGCGTGACTTTCATTCTTTTCGGATTGGGACTGCTGCGCATGCGAAAAGTAACTGCAGGACAGAGGAGCGAGGGAGGCGACAATGGAACATCTTCTTGACCGCCTGGACAGTGTCCCCTTCCTTCTGCCAATCATAATCATGTTCTCGCGTATCGTGGATGTTTCTATCGGCACGTCACGCATTATCATGGTAATCAGAGGGAAACGCCTCACCGCGGCGGTGCTCGGATTTTTCGAGGTTACCACCTGGCTTATTGCCATCACCGCAATAATCAGCCGGATAAACAACTGGTACCTGGTGATCTTTTACGGCATAGGATTCGCCCTGGGCAATGTGGTGGGAATGTTTATCGAAAATATCATGGCTATCGGACAGCAGGTCGTGCGCTTTATTTCCCCGGAAGAAGGCGAGGGAATAATCAGGACCCTGCGGAACAAAGGTTTCGGGGTAACCGAAGTTGTTGCCTCAGGCCGGGAAGGCCCGGTTGGTTTCGGCTTTGTCATCGCCTCGCGGAAAATGGTGCCTACAGTGATAAGTACTATCTCCGGCGTAGATCCCAGGGCTGTGGTGACTATCGAGGATGTGCGCTACAGCAATGTCGTGGAATACTACCAGCCGGTGGGCCGTTTCAACTGGTGGAATGTCTTCAAAAAGAAATAATTCAACACCCATCAAGACAGGATAGGATATTCTCAAATACCTGTTCTGGCTTGACTAGTTCCATGCAGTAATAAAAGGGACATTTTTCACCCAGGCAGGAGAGTTTGCCCGGACAGTCCACCGGCGGAAGGAATATCTTTTTCCTGCCTTTGCCCAGAGGGCCCCAGCGCCGGGGATGGTGGGCGCGCACGGGAGAGTAAATCCCTGTAACCGGTACGCCCAGAGCAGAGGCAAGATGAAGAGGTCCGGTGCTCGGGGCGACAACTACAGAGGCCAGGCTCAACAGGCCGATAAAGTCAGAAAGCGATAAGCCGGTTTTAATCCTGATTGTTGTCCCCTGATCTCTTCCCGCAGACACTCTCTCCAAGAGGTCCCTTTCAGTATCGCTTCCGGTAACAAGAGTCTCGCATCGCTTGCCATTTCCAAGGAGCCGGACAAGTTCGCGCCAGAAATCTTCCGGCCAGTTAAGCGCACTTCCTCCCATGCCCGGATGGACAATAACGAGCGGCCCTCCATTTTCTCTTCCGAATTCACCGGAGATAAAATCCCTGGCCCGGGATACCGACTCGATACCAGGGAAGATTACGGGCTGCGGGGTCTTTTCCGCCCTTATTCCCAGGGGGGCCACAAGATCGATATTGTATTCCGCCTCGCTCTTTTCCCCGCGGCTCCTTCTCTGGCGTATCGCCTTGTTGAAATAGAACGGCGCATACCACCTGACCAGTGGCCCGATTCTCAAGGGAATTCCCGCCCGGCGCACGAGCCGTGCGTTCTTGAACGAGCTGACCATGACTACGGCACAGTCATACTTCCGCTCCTTGACCCTGAGCACAAGCTCATCCAGGTCCCGCTCATCGTGTGCGCCCTTATCCGTGATTATATCATCCAGCCACGGATTACCCTTCAGGATAGGGGCGTTATAGGATGACGAGAGAAGATCGATACGAGCTCCGGGCAATGCCTCCCTGAGCGCTATAACTGCCGGGATGGTCAGGACCAGATCTCCGATCCGGTCATTGCGAACCAGGAGTATTCTATCGGGTTTTTTCCCAGTATCGGGCATAGCTCACTGTCATGGTGAAAGCTGTGAACAGAGCGGCGAGAAGCCCCGGTACTCCGTCGAGAAACCCGAGCTTGAAAAAATACCGCCTGATGAATTTAAGCCACGGGCGCGCCAGCAAGGCCCAGGCGAGAGAGGCAGTAGAAGGCCTCTTCCCTGACTCTGCCAGACTTTGGGCTTCGAGCATGGTGTAACGGTTGAACTTATTAAAATAATCCTGGATAGTCTCGTACGTGTAATGCAGAAGATCCCCTTTCAGGCGGCCCACAGGCCCTGGAATCCTTACCGCTTCGTGGATCAGCCGGCTGTCGAAGCGGCCCAGGTCTTTACGGAACAATCTTAGCTGCAGATCCGGGTATTGACCTCCATGATACAGGGCACGACCGAAATAGTAATTCAGCCTGGGGATCCTGTAGCCCGAATATGGCGCGGGTTCCTCGAGCGCCTTGATTTCTCGCGCCAGGAGCGGCGATAATTCCTCATCGGCGTCTATATTCAGTATCCAGGTGCCCCGGGCTTCCCCTATCCCGGAGTTTTTCTGCTCCGAGTAGCCGCTCCATTGTCTCTCGATAATCCTGGCCCCGAACTCACGGCAGATCTCCAGGGTGCGGTCGGTGCTGCCGCAGTCCACTATTACTATCTCCCGGGCGAAAGAGACCGAGGAAAGCGCCTGGCGCAATCGGGATTCAGCATTAAAAGTGATAATGACCGCCGAGATATTTAACATTTTGTATTCTGCCTCACAGCATGATGTGCCCTTACGCTGCACGGAAACAGGGAAAAAGCACGAATTTTCCAATAATCCTTAAAACGGCAGGGGTCTTTTCTCGAACCCGGCGACAACTTCACGCGGGATAAGACGGGATTGGTCCAGGCCCCTAGCTCTGGCGCGGGTGATCAGATCCTCGATCTTGCCCCTTTCCCGTTGGGGATTATGGTACGCATCGAGGATTTCCTCAGGGTCGATATTGTCCACCACCCCGCAGGCAAGCTCGATGGCGTTGATGCTTTTGGCGATTGCAGCCTCAACCGGCATTTTCTCCGGGTTGATATCCAGGCCGAAAAAGCCGGTATAGCCGTAAAGCCTCAGGACAAAGACCAGGGCCTCCAGGGTTTCCGGAGCTATCACACCCGGGTTCAGATCCTGGTCGAAATTGCCTAGCGGCTGGGCGTTCCAGTGGGTATGGGCCAGGCGGGCCTCGCGCATGACCGCACTGTAAGAGAAAGCTACATCCTCGAACCCCATGCGCACATGACCTATCTCAGGGTTCAGTCCCACCAGGGCATGGCCTTCCTCAATCAGCATTCGGTTTTTGGGGTTTTTCAGCCGGGTCTCGACATTCCGGGCCATAGTCAGGCCATCCGCAGTGTTGCGCCAGATATTATTGATCGCCGGCTCATAAGGTTTCGGCTCTATGGCCACCCGCACTCCGGGAACCTCATCCATGGCCTCGGCCAGGGCCGCCTCGAACCTGTCCCACATATCGTAGAAATCCGTGCCCAGCGAATAAGTGTAACCGTCGATTCCGGGCCAGCAGACCGCCACTGCCGGGTATCCCTGGGCTTCCGAGACCTCTTTTGTCAGCTTAAGCTGTTCCACGGTGCGGGCGGCATACTTATCCCTTACTTTTTTGATCGGACTCGAAGTGGTGCCGAACTGGGATTCCACGGCCCGGAAATCCCCGCCGATACCGGCCACTACGGACACAATTACCCCGGTTTCCAGTCGCAGCCTGTTGAAAAGGTGAAAGTTTTCGCTGTTTATCTCCCAGGGTTCATGGGCCTCCAGGGCCTTAAGGCCGTAAGGCGACATTTCCGCGGCTATTTCGAGCCTCTTTTCTATCGGCAGGCGTTCTTTATAGGAGCCATGAAACCTCGAGGATCCCTCGCCGAAAAACCAGATCCCGGCTGAGTAACCGGGCCGGAAAGGTTTTTTAAGCATATCCGCCCGCTGGTTCGGATCAAGACGCAAGCCTTGCGCCCGGATATCTGTCATCTGGGCGCCAGGCACTGTTTTCCCGGCAAGGCCGATAACTTTTTCATCGAAGGGAAGCTTCAAGCCGTAATTATTGAAGCCGCTGTAGTTGATCATAATTATTCTCCCAAAGGATAAGAATAAAAAGCGAGAACACCGTATCAATCAGCTCCGGCCGCCAGGCCGTTGGTTTTCTGCAAGTGCTTCTGTTGCTGCAGCAGAAGGCAAATAGGCAGCCCGACCAGCACAATCCAGCCGCCGATCACGAACCCGTTGTCGAACCCCATCACGCTCGCCCGCTGCATGATCGTCTTGATCGTGACCGCCTGGGCTTTGAACTGGTCGGTGAAAAGTACCCCATGGATTCCTTTGAATTCCATTCCGGCGGTCCGCAATGAAAGGCGCTGGAAAGCCTGCGAGCCTATGCCCAGGAGCTCGCCGATCCGCACGGCATGGAGGTGGATCGAGCTGGTGACATAGTTGTTGAGGAAGGCGATACCGAAAGAGCCGCCCACCTGCTGGGCCACATTGAGAAACCCGGAGGCCATGGCCACCTTGTCCTTGGGCACGGAGTTGATTGCGACAGTGATCAGCGGAGCCATCATGAAAGCCAGGCCCACTCCGCGTATGAGCTGCGGGCCGATTATCATGGTCGCGCTGGAAAGCGGGTCGAGCTCGCTGTAAAGGAACAGGGAAAAGCTGGCAAGCGCAATGCCCAGGGCTGTCTGCCAGCGCGGATTATATCTATCGGCCAGCATGCCGGCGATGGGCATAGTGACACCAACCGCCAGTGCACCGGGCATCATCCACAGGCCGGTCTGGGTAGTGGTGTAGCCGATCAGGCTCTCCAGGAAAATCGGCAGCAGAAACACTCCGCCGAAAAGGCCCACTGCACGGAAAACAGCCAGCACCATGCTGATCGTAAAATTGCGCAAGCGGAAAAGCTTGAGGTCCAGCAGGGGATCACGGATTGCTGACTCAATCGCCAGAAACATCACCAGGCCCACAATAGTCAGGGCCAGGCAGATATATATGTAATTGGAGTCCCAGCCTTTCTCCTCACCTTTGGCCAGGGCCAGCAGCCCGGAGATCAGGGCCATGGAGAGGAAGATAAAGCCCCAGGTGTCGAAGGGCACAGGCCGGCGCTCCCTTTCTTTTTCGCTCTTCATCAGCGCTATGCCGAAAATGAGCGCCAGGACACCGAAAGGCAGGTTGACCAGGAAGATCATGCGCCAGTTGAACCAGTCAGTGAGCAGACCTCCGAGAGTAGGGCCGGTAGCCGGCCCGAACATGATCCCGGTGCCCCAGATACCCAGGGCCTTGCCGCGCTCATGCGGCTCGAAAAGGTCGGCGACTATGGCCATGCCCACAGGCTGGATGGCGCCCCCGCCTATAGCCTGGAAGACACGAGCAGTGATCAGGAGGTCATAGCTCCAGGCGAAAGCGCAGGCCGCAGAGCCGAGAGTGAACACAGCCAGGGCGCTCAGATAAAGAGCTTTATGCCCCACCCGCCCGAGTATCCAGCCCACTAAGGGCATGATCACCGCCGTAGCCAGCATGAACGCAGTGGCCACCCACTCGATCTGGTCGCGGTTGACCCCGAACGTGCTCATCATGTGGGGCAGGGCCACATTGACAATGCTGGCATCCAGGATGGCCATAAATGTACCCATCATCACTATGCCTAGCACGAACCAGCGATAGGAGCTTTCCGACCTGAACCTGTTCATGGGTTTTCGTCACCTTGAACCGGGGATTTTTTCCCGCTGCCGATCAGGATCTTAATCTCCACGGAAAGTCCGGGACCCAGGGGCAGGTCCGGGATCGAATCCAGAGTGATTCTCAGCATAACGCGCTGGGTAACCTTGATATAAGTGCCGCTCACTCCTTCCGCGGGGATGAGGCTGAACTCCGAGTTGGCGGCCCGCATGATCTTTTCCACGCGGCCGGTCAGCTTGAGGTGCGGATAGGCATCCACTGATATGTTCACCCGGTCGCCTACTGCCACATCGTCCAGGTACCTCTCCTGGATATTTGCCGAAACATGGATGGTCGAGGGATCAAGGAGGGTCAGAACCGGAGTCCCCGGGGCGACTGTTGCGCCCGGATCGAGCCAGCGGCGGACTACCATCCCGTTAAATGGCGCATCCACCTCGGCGTAATCCAGGTTGACCCGGGCCAGACTGGCGGCTGCTTCGGTTGCAGCCAGATCAGCTTTCCTCAGCTCCACGGTCGCCCTGGCGCTCTCCAGGTCCTCCCTGCGGGTTCCCTGCCGAAGGAGCCGGAGACGTTGTTCGGCCTCGTCGAGGCTGCGACGGGCGGTCTCCGCTGCGGTTTCTATTTTCTCTTTCTGGGAAGCGGTTATATCGTGTTTTTCGAACAGGGCCTTAGCCCGGGAAAGATCGGAAGAGGCCTGATGCTCCTGGGCCTCGGCTAGCTGCCGGGCCGCCTCGGCGATCCTGATCTCCTCCACCCGGGGGCCGTTGACAGCCTTCTCGTACTGGGCCTCGGCCACATCCAGGCCGGCCTTTGCCGAGAGTACATTGTGCTCCGCTTTTTCCAGAGCCGCCTGGAGGGGACTCTTGTCCAGTATAAAAAGTACCTCACCCTTTTTCACCTGCGCGCCCTCGCGGAATCTGACCTCGCTGAGCGGCCCGCCGACCTGGGGCGCCATATCTACCAGGGCTCCACCTATGCGGGCGTCATCCGAAAAGACCACTCCCCGCATGAAAATGAACCAGTAAAGGGCGGCCAAAAAGGCGAGGAGAAGCAGGAAGGCGACCGCCAGCAGGATCTTGCGCCTGCCTTTCTGATTATTGTTCATTGTCTCAGCCATGGATCACATTGTCCTTTTGCCGGTTTCTTGTTTGATTTCACGCAGAGCCTGCACCGCGGCAGAAAATATCAAGAAGCAGCTCGAGCCGCTTCAAGTCCCGGGGCGTATCTGTCAGATCGCACCCCATTATACGCAGCAGACCCAGAAGGTAGCCAGCCAGAATCACGGTCGGGACATCCTTGCGGATCATGCCCATCTCCACCCCCTGGCTCAAAATCTCCGCAATCGAGTTCACCAGCCTGGCCCGTTTTTCCAGCCAGCGTTCACGGAGCTTGTTCCTGCTCCAGATCACCCGGCACTCCTCGGCCTGCATGATCTGAAAAAGCCGCCGTCGGTGTTCGAAGAAATCGCTGATCTGAGCGCCAGCCTTCAGCAGCCGCTCCTGGAAAGAGGCCTCCTCCGGAACCATTCGGCGCAGCACCTCACACAGGTTGTCAAAACCGGAGGTTGCGGTCTGGAAGAACAGATCATCCTTGTCTTGGAAGTAGCGATAGATCGTGCCTTTTCCCACTCTGGCGGCCTGCGCCACCATATCCAGGGTCACCCTGTGGAAGCCCTGGCTTGAAAAAATTTTCTCAGCGGCTGACATTATTTTTTGCCGCATATCCGTCTTTGCCATCTTTGAACCTCCTGATAGAACTGACCAGTCAGTTTTTAATCTTATAATAGTGTTTCGCTTTTGTCAAGTTTTCGGGTAACTCCTCTTTCTTCACGACTTCCTGTCTTTCAGCTCAAAAAAATTTCTTGCTTAAAATGACTATAAAGAATAATTTCCTCTATCTAAATAGGAATTAGGGAATATGAGACTTTCCAAAAAAGGCATCTACGCCTTGCGAGTGCTAAGGCACCTGGCGGAAAATTACGGCAAAGGCCCGCTTTCCGTGGCTTTCCTGGCCCGGATAGAGAGTGTCCCGGCCAAATACCTGGAACAGGTTCTCTCTAACTTGCGGAAACGAGGATTCCTGGTCAGCGAGCGGGGGAAAGAGGGAGGCTACAGGTTGAGAGTGCCCCCGGAACAGATCACTTTGGGCGATATCCTGCGGGCTATCGAAGGCCCTTTGGCACCTATACCCTGCGCCAGCCGCACAGCCCCTTACACCGACTGCGACTGCCCTTATCCTTATGAAACCTGCTGGCTGAGACAGGTGATGCTGCGGGTGCGTGACAATATTTCGGCGGTCCTCGACCGGGAAACATTGGCCGAAATGACAGCCTCAGCGAAGACAGTGGAACGGAAGACGTGAAAGGATGTTTTATTTTTCTAATTCATATTAATTGAATATGAATTAGGGTAATTAATCGGCTGTCCAACTTTTAGCGGAGCATCCTTAAGATCATGGAACAGAACATTCTGGCTTTCCTGCTCACCGGTCTGGCTTTAAAAATATTTCTTCTGGCCCTGCTTTTCGAGATTATCGATGCCGCGCTGGGCCAGGGTTACGGGACACTCGGAGCGCCGACTTTCATTCTAATGGGTTTCGATCCCAAGGCTGTTGTCCCGGCGATCCTGATCTCCCAGGCAATCGGCGGCATTATCGGGGCAATATCCCACCATAAGTTCAAAAACGCCGATTTCAGGCACTGGCGCACCAATGACCTTAAAAGAGTCATTTTTATAACCCTGTTCGGTATCGGCGGAGTGATTATCTCCAGCATACTTGGGATGAAACTCCCCAAAAATATCATGTCCGTTTATATCGGGGTGATGGTGGTGCTGATCGGGATCCTGGTGACGAGCGGCATCAGGTTCAATTATTCCTGGAAAAAGCTGGCCCTGATCGGCTCGATAAGTGCATTCAATAAGGGGCTTTCCGGGGGAGGTTACGGGCCGCTGGTGGCCGGGGGGCAGATCGTTATCGGCGTGGGCGGCAAGGCCGCAGTGGGGATCACGGATTTTGCCGAGGCGCCGATCTGTCTGACCGGGTTTGCGGTGTGGATGGTCATGGGCGGAGATCCGCTTCTTGAGCTGGCCCTGCCCATGTGTATCGGGGCGGGAATAGCTCCTCTTTTCGGCGCCTGGATAACTTACAAAATACCGCTCACGCACTTCCGGTTTGTCCTGGGCGGAGTGCTGCTGCTTCTTGGGACTTTGTGCCTTTTGAAAGTTCTCAATCCTTAAGACAGGCTGTAGACTGGAGGCTGGAGACCGGAGGCATTAAAGAATATCGAATACAGAAGTCAGTAGTAGGAATACAGAAGTAAAGGATTTTTTCTTTATTCTGTCTTCTGTCTTCTGACTTCTGTCTCCTGTCTTCTGACTTCTGTCTCCTGACTTCTGTCTCCTGTCTTCTGTCTTCTGACTTCTGACTTCTGTCTCCTGACTTCTGTCTTCTGTCTCCTGATTTCTGTCTCCTGTCTTCTGACTTCTGACTTCTGTCTCCTGACTTCTGTCTCCTGTCTTCTGTCTTCTGTCTTCTGACTTCTGACTTCTGTTTCCTGTCTTCTGTCTCCTGACTTTCCAGTCAGTCCAGAATAAGCCGTGCTCTCTTGAATCGTGCCATAGCAGCCAGAATAAGCAGGATATCGGCAACAAGGAAGACCAAAACCGCTACAAACAAAGCTCCGAATGGATCTATTCCTTTCAGAAAAGAAAAAAGGATTTTTTTCCATTCGGAAGGCATCATGGGAATAACTAACCCGGGGATAAAGAAAAGGATCATTACTCCGATAACCAGGTTCTGCTGGGCCTGGCGGACAGTGGAAGCGCGAAGAGAGAAGAGTACCCCGGCACTGCTTGTAAAAAGCGCATTCAGGAAGCTCAAAACAACGCTGCTCAGGAAAACAAGCGGCGTGTAAAGGATCAATCCCTCTTTACTCCATTGGGCTATATTTAGTGAAACAAGGCCAATGATCAGAATCAGAAGAGCCATTCCACAGCTTACACATACAGCGGTAAGTATTTTACCGAAAAGGATCGCCCGGTCAGGCAGACGGCTGGCGAGGAGCGTCTCCAGGGTCTTTCTTTCCCGCTCCCCGGCGAAAGAGTCGGCGATAAACACCATAACCAAACCAAGCGACAGCAAGGAAATAAAAAACACGGTCAGCAGGGAACCAGCCCAGATTTCTTTTTCCTGAACTGGCAGAAAGACTCCGAAAAGTACAAACTGGGCCAGGAAGCCTATCACACCGGCGCGAGTTTCGAAGAACAGGCGGCGGAATTCGATTAACTCCTTCCAGATTACGGTCAAAATATCGTTAATCATTTATTTTCCTCCTCGAGGATCTTGAGGAAGCTTTCCTCAAGGCTCAGGCGTGTTTTACGCACCTCTTCCACCTCGACTCCCAGGCTGACCAGGAGGCTCACCAGGGGAGCTGTTCCTGCGCCCGGATTAAGGGTCAGGTAGAGGCAGCTATCCTGGATGTCAATAGAAGACACCTCCGGCCTGGCCTGGATAATTTTCAGAATGTCCGGGGTGACCGGGTTCACCGGCCGTATCTCGACTTTCACCCCGGAGCTTCCGCTTCTCAGCTCACCCGGCGGGCCTTCTGCCAGAAGCTTTCCTTTGTTTATCACCGCCACCCGGTCGCAGAGCTTTTCCGCCTCGGCCAGGTTATGGGTGGTGAGAAAGACTGTCACTCCCTCGTAAGCTACAAACTGGTCCAGGTCTCGTCGCAGGGCAGCCGCAGCCACAGGGTCAAGCCCTGCTGTAGGTTCATCGAGAAAGAGAATCTGCGGCCGGTGAAGGAGCGCCCGGGCTATAGCAAGTTTCTGCTTCATTCCCTTGCTCCATTCGCCCACCCGTTCTTTTCTCCGTTCCCAGAGTCCCAAGTGGGTCAGCAGTTCCTTGCTGCGCGAGGCCCGCTCAACATTTTTCAGGCAGTATACCCGACTGTAGAATTCGATATTCTGCTCTGCAGTGAGCCGTTCATAAAGTCCGGGATGTTCGAGAAGCGCCCCGCAGCTTGTCCTGACCAGGCCAGCCTGGGAGACTATATCGAATCCTGCCACCTGGCCTCCTCCCCCGGATGGCTCGAGAAGCCCGAGAAGCAGGCGTATAGTAGTAGTCTTGCCTGCTCCGTTGGGCCCGAGGAAGCCGAAAATAATCCCCCTGGGCACCTCGAGACAGAGCGAATCCACAGCCTTGAGAGAACCGAAATTGCGTCCCAGGTTCTCCGTGCGAATTGCCAGGTCAGTCATGAGCTATTCCTTAGTTGGTAGGAACGGTTCGCGAACCGTCCTTACAGCCTTGATGGAAATTAGAAATTTGTATTATTTTTTCAACATGCTTTAAAGTTACTTTAAAAATTATAAAATATTCCCCGATCATTTACCCAATAAAAGGTCTTTTATCTATCACTAAAGAAGTTCTCCAGTTTACCTTGTTACTTTTGTGGGCCAAAAGTAACCAAAAGCCTTTTCGGGCCGCAATGCCTGTGAGCGATGAGGCTTTTTCAACCAATCGATTTTCCATAGGCTTTTGCTCGCTTCTTGCGTGGTCGCCTTGGCGAGGGCTCTTGCGAGTCTCGCCGAAAGGCCTGCCTACCTTTATTTCTCCGGCCAGGCAATGATGGAAATTGAGAGAATTCTATACGCTACCTTTTCAAACGGCTTAAGCGGCCCTGTTTTTTTCCCCGCCCATCCCCAAAACATTTGAAAACTTCTTATAAAAAAATCTAAATTGATCCTAATGGCGACCACTAGAGGTTCTCTGGACCTACAAATCGCGGGCGCGGCATGCCGCGCCCCTACATCTTCCCCGAGGCGGATTATTCTGAAGCAGAGCTTCGTGGAATTCTATCTGATTTAAAAAAAATTAAGAAAGCATGAATGATTTACCAGGGATTAGATTCTATAATTGTCAAATCAGAGGCTATAAAAGCCCTTAAGCCTTGAGATTTTCTTTTTGGAGCGTGTAGAAGACAAACAAATTCCATGATTGCCTTGATAAATGCACAAAGCTCTGGCAGGCCTTTCGCGCTGCATTTTGCGCGAGGCGACCTTGGAGAAGCGGAGTAAGAGCGTTAAAGCCAGAATTAACTTTCGTTTCCTTTGGTTACAAAGGAAATGGTTTTGCTTCTTTTGCTGGCAAAAGAAGTAAAAAATTATCTTTACGGGTAGATGCTGACAATTTTATGCCCTGAGTAGTAATTTCCATAAAAAGAAGAAAATTATGTTTCCCGGAATTAAGCAGACAATTTCCGGATATCATTTGTTCTTCCCGGAAAGAGCAAAGAACCAGGTGACTTCCTTTTTGTTCCCATTCGAGTCGTCGAGCACCTCCAGGTCCAGGCGGTAGCTTCCGGGAAGCAGTTCCGCGGTATCTATATCGAAGTGTTCGGCCACAGGGCCGGTGGTTTCGGCAGGCTGACGGTCAAAAGTGAGAGTGAGGCTTTTAGGGCTTTTCCTGCCCCAAAATTTAATCCCATCCAGAAAGCCGCCCATTTTCCCGGTGCGGTCTTCATTGACATTAACCTTTACCTTTTCCCGGAAAGAACGGCTTCCCTCGCTATCTTTTTTAAGGCCATAGATCTCGAAATATACCGTCACTATCTCCCCCGGGCGGAAAGTCAGGGACGGCCTGGGCAGGAGTTCCACTCCCCGGCGGCTGTATACCGGCCGGTCAGGATCCGGCGGACTCCCCAGAATAACACCGCTGAGATCGAGCTGGTCCCCGGAATATTTCCTGAGCGCCATCCTTTGCCTCTGTACCACCCTGCGGCCGGGAATATTAAGACTTACCGCATAATAGGAGGAGCCTGGATCGGCAGTGACCTTGTTTATCCCGATCCAGAGGGTGTCTTTGCCTGCACTGACAATTTTCGCCCGGGAAGTGTCGCGAACTATCTCGGCCCAGGTAGTGTCATAGAGCGCCACTGTTGATACAAGGCCTGGTTCCTCTCCGCGGGCCACTTTAAGCGGCGCGGACTGATAGAACTCCACCTCCAGCCGTCCTTTGGGGCCGAGAAAATCCGCAGCGTAATAATCCTGGGTGAATGGGGGCAGAGGATCCTGGAAGCTTTCTGTCTCCATGGCCTTTTTGATATCTCCCTCTCCGGGAACAAACAGAGGCTGGAAAATGAAATCGCCGGCCCCGAAAGGCCTTTCGAAAGCGAAAAAAGCCGAGCCGTAGTACCAGACTTCCTGCGGGTTCGAGGATTGATCGATGTCCGGGCGCCTGACCTCATTTGGCGGGCCGTGGCGCAGGAAAAGGAACCCGCGCTGGTCCAGGGGCAGTGCCTTGTTTACATTCCAGAAAAGGGCCGGGTCGTATTCGGCGACACTCGAGCTGGGGGAAAGGAGCCGGAAGTAATCATAAGAGGTCTGGAAAAGGCTGTGCGGGAAAAGCTGATAATAATTTCTTTCCGCTTCGCGGAGCCGTACGTAATGGGCGACCAGTCGCTCATTATGGAAAGTGGTCGGATCAGGATCGCGGCGCATCCAGAACTGGCGGAACAATATAGTGCATTCAGCCGGGCTTCTCAGTCCGAACCACCTTTCCTTCTCTTCCGGCGTAAAAATGGGATGTACCTCGAGGTAGAGCCTGGTGAATCCGCCTTTTTTCCCGGCCTCTTCGAGAGCCTTATGGTATGTGGTTTCAAAGCCCAGAGTGTCACCCAGGTCGAGCAGGCACCGCGCTTGAAGAAGAATCCTTTCCGCGGCTTTGTACGACGGGTCAGCCTTTTTCAGCTTCTCCAGGGTAGAGAGAGCCTTTTCCGTGTCCTCCAGCCGGAAATGATCCCAGGCCAGATCAAGCAGCCAGAAAGAGTTCTCCGGATGGCCGGTCAGGAAATCCTCGATACAACGGTCCACCCGGGTTAATTCATCAGGGGGCTGATCCTTGATTTTCTCGCGCCATAAGAAATAGGCATCGCGGTATCCCGGTTCAAGACATATAAGCTCGGCCAGGGTTTCCGAGGCCAGGCGAAACCCATCTGTCCGGGCCAGGGCGAAACCAGTCTGGGCGAGGGCGTAAAGAGCCTCGCGGTTATGGGGGTCGGAGCGGAGGACCCGGCGGTATTCGGCCACAGCGTCAAAGTTCCGGTTAGGCAACCGTCGATATGTATCAGCCAGGCCCATGTGCCCTTGGAGTTTTATTTCGTCGGATTCCACAAAGAGAGCTCTTCTGAAATCCGCCTCGGCAGCCTTGAAGTTGCCTGAAAAAAGGTGGATTCTTCCGCGCTCGATAAGGGACGGCCCATGACCGGGGTCGAGTTTCAGGGCATCATTTAGAAACATACGCGCCGCCACTGTGTCTTTCCCGGCAAGCCTCGCCATGGCTTCGGTATAATAATCCTGTGCGGTTTTCTCCTCACCCTGAAGCTGGGCAAAGACCGCCAGAATTAGCATGATTATCAAAATATTGCTGAATGGCGACCATAAATCCTTGATACTGCTTTCTACAATCCCTTCCCTCATAAACCCGCCAGCGGAAAATAAACGACCTTTGCAGCCTCATTCCTGCCCTCACCTCATTCAGAAGCCCGACTAATTTTTAAAAAAAATGGCTTCGACGGCCGGAATGAAGACAGTATTAATTGCTCATCAATAATACCGACTTCTCCTGCCCTCAACAAGATCATATTAATCAGCCTTGACTACCGTGAAACTGGTCTGGCGGGTAGCTTTTTCTCCGGATGCAGAATCGGTCACTGTTATCTTGAGGTTATATTTCCCGGGAGGTGAGCTACTGATATCTATCGAGAAATAATCAGGCTGGACAAGCCGGCCCGGATCATCCTGCTCCTTGTCGAAAGTCAGGGTTATCTTCTTTTTCTCCACTGTCTTACCGACAAGACTGCCGAATGCGGAAAAAACTTTAGTGGTCAGGTTGCGATCCAGTTTCTCTGCCTCTATGTCAAAATCGATCCTGTACTTTTTTTTACCATCCGCGTCCTTTTTCAGAAAATAAATCTCATAGTAGATAAAAACCTTCTGATCTTTGCTGTAGGTGCGCGATGGGAGGCACAGGATGTCAAGCTGTCAGCGAGTGAACTTGCCAGGCTTTCTCCCTTTTTCCACTTTTTCAATTTTCGAGGCCAGAACCGGCTGGCTTACACTGAATTTGTTCCACTCGTACCTGGAGACTTCGATATTGCCCCGGTACACCCCCATATTGTTCGACCCCAGATCCTTGACATTCACCTCATAGTGATAATTCCCCGGTCGCAGGTTCATTATCTGCCTGTCCACTGCCAGGGAGCCTTTGCCCACATCGCGGGGATCGGGATTGAGCCGGTAGCTGCGCCTGTCAAAAGCACTCTCTACCTGGTTCCATTCCCTGTCGAAAAGGGAAAAGGTGCACTCGTAATCGACCCTGGCCCCTGTGCTTTCAGGCTCCGAATGGAGTTTCTTTACCGGGAGCCCATAGTAAACATAAAGGCTCGTAGTCGAGTCAACAGACATGAAATCCGCAGTGTAAAAGTAATAATCGAGGGGCTTTATCCCTTTGTAAGGATTATAGGTTTCTGTAGTTTTTCCCAGAGTGAAGGCAGGCTCAAGAATTTCAAATTCCCTATAAAGCAGCTCATCCATTACCCCAGATTCATCCGTTCTCATTTTTACAGAGGCATAGAGATAAAAGGGATCCATGTCGCTCCTGCTTTCATAGAGCGCACTCCCTCCTCCAATTTCTGCAAGGCTGCCAAGTAATACAAATCTGGTGTATTTATTTCTAGAAAAGTGGAAAATGAAATCTCTTGGCCTCTTGTAATACAGCCAGCTCTCGTTAGGACTTGTGGTATCTATCAAAGTTGCCGTCTGGTCCGGCTCTCCGTGTTTGATATAAATTTTCCCCCGGTCGTCATAGCCGTTCTCCATCCTGCAATAGTAATATCTCTTGGAGTGATTGAGCCTGCGGTAATGCTCGACCAGGCGCCCGTTATAACCTGTCTTAGTGGATGGTTCCCTGGAGTTCCAGAAATTGCGGAAAAAGGATCGCTTTTCATCCGGAGATTTAGCGTTTCCGTAATCCTGCCGGTCTTTCTCTAAAACAATATCTGTCATGTCCCGCAGAAGCTCACCGGCTGTCACATCATCCAGGCTGTCCAGGCACCGCCAGTAATAATTGCAGGCCAGGCTGTCTTTATTCAGGGCGAAAAGAGCGCGGGCCAGAAAAAGCTTCTCCAGGGACGAAAGGCTTGACGAATCTTCCCTGGAAAGGCCCTCCAGAATCTGATTGGCTAGATTTGGCTCGTAGATATCCAGAAAATCCAGGGCAAGGTCGTAAATTGACTGATTATTATCGGGATTGGCTTCGAGCACCTTGCGGTAAATCTCGATTGCCTTACGGGGCCGGCCGGTTCTGAGATATAACTTGCATAGCTTTTCGGATGAGTGATTAGATTCAGGATCAATAGCGACAACATTTTGCAGAAGTCTTTCGGCGATCTCGATCTCTCGAGGATTTTTTCCTTTTAAAAATTTTTCTACTGCCTGCCAATACGCATCGAGATAACTGTCTTTGGAAATGGGATAGCCCTGCCAGCCGTCGAAAGGCAAGTTATATCCGGCCCGGGCTGAAGACTCAAAATATTTAGCAGCGGTTTTCAAAGCCTGGGCTCTCATCAGCCAATTACTGCCCAGCGCGACCAGACCCAGATAAAAATCCACCTCGCCGGTCTTAGGCCCTTTGTTTTTCAGCTCTTTGAGCAGTTTTTGCGAGGCAGGGAAATCCTCTTTCAAGATAAGCTGGCGGGCCTGTTCAATCCCGCTTTTATAATGATCGATGTCATTGACAGTATAAGTCTTTGAATCCTGCATTCCCGCAGGCAAAAAACCATGCTGCCAGAGTAAAATGGCAATAGCAAAAATTGTGCTCCGATAAATCATAAACTTAATCCCCTTACTATTCTGGGCATAAAATTGTTAGTGGTATTTACCTGATCAACCGAATGTATTTATTGTGTCAAGTGTATCTATTGACTCGGAATACTCTTTTTCCGACCCGTCAAAGTCATCATACCATATTATTTCCGGATCGTTTTCGTGCGGTTGAGGCTTAAGCATGCGAACTGATGCTATTCTAGGAACTTGTACACTAGAAGCTTCGATATCCGCAGAAAATATTTTCTTATCCAAGAAGGATACATCGATTTGCCCCGAAGACGCGTTCCGAATAATTACCCAATGCTATATTAATATGCATATTCAGTCTCGATATTTGAGTTGTCAACAGTTCATTTAAAGATAACTTCATTCAACCAACTCGAACTTCCTTCCTATTCTGCGTATCCTGCTGGTGGCATGGTCTTTAACTGTAACAAGCAGTTCGTAATTGCCAGGCATCAGTAGCGAAGAGTTGATGTCAAACGTTTCCGGCACTGGACCGTCGTTGGATGAGGCACGGCGAGAAAAATTCATTGTCAGGCTTGTTGTGCGTTTCCTTCCCCAGTGCCAAAGGTTACTTACTAAGGATTCTTCGTTTTCCTTACGGTCGTCGACCACTCTGATAGTAACTGCTTCGAGATATATCCTGCCAACTTCTTTGTCGGATTGTAGACCGTAGACTTCCAGATACACCCTGATAACCTCATCAAGCTTAAACTTGAGTGAGGGGCGCGGTACAAATCCAACCCCAAGAATGGAGTGGAAGGCTTCATCGGTTTCTGGAGGTACTCCAAGCGCTATGCCACTGAGTTCTAAGCTGTCCGCTTCTATTGGGGAAATATTATACCCGTGCTTAATTATAGCCCTGCGACCGGGGATTTCCATTCGTAACACAATAATCGCTCCACCCTTTTCCAGTCTTGCCGAATGAACCGCCCACCAATAATTACCGACAGTACTCTTTGCTTGTATCACGTTAACCGTGTCGAGTTTAACCAAGGTCCATGCTGTGTTGTAAACAGCCAGTTGGGAGAACAGTGGTTTCTTATCAATAGAATCTGCTGGCACTGCGTGGTAAAACTCCACCCTTAAGCCAGAATCAGGTGCAAAGAAATCTACCATGTATTGATCATGAGCCACCGGCGGTAACGGGTCGTCGAAACTCTGCTGATTCATAGCCATAAGGAAATTACCATTACCTCCCAAGCTTGCAAAATAGTCGCCTGCACCAAATTTGCGCTTGAAAACGTACCATTTGCCACCATACTGCCAGATATCGGTGGGATCGGGGGCTGTGTCAAAGTCCGGGTGTTCTATCCTATGGGGTGAACCGTGCCGGACATACATTAACCCCCGATTGTCCAAAGCAATCCGGCGGCTACGGCCCCAAAAGATGTCATGCATGCCTGTAGTGAAACCCACTTGCAATGGCTCGACCGACATTTGTTTATTGTAGCTCTGTCTGGTTTGCGTTTTACTGTGGGGGTTCAGTTGTTTGTAATACCGCTGGGCCACATGCAGGCGGGAGTAATGCTCAATTAATCTTTCATTGGTCTGTGTTACCGGATCAGGATCCTTGCTCTTCCAGAAGGAGATGAAAAAATTCCGCCACTGGGTTTGCTGTATCAAGCCGGATGCCATTTTTTGCTCTGTTTTGCTAAAAATAGTTTCTGTATCCCTCAGTAGTACTGCAAAATCTCCAGCCTCAGTTGCCTGATCAAGCGCCATTTGGAAATAACGCTCAAAACGTATAGTGTCTCCGAGGGCCAACAGGCATCTGGCGCGCATTAAGCCACGTTCCGTGCGTCTGGATTGTAAACATAGCTTTTGATGGGTGTCGAGGGCCAGCAGCGCTGATACGAACTCATCCATTCGGTAGCGATCGGTTGCGATATCCAGCCACCAGTCGTCATGCCCAGGATGCGCTGCCATATACTCAATCAAGTGGGGATGCACCTTGCGGAACTCATCGGGAGTCTTATCTAATATGCTGTCACGCCATACGCGATAAGTGTCTGAGAAACCAGGATCGATACATAATAGATTTGCTAGTTCGCGAGCGGCAATGCGGTAACCTTGGGTCTCCCCTATGTTGAACCCGGTCATGGCCAGTTTATACAGGGCCTCACAAGATGTCGAGTCAGCTTTAATAGCCAGCCGATACTCACAAATAGCATCAAGACTGTGCAACTCCATCTTCCGATAACAATCTCCCAGTCCGATATGGGCCTGGCACTTTACCCGGGCCGATTTAGAAAGTAGCGCTCTGGTGAAACAGGCCCGCGCGGCATCAAGATTACCGGATTTCAGATACGCCCTCCCGCGCTCGATAAGCGAGAGCCAGTCAGGAGAGTTTTGTTCCAGGACGCTATCCTGTTGCAGGGTTACTGGCAAGGAATCTTTTTCTTCGAGCAATGCCCGAAGAGTATCGGGATATCCAGGCGCTATTTCCTCCCCGTTAATGGAGGAAACAAGAGCTGATATAACTAGGAGGGTTATCAAGATATTGCCGGTTAGTCGGCAGAAAAGGGCATTTCTGCCAGAGATGTGTTGAAATATTAACATTTTTCAAAATTTCATTTTTGTTCCGTTATGCGCGAGGTTATGTAATTAATTATATCACAAAAATTATGAAATTAATACATCATGCTGTATCTATAGGCAACACAAAATCAGGATAAAAAGCCTTTTTCAACACGCCTTACCCTGTATTATTCATAAACTACATTGACTGGATAACACACCCCGCCCGCATCGCGTGTGCCCTTACGGAATGTTGCAGATTTCCAGTATTCATAAACCGGCCCGCTGCAATTTCACTGCTCAAGGATCAACGTTTCGCTCCGGCCTCTCTGAGAAGCTCGGCCGCCTCCTTATGCCCGCCCTCGACAGCCAGCTTGAGCGCGGTATTGCCTTTTTCATCGCTCACATTTACCTGGGCGCCTCGAGCCAGCAAGGCCTTGACATTACCCGAATTGCCTTTTCCCGCAGCAGCCATGAGCGGAGTGCCGCCGTAATTCGCCTTCTTGTTCACCTGGGCACCGGCAGCAAGAAGGATTTCCAATGCTTCCGTCGTGCCCTCTGCTGCGGTTTTAAAGAGTACACTCTCCCCCCAGTTGTTGACTGTATCGGCTTTGGCCCCGGCGGCAATCAATGATTTGATCATGGGTATATTGTTCCTGTTCACTGCCCAGGTAAGCGCCCCGGCTTTTTCTGTATCGAGGAGATTGACATCAGCTCCGGCGGCGACGAGGAGATCGACAATCCCGGGAAATGCGTTCCTGGCTGCCATCATGAGTGCTGTCCTGCCATCCTTCCCTGCTTTGTTCACTTCAGCACCTGCGGCGAGTAGTGTTTTCACAACATCAGTCAGGCCCATGGCACTCGCCGCAACTAAAGCAGTGCCATGACTGAACTCCCGGTTCACATCAACGCCGGCCCGGAGCAGGGCCTGGATAATTTGCATATCTCCTCTTTCCACAGCGGCGATGAGCGCGGTCTTTCCCGAGGTATCCGCGGCGTTTATATCCGCTCCCGCGCCTGAGAGAAACTCCATGGTCTCGAAATGCCCGCCGGAAGCGGAAAAGACCAAAGCTGTCCCGCCCGCTTTATTTCGGGCATTCACATTCGCCCCGGCCTTGACCAGAGCCCGGGCAATATTGGTCTTGCCCCTTGCCGCTGCAGCCATCAAAACAGTCAGATCAGTCCTGGGATTTTTTGTCTCCGGACTCATACCCGCCTGCAAGTATCCGGAAACCTTCTTCTCCATTCCCTGGCTTACAGCGGCGAACATGGCTGTCCAGCCGTTCGGGTCTTTTCTCACCTTCTCCATATCTTCATTAAGGAGGCCTTCCCCGACATATTCCTCGAGAAAGACCAGGTTATCGACCAGGGAACGAAGCTCGCTTTCGGATAACGTTCCATTGGCAGACATGATCATCGTCGTACCAACCGGGGATTCGATTATTATACCGGTTGGTTTATCCACAGGCTTCTCCTTAAGGAATCCCCTTGCACTCTGGAGGGATATGTTAGCCATCCACTCGCTCTGCGGATTAGTCCAGGCCTTGAACCCATCCGGAGAAGTGTAGAGAATTTTCCCGTCCTTGGCCAGGGCCACAGTTATCATACTGTACGCCGGGCTTTGGGAAAGAACGATATGACAACTGTCCGTGGCCTGGTAAATAATCATGTGGAAAGGCCAGGGGACAAGACCCGCCTTCATGGAAAATGTCTGGCGCTTTGATGTCCCGGCGGGATCAGTAGCGAACACCATGATTTCATCATCGGCTTCATAAAGCATCTCGACCGCAGAGGCATCAGCCACACTAAGGTCAAAGAGCAGGTCTATCCGGGGGGCCTTTACGGCTTGAGGAGTTTCGGGAATGAGATTTTCCAGGTTCCAGGGTATTCCGGTAGTATCTTTTATGGTTTGTGTCAGCTCGCGGCGGTGGATGAGAAAAGGCTTCCCCTCAAATATCCATTCGGACTCGGCCAGAGTACCGTCATCCTGGCGAATCTTGAACAGCCAGAAGCTGTTAATCTTGACCTTCACACCTGGAGGTGGTGGTGTCTGCGCTTTAATTATCCGCACCGGGACGCCGTCAGCCAATGTCCCCATTCCGGAATCGGAGAGGAAGGGATGTTTCTCTTTCTCGATTTCGCTCTTGAAGCCCACAGCCAGGCCCAGGAACGCCGCCGGGTTCTGTGGAGCTTTGAAGTCCGGGGTGATCTTTTCTTTTACGATCTGCAGAGTTCCGTCCTTCTCCGGTTTCAAAGTATAAATGAATCTCCCGTCGAAAGAGTTGGCAAAAAGCACCCTCTCGCCCGCTTTGATCACACGGGCAAACCGGGAGCTGTCCGGGTCGTACCAGGCCTCGTCGCACACCGTACATTCTTCTCCTGGCTTTGTCACGAACTTCATCAGGTTATTCAGGATTTTTCCGGAGGGATCGAGCGAACAGAAAAAGCTGGAGCGCATAGCTGCCCGGACTGAATCCTCTACCGGAGTTACTATGGTAGCATTGACCAGGTGAGTAACCCCTTGTGTCTTGAATAGTGTCGATTCCGCGGCCATGGCCTGGGAGAGCATGTTAAAAGCCTGGCGCTGCCTGTCGTTCCCGGCTATCTTCTGGAAAAGGCCCGGCCAGTCAACCGGCCATAAGGCAGAAATCACCGTGGCCGCCAGAGCCAGGGCCAATGCCGGTTTCCACCAGGCGGAGAATAAACTTCGAGCAGCTTGCCCGGTTCGAGAAGCTGTCTCTAACTTGGCGATACTTTCCATTATCTTCTCTTTGAAACGGGCCGAGGCCTTAACAGTATGCCGCAGGCTCAGCTCTTCGATTATCTGTTTTGACTGGTTGTACAGAATCAGGCAATTGCCACATGTTTCGAAGTGTTGCTGGAGCTCTTCACACTCCGGGCGGACAAGCTCGAGGTCGAAAAGATCGATCATTTTTTCCTGGAATTCCTGGCAGTTCATCGCATCACCTCCCGGTCCCTCCGGATCGTTTCTCTCAGTTTATCTAGGCCGTATTTAAAACGGGATTTTACTGTAGGAATGGGGCAGTCGAGCATTTCGGCTATTTCAGCAAAGCTTAGCTGGTCAAAGACCCTGAGGCGGATAACCTCGGCCTGGCGCTGGGGAAGCTTCGAGAGCAGAGCCTCCACTCTTCTCAGCTCCCCGGCGGCCAGGGATTCTTCCCTGGAGTCCGGGCTATTCAAGGCAGTTACTTTTCCTCCTTCAAGCGGCACTTCAAGTGTTTTCCTCCGGCGAAGGAAGTCCGTGCAGGCATTGGCAGCCATGCGGTAAAGGTAAGAGCTTACCCGGTTAACCCCTTTCAGCTTACCCCTTTCCTGGTAACACTTGATAAAGACCTTCTGGATTACATCCTCGGCATCCTCGAGGCATTCCAGTCGGCGGAAAGCATAACGCACCAGCCGGTGCTGGAAGGTGTCAACCAGGGCCTCGAACTCCTGAACAGACTGAGGCCAGTCCCCTGTCCGGATTTTTTCCGGCTGCACAGGCTCAGGATCGAATTCCATTGCGGCCTGGCTGTCAGATGGGCTGTCTGTCATCCGCTCCTTTTTCTCCGGGGATAGAAAAATATTTTAATTGCCGCTGGTATCCATAAATAATATGAAGCCTGTTGTAAGGGTAAGGTGCACCGTGCCCCTACATACAATTTAAAGACGAAAAGGAGGGCGATTTGGATTTAATTTAGTGATTATTTTGGGACAGGAGAAATGTTTTGAACCAAAATAATAAAAGGGGCGGCTCACGAGCCGCCCCTACGTCCACTTGGTTGGCTAAATTATTTTTCGAGGTTTATTTCAGCGCGCCCCGGCTTTCTTGAGAATCTCTATTATAATTAGTCTCTGAGGGTCCGGGGGGGTACTCCACATTTTTCTTTTTTCTGCCTCGCCCAAAGCTGTCAGACCGTCATCGTTCACAATGTTCAAATCAGCGCCTGCTTTGATCAGAAACCGCACCAGATCCGGAGGCCCGTTACTTGCTGCATACATGAGCGCAGTCCTGCCGCTGTGCCCTTTCTGGTTAATATCCGCCCCGGCTTGGAGAAGGAGTTTCACACTAGCAGTGCTCCCGCTGCCTGCTGCAGCTATGAGCGCTGACTGGCCCCGGCTGCTTGTGCTATCGATTGATGCCCCGGCATCGAGGAGCAGTTTTACTATCTCGACCTGACCGCAGCCGGCGGCGAAAACCAGCGGAGGCTCTCCGGATTCGCTTTTCTTATTAATATCAGCCCCGGCCTTGATCAGAAGGCTGGCGATCATGGTATTCCCCTCCCGAGTCGCCTTTATCAGGGCTGAATCTTTGGATACCAGCCCGGCGGTGAGGTCAGCACCGGACTGAAGCAGATACTCCGCTGTCTCCTTGTGGCCGCTGCCTGCGGCAAGCCATAAAGCAGTTGCCTCGGTTTTAGATTTTGTGTTGGCCTGAGCGCCGGATTCGAGCAGAAGCTTTACAAGCTCTGTTCGGCCCAGGCCGGCGGCGAGCATCAGCACAGAAAATCCGGTTTTAGGATTAGCAGTATTGGGATTAAAGCCGGCTCGAACAAGCTCCCGCGTTTTGGCTGTATCTCCCTGTCCCACTGCAGCGAACAGGGCTGTCCAACTGTATTTATCCCAGGGCAAAAGGGATTCCGAATTCTGGAGCAGACTTCTGCCCTGGTATTCCTCAGCCAGCACCAGGTTATTAGCAAATTCAGTCATTTCCTTCCTGGATAGTGGGCCATTGACCACAATGGGGAAAAAGGTTCCGGCAGGAGACCGGACTATGAGACCGGCAGGTTTTTTGCATATCTCAATCAATGTTGTATCGGGTATTTGAACCCTGTATAAATTAAAGAGGTGCATGGAATTCATCTCGTCGCCGGTGTTATTCCAGAGCTTGAATCCGCCTGGGGAAGAATAAACAAATTTAACCTTTGCGGCTTTGAAAAAAGAAAAGATATCATTCATATATGACTGGGCCAGGACAACATGGCGCTTATTGGGAGCAATATATAAGATGCTGATATTTTCCTTTTTAAGGGGCCCTTCTTGGGTCTGGATGTAGTCTGTCCGGGCAGCTATCCGGCGAATTCCTGTCCAGGATGGGCTGGAAGCAAAGAGATACACCGGCAAATCGGCGCGGTCGAGAAGCTCATCAACGGAGAGATCAGTATCCTGGCCTTGGAATTCAACTTCAAACTGGGGGATATCTCTGGGGACATAAAGGAGGCTATCCACACCGGCTAGGTTCCACGGCATGGGCGGATTCCCGGCATCACTGGCGATATTATAACGGAAGATATGCGTGGTTTTATTTTCAACCATCATCTCTTCCTCGGCTATGGTATTGTTGTCGAGGCGGATTTTAAGAAGACGATAACTGATCACTTTACCGCTGGGTAAGGTCATGTCGATCTTGATCCGGCGTACCGGAGTGCCGTCCTCGAGCTGTCCCTGGCCCAGGTCGATTATATCCTTTTTGCTCCTGGTACTGTAATAGGAAGAGTCCTGACTGGCGACCAGGCCAAAAAATCTGAAGAGGTTATCAGGAAGGGAGAAGGAAGGGACAGCTTTTTCTCCTGTGATTTTCAGGGAGCCATCCCGGAGACGTTCAGTTATATAGACATAACCATCACTGTAAGAGTAAGCGTAAAGTACTTTATTTTCGCAAGTCACCAGGCGCAGGAAGCGGTTATTGGCTTTGTCGTACCAGGCATCATCGGATACTGCGTATCCTTTACCTAATTGGAATGGCAGGCGCAGACTGTTATAAATTCTTTTCCCATCCGGCCCTAACGATGTCAGATTATCATAGGTAGTCACGCACCCATGGCTGTCCGCTGAGGCAGGTACTGTGATCACTTTGCTGACATGAGTGATACCCTCACCGTAAGGGAACTTCTCTTCCGCGGCCAGAGCAGTTCTCAGGAAAGAAAATGCTGATTCCGGCTCCGCTTTGCCGCCGACCCTCTTAACAATGGCGCTCCAGTCAACTACCAGAACCGAGACAAGCAAAAGTACCGCCGCTAGAACCACAGCAGCCTTTTTCCAACTAAAGAGCCATGAAAGGCCTGAAAGATCAAACCATGGCCGGGGAGAGTAATCATATTCATTCAGGCTGTTTATCACCCGTTCCTCGAAACCTGTTGAAATATCTGCCAGACAGGCAGGGGTAAGCTGCTTGATAACCATCAATGATTTTCTATATTCCTCCTTGCATTTCGGGCAAGTTTCCAGGTGTGCTTCCAGTTCAACTTTAACCTGTGTTTTCGGATGAATATCAAAAAGCTCCGCTATTTTTTCTCTGAACTTGCGGCAATTCATATCCTCACCCTCCCCTCATCAGTCAGGCTTTTTCTCAGTTTTTCAATCCCATAGCGGAAACGGGACTTGATTGTGGGAGTGGAAGCTCCCAAAATCTTTGCAATTTCATCGAACCCGAGGTTGTCGAGGAACCTGAGCCTGATTACCTCAGCCTGCTTTCCGGGCAGGGGCTCGAGGAGCTTTTCAATCCGGTCGAGTTCCGCCAGGGCGCTGGTTTCTTTTCCCGGTTCCGAGTAATCCGGATCGTTCCCCTTGACTTTCAGTTCCGCGAGTTTACCCGTGTGTATTTTCCTGGAGCGTAGGAGATCGGTGCAGGCATTGGCTGTTATACGGTAAAGGTAGGGGAGAACAGGCGAAACCTTCTTGAATCTTTCCCGCTCGTGATAGGCCCGGAGAAGGACATTCTGGACAATGTCCTCGGCATCATCGAGGGAGCCGAGCCTGCGGAAAGCATAGCGCACGAGCCTGCGGGCGAAGGCTCTGACAAGGGTTCTGAACTCGTCAGGGGTCCTGGGCCAGCTTTCACCGGGCCTTATTATTTCGCATTCTTTTCCCTCTTCACCGCCGGCAGCCTGATCTTCCATTTCCTGGGATTTTTCCAGAAGGATATCCCCTTTTTATGCAGTTTTACAAAATTTCCAGGAAATCCACTAAATAAGATAACGAATAGGAAGGAGATTTTGATTTAATTTATAATTGAATTTTAGTGGTAATTTTTCTAGAGCAAAAGGGAACTGCAGCAGACTATTGGAAAAAATGGCTGAAAATAGTTGAAAATGATCTATGCCTAAAAATATAATAGTTAAAGTGTTTCTTAACACTTCTTATGAAAATAAGGATCTGTTTCACCGGTCAATTTTAGATTTTCGTCACACGCTTAACCAGCATTGTCAAATTTAATTGACAGCTCTTTAGCCAATAAATCTGCCGCAGTTGTTACCGACTCTGGATAGCCTCTCAGTTTCAGCAGTTTAATGGCGTTGCGCGACCTGCATGGCCCGGGACTGAGCTTATAGTCGAAATAATAATTGCTTCCATCCACTTTTTCACTGAAATGATACATGTTATAGATTCCCTTCAGGAGTTCCTGTAACTCGACATCATGGGTGGTGACTAGGATCTGATGTTTATGGCCCAGGTAATTCAATACAGCCGCAGAAGACGCGATTCGCTCCACAGTGTTTGTTCCACGGTATATCTCATCGATGAGAAAAAGATATTTTTTCCCATTGTCTGCCAGGCGTATGAAACCGGACAGGGTTTCCACTTCGACAAAGAATGAGCTCTTTCCTCCGGCCAGTTCATCAGACCTTTCAATCGAGGAACGGACAATCGACTCCGGCAAATCGGCCCTTTCGGCCAGGCAGATATGGAGTGTGCGGGCAAGGATTAGGTTTACCCCGACAGTTTTTATAAAGGTTGTCTTCCCGGCCATGTTAGAGCCGGTAACCAGTGCCGACTTATCCTCCAGCCTGAACGAGTTGGCTACCGGATAATCAAGTAGAGGATGGTAGATACCAGCTACATCTATTCTCCTGTCCGGATTGATATGCGGCGCTGTAAAATAATTCAAGCCTTCGAGGTAAGAGGCCACTGCCAGGGAGGCATCCAAGGAGCCTATGGCTTCGAATATTCCCGCCAGCTCGCTCCGGTGTCGCTTGAGGTGTTCCATTGAACGGATGAAAGCGATTATGTCGAAAAGACAGATCAGGTTTAAATACTCGACCAACATATCCATGAGTTCGGATAACCTCGACTTGTCCATGACCAGCCAGCCTATCTTTTTCTTCAGGTCGAGGGCAACAGTTTTGTTTTTCTTTAGATAGCAGATCTGCTGCAGGTCGTGATCCGTTTTTACCGAGGAGAGCTTGACAGCCAAACCAAGCATGGTGTTAAGAAAGGAAAGGCCGGCAAAATATTTGTATATTTTCCTGCTGTAAAGGTCATGGATTACGATATTGAGCAGGGCGAACAGGATGACCGAAATGAGCATCTGATTGAAAAAAAACAAACCGGCAAGCGAAGCGATGGAGCCGAAAGAAGAGAGATAGATCAGATAATCAAGCCTCGATTTGGAGGGCAGTACGCCATAGATAAGATGGGCAATAAAAGAAGCGTTTTCATGCTCCAGGTGCAAAAGAGGCAACTGCAAGCTTTCTCTCAGATTGTTGTCTTTCCGGAAAAGATCATACTGCCTTGAACGTTCCTTTAAAATTTCTTTATTCGTTTCGTATATTCGTAAAAGACGATAGAGGTATTGACTGCCGACCGCGCCCACACAGCGGTCTATCTTTGCGAAAACCTCATCCATGTCCAAATCCTTCCAGGTCCTGTCGTCCACCATTTCCTTTCCCGCAGCTTCCGCATTCAGGTCGTGCAGGATTGAGACTAAGTCGTACTTCCGCCCTCTGGATGATTCCTTTCCCCAGGAATCCCGAAGCTTGGCGAGCTGCTTTTTCCTGGTTTTCAATGAAGGTCGAAAATAACCAATCAAATTAGCAAAATATTCTTTTATCCGATTCATCATTTATTCTCCATTTTTTCAAATTGGGCTTATTTTTGAATGTGCTCTTGCCTGACCGGCTTATATCTGGAGAAGATAAAAAAGTTTGTGTCGCCTGAAGAATACAGGATAATAAGGTTATAACTGTAAGACGGGAATAAAGCCAATTTTGATTTATAAGAGGTGCAAAATTTTACTAAGCAGGATTACGTAAAGCAACTTTATACAGAATAGAATTAAAGAGCAAGAGAAGTGGCATGGCGGGATAAATGCTTCAGTGAGGGTATTCAAAAGGGGGAGCCTGGCAATCGACTCCCCCTCGATAACTCCAAAGAAACTATTTTCCAAGCGTTTTCAGTATCTCCTCGATCACAAAGTCCCGCAGGCGCTCGACATCGTCGTTCCGCGTTGTCTTGAAAAAGTCGGGATCAGAGCTGCAGCGGTTGTCCTGCTCGATACCGTTAAACATTTCCGCCTGACGGCGCCTTATTTCGCGCCGCAGGGCTTCCCAGCGGCCGGGATCCTTGGCTTTCACCAGGTTTTCCAGGGTCTTGAGATACCGGACATCATCGATTCCCTCTCTTGCTGCCTCGATAGCTAAGGTGCGCACAGGCTCCACCCCATCAACCGCGGGATAAACCGCCACCCAGTCGGCATCCGACTGAGCAGGGCCGCCTACTGTCTCCCCCCAGCCGTCGAAATCATCCCAGGGATTGTTGATCCAGTAGTTCCAGCACCAGAACCACATCACCTCGCTCTCGTAATAAGCTGGAATCTGGCCGTAAAGGAGGCGGCATTTGCCGAAAGACTGGTCGGCGCAGATATTGTTGTAAGTCCAGAACCTTTTGTTGTGCAGGCTGGCCAGAGCCTTGATTCGCCCAAGGTCGCGGTTCGCCACCATGATATCGCAGGATTTCAATAAAGGCCCGGGGTCTTTCTGCGGCTCGAAAAACACTCCATAAACCGGCACTTCCGGGAAATACTTCTTGACCAGGTGGTATTTGAAAGGATAGTAGGCCAGGATGTACTTGGTCGGCTCATCGTGGATAAGGAGCGCAAGCTCGGGCCAGCCGGCTTTTTTAGCGTGATCAAAAATCACTCTCAGGCCCTCGACCCAAAGCTCCTCCCAGCGCGGATCGGTAAAATCGGCAATGCTGATTAACTGGCCGTCGATAACCTTGCTCAACAGGCGCAGGCCGAACGCCTCGGAGAGCTTCATCTCATAGTCGCCATGGTAGCTGTTCCCGAGCGACAGCACCAGCGGCCCTCTCATCCCGGCGTCTTTCATGCCTTTCACCATGGCATCGTACCCGGTGAAATCCATGGCTACCCTGCCGTTCTCGTTTCTTATTTTTATCGGATGCTGATCCCAGAACCATTGCAGGGCATCCATGCCGTAGCGCTTCATGAACGCCCACTCGCCCCTGGCGAAAGGCTCCCCGCTCAGGAAAGCGCCGAACCTGGGCAGGTTTTCCGTTGTCAGCTTGAAAGGCAGCACTTTTACTTCGAGGGGCAGTTCGAGCGACACGCCTTTTTCATCTTTCAGGCGGATCAAGGCCTGGTAAAGTCCTG